>Ga0182030_10000839_pt1 | contig 60515 bp, 56 predicted proteins | sample 812S3MmetaG_FD_121299 | JGI IMG/M metagenome (GOLD analysis project Ga0182030, IMG submission 121299) | Permafrost microbial communities from Stordalen Mire, Sweden - 812S3M metaG (Illumina Assembly) | ecosystem: Environmental > Terrestrial > Soil > Wetlands > Permafrost | place: Sweden... | reverse complement strand
CGCATCCACGGGTTGCGGCTGCAATGAGCGCCCCGTCGGATGCGCCACAGAGCTCCGTGCCCCGTTCTTGCGACTTTTTTCTATCGCAAGGGCGGGAGACCTCACCCCTCCATCAGCCTGTTCGTCCAGAGTCCCCTTCAACGTCGAATCCAAATTTTCCCGCAGCGCCCTCCCCGCGGCAAGCGTAGCGTTGACCAGCGTGTCCACCTCAACGCTGGTTGTCCGATGGTTCACAAATGCCGCGCGGATCGCCAGACGGCCTGCAAGCATTGTGGTCGAAGGAGCGACTGCTCCCGACTCCTGCACCTCAATGACGACCTTGCGATTCAGCCCGTTCGACACATCATCTGTCACTGGATTTTCGGAAGTCCCGAAGCGAAAGCGGAAGCAGACAATGTTCAGGTCAACGGACGCCATCAACTCAAGTTCCGGCGTTGCGGCAATTTGGTGTTCCAGGTAACGAGCCAACTCACATGAGTGGCTGATCACCGCGCCGATCGCGTCGGTCCCGTAAACCTTCAGCGTTGCCCAGGTCTTGAGAGCGCGAAAGCCCCGCGAGAGCTCAGGCCCGAGGTCGCAAGGCCAGGGCGAACCGGCCGACATTCCGCGCTCCTCCCGCATGAGGTACGCCGAGGAAGAACTAAACGCCTGCTTGTGCTTCTCGCCGTCGCGCACCAGGATGAAGCCGGCATCGTAAGGCACCTGTGCCCACTTGTGAAAATCGAATGCCAGAGAGTCGGCCTGCTCAACTCCCTGGAGCCGCGGGGCCAGTTCAGGCGCGAGCATGGCCAGCGCACCAAAGGCGCCGTCCACATGAAACCAGAGTTGCTGTTCCGCGCAAAGCTTCGCGATGCCTGCCAGATCGTCGACGGCGCCGGTGTCGACCGTTCCTGCGGTTCCGACAACGAGGAACGGCGTGCAACCTGCCTCCCGATCCGCGGCGATGGTCCGGGCCAGAGCGTCGAGGTCCATGCGCTGCCGTTCATCAACGGGAATGAGCCGCAGCGAATCGCTGCCGAGGCCGGCAAAATCAAGCGCTCGCGCAATGCATCCATGCACCGCCTTCGACGCATAGGCTGTCAGCTTTTGTGATTGTTGGGTCACGCCGCTGCGGCGAACCTCGCTGCCGAGTTTGGCATCGCGCGCCACGATCACGGCGATAAAGTTTGCCATCGACGTGCCTGTAACCATCAATCCGGACGCCGATTGCGGAAATCCGAAAAGAGTGCGCATCCAATAAGTGACCTGGCGCTCGACTTCGAGAGGAATCTGATCGCGGCCGCCCACATTGGCGTTCAGGCCGGCGGCCAGCATCTCTGCCAGCATGCCCACCGGGGTGCCTCCGCCCTGCACCCAGCCCAGAAAGCCGGGATGAGCATTGCGCGCCGCGTAGGGCAGAATCGAGGTCATGAACTCTTCGTGGACCTGGGCCAAACTCGCTGGATCCCGCGGAAGAGCCTCACGGAAACGTCCGCGCACCTCGTCGGGGATAGGTCGCCAGACGGGCTGCTCGCCGATATTCTCCATGGACCCGAGCATGTCGTCGAGCATGCGGTGGGCCTGCTGGCGAAATTCGCTCCAGTCCCGGGGATCGAGTGAGACGATCGCGGCGGGCACTTCCGCGTTGGTGGACCGGCCTGTTGGATCGCTATCGCGCAAGTTTTGGGTACCTCCCAAATCCTCTGTAGGGCACTCGCATGGAACGAGCAGGGTACTCGCTCTCATCGTGAATTAGAGCAATTGGGGGGCCAATCCTTGCGATAGCTGCAATTTCACTTCCGGCGCTGTTGCTGCGTCAATTCTCAGGAAAATGGATCGCCGGAGAGTCGTAGAATTCGCTGAAACATGCTCAAAATTGACGAACAATCCTTGCGACTGGAATGGAACGGCGTGGCTCTTCTCATCGAAAACTCATCAACGGAGTTGTCGCCCCCGGCATTTTCACTCGCCGGCTCCAATATCGTTACCGCCTTGAAGGGCACGCTTGGAACGGAAGGGCGGCGAACAAGAAACTTGTCCATGTGGAGGGCCAATGAAAAGGAAACAGCCGGGTTTGCGCCAGCTCATTGGGAATTGTGTTCGGACGGCTTGAACGAAGACACAACCACAATATCGACTCGCCGGTTCGCTCTACGGCCTTCAGGTGTTTCGTTGCTCGCGGTTGGATGATATTGCGCGTAACCGGCGATCGAGATCCGCTTGGGGTCGACACCGCTTTCATTCAACAGCATCATGGCTACCGCTGTTGCGCGCGCAGTCGACAGATCCCAGTTCGATGCAAACTCCGCATTGTGAATCGGCACATCGTCTGAGTGCCCTTCCACCCGCATATCGAGGCCGTATTGAATGAGCACCGCCGCAATCCGCTTGATCTTTTCGGCTGCCCCCGGCGTGAGCCGCGCTTCACCGCTGTCGAAGAATCCAAGCTCATGAAGGCTGATCACGAACCCCTCGGGGGTCATTCGCATGTCAACCTCCTGGCGCTCGAGTTCCTGGCCAAGAGCCTTGCTTAGATTCTTCCGCAGTTCCGCAACATCGACCCCCTGGTTCGTGGGAGCAGTGGCCGGATTGTCTTCTGTAGTTTTTGTTTGGGTGAGCGGGTCGCCAACGCCGGGAACATTGGCAGGCAGGCTATCCTGCATTGTGGCGCCATGTGAAAACGAGCCCATGTCCTGAAACCCATTCTTCACCGCGGCAGAGACTCTCTGAATCGTTTTTCTGTCATGATGGGACGAAGCGAAGAGAACCACGAAGAGAGCGAACAAGAGCGTCATGAAATCCGCATAGGACACAAGCCAACGCTCATGATGCGTCTCTTCCTCGACTATCCTGCGCCTTCTCACATCGCCACCAGTTTCTTTGCGGGGGCGGCAGGCGTGCGGTTCAGATACACGGCAAGGTTGGCTTCAATCACCCTCGGATTCGTTCTTTCCACAATCGCGATGACTCCGTCCAGTATCATTTCGCGGAGCACCTGCTTTCGCTCCATCAGCATCTTGATTCTTCCGGCACACGGAAGGAAAAAGATATTCGCCGATCCAACGCCATAGATAGTCGCCACAAAAGCCACTGCGATTCCCTTCCCAACTGCATCGATGTTATCCAGCCGCTGCATAACCTGGATAAGTCCGATAACAGCTCCGAGAATGCCGATGGTCGGTGCAAACCCGCCCGCGGCTTCAAACACCTTCGGTATCTGTCTCTCGTTGTCTTCTTGCCGGGTCATCTCCAGTTCCATCGTCTGGCGCAATTGCGGAGCATGCACCCCATCTACTGCAAGGGTCAGGGCCTTTCTCATAAATGGATCGTTGACCGAGTCGAGTTCCGGATCGAGAGATACGAGCCCGTTGCGGCGGGCTTTCACCGCGTAGCTCATCAGGGCATCGATCAAATTCGAGGTAGGATCGGGAGCATGAACAAAGATTTGTTTCAACTGCCGCGCCGCCTGCATCACGACCGCGAAGGGAAACTGCACCATCACCGCGCCAAGCGTTCCACCAAGCACAATGAGCGCCGCGGTGGGTTGCAGCATCTGCCCAACATGGCCGCCGTCGAGATATAAGCCGGCGGCGATCCCTGTGGTCGCAATGCCAATTCCACCCAAAGTGCCTTTATTCACCTTGAGCCCCCGTGGCATGATTCACAGCTTGCCCTTCGATCCGTGCTTCATTGGTCTCGACAGAATTGCCTGCAAGGACATTTCGCGCATGAGGTCTTGCAGCAATGAGAATGGCCCCATATTCGGGAACCACGCAAACCTGGCGGGCTTTCATTGGTGCACTCCTCCTGCGCTGGATAGCCACTTATTCCGAAGCAAATCCCTCTCGACGATCCCCCATAGCTATTGGAGACAGTTTTACAGGGATACTATCGGCAAGGAGGGCCTCATCTGTCACAGTTGGCGCTGGATTGTCTGGTTAGCCCGAACCTGACCAGCTTTTCATCTATCTGTAGCGATGTGAAGGGCTTCATCAGGTAGTCGTTGGCTCCAGCCCGGAACGCTCGTTGCAGATCGCGCACGCCTGGCTCTCCAGTGGCCAGCACGATGACGACCGATTCGTGCGCGGCTTTGCGCCGCAGGCGAGTAATGAAATCGAGGCCGTCTCTTTCCTGGGGAATCCAACTGACAAGGACGAGATCCGCGGTACCGATGCTACTGAGGGCCTCCAGAGCTTGATGCCCGTTGCCGGCCTCCGCAACCTCGAAGCATCGCATGGAAAGGATGCGACGCAGCACGGATCTCATCGTGCTCGAACTCTCTACAACCAGCGCCTTCATTGGCTCCTCGTTTGCGGTGCGCGGCCTGCCCTGGCAATCCGGGACTCCCTCTCCCGCCCCTCAAAGGCTTGCCTTCTAACTCAAGGGAGTAACTAAAGCAACCGTCTCAGTCTGCATTTGTATGCGATTGGTTGCAGTTAGCATGAAACAGTATCTTCCGGCACTCGAATCCCCACAGAAGCGCCTTGAACCCTGTCTGCTCGTCGGTGCATCAGGCGGATTGTGAGAATCGCACCCGCTCAACATCCGGTTCGTGCGCGGATGCATATGGCGTTCTGACTTTCGCAGCCGGCGCTTCGGTCTGTCCTTCCGGCGCCGATGGAGCAGCCGTGTCGAGCTGTTGCCAGGCGCTCCGCACATGCAGGATCATATCGATTTGCGCCTCGAGAAGGGTCGCTGACTGAGTTACAGCAGCCTGCATCATTTTTGCGCGCAGATATGCATAGAACCTGGCAAGTGTTGCAGCTGACTCTCCGCCGTTCTTCAAGTCGAGCCAGTTCTCGAGTTGGCCCAGTACAAGCGTTGCGTGGTCCAACTCTCTGCACCGCGTCTCGATTTCCTTCTTGCGAAGGGCGTTGGCTGCACGGCGGAAATCGCCCACCAGCGTGTCGAAGAGCGCAATCATCAGGCCGATGGGGCTTGCGCCCTCGATGGCCGCTTTCCGATAAGACAGTCCTGTTTCAGTCATTGTCATCCGTTGCTACTGTTGTTGTTAAAGCCAAGTTCGGAGTTGAGTTGCTGCATTTCTTCCGGCAGCTGTTGCAGCGCGACTTCAGCAGAGCTGTATTCCGCCGTAAGAATCGTTTGCTGGCTGGCGATATAGTTTGTTTCAAAATCGTTGATTTCCGAAGTAATGCTCTTACTCTCTGCGCTGATACTGCTCAGATCGACGGTGAAGGCGCCATTCCCCGGATCTGTATAGTTGTTCAGAGTGTTACTGACTGAATTTGCAAAGCCGTTGAGCGCCGTACCTTCGAAGAAATTCTGAAGATCCGTAGAATTGTTGGTAATCGCGTTATTCAGGGTGGTTGAATTGACTGAAAGAGTGCCGTCCGTGTTCGCCGAAATGCCGAGATCGCTTAGGCTTGAGACCGAAGTGGTGGTTCCTGTTGGCGGCTTATACATATAGTTGATAGCCTGCTCAAGGTCGCTCTGGAGATTGACTACAGTGGAATCGGAAGCGAGCACACCCTCCGAACTGGTGACGGCGCCAGACGAATTTGTGGAGCTGCTGACATTGAATTGCGAGGTCACTAATCCAATCGCAGTGTTGTAATCCGTAACGAGCTGGTTGATCGCGGTTGAGACTGCCGAAGCATCGGACTGTACGCCCAGATCTATTGTTTCTCCGGGGTTCGCACTCAACAGATTGAGCGTAACGCCAGGGACAGCGCCGGTAACCGCATTGCTTGCGCTCGTGAGTGGCACTCCATCGACTGTTATTGAGGCGTCAGCGCCCTGTGCGGCCTGCATAAAGCCAAAGGTCCCCGCGGTCGAACTTGGCTCGTTGATAGTGAACGGGGTTTTGCCGTCGGTGCTGACGATGGTTAGGGATTGATTGCCAGTCGTCGGGTCCGTTGTGGCTGTCGCAGTCAAGCCAAGAGGGAGCGTTGCGCCGGGGGCCGCGTTCATTGCGCCCAGCACGGAATCGTTGCTTGAGACCGTGATACCATCCCCGGTCGAGCCTTCTGAGATGACTTCCTGGCCGCCGACAACTGCGCCGGTTACGCCGGAGGAAAGGGTGCCGGCGGTTACTGCGGTTGCGATGGCACTGTTCAGCGTGGCGACGCTATCCCCCGTGTTTGCCGTGTAAGAAAACGTCTTGCCAGTCGCGCTGTCCTGGATGGTGGTGACAGAACCGGCGGTCAGAAGTGTAGTGCTGGCCAGAGACGCCTGCGTCGAGCTGTAGCTCGTTGCCGGGCCTTCGCCCGTGGCGCTACTGATCGCGGTCGCCAGTTGGGCATAGGTTTCGCCGGAGGTCGTCTTGATCGTCGCTGTTCCTGCGGGCGTAGTGGCACCGGTCAGCGTGATGCTGTTGGCGCCGAGGGTCTCGCTCGATGTCAGCGTCGGAGCGGTCCACGATGTGTAGGGTTCCGATATGGAGAAATCGGCCTTTGCTCCGGAGGAGTTGGAAACGACAGAAAGCGCGGAACCGGATGAGTCGCTTACCACCGTAGCGGTAACGCCTAAACTGGCGGAATTGATTGAAGTGGCGAGATCGTTCAGATTAGTGCCCGCAATTCCGGTCGTCGTCCCCGTGTAAAATGTCTGGGATTTGCCTGCGGTGGTGGTTAGCGTGAAGGACCCGGGCGGGAGCGTCGAGACTGCGCTGGTTTGGAAGGCTGAATACCACGATCCTGTCGAGGCCAAGGAGTTGACCTCAACGGTGTGGTTTCCCAGGGTGGTCCCTTCGGCCGCCGTGGCAGTGACAGCATTGCTATTCGAGCTTGAAACTGTCCGTGCCGACAAAGGTCCCGTCAACGAATTCAATGACTGCAAATCGGTACTGACAGCTTTTGTTGCTGTCTGAATCGAAGTGAGTGCTGTCGTCTGGCTGGTGAAAGTAGTCTGGTCAGCTTGCCAGCCGCGTTCTGAGGCCCGATCCGCATAAATGGCAGCAGCCACCGCGGCCGTGACATCGATGCCGGCGGTGCTTGAGCCTGAACTCGCAGCCAGGATGTTGCTGATGCTGTATGTCGGGACCGTCGAGGTCGTGGACGACAAGAGCGAGCTGGCGGAGGAAGATGTACTCATAGCCTTAACCTACATTCCGGGAAGGCGCCATGGAACACACGCCCACCCTGGATCCGGGTCATCGACCGCGGAGCGCGAGAGTCGGCGCGAAATTGATTGAATTTCGGCTCATTGAGAGTGAGGCAGGGGTGGAACCTTGTTGCGGTTCCACCTCATGCGTCGCGTTGATTGCTGCGTTAACTTACTGGACCAGTTTCAGAACTGCCTGCTGGGCCTGGTTGGACTGTTGCAGAGCCGCCATACCGGTGGACTGGAGGACGTTGTACTGGGTCATGTTGGCAACGGTCTTGCCGATGTCGGCGTTCTGCAGGCCGTTGGCTGCGCTTTGCAGGTTGGTCACCTGGTTCGCCATGTTGCTGGTGGCGGCGGTGAGGCGGTTGACGGATGCACCGATGACGCCGCGCTGCGCGGAGACGGTGTTAATAGCGGCTGTCACATCGAGCAGAGCCTGGGTCGCAGACGCTGAGCTGGTCAGGGAGTCTGAGCTGAGGTTGAGAGCCTGTGCAGAGAGCCCGCTGATGACCGTGGAGATCTGCGTGTTCGCAGCCCCGGTAGTTGTGCCATCGCCAAGGTAGACGGTGGTGATGTTGCTGGAGCCGTTGATGCCGGCCATTTGCCCAAGCGCCGAGACGGTGCCCGAGGTCACGGCACTGGAAATGTTCCCGTTCGCATCATCGACCTCAAGTTGGCCATTTCCGTTGAGCTGTGCCGTTGTACCTGCGACCGCTGTCCCGGTGAGCGTAACATTTGCGGTGCTTGCGCCCGTGTTGATGGCGGTTAACATCTCCCCGACAGTCGTAGCGTTGGTTGCGGTGAATACGGCGGCGGCGCCGCTGTCGGGGGTGATCGTAAGGACCGCACCGGCCGCGATGACGCTGTTGGCATTCAGTGCGGTTGGGGATGACGAAACGAATGAAGGGGTATTGGCGTTCATCGCACCCAGGGCCGCATCGTTGCTCGAGACCTTAAGGCTGTCAGTGCTGCTGTTCGAGGAGATCATCAACTGGCCGGCCCCGTCGATTGTTGCCGTAACACCCGCGGAGAGTGTGCCTGCTGTGACAGCGTTGGTAATGGCTGTCTGCAAGTTGCTAATCTTGGAGCCCGTGACTGCGGTGAAGACAAGCGAGCCGCCAGTTTTCGCGTCGGTGATGGTGGTAACCGAACCGGATGTCAAAGCTGTGGTGGCCGCGAGCGGGCTAGATACAGATCCTTGCGTCGAGGTAAACGTTGGGGGCGCATTGGAAGTGAACACGTTCGACCCGTTGAAGTTGGTAGCCTGGCCGATCTGGTCGATTTCCGACTTGATGGCAACGAATTCCGTATTGAGAGCCGTGGCCTGGCTGGACGTAATGCCGGTTGTGGCGCCTTCGGTTGCCAGGGTTACAGCGCGGTTGAGGAGCGTGGTGACTTGCGACAGGGCGCCATCAGCGGTCTGCAGCAATCCAATGCCGTTGCTGGCATTCTGCTGAGACTGGGTGAGGGCCGCGATGTTCGCATTGAGTCCGCTTACAATCGACAATCCTGCCGCATCGTCCGAACCGGAGTTGATTTTCATGCCGGTCGAAAGCTGGGTCAGGGTCTTTTGCAGGTTCGCCTGAGTGTTGGACAATGCATTCTCCGCCGTCATCGAGGAGATGTTATTCAGGACTGTGAGTGCCATGGTGTGTTACTCCTTCTGGTTGCCCTTTTACGCCTGCACTCGGAATCTTTTGTGGGGCCTACTGTTTGAGGCGCCGGATGTTCGAGAAGGAGGTCGTTTTGGACAACCATTCTATCGACCACCCCTTCAAAAGATTTCAGTGCATTTATCGATTTCTTTTTTTGTCAAGGGGGAAAACAACAAAAAGATCGGAAATGATGCCTGAAGTGTTACTCCCCTATTGATGGTTGGTTCGATGCCAAGCCTATGCTTATTCGATCGCTGCATGGCATCCAACACCTTCTAACATTGAAGATGCCCTGGAGTTAGCGCCAGAGGAATGTCGGAACGCCCGCAAGGGAACTTTTCGACTAAGAACGTTTCCTGCTGCCCGCCTGACGATTGCGAATTGCTGGCCAGGATCAAGCAGATGGCTGTGAAAGATAATTCAGAAGCGTTTGAGGCAAGACCTTGGCTGCTACAGCGAGGACCGCCTGGTTTTGTGTTTGTGCCTGGGCGAGGTTCGTTGCGGCGGTCGCTATGTCGACCCCGACGAGCGCAGTCTGCTGAGTGGATAGGGTAATAGTCTCCTGGCCGAGATAACTCTCCTGAGAGTTCAACTCGGAGATGGTGTTATCCAGCGGAACGCGCTGTTGATTCACATTATTCACGGCCGTGGAGACGGCGGTGACGGCTGTACCGATCTGATCGGTGGCTCCACCATTCTGCAACGCTGAAATCAGCGCACTGAGCGCACCTATCACGTTCGATCCCGAACCGAACAGATTGCTTCCGGGTACGTTGGTCGCTACGCTCAGGGCATCGCCGACCTGCGCGGTGTTGACAGTGTTGTTGCCCACGTAAGCATAAGCATTGGCGACAGCCGTACCCGAAGTGGCAGACATGGAACCGAGGGCCGCGTCATTGGAGACGACCGCAATGCCTGCCGTACTCGAGTTAGTCGAGATGGAAAACTGACCGGATGCGTTAATAGTTGCCGTGGTTCCTGCCGAGAGAGTGCCCGCCGTGACTGCATTGGCGATTTTAGTTTGCAAAGTGCCGATTGTGTCACCGGCTTGCGCCGTGAACTCAAATGTATCGCCGGTCGTGGCATCGCCGATCGTCGTGATCGAGCCGGCAGTTAGCTCGGTTGCCGCAGACAAGGGCGCGGCAGCCGAACTATTTGCCGAGTTGTATTCGGTTCCCGAAGCCGCGGACATCGAGCCGAGGACTGCATCATTCGAACTGACTACAATTCCGGCCGCGCTTGAATTTGTTGCGATAGAAAGCTGACCGGATGAATCGATGGTTGCCGCTGTGCCGGAGGTAAGTGTGCCAGCCGAAACTGCGCTAGCGATGGCTGTTTGCAAAGTACCGATGGTGTCGCCGGTTTTCGCAGTGAATCTGAATGTGTCGCCGGTTTGCGCGTCGCTGATGGTGGTGACGGAGCCAGCCGTGAGCGCCGTTGAAGCAGAGAGTGGGCTGGCAGCCGAACCATTTGCCGAGTTGTATGCCGAAGCCGCGGACATGGAGCCGAGGACTGCATCATTCGAGCTGACCACAATTCCGGCCGTGCTTGAATTTGTTGCGATAGAAAGCTGACCGGATGAATCGATGGTTGCCGCTGTGCCGGCGGTAAGTGTGCCAGCCGAAACTGCGCTAACGATGGCTGCTTGCAAAGTACCGATGGTGTCGCCGGTTTGCGCAGTGAATCTAAATGTACCTCCGGTCGTAGCATCGCTGATCGTCGTGATCGAGCCGGCAGTTAGCGCGGTCGCCGCAGACAAGGGCGCGGCGTCCGACACATTGGCCGAGGTATACGTTGTCGAGGCCGCAACAAATGGCGGTGTACTGCTGGCTGAGCCGCCGAATAGATAGACTCCGCCATAAGAAGCATTGGCCTGAGCAATCACGGTGGAGAGAACGCCCGCTACCTGGGTCGCAATCACTGGCCTTTGTGCGGTATTGGTCCCGTTTGCGCCCTCGGTGCCAAGGGTTATGGCCGTGTTCAATACCGTGATTGCCTGGCTTATGGCGGAATCCGCGGTCTGGAGCTGAGGCGACAGCGTGCCCACGTTGCTTGTATATTGATCGACGTTTGCCGATGAGGTGAGGGATACGACCATGCTGGCAGAAGCCGAAGGATCGTCGGAAAGCTGGTTAACTCTTCGGCCTGTTGCCACCTGCATCTCCGCAGTCGAGAGAGCCTGCTGGGATTGCTGCATGGCGTATTCCATATCGGGGACCATGTTTGTAACTCGCATATGAACCCTTCTTTGCGCATCCGCTTGGCGCGCTTCTTTTCGCTTACGAAGTAACCATGCTCATGGTCACGGTCATGAGCGCTTGAATCGTGGAGACAACCCGGGCAGCAGCCTCATAGGCCTGCTGATAGGTGATCAGATTGGCTGACTCCTGGTCGATCGATACTCCGGACACAGAATTGAGCTGATCTTTGAGTTGCGTCAGGCTGGCTGTGGTCGCACTCGATTCTGCATTGGCGTTCGCGGTGATACTACCTATCTGATAAACGAGGCTCGAATACGCAGCGGCGGGAGTCTGCCCGGAAGAAAGCGCAGTCGTTTGCACGGCGGCCAAGTTGGCCAGGTTGCCATCGCTCCCGGCGGTGCCGTCGGAGCTTGCCGCCAATAATGTCGGGTCGGTGATCGCCATCTTTATGGTGGCGGCAGATCCTGGAGTCGTGGCCGAAATGGTGAAGAAGTTCTGACCTTTGTTCCCATTTTGATCGTAGCCGCTGGCCTGCGCCGCATTGAAGGAGGAGGCAAACTGATTGGCAAGTGTGTCCAACTGAGTAAGCAGGCCCGCAGTGCCCCCAATCGTTTGATCCCGTGTCTGAATGGAGCCGCCCAGATCGCCGCCTGTTATCTGCGATGTGATGTTTGCGCCGTTTGGATCGAGGACTTGTACCATTCCGGTGGCGCCGGCTGTCGTGGACAATGCCGTGGACAATGCAAAGCTCTGCCCGGCTACGACCAGCGCAGTTCCATTTCCAGTGGTTACAGTGATGCCGTTGTTGGTCTGGGTGACGGCGACATTTGTCAGGGCCGACAGTTGCAGGATCAACTGGTCCTGCTGATCCTGAAGAGCGCCGCCATTCGACACGGGCGACGTAGCATTCTGTGCGACGATCTGCGAGTTCAACGTCGCAATCTGGCTGGTCAGCTGATTGATCTGGCCTACATCTTGCGTGACCTGGGTATTGAGCCCGGCCTGCTGTGTGGTTAATGTGTTGGAGGCGGTATTGAAGGCGGTTGCAAGATTCTGCCCGGCGGTGAGAACGGCCTGGCGCGATGCGGAACTCGTGGGATTGGTCCCGAGGCTCGAAATACTGGTGAACAGAGCCGACATCTCCGTACCAATATCATTGGTAGAGGTGGCAAAGGTCGGTTGTATTTGCTGCATGGAGGACAATTGAGCATTCGCACCGCTCTGTGCCTGCGTCTCCTGTTGAATCTGTGTCTGGATCAGCTCATCGCGCACGCTCTGGTATCCCAGGAGCGAAACGCCCTCTCCAGTAACCAGGCTTCCGTCAACTGCCGGCGTGGTTTCCTGAAGGACGGCCAGTTGGCGCGTGTAGCCGGGTGTGTTTGCATTCGCAATGTTGTTATTTGTTACCTGCAAACCGCCATCGGCAGCTTGCAACGATTGCACGGCGATCGACAATGCTGAAGTAAGAGAGCCCATGGATTACATCTCGCAAGACCAGGTCTGATATTTCAACCTGGGCCCGCGAGCCTCCTGGAATTGTCCTGTGTGGCTTTTGCACAACGTGGAAAGCAGCGCGATTGTTCTGCCGGAGTGCTTGAGAAGGGCTGCGTACTTCAAATTCAGATCGAGGAGCGCTTTGCGGGCGGCTCCGATCTTTCGTTCAACCGCCGAGTCAATGCCGGAGAAGGAAGGCGGCTCGGAAGTCCGAAATCCTTCGCTGACCTCATTTGCCATGCAGGCCAGGCTGGCGCAAAGCATTTCCTGCTTCGCGATACTCTCCTGAAGCGTGGGCAAGGCGTTGGCGCCGATTGCGTCCATCGAAATGGATATCTCGCGGCCCAGCGCCTGCATTTGCTGCAGGTAGGCGGCGGCGAGCTGGTCGCGCGACGCAGGTGCGTGGTCGTTCATTGACTGACCCTTCTGGCAAGAGACTTACCATGGGCCAATGAAGCCTAGCACTTGCTGCTTCTTCCCATGGCCTACTCGCCGTTGTCGATAATGGCGCTGGCAATTGCCTTTGCGCTTACCTGATACTCTCCGCTGGTGACAGATTGGCGAAGTGCATCGACCTTATCCTGACGGATCTCAGGGGTATTCATTGCCTGGCTGGTCAAAGACTGAACCGACAGGCTGCCGGTCTGGAGCGTTGTCCGGTCTTCCGTCAAATTCTGAGTGCCGGCAAGAGTGCTGTTCGAAACCTGTTTCGGCCCCCGATCAACTGAGAGCTGATTCGCCGCTAGGCTGTTCACATCGATTTTCATTGCAACTTCTCCTGTCTCAACCGTACAGCTATCGGCACATCCCGGCTAGAATTTCAATCTACCCGCCTAAGCTGTTAATAACAGGTGCCTTGCAATGTTTCCGCGTTACTATTTCGTGTTACTTCGGTGCATTTCAGCAGCGGCCGCGGCTTTTGCGTCCTCTGCATCCTGCGCCTTGTGAAGTTGTTTTGAAATCATTTTGGCGATCCCAATACCGCCCGAGTTGGTCATTGAAGAACCCAACGATTGCATCGCTATTCCCTGAAACTGCTCTTTCCCTGAGTCTTCATCCCCATCGTCGTCGCCGCCCGGCAGTGAGCCAAAGCTCTGTTCCGCCTGCTGCAGCCAGCTTCCCAAAAGAATGGACTCGAAGTCCTTCGCCGACTTCTCGATCTTGGCGTTCGCCGTTGCCGGGGACGAGGCGGAACCCGACTGCCGGAGCATCGGTATCGCTTGCGTCGTCAACGCGCCAATGGCGACTCCGGGCATGCTGCCGAATGACGAAATGTTTGACACTAGATTACCTCCAGTTCGGCTTGCAGTCCGCCTGCGGCCTTGATGGCCTGAAGAATCGAAATAATGTCGTGGGAGCTTGCGCCGATGGCATGCAATCCCTTGATGAGTTCTTCGACGTTGGCTCCCTCTTGTAGTTGGATCGACTGCGCCGGCCCATCGCCTACCACCGTCTTTGTTTGCGTGATTTCGTCTGGCTTGCCATTTCCCCCTGGTCCAGGCTGCAACAGCACGTGCTGAGTCTCAACGTCGATGGTCAAACTTCCATGGATCACGGAAACCGGTGAGAGTCTCACGTTGCCGCCCATCACAATGGTGCCGGTACGCTCGTTGACAACGACTTTTGCCGGCGAAGTCAAACTGATGGAAAGATTTTGAACGCGCGCTATCAGAACGGGAACTGAAGCTACGCCGCTATCGGCGACATTTACATCGATGCGGCGGCTGTCAATTGCTGTGGCGATGGTCTTTCCAAAATCCTTGTTGATCGTGTCTGCAACGTCGCGCGCCGCGGTGAAGTCGGAGTTAAGCAGCAAGAGAGAAACCAGGCGAAAGCGGCTCAGGTCAACAGCTGCGTCACGCTCCACAATTCCGCCCTCGGCAATCCTGCCCACGGTGAGATGATTTACGCTTTTCGAGTTGCCGGCTGCGCCCTCGGAGTAGCCTCCAATCACCAACGGCCCTTGCGCCTCGCCATAAACTTCTCCGTTGGCGGCGCGAAGAGCGGTGAGTAGCAACACTCCGCCCTGCAGACTCTTTGCATCGCCCACCGAGGACACTGTGACATCCAGCTTCATTCCGGGCCGTGCAAACGCGGGAAGGGACGCTGTTACGAATACTGCGGCAACGTTCTTTACGATCACCACTCCGGGCGCGATCTGAACCCCCATCCGCTGCATCGCATTGGCCAGCGTTTGTACTGTGAAGAAGGTCTGCTGGGTATCGCCGGAGTTCTTGAGCCCAATCACTAAACCGTATCCGACCAGTTGATTTTCACGCACGCCTTCGATCTGCGTTACGTCGCGGATCAACACCTTGCGGTCGGCGTCGGCGCCGCGCAAAGCGCTTGCGGAGAGAATACCCGCCACCACGAGCAGGATCAGCCGACTCGACCAATCAGGCCGGCTCGCGCGCCGAAATTTGCGCCCCAGGGCGATCAAAAGTTCAATAGCCACATGAGTGCCTTTGTGATTGGATTCGGCGGACGCACGCCGTCTGCGATGATTCCCTTGCCCTTCATCTCGATTTCAAGATTGCTTAACGCAGCCGAGGCCACGGTGTTGCTGGGACCAATGTCGACCGGGCGAATCATGCCTCGGACGATGATGTTCTCATGCTGGTTGTTCATGAAAATCTGGCGGCTCGCTTCGACTATCAGGTTTCCGTTTGGAAGCACCGCAATGACCTGCCCGGTAAGCGCTGTCTGAAACGTCGTATTGGATGCTGTCGATCCCTGCCCCTTGTGTACTGAAGCTGAATTCGCCGCCAGCAAAGGGTTGAGTACCGCGGGAGTCTTACCCATTACGCCGGTTATGGCGGAGTTAGTTGAGAAAGTCCTTTCACTATCCACAGTGCCGGACTGCGCGGCAGTTGTCTGGACGGCGACCAGGATCGTAATCGTGTCGTTCAAGTGAAGCGCCTTGTAATCGGAAGAGAAGTCGCCGAGGGCGCTTCCTGGCGTCCACAGGCTACCAACTGTAGTTTGCACCGGTGCCGCAAAACTTCCCTCCTGCAAACGCTTGATGTAATCCAAGCGCAGTTCCTCAGGAGTCTTGGGCTTTGTCTTGGGCGGGTTTGCCGCGAAGACAAGACTGGAAGAGACGCCGAGTAGTGTGAAGGCGATGCTTCGCTTAAAAGATTTGAGGGTCAAGAACATCTTAGAAGCTCCTCGTCAGCAGGGTTGCGCTGACTACTTCGGCGAGGTAGACCTGTTTGTGGTCCGGACTTGCAACGTGAATTCTGTGGCCGGCAGTGCCGCTCTCAAGACTAATGACTGCGACTTCGATCTGTGCGCGGCCATCGTCCATGATGAGCGTGGCGTGTGTGCCGGCCCGCATGGTGATCGCGGCATCGGTTTTCAGCGCGGCGTTCCTGGAAGCAAGCATTCCGATGGATACGCCTGTTGCAGGCGCGGACGATTCTTCTGTGGTGTTGACGGAGGCATAGAACGGCAGGCATGCTGGTTCCGAATGGCACCCGAGCTTAACCAGGTAGATTCCGCCAGTGTGTTCAGCAGCGCGGCGCCCACCTCGAGGTTCAACTGACAAAACGTCCAGCACCGGATCGGGCTCGCTGGCCACCACCTTGGCAAGCAAAGACACCTGCACGCCAGCGACCTGAATCCCTTTGCTGGAGATAGCCAGTGCGACCTGGCGCGCGGAAATCTCATAGCGCTCCTGCGGCAGGGACTGGGAGTATCCCCATCCTGCGAAACCCATCGCCGCCACCAATAAAGCCGCTACCCGTCTTGTGCTCATATTTCCTCTTCGCCGCTTCTTCAACTGCCTAGCTCTAACTTCTACTGGGAGAGCTGATTCAATTGCTGCAGCATTTCATCCGCTGCCTTGACCACTCGAGAGTTCGATTCATAGGACCGCTGCGCAAGGATCATGGCGACGAACTGGTTGACGACGCTGACATTCGACTGCTCCAGCATTCCCTGTTGCAAGGTCCCCAATCCTTCCGCGCCGCCTGGCGTTCCAACTTGCGGTTCACCGGAAGCTGTTGTCGGCAGATAGAGGTTGTTTCCCACGCTATTCAGGCCGCCCGGATTAATAAACAGAGCCATCTGAATTGAGCCCACGGTTGTAGCCGCGGTCTGTCCCGGCTGCGTAATGCTGACCGTGCCATCGCTTCCGACAGTCACGCTTAACGCATTCGCGGGAATTGTAATTGCGGGTTGCAACGGATTGCCGTCGGCTGTGACCAATGTTCCCTGTGCGTCGGGGTGGAACGAACCATCCCGCGTGTAGGCCATCTGCCCGCTAGGCATCTGGATTTGAAAGAACCCCGCGCCTTGAATTGCAAGATCGAGAGGGTTGCCGGTCGTAGCGAAGTCGCCTTGTGTCTGGATGATCTCGGTTTCCGAGGCCCGCGTACCGAGACCTATCTGCAGACCAGCCGCTACGGTTGTCTGCTGCGTCGAGGCGGAGCCGGGCATGATCTGGTTCTGATACAAGAGATCTGTAAAGTTGACTTGGCGCTGCTGGAATCCAGTCGTACCGGAGTTAGCCAGGTTGTTGGCAATGTTATCCAGGTTCAACTGCTGGGCAGTCATTCCGCTGGCCGCCGTATAAAGAGCACGAAACATATTGAGATCCTCTCAGTGTTGACTTAGCTTGAATTGAACCGTTTATCAGCTGACGCGCGGCAGCTCCTGAGCTGCAGTCTTATCCATGTCGGTGCTGAACATGGTAAGTACGTGGCGCATTGATTCCACTTCGCGCTGCGCGCTGATCAGCTCGACTACACTGGCGACGGAGTTGACATTCGAGCTCTCGAGCATTCCCTGGCGCACCTTGGATCCTGTAGCAGCGACTGCGGAGCCGGCGGGTGCCGTATAGTAAGTGCCGCCTGCGCTCTGGATGTTCGTCGTGGCAGGAAACTCGACCAGTTTCAGGCGTCCTGAGATCGCGCCTTTTGCCGTGATGGTTCCGTCGGAACTGATTGAGATAGGCAGTCCGGCAATTGTGATAGGACCGCGATCGCCCAGTACCGGATCGCCCGCGGGAGTTATCAATTGCCCTTTTGCCGATACGCGGAAGCTTCCTCCGCGCGTGTAGACTTCGCCCGAAGGCGCCTGAACAGCAAAATAACCTGGGCCTTCTACGGCGACGTCGAGATCGTTGTTCGTTGGCACCAGAGCGCCTTGGGTTGAATCCAGTTGCGAGCCGCTCAATACGCCATAATCATTGATGTCCTGATTCAGCGTGGAAAGACCCAGGTTGTCGGCGGTGGCCAGAACGGAACTGAAGTTGTTGTGGCTCGCTCGGAAGCCGGCGGTACTTACGTTCGCTAAATTGTTGGCAATTGTATCCAGTGCTGCGGTCCGGGAAACAAGCCCCGTACAGGCTGCGTAGTATCCACTGCTCATGATTTGCCCTCGGCAAAGTAATATGCACGCCGTGGGCCATTCACACTGGAACTGATTCGATTGAGTTTTTACACCGTTACCGCGCCAAACCCCAATGAATTAAGGGCTGGGCGGCATCGCGGATTAGGAGTCAATGAGAAACACACATGTTGAAAGTGTTCCTTTTGCAGTTACCCGGAATTTCTCTAATTGCAAATCTAAATCTAAGTGAAGGGCTTACTCCGCGCCTTCGCATCGACAACACAGCCTTAAATCTCTTGCGGTGAACCTGAAGAATTCCCTGCCGAAGTAGCCAATTCGTGCGCGGCGGCGAGGATGAACCTCCATCCGGACAGAGGACCAGGTTCATTGAGGTTCCGCAGCGCTGCAAGGACAAAGGGCGGCAGCGCATCTTCTATCTCTAACAATGCGGTTGCGGTTCTGCCAGCCTGTTCACCGGCTGGCCAGCCCAGAACCGTCGGAATCGCTCCAATTCCATGCAGAAGTCCAACCAGATAGGCATCTTCCGGAGCAAATTGTTCCATCGATTCGGCAACAAGTTGCGCATACTGTGCAACCAGGCGGCAATGCCTCCAGAGTGCGGTTGTCTCCACATGTTTACGGTCGCACGGAAATGTTCGTGCGGATATTGCAGCGTACCAGGCGCTCACGTCCAGACTGGCTATGCAGTCACCAATCCGGCGCGGACGATCCGCGGCCAGGTCGTATTCTCTGCCAATCAGCCGCAGGATCTGAATCGTTGCACCTACATCGCTCAAAACAAGGTCGGAGACGAGGCGCAGGTCGATATAGAGCTCTTGAAGAATCATGTCCAGGCCGAGAACCGTGGCTGACATGACTGGCACTGCATCCAGGAGGTCTGAAGGCTCCCGCGCGAAATTCTTCCGATCCTGGAAACGGAGATGCCCCTCCGTGGATGCCGGAATCCAGCTATGATCGACTTCCAGTTCCCACGCCTTATTGAACACCGTTTCACTCCTGCGTTCTTATCGGCAAAGGGAGGCGAATTGTCCAAAGAATCAGCGTTACTTTCGATTGTGGGAAACTACTTGAAACGGCAAACTTTGTTCACGGACTGTTGACAGCGCAGCGAGAAAGCTGTACTCATCCGGCCTTGAATAAAAGGTCGAAATTCTTTGCGCCGCTCTTCAAGCGAGCCCACAAAAAATCCATGCATTTCCCGATGCTTGCTTCATCCGCTTCCAGATCCACTCCGTAACCGCAGAGGATGCTCGCCATTTCCGCGGGGTCTTGCACGTTGTCGATCTTCACTCCCCTGGGAGCGGTTTCTCCAAGACGTTCCTCGGCCTGGCTGATATGTTCCATCTGCAACTGAAAATCGGAAGGCGTTACGAAGCAGGGCTGCGTCTTGCAGCCGGTTATCTGTTCGATGGCGTAAAGCAGCCCGTATTCGATGCCATGGACAAAGCCAACAAGAAGGAGTTTCGTCGCGGCTACATAATGCAATGGAATCGCGGAATAAAGCCGGATCAAGGTTGATGGAATTTGAATTCCGCTCTGAGTCATGTGCTTCGGGACGGAAAAAACTGGGCATCCCCACTGCGCGGCAAGGACAGCCGTTACCTGCTCTTCACTCACGGTGCCGTGGCGCACCAAAAGCTCGCCGATCTCTCCACCGGCTTCTTTCTGCATATCGACCGCTTCTTTGAATTGGGACGTGGTCAACAGGCCGCAATTGATAAGGCTCAGGCCCAAGGGCATGCGCGACCCACGGTTCGTGCGCTCCAGCCTCGATTGCATCAGGTCGGAAAGCTTCTTTTCTACCGCCGCGGTAAAGCAAGTCGAACTGCAATACCAGCATTCGCTCATCTTGATGCCGGCCTTCCGGGCGGAAAAATTCCTCAGGGCCATCGACCGGTGGCAGTGTTCGCACTTTGAAGTGGCAACCTTCAGGCCGGCAACCCAAGCTGGCGCCGCTATTGAATTCATCAGGTTCATGTGCTTCTTCGCTCCTATATGACTATCTCGTTTTGAAGTGTCTGCAACAGGCACGCTCAGCGGATGAGGTGCGAGTAGACGGGCTGTATAACATCGGTGACACGAAACCCATAGTTGCCGTCGATAACTACTGCCTCTCCCTTGGCGATTACCTGGCCATCGAGAAGAAGCTCGACTGGCTCGTCCACCTGGCGATCGAGTTCAACAACCGATCCGCTGGTAAGTTCGAGAACTTCGCGCAATGTGAGTTGGCGGCGTCCGAATCGGAGGGTGACGTTGAGTTCCACGTCCATAACCAGGTTCAGGTTGACCTGAGGGGCAATCACCTCTCCCACACCGGTTTTCACGGTCGCCCCATTGTCCTCTGTTGTGTTTTCAACCGGGGAATCCACCTGTAGAGCCTCCGTTAATTCCTGGTTCATGTAAATCACAATCGATAGGCGATTCGGGCTGTCGTCAGCAGCGGTAATCTGCGCAGCATAGGCTGGGTCAGGCGGTAACTCGGCGCCTGAAGCGGCATCGATTTCAAACGTGCCATATGACTTGCCGAGCGCGAAGCGGAACTCGCTCAATCCCGATTTGATGAGTCTCAGCAGCGCCTCGGAATCGTCTATCCCGGATTCTCCCGCGGGCCGGCGAAGCAGTTGGGAAGCCAGCATGGCTGCTTCTTCGCGATCGAATTCCAGAACGAATTCGCCGCGCAAGCTGCCTTCAAGTTTCAGCCTTATGCGGACAGGGTCTGGCCGATCCGTAGCGGTGACAACATCCGGGCCACTCGTTATGACCCAGGGCGATCCGCTGGCCTCGGTCAGCGCCCCAACCAGCGCCTTAAAGAAGTCGCTCGAAAATTTCCTATAAGTCTCGGTGGCCGTCGGGTTCATCGTCATGTTACTCCCTTGTCGAGGCTAAGTCCTGCGACCTGGATAAGAGCTGCGCAGCCTTGCGGGCGCCGTTTCGAACAGGCAATGCCTCGAAAATCGGCACATCTTCCACGGTGAGCCGCCCGGGCGATTTCACAGGCGATTTCATTTTCAGAATCTTTCCCGGCTTCAGGTCAAGCAAGTCCTTCACCAGCACCCGGATCTGCGTTATGTCGGCGGCTACGCTAAAGTCACAGTCGAGAATCCGTTCGCGAAGATTGGGTGCGCGGAGTGGGCGAAGGCTCGATAGTTTTTTTGACTGCGCGGCCTTCAAATGCCGCAGCAGGATACCGACAAACGATGTTGGCAACACGATGTTAAGAGGCCCAACCGTGCTCCCCACTGTCATCTCGAACATAAGGAGCACAAGCTTTTCGTTGATGAGGAAGACTTGCTGAATCATTGCAGGTTTGATGGGGCGCCCTGGAGTGAGCGATAAATGCAATGTCTGCCACGAGCGTTCCAGTTGCATCACAATCAGGTTCGTAACACTCTGCATGAGCTCTTCATCGATCTCGGTAAGCTCACGCAAATCGTCTCCGGGTGTGCCCGCTCCACCGAGCAGCAGATCGATAATCGGGAAAACCAGGGGAGCATCCATTTCCATCAGGAAATTGCTCTCCATGATATTGAGCGCGCAGGGCAAGAGATAGCTGTTCGGCGACATGCCGCCGATGTAATCCGTAATTGCCATCTGCTCGAGCGACAGCAGTTTCAAGTGCAGCGAGGCGCCAAGATAGAGTTCCAGAGCGGTGGTCACGTTAAGAGCAAACTTTTCATGCAGCGAAGTCAAAGCGCGTGCATTCTCGTTCGACAGCCGGCCGGCATAGCGGAAGTTGCAAGAGTGAACATTGCGCGGCTTCGACGGTTGCGCATTGGCCATTGTCGCCTTCATTGCTCTCTCCGATCCCGCCGACAATGTCATAGACGCCGTCCGTACTGGCGGTTGTCCACTTCACGATAAGCTGCCTGCATAGGGTGTACTTGCGCCTGCGCCGGTACCGGCACCTTGGAGCGCTCGCGGAGATGGTTGAGCGAGCCGCGCAGCTTTACCATTGCCGCGGCATGGATTTGCGACACACGGGAGACTGCGATGCCTACCACCTTTGAGACTTCTTTCATCGTCAGCTCTTCCTTGTAGTAAAGCGAGAGGATGAGCTGTTCCCTCTCTGACAATTGGGAGACAGCTTCAACAAGCTGCGCTCTCCTTTCGCCCTGAAGGCAAACGTTGAATGGGTTGTCGTCATCTGAACTCTGCGCCGATTCGATAAGATCGTAGGACTCGGTGTGGTCGTGGGAGGGGCTCGTCCGCTGTCCGACCAGATACAGGCCATCCAACTGGGTCATGGTGCTCTGCAGGTCATCCAGGCTCATTTGCATGTCGGCCGCAATCTCCTCCTCAAGAGGCTGCCGTCCGAGCGAGGATTCAAGCTTGGCCACCGTGGAGTTGATCTCGCGCCCGCGCCTGCGCAACGTGCGAGAGCCCCAATCCAGCTTGCGAAGGCTGTCCACGATTGCGCCGCGGATTCTGAATTTCGCAAACGTCGAGAACTGGGCGTCCTTCAGGCTGTCGTAATTCCGGCACGCCTCAAGCAGGCCAATGACGCCAGCCTGAACAAGATCTTCCATGTCTACTTGCTTGGGCAACCGCTCGCGAATTCTCGCTGCCACGTAATAGACCTGGGGCAACTCGCGCATCACGAGCTCATTGCGCTCATCTATTCCATCGCTGTTCTCACGGTATGCTAATTCTACTGCTGTCATCGATTCACTCCCTCTGTCAGGCACTTACTCATTGATGCTGCCTTGCCGGTAACTCCGTATCTTGTTGCTAACTCCACCTTGTCACTATCCTGCAATCCCCCTAAGTGCTTCAATGGAGGACCCCAACGGACTGCACCGGCGTCATTGGTGGAATCTCTCCCGGAGAGATGACGACGATTCTAGGGATGAACGGCTCCAACAGCCGGCGAAGATAATAACGGCCCGGGGAAGAACAAAGCAGTACAGGTGGCGCCGAACTGATTTCCTTCCCAAATTCCGCACGCAATCCATCAAGCACGCGACGGGCCAAAGTGGCCTGTTGCGGCGTCGAAATCCCCGCGTTTTGCGGTTGATTTGAGCCGCGAAGGCACTCGTCTTCGATCGTGGTGTCGAGAGTGACGACTTTCAGTTCTCCCTGATCGTTGAGCAATGGCTTGATCAGAGCGCGTCCCAGGGTGTGGCGGACTGCTTCGACCAAAGCGATCGGATTCTTGTTAAATGCCGCGGCTTCAACCATCGTTTCAAGGATTGTGCCCAGATCTCTAATCGAAACCTGCTCGCGAAGAAGCTGTTGCAGGACTTTTTGAACTTCTCCGAGGCTCATCAGCTTGGGAATCAGCTCTTCGGTTAGCTTTGGATGAGACTCGGCGAGCCGGTCGATCAGCCTGCGGGTCTCATGCCGGGACAAGAGCGAACTTGCGTTCTGCTTGATGACCTCTGCCAGGTGAGCAGCGAGTACAGAGGTCGGCTCGACGACCGCATATCCAGCGGCGATTGCCTGACCCTGGGTTTGCGGAGTGATCCATTTTGCCGGCACATCGAATGCCGGTTCGCGGGTGTCCTGGCCGGGCAGAGCGGGGGCGCTGGCATTGGAACTGATGGCGAGCAGAGAGTCCCGGCGCAGCTCCCATCGCGCAATTTCGACCCCGCGGAGATAGATCACATACTCCCGCTCTTTCAGTTGGAGATTGTCCGTAATGTGGATCGAAGGAACCAGGAAACCGAGCTGCTGTGCCAGGTTCTTACGCATGGACTTGACGCGGGCCAGGAGTTGCCCGCCCTTCTGCGCGTCGACAAGCGGCACCAGGCCGGTACCCACCTCAAGCATGAGTTCATCGAGCTTAAGGATTGCGTCCATGGGATCGACTGCCGGCGCCGCTGCTCCACCGGGCAAAGCAGCCTTGGCCAACGAGTCCATCTCTTCCATCTCATCCTTGATGACCTGGGGCTTCATCTTCCACGCTGCGAACATCAGTATCCCGGCCAGGCTGAAGAAGGAGAATTTCGGCAACCCAGGGATCAGGCCGAGAGAGAAGAGTGCGCCGCCGGCGATCCAGAAGAGGCGTGGACTGTTCAACAGTTGCTTGCTCACATTGACGCCGAGAGATTCCTTCGATGCGGCGCGCGTGACCACGATGCCGCCAGCGACAGACACAAGCAGGGAGGGCAGAATCGTAACCAGGCCGTCGCCCACCGTAAGGATGGTGTAGGTCTTCAGCGCTTCCTGGAACGGAATACCCTGCTGGAAGACTCCGATCAGGAATCCGGCGATGATGTTGATGGCCATGATAAGAATAGTGGCCATTGAATCTCGCTGGCTGAAGCGGGCCGCGCCGTCCATGGCGCCGCAGAACTCTGCTTCCCTTGCCACTCGCTCGCGGCGTGCGCGGGCCTGTTGTTCATTAATGAGGCCGGCATTCAGGTCGGCATCAATCGCCATCTGCTTGCCCGGCATGGCATCGAGTGTGAAACGGGCAGTGACTTCCGCAGTACGGACGGCGCCATGACTGATGACAAGAAACTGAATGGCGATGAGGGCCAGGAAGAGGACGAAGCCGACAATGTAATTGCCGCCGACCACAAACTGGCCGAATGCCTCAATGACCTTGCCGGCGGCCGATGTGCCCTCGTTGCCGTGGAGAAGAATGCGGCGGGTGCTAGCCAGGTCGAGCGACAGACGAAGCAGCGTAAGCAACAGCAGAAGGCTCGGGAACACCGAGAACTGAACGGGGCGAAGAATCTGGATTGCCGTAAGCAACACCAGCATCGACGCGGTAATGCTGATCGTCAGCAGCAGGTCGAGGATGAAGCTCGGCAACGGCACGAGCATCACGAAGACCATTGCGATCGCGGCAATTGGTGCGATCCACTCACCGGTTTTCCGAAGTATAGCTGCAATTTTTTCCATTATCGCTTCACCCCAGAATCCGGAGTTGGACCACCAACATTGTCTTGCGCCTTCTGGCCAGAGGCGTTCCGTGAGCGGCGATCTGCATCGCTCCGCCGTACTTCAGCCTGTGCACGGAATACCAGGGCCAGAATCTCGGCCACTGCCTTGTAGAGATTTGCCGGAATTGAGTCTCCGACTTCCACGGTCTTGTAGAGAGCCTGCGCGAGAGGCTTATTCTCCACCAGCATGATTCCGTTGTCGCGCGCCAGTTGTTTGATCTTCTCCGCCAGCACGTTGAGCCCTTTGGCGACAACGATGGGCGCCGCCATGTCTTGCTCGTATTTAAGTGCGACGGCGTAGTGAGTCGGGTTAGTCACGATCACAGTAGCGGTCGCCGCGGCCTTCAAGGACTGCCTTCTGCGCATGTTCCTCTGTATCTGCTTGATGCGCGATTTGATAAGCGGATTGCCGTCCGTCTCCTTGTATTCCTGGCGCACCTCTTGCTTGGTCATCTTCATGTCGCCCTCCATCTTTTTGAGAGTCAGCATGTAATCGACAACGGACCAGGCCAGGAGGACGAGACCGGACTTCCACGTCAACTCCAACGTCATGGTGCCCACAAGGGAGGCGAAGGGCCGCAATCCAAGACTGGATGCGTGAACCATCGATTCCCAATGCTCTTGAATCGTAATGACAGAGATCCATAGCATGGCGGAAAACGGCAGCAACGATTTCAAAAGATTGCTCAGAGCCACGGGGGAGACGAGTTGACTCAGCTTGCTTGCTGGGTTGAATCGATCGAATTTGAGGGAGAGGGCTTCGGGTGCGAAATTGACACCGCCCTGCGCCAATCCGGCTAATAACGAAACCGTCATCCCGGCCATCAGGATGGGGACAATCCAGCGCATGACTTCGACTGCGCTCCAGAAGAGAACCGGACCGTTAGCTTCGATATCGCCCGAAGATGCATAGAGGGTGTTGCGGTAGAGGACCGTCCAGTGCGTCACTGCGGTGGGCGCCATTATGGCCGTCACCCCGACTACGGCTGCAAGAGCAAACACGCCGGGGAGTTCACGCGAACGGGCAACCTGGCCCTGTTCCCGTGCCTTACTCCGCTTTTTCGGCGTTGCCTGTTCTGTTTTGCTACTGTCAGCCATAGGTTCCTATCGTGCGAATTGCTATCGAGCGAGATGGAGAATACGGTCGGCCTGGTCGAGCGAGTTAAGAAACATGTGTTCGAAAATATTCGGCCAGTACTTCAACGCGGAGATCAGAATCAGTATTCCTAAAACACTTTTCACCGCGGGCCCAAGCAACATCAGCGGCAACTGTGGAGATGCCTTGCCCAACAGCCCGAGCGCGAGGTCGGCAAGCAGAGTGGCGGAGAGCACGGGCGCTGCAATCTGGATTCCAACAGCAAAGACGTCACCGCCGGCATGAAGGGCAGCCGCAGCGAAGTTTCCGCCAAAATGGCCGCTGGCTGGAGGGAGATAGTCGAAGCTGCGTGCCAATGCGCGCAGTATCCAGAGGTGGACGTTGAGACGGAGAAAGATCAGCATTGCGATTGTCTGGTGAAAGGAAGCAACCACCGTTGATTCCACCTGCGTTTGCGGGTCCAGAATATTGACCAGGGAGTAGCCCATCTGCACGCTCAATATCTGCCCGGCCATCTGCACTCCATCGAAAACCATATTTGTGACGACACCGAGAGCAACCCCGATCATCAACTCACTCAGAACGAGCATTGGCCACTGACTCATGCTCATCTGCGGAATCTTGGATGCAGTCATCGGATAGAGCATTGCCGTCAACGCCACCACCAGCACCACCTTTACGCGAGCCGGAATCACAACGCTGCCAAAGAACGGCGCGAAGAGCAGAATGCCCGTGAGGCGCACGCCGATAGCCAGCAAGGCTCCGAAGACCTGGATTAGAGATATGTTCATTACTGCAACACCTTGTGAAAGTCGCTGAAGATATCCAGGGTGTAATGCGCAAGGTGCCGCCACATCCACGGCATCATCATGAAGAGAACTCCCCCGGTGACCAGGAGCCGCGGTACGTGGGACAGGGTCTGGTCCTGCAGAGAAGTCAGCACCTGCAGAACGTTTACCACGAGGCTGACCACGATGGCGGCGATCAAGATCGGCGCAATCAGGATCAGAACTTCCTGAAGCATCAAGCGGCCCATCAGAACTACTTCATCGACTCCCATCAGTTGAAACTCCTCATCAAGGCGCCTATGAGAATGTGCCAGCCATCCACCATAAGAAACAGCAGAAGCTTGAGCGGTGTGGATATGACGACAGGCGGCAACTGCATCATGCCGACTGACGTGGTAATAGAGGCGACGACCATGTCGACCACAAGAAAGGGCAGAAAGAGAACAGCGCCGATCTGAAAACCTGCCTTCAGTTCAGACAGAATGTACGCGGGCAGCAGGACGCGAAACGAAAGGTCGTTGATATTGGCGGGACGGGGTTCCTTGGCAATCTCGAGAAAGAGTGCGGCATCCTTTTCACGAACGTAATGCGACATGAACTGGCGCATTGGTACCCCACCGCGGACAATCGCATCGACTGCCGTGATCTTGCCCTCTTGAAACGGTACGACCGCGTCCTTGTAGATGGCGGCGCCGACGGGCTGCATCAGGAAGAAGGTCATGATCATCGAGAGGCCGATGAGGGTCTGATTCGACGGAGTAGTCTGAAGCCCGAGCGCTTGTCTGAGAAAATGAAAGACCACCAGCAGGCGCGCAAACGGCGTCATGCAGATGAGAAGCGAAGGGATGAGGGTCAGGAAGGTTAGCAGCACGACGATCGTGAACTGCGTGTTGCCGCCGCCGAACCCCGTAATCCTTATTTCATTTGGATCTGTTGCCGCTGGCGCCGCTGGCGCGATTGGCGGAGCAGCGGCCGGAGTGGCCGGCTCAATGGGAACCTCGGCCAGCAGCATCGGCGTCACTCGCAGGTACGGCATCCCATGCACCGCCCCTGCAAAGGCGATTGCGGGCCAAGGCATGGCTTTTGCCGATGGCGCTCCCAGAAAAAGCGCCAGGCAGAACATGGCTCCAATCTTCATAGAGTGCTCCATGCCTGCGCCTTGGATTGCCTGACCTTGGGCTTGTCAATCTGCCCGGTTGCCCGCTTGACAGGCTTCTTCTCGGGAGCTGTCGCGGTCTCTTGCAGCACTTCGCCAAACGACTCTTTCTTATCGAGTTGCGCCAGGAGGGAGACGTTCGACGCCCCACCGCCCACGAGAAATTGGAGGCCATCCACCTGAACAACGGCCACAAACCGCTTCTCGCCGAGCGAGACGCTTGAAGTCACCTGCAGACGCTTCGTATGGGACCTGCCAACCTGACGGTCCTTGAGCCATCTCCAAAGGTTGGAGAGCAAGCCGACAGAACCCTGAAGAGGCGATTGTGATTGTGACCCGGGCGTAACCTGAAACGGCTGCGGAAGTAGCGATGAGGGAATGGATGCGGCGAACTTGAATGCCTTCATGAAAGGTCCGTAAGCCGCACGGCAAGGCGTTCGCCAACGACTTCAAATTCAGTCCAACCGACAAGTTGCCCATTCACTTTCAGGGGCAGATCGCTGCTTTGGTGATACGCGGTCTCGACGATGGTGCCCTTGACGAGGCCCAGTAGATCGCGAACCGTGAAATTGATGACGGGAATGTCGAGCGCTAGGGTGCATGGCAGCCAGGGCAACTGATCGAAGGGGTCGCGCTCCTGATGCTTCTCCACCAACTGCGGGCCCTGAGGGGACTTCGGGTCCATCACCGGCATCGATGTGCTCATTGCCGTGTTCATTGATTTCTCTCCCCAGCCAGACCAGTTTTCATCGCATGGCCGACCAACAAGTGCATCCCTATTCGCTGGTTTGTGAATTGGAATTCTGTTGGCAGGCCATGCTGATTGGTCATTTGCGATTACTAATGCAATCGAGGGGCCATTCCGGCGCATGGAAGGGCGGCCTTCGCGCGCTACAAAGAGAGGAGAGATAAATAGCGATAGATGTTGAGGATAGAGACTTCAAGCGCAGGCGGAGATTCTCACTCGGGCGAGTGAAAATGCGGCGTGCCGGCGAAATCGTGAGGAAGCAATGAGAAGTCTTAACAATAGACGGGCCAGGCTGCTTAGCTATGAAGCTAAGCGCCTGGTCCCTCATGTACCGCTAAGAAATCCTAAGCGCGGCGAGTCTACTGAATCATTGCCAGTGCTGCCTGGGAGAGTTGTTGAAGCGTGGTGATGGACTTGGCGTTCGAACCGTAAGACTGCTGAGCCACGATCAGCCGGGAAAACTCGGTTGCGATATTCACGTTCGACAGCTCGACGGAGCCACCGGTGATTGTGCCACGGCCACCGGTCCCGGCCGCTCCAACCTGAGCCTGTCCCGAGGCGGTGGTCGCCTGGTAGCTGTTGTTGCCGACGTTGGTGAGGCCCTCGTTGTTGGCAAAGCCGGCCACGGCGACCTGTCCCAGAGCAAGAGTCTGCCCGCTGGAGAAGGTGCCCTCGACAGTGCCGTCCGGCTGGATGGCGTAGCTGGAAAGCGTGCCACTGGCGAAGCCATCGGTGGTGGCAGTTGCTGTCGCACTGTCCAAAGCCGTTTGGGTAATGGTCGGATTTGTGACCGCCCCAGTCAGAGCTGCAACCGTCCCAAAGGGCCCACTGAGCGCAAGATTTGGCGCGGCGCCATCGGAAAGCGTTGGGATACTGATCGGGACAGGATTCGTGATCGAAGTCAATGCGCCAGTGCTGTCAAAGTTCAGGGTGCCTGACCCTACCACTGTAGTGGGGGGGGCGGTGGTGGGGGGGGTGGTTTGGGGGTTGGGCGCGACCCAGTTTGTGTCGGCGGTAGGAATGCTGACGGAGTACGTCCAGGTATTCGCCGCAGTCTTGGTATAGGAAACAGTAAGCGTATGTGCCTGCCCCAGGGAGTCGTATACCGAGAGGGAACTGTCGGGAGCCGTACCGTTCACCGCGGTACCGGAATTGAGATTGGCTGTAATCCCCATGGTAGTGCTCGGGACCGCTGGGCTGACCAGACCATTGCTGACATTTATCGGCGCCAAAGCCGCCGAGGTGTTGACAGCTCCATTGACCGCGGGATAGCCCATGACCAGTTGCCCACCCGGGGTTACAATCTCCCCGGCGCTGTTGGTGGTAAAGTCGCCGGACCGTGTGTAGTTCGGCAAGCCCGAGGCGCCTTGCGTGACAAAGAACCCGTTTCCGGACAGCGCCATATTCGAATCGATGTTGGTTGCGCTTGGAGCCCCGTCGGAAAAGTTTGAGTCGGTAGAGGAAACAGTGACGCCATATCCGGTCTGGATGGGATCGCCGCTGCCGTTCGTGATACTCGCCTGGGAGTAGATATCGCCGAAGGTCAGATTCTGGTCCTTGTAGCCATCGGTATTCATGTTGGCCAGGTTATTGGAGATGGTTTGCAGCAAGCCTTGTGCCGCGTTGAGTCCAGAGAGTGCTGTCGCAAAGGTTCCCATTACTTTCCTCCTGTTGCATTGTTATTGGCGCCGGATAGGCCCATGGTTGATGTGTTCAGAACTGAATTGATGGATGCCGCCGCTGCGCTGGCGTTGCCGAAGTTCAGGGGCATCATCGTATTCGGATCGAAAGGAAGTTGGCTGGTGGCCGCACCGGCCGTCGAAGGTGAGAGAGTGTTGGCGATCCCGCTGATCGCTGATGTGAGAGCAGCGCTGTTGGGAGATGTTGCTGCTGCTTGCGCCACGACCTTGCCGGTCGCCCCGGTGGACCCAGTCGTTGACGTGGAACCGGCCGCGCTGAGTATCTGGTTCATGCTGACGAGCTGACCCAGTTGGCTGAGCGAGATCATCTGCCCGACCATCGCGGTTGAATCCACGGGAGCGGTGGGGTCCTGATTCTGCAGTTCCTGTGCCAGCAGGCTCAGAAATGTTGAACCAATGCTGGCCGCGGAACCGTTGGTGCCCGAAGACGTTGCGGTGGTGCCCGTGGTGCCGGAGGCATTGGCTTTTGTGCCCGAGGACTTCAGGGGGCCAGTGCTCAAAGCCGGAGTGAACTGGTGTAGCGTACTCGGAATGCTGAAGGCTGCTAAACTGCTCATGATCTTTTCTCCTTGACTGCGTTGACCCTTACCTAAACCCTGATGTCGAGACGAGAGTTATACCGCCCATCGCCTGTGGCTCCTGCCGCTGCGACTGGCTGAAACGAACCTTCGGAGTAGCCGCTGCCGGATTGGCTTGAAGTGCTGTTGCCCGCGTGCCGCCTGGAGCCGCGTGCGTCGTCAGTCGAACCGTTCGACCCGTTACCGGCCGTCCCCGCCCCTTGCCCTGCTCTTTCCCCGTTCATATCGATGCGCACATCCATTTGCTGATTGCTGCCCAACCGTGCCTGCATCTCCGGCAGATGTGCGGCCAATGACTTGGCTAGCTCGCTGTGATCGACGGAGATTTGCGCCGATATCCCATCCTTGGCCGCGGAAGTGTTGATCGAAATGCTGCCGAACTCGGTGGATCGCATGCCGACGTGCATCTCGGACTGCCCGATGTTCTGGATCAGCTTGGCGGTATTGACGACCGGCTGAGCCGTCGTAGCCGAAGCGGAAGCCGGAGCGGCATTGTCAGGCCCCGCCCCGGAATGAGCAGCGGCGCGTGCGGAAGTGGAAGCAGCCTGCGCCGGGGTGTTGTCGGAAGTGTTCGCCGCGTGAGCAGTGGCGACGGCTGCGTGACTTGCGAAGTTCGCCTGCACCGCGGCCGTGTTCTGGCCCTGATTGCCAGAGGATGCGGCATCTTGAGATCCCGCCTGCGATCCCTGCTGGGCGGTTGTGGACTGCGCATTTGGCTTCATGCTGGAGGAGTCATTTGTGGCCTCGACCGTGGCGTCCTTTGACGCGCCCTTGCCAGTGCTTGCCGTTGCTGCCGTTGATTTCACAGCCGATATTGACCCCATGGTCGATTCACCGGACTGAACCGATGCCAGCCATCCGTCCTTCCACTGATTGAGCACGTTGAGCTGTTCTGCTGCCGCGCCGGGGATGACGGGGGCCGTTGCCAGGTTGGACTGATCGGGTGAGGCCGGCTGCGCATTGGACTGATCCGCGGAGGCTTGGCTCGAGGTGGCAGCGGCATCGATCCCCACATGTGCATTCGAAACCGAATGCGAGGTAGAGGAGTGTTCTGGGCTCAGCGGGGCATTCCAGATTTGGCTCGGGGCGGCATTTGGAATCGGGCTCTGAACGGTGTTTGGCGCTTCATTGTGGACTGCACTCGGTAACGCATTTGGGACGGCGTTGGCTGCAATCTTCGGAAGTGGGTTCGGTGCCGTGCTTGAAGCAGCGATCGGCGCTGCGGTCGAAACCGCGGTCGATGCTGGGCTCGATGCGGCGATCGGAATTGTTTCCGGGGCCGCGCTCAAGACTGCCTTCAGCAATGAACTCTGCACTTCGGGGACGGAGGTCTGTGCCACGGCCTGTACCGGGGTCGAATCTGAGGTTGGCTGCGCGTCGGCGACTGCATTCGAGAGTGCTTCTGCATCTGAAGGAGCGAACGAGCTCTGCACTTCATCGGGAGCAGCAACGGGTGAAGACAACTCGACCGGGTTTGACACAACGTTGGAGGAGGCATTCGGGGCCAGGCTCGAAACTGTGCTTGAGGCCGCATGCGGAAGCGAGGTCTCCACTTCAGGGGCTGCAATCGAGGCGGAAGGCTGGACGGAAGCCGGCGTCACGTTCGATGAGGCCTGCGGAGCAACATTCGATACTGTGCTATGAACTGTGTTTGAGATCGCGTTCTGTACATCGGAAGCAACAACCGGTGCGGCGTCCTGGACTGCGGTTGGAGCCACATTCGGTGAGGCCTGCGCTGTCACATTCGTGGATGTATTCTGCACGGCATTCGGCGCAGCGATTGAAGAGGCCTGAGGAGCGACATTCGATACTGTGCTATGAACTGCGTTTGAGATCGCGTTCTGCACATCGGAAGCAACAACCGGTGCGGCGGCCTGCACTGCGGTTGGCGTCACATTGGGCGAGGCATGCGCAGTCACAGTCGAGGATGTATTCTGCATGGCATTCGCAGCGGCGATTAAAGAAGCCTGCGGAGCAACATCCGAGACGGTGCTATGGATTGCGCTTGAGATCGCGTTCTGCACATCGGAAGCAACCGCCGGTGCGGCCTGAACTGCGGTTGGAGCCTCATTGGGCGAGGCCTGCGCAGTCACATTCGAGGATGTGTTCTGCACGGCATTCGGCGTAGCAATTGAAGAAGCCTGAGGAGCAACATTCGAGACGGCGCTATGAACTGCGTTTGAGATCGCGTTCTGCACATCGGAAGCAACAACCGGTGCGGCAGTCTGCACTGCGGTTGGAGCCGCATTGGGCGAGGCCTGCGCAGTCACATTCGAGGATGTATTCTGCACGGCATTCGGCGCAGCGATTGAAGAAGCCTGAGGAGCAACATTCGAGACTGTGTTCAGGACTGAATTCGGGACCGAGGTCTGCGCTTCAGGGGCAGCAACGATTGCGGCAGTCTGCACCGCATTCGGCACAACATTGGATGACGCCTGAGGAATCGTATTCAGATCCGTGCCCTGGACTGCATTAGGGAAGTAGCTATGAGCTTCCGGAGCGGCGGTCTGCACTGCATTCGGCACCGCACTCGATGAGGCCCGTGGCGCCACATTAGCAATTGCGCTCAGGACTGCAGTCGGGAGCGGGTTTTGCACCTCATCGCCGGCGACCGATGCAACAGTCTGCACGGCACCGGGCGCCACACTCGAAGAGCTCTCCGCAACAACATTCGAGGTCACGTCCTGCGCGGCCGTCGGAAACGCGTTCTGCAATGCAGGTGCTGCAATTGATGATAGAGTCTGCGCTGCGGTCGACGGGGCCTGCGAAGCAACATTCGAGACGGTGCTCTGGACTGCCTGCGGGAACGAGTTCTGCACTGCAAAGCCGTCAACCGGCGCCGCCGTCTGCGAAACGCTCGACGCCACATTTGAAGAGGCGGCCGGAATTGCACTCGAAAACATATCCAGGATTGTCTTCGGCAGCGAGTTCTCCACTTCAGGTGCCGATGTCTGTGCAACAGTTTGCTGTGCGTCCGGCACCATAATTGATGGGTTGTTCTGGATTGCAGCCTGATCCAAGCTCGAAACTACATTTGAAGAGGCAATCGGAGCGGCAACAGAGACCCCGCTCTGCGCCGCTTGCGGAATCCAATTCTGCACTTCATGAGAGGTGGCACCCGGTGTAGCAGCCTGCCCCGCAGTCGACGTTACATTTGACACCACACTCTCGACTGAAGCTTGAACAGCGTTCGTCACCACATTGGATGAGGCGATCGAAGCTTCATCTGAGACTGCATTCAGGGCTGCCTTCGGAAGCGGGTTCAATACATCGTGGACCGCAATCGACGCAACGGTCGGCGCTTGAATCGGCATCGCACTGGATGGGATACTCTGGACTGCGGCCTGAACTGCTTTCGAAACTACGTTTGACGAAGCCTTTGGAGTTGAAACCGAGGTTGTGGTCTGGACCGCGTTCGAGAGCATGTCCTGAACTTGATGGGAAGCTGCAGCCGGTGCAACAGTCTGTACTGTGGCCGGTAACGCGTTTGGCGGAACAATTTGGGCAGCAGATTGAACAGCGCTCGTCACTACATTTGAAGGAGTGCTCGGAACTGCATTCGACGGAGAGACTGCGACTACCTGCTGGAGCGAAGGCTGAACCACATTCGGAGTTGCGTTCGGGGCAGCAGTTTGGTTGACATTCTGAGCAGCATTCAAAGTGCCGGTCAGGGATGCATCTGAATGCTTATTCGCCGCGATTGACGAACATGCGGCGGAAGCTTTCATGCCCTTGACCTTAGAGCCCGTCAACACCCAGGCTGCCTTCAGCAAATCGCTGACCCTCGAGTTCAGCTTCGACTGAACGCCGCCTGATTTGGCAACGCTTGAGGGGGAAACGGCAGACAGGATCGCTGCGGATTTCTGCGATGCAGCATTGCGCCCCGAAACGTCGCCGGCTCCAGTCGTTGTATCTAGAGATGGAACAACTCCCTTGATATTCCGTCCAATTGGAGCCACGACGGCATTGGTCGACGACACCTCTTGCGTCGTTGAGGCTTGCGGAACGAGCGCCGTCTGCCTGGATTGGTTCGGCGCCAGAACCGGATTGCCACTGGAAACTGCTGCTGAGGTATTCGAGTAACTCGAAGTTGAAGCCTGCTGCCCCGAAGCTTTGGTATTTCCAACCCTGGCGGTCCCAGCATCCGCAATCGCACTTGATGCCGACAGGAGTGAATCAGTAAAACTCTGCGACCCCTGGCCCAAGCCTTGCGCAGCAGGAGTGCCGGAAGTCATACCCTGCGTCGGAGTGGACATCTCGAGATTGGCGGTTCTGATCACGCCTTCTATATAGCAAGCGCGGCGCCAAACACGTTCCATCCCCATTTCAGATAGCAGCGGAACCTTTCCTCTTTAGAATCAATCGGATATTAATTACCTGCCATGGCCTTGTTCCGCCCTGATAGCAAAGCAGGCAAGATTTGCCGGATCGTTACTAGGCAAAGGCTGCCGAGCCGGAGCACTTTCGGTAACACAATTGCAACGGCAAGCTGCAATCGCCCCCCAAAAAGACTCGATACTGACTAAGGCATCGATGGAGACATATAGGTCATTCGCTGCACACACTAACTAGATAAGCGAGCAAGGCGCAAAAGAGCCACTTTGTTGCATTGCCGGTGGGAGCCGACTTATTTAGTTTCAAGTTGATATCAGAAGAGTTTTCAGGTTATTTTCAGAAGATGTTGACTTATCTAAATAAGAGATACGAAATCTGGCGCGATTCGAAGCAGGTTATAGCACAACACAGCAGCGGCTGCGAAACCACGGAGTTAGCTGCGGCCTCGACGCGACATGTGATTGTCATCGAGGTTTCTTTGGTCGCGCCGAGCCATATCGGTCTCATATACGCCGCGCTTTTCTTCGCACATATCCGTAAGCATTTCGCGATTTCGACGCGCACCTGTGTAAACGGCGAGCTGCCTGTCTCGTAACTGCTCGAGTTTCTGAAGCTTCTCCTCAAGTTCCTTCTTCTCCGCCTTGAGCGCCATGATTTTCTCGTAGGACGCATGAATGTTGTAGCCGGCGACAGGTTTGAAAACTTCTGCCTGGCGCGAGGCGTTGGAACCGGCAAGCTCGGCATTAATGCGCTCAATGCCCTCGACGGTCTGCGCCATCTCAAAAAGTATCCTCTGTAGCATTCGCTCTTCCTGCTCTTCAACAATTCCGCGGATGCGAAGCACTGAATCAAGTGAGAAGTGAAAGGCCATTTCAGCTTGGAACCTCTAGAAGAGATTTGATAACGCTTGGAAAAGTAACGATCTGTTCGGGGCGCTGGTTTAGGAATGCGTTGAGTTGCGGCAGAATTTCGACTGCCCGGTCAAGCGTCGGATCGGCGCCTTTCTGGTAGGCCCCAATCCTGATCAGATCCTCTGAACGGGCATGAGAAGCCATAAGTAGCCGAAGCGCCTTCGCCTTTTGCATGTGCGCTTCCGAAGTAATACTTGGCATAAGCCGGCTAAGACTTTCTAACACTGAAATGGGAGGATAATGGTTTCTCATTGCCAGGTTTCTGTCGAGGATGATATGTCCGTCGAGCAATGAGCGCACTGTATCTGCGACCGGATCCTGCTGATCGTCGCCTTCCATCAAAACCGTATAAAATGCCGTGATGCTGCCATTCTTGAAGCAACCTGCTCGCTCAACCAGCCGGGCCAGCATGTTAAGCACTGAAGGGGTATAACCCTTTGCCGTCGGCGGCTCGCCGGCGGCCAGGCCCACTTCTCTTTGTGCCATTGCAAATCGAGTTAGGGAATCGACAACCAAAAGCACGTTTTTCCCTGTGCTCGCGAAATACTCTGCGATGGCAGTTGCCGATAGAGCACAGCGCAGTCGCAAGAGGGGGGATTGATCGGAGGTGGAAACAACGACAACGCAACGCTTGCGCCCCTCTTCGCCGATCACTTCAAGAAACTCTCCGACCTCACGTCCGCGTTCGCCAACGAGCGCCAGCACCGTCATGTCGGCACTCGTCCCGCGGGCCATCATCCCCAGCAGCGTGCTCTTGCCAACGCCACTTCCCCCGAAGATTCCGATGCGCTGGCCTCGGCCGCAGGTCACAAATGCATCGAGTGCACGGATGCCGCAGCCAAGCGCCTCTCGAATTGGCACACGATCGAGTGGCAGCGGCGCCGACCCGTCCACCCACACGGAACGCTCTCCTCTGTATTCACCCTTCGAATCGAGCGGCACGCCGGTTGCGTCTATTACCCGGCCCAGCAAATCGCTTCCAACCCGGATTGATGGCCGCGTTCCCCAGGCAACAATCCGATCCCCGAAGCGAATGCCTTCCGGATTCTCAACCGCCATGGAGAGCATCGTTGATCCGCGAAAACCGACTACCTGGCCCGGATATTTCTTGCCCCTCGCGTTGATTACTTCGCAAGACTCTCCGATAGAACAGAATGGCCCTTCAGACTCGATGAGGTTGCCGACGACCTGCAGCACTCTTCCGCGCCAGCGGAGCGTTGAGCCTCTGTCGAGACGGTCGAAATAGGGAGCAAGTGGCCGTGGAGTGGTGCTCATTTTACAGGCGGCCTCTGCGCCAATAGGTCGAAGAATCCTTGTTCGACTTCTTTCAGTTGTGCATCGATACTGAAGTTCGCCGAGCCAAGGTCGGTTTCGAGGATACAATCTTCAACATCCAGATGGGTGTCTTCGACAATTGCAATGGTCGAGCCGTTGTGAGGATTAGCCAGCCTCTCGCGCCACTTATCGGCTTTCACCGGCGAGACGCGCAATGAGACGCTGGAACCATCGTGTAACTTATCGACCGCGACGCGAACCAATGCCGCAACTAACATCGGGTCCACCTGTGCCTCGCGATGCAGTATCTTGGTTGCAATGGCCAGGGCGAGATGAACGACGTCGGACTCAACCCTTGAGAAGTAACTCTTTTTCTCGCTTTCAAAGATTTCGAGTGCCTGGAGAATGGCTGCCGCCTCTTTCTCCGCCCTCTCTTCATAGCCCTGTTTCAAGCGCTTTTCGGTCTCCGCCACCGCCTCGGCGCGTGCCCGTTGCACCAGTCCATTGCTTTCCTGGACCGGGATAGTTGGTGCCGCGGGCGGCTGACCTCCCTGTTGCGGAACAGACTGAGGCTGGCGTTGCTCCATGACATTATTCGTAGTTGGGGCAGCTATGTCCCGGTACATGAATGAAGATACCGGAACGGAGGCCGTGTGATTTGCGCCATTGCTAGACGAGGAATTCATCGTTTGCCTCGCCCTTCAATACAATCTTGCCTTCAGCCTCGAGTTGCCGTGCAATAGCGACAATCTCAGACTGAGCCTTGGTTACATCCTTGCTACGCACGGGGCCAAGTAACTCCATATCTTCTTTCAGCATATCGACCGCTCTGGAGGACATAGTGCGGAAGAAGTGATTTTTCAGCCCTTCGTCCGTACCCTTCAGGGCCATGGCAAGATCCTTCTTGTCGATCGCGCCTGTGAGCTCGCGGATGTGTCCTTCGCCAACTTGCAGAAGGTCTTCAAACGTGAACATCAGATCGCGGATACTGATTGCCAGCGTAGGTTCTTCGTTCTCGAGGTTTTCGAGAATCTCCTGGGCAACTGTGGTGTCGATGCAGTTCATGATGTCCGCCACGCTTTGGAAGCCGGAGTAAGTACGCTTGCCTTGCTCTCCAACTTGTTTGAGCCGCTGGCTTAGGAGGGCTGAAACTCTCTCCGCCATTTCCGGTGAGAAGCGCCGGAGGTTTGCCAGTCTCTTCACCGCTTCCGAACGAGTTTCATTGGGAAGACTCATCAGCAAGGCCGATGCCTGGCGATCGCCAAGCTGGCCGAGGATCAGCGCGATTGTCTGTGGGTGCTCGCCCTCGAGAAACCTTGCCAGCTTCTGTGGATCGGCACGCTGCAACGCCTCCAGGGGTTTGAGCTCGCGGGCCTTGGTAAGCCGTTGCAGTATGCCTTCAGCTTCTGTCTCGCCAAAGGCCCTGATGAGAAGGCGGCGAGCAAGGTCATATCCACCCTGAATCAGATAGTCCTGGGCCTGCGTCATGCGCTGATACTCTTCGATAACCTGGATCGACAATTCCGCTGGAATTGCGCCCAGGCTTGCCAATTCATCGGCAACACGCTGCGAGTCTTCAGGGTTCAAGTCCCGGAAGATGCCCGCCGCAGCTTCCTCGCCGAGAACCGTCAGGAGGATTGCTGTCTTGCGCGCGCCGCTGATTTTGAGCTTCTCAACCGGTCCGGCTATCATTGCGCCTCTTCCCTGAGCCAGGCACGCACTGCGGTACTGCTGCTTTCAGGCTCAGCCTTTACAAATTCGGCCAGTTGCTTTTTCAAGGTCGAGGATCGCGCCGCGAGACTGGATGCGACGTCATTCACCGGGGCGAGTTCTGGCTCAGTCCGCACCTGTGCGCGCGCCGCGGCCAGCAGTGGATTGGGGCCCGAAAGAACGCGCTTCTGGATGGGCCGGATGGTGAGCATATAAACCAGGAAGAACAGTGTGAGGAGCACTCCATAGCGAACGACCGTTGAGTAGTCGTCGATACCCTTCCGCGCCTGCTCAGCTAATGTCGGTGGTGGAATCTCTGCCGGCACGCCGTGATCGAAACTCAGGTTTTCAACGCTCATGACATCGCCCCGAGCACTATTGAACCCGATTGCTGCTTGTGCGAGATCGCTGATGTTCTTCAATTCTTCAGGCTGTCTCTTATGATTGATCTCGACCCACTTACCGTTTTGTCTCGTACGCTCGACGGCATCGTCCAGCACGATCGCGGCAGTCATGCGCCGAATGCTTCCGGCAGGCTGGATGATATGACGGACCGACTTATTCACACCATAAGTGTTGTTATCGGTCTTTGAATTCTGGCTTGAATCTTTAGCTGTAGCGCCGGCAGGTGTTTTGGCGCTGGGCACATTGCTTGATGTCCCAGGCACTCCACCGGCACTGCCACCGGCGCCGGGCCCGATGTTTTCTTCGGAGTGTTGCATGGTGAGCGTGGCGCTCACAGCGGGATCGTATTTCTCCTGGCTTTCTTCACTGCTGCCGGTTTCATACTCCACGTTGACAGTGGCGCGAATACGGTCCGCGCCTACGATCGGAGTCAGCGTCGCCATCAGCCGCCGCGTCAATTCCCGCTCCAGGCTGTCGCCCCCTTCCGCGGTGCTATTGCCCTGGCCGAGTGGCTGGTTCGAATCCGCATCGACAATGACGACGTCACTTGGTTTGAGTTCGTCGACCGCGCCCGATACCAGGCGCGAGATGGACGAAAGGTCTTCCCTCGAGAGTGTTCCACGCTTCAGTTTCAATGTGACGGACGCTTTTGCGCCGCGCTCACGGTCCATGAAGACCGAGTCGGTGGCCATCACCAGGTGGACCCGGGCGCTCTTCACATTGCTCATGGTTTGAATCGTGCGTTCAAGCTCGCCTTCGAGAGCGCGCTGGTAGTTTACCTTCTCGTCGAACTCTGTCTGTCCCCATGAGACTTTGTCGAAGATTTCAAATCCAATGCGGCCACTGTGCGGTGCGTCATGCGATGCCACTTCGAGCCGAGCCGCATCTACCTGGTCCGCCGGAACATTGATGGAGGTACCGTCGGGACTTATCTGGACATCGATCTTTTTAGCCGTCAGTTCGGTTGAAATCGCCTGCACATCGCCGGGTTCCAGCCCCTTCATCAGCGGCTTGTAATCCGGGGTTGCGATCATCCGCACAAAGAAAGCAACAACTCCCAATGTAATGGCGAGGCCTGCGCCGAGGAAGATCTGCTGCTGGGGGCGAAGGCCATTCCAGAAAATCTTTACGCGCTCCATCACCTGGTTTGCGCCCCCGGCTTGCTTGGTGCCCACTATTTGATTCTTGGCCGCCATAGATCTTTGCCTTCTCTTGCTTCCTGAAATCGTGCATCCGAAATTGCTTAGCCAGGATCGTGCATCTGGATATTCAGCTTAGTGACTTACTGCCTAGAACTGCATCTTCTCTATATCCTGATACGCCGAGACGATCTTGTTGCGGACTTGCATCATGAGCTGAAAGGCTACGTCGGCTTTTTCCACTGCGATCATCACAGAGCTCATGTCGGTATTGCCACCCTTTAACAGCGTGCCAATCTGCTGTTCGGCGCCGCCGTTCAGCACGTTTACCTGTTCAAGCGCGCTCTTGAGAACGCTGCCAAAGCCGCCTCCCTCATTCGACGAAGGCTGAAGCGGTGACAATTTAGGCAGTTCGCTGATATGGCCAATGGAACCAAGACTCGAAATTGGGCTGCTCATCCTTTAACTCCTGCCTAGCTCTTGAGAATGTCGATCGACTGCTGGATCATTTGCTTGGCCGCGGCAATTGCGGACGCATTCAGCTGATAGGACCGAACAGAGCCCATCAGGTCCACCATCTCCATTGCCGGATTGATGGCGGGGTAGGCTACATAGCCATCCTTGTTCGCATCCGGACTACCGGGCTGATAACGCATCACCGGCGGCGTCGGATCGTCAACGACATCGGATATCTGCACGCTGCCTGCGGGCGGCTCGTTCAGGCCTGTCGTGTGGGCCAGGGTAAGCTTGAAGTTTGAGGAACCAGCAGACTGAAAGACAACTTCCCGGCGGTGAAACGGGCCGCCGGCTGCGGTATGTGTCGTTTCCGCATTCGCCATGTTCGCCGCGGTGACTTCAGAGCGCTGCCGCTCGGCCGATAATGCAGATGCGCTAACTGCCAATGAGTCGAATAGATTCATAACTAGCTACCTCCGCCATTAATGGCGCTTAGTAATTGGTGAAACTGACGCTTAACCAACTGGATGCCGATTTGATACTGCAACTGTGTCTCGGACATCATGAGACCTTCGCGGTCCATGTTGACGTTGTTACCGTCGGGACGCTCAAGCAGGCCGGGAACCTCTCGTGCAACCGGATTCAATTGCGCGGTTCCGGAATCGTTTTCGGACCGGCTTAATACCGGGTTCAGGGCCTTCGCCAACTCGCTCTCGAAGTTGATGTCCTTCGTGTGATAGCCGGGCGTATCGACGTTGGCCATGTTGGCCGAGATGGCTTGCTCGCGGCTTGCGGTCAATTTCAGGTACGCCTCGAGTGTTGGCATTAGTGGCGAGGACGATGTCATGCGTAACTCCTTGGTGGAAGTCCGTACTCCCTGATTTTGTTTCGCATGGTGCGAAGGCTGATCCCTAACATTTCAGCTGCGTGGGTCCGGTTGCCATTCGCAAGTGCGAGTGTGTTTTCGAGGTGCATTTTTTCAAGCACCGAGATCGGGATGCCTGGAGCAGGCATTACGACCGGTGCGGACATAACTACCTGGGCTGGCTGGGAATGCTTCAGCGGCTGGAATTCCTTGTCGAAACAGGTTGCGTCAATGGTGGCTCCCCGGTTAAGAGACAGCACGCGGCACATGAAGTTCGAGAGTTCCCGGACATTGCCGGGCCAACTATAAGCCTGGAGCCTTTCAATGAAGCTCGCCGCAAGAAACGGAATCGGACATTCTGTTTCGACAGCGAACCGCTCGGCAAAGTGCAAGGCGAGTGCGGGAATGTCTTCCACTCGGTCGCGAAGTCCTGGAATTGAAAGAGGAATCACGTTGAGCCGATAGTACAAATCGGAACGGAAGCGGCCCTGATCCACCATCGTAGCAAGCGACGCGTTGGTGGTGGCAATCACACGAATGTTGAGATGAATAGAGCGCGTCTCACCGAGTCTTTCGAACTCACGCTCCTGCAGGATTCTCAGTAGTTTCGGTTGGAGGTTGAGCGGCATCTCGCCAATTTCGTCGAGCAGCAAGGTTCCGCCATCCGCAAGTTCGAACTTTCCGACCTTGGCGGAACTGGCGCCTGTAAACGCGCCCTTGCCATGCCCGAAGAGTTCGCTCTCGAGCAGGTGTTCCGGCACAGCCGCGCAGTTTACGGCGACGAATGGCTTCTTCCGCCGGTCGCTGGATTGATGGATAAACTTCGCCATCAATTCCTTGCCAGTGCCGCTCTCGGCCTCGATGAGGACATCCGCGTCGGTGCTGGCTGCGGCGCGCGCGCGTTGCAGCGCCTGCATAAGCAATGGAGCGCGGCCAACGATTCCGCAATGGACGGCCGCCGTATTTTCGATTTGGTTTGGAACCTTGGCGGTGATCGTCTTCTCATTCATCCGCTGCATGACGCGAGCAGCGGCGGCCTGGAGCTGATCAAATGAAATCGGTTTTGTCAGATAGTCGAATGCACCGCCGCGCATTGACTCTACCGCTTCAGGAACGCTTCCATATGCGGTAAGCAAAATCACCGCGGTTGAGGGCGAGTTCTTCAGAACCTGGCACATGACCTCAAAGCCGTCGCCGTCCCTCATGCGGATGTCGCTCACCACCAGGTCGAAACTCGATAAGTCAAAGGCCCGCTCTGCGTCACGAACACCGGATGCTGTTTCCACGCGCCAACCGTAACGGAGGAAGTTAGCCCGCAATGCTGTACGCATGCCGGGTTCATCGTCCACAACCAATACGGAGGAATTCCTAACTTCGGAATCAGGGTTATTCATGCTGTCGCTAACTCCAGTTGATATACAGGAAAATGAAGCGTGAATTGTGCGCCGGAGCCGGCGCGGTTGGAGGCGGAGATACTGCCGCCATGTTGTTTCATGATGCGTTCGCAAACCGCCAGGCCCAGACCGGAGGAATCTCCACTGCCGCTGAAGCCCGGCTCGAATATGTGTTCAATCTGGTCAGCCCGGATGCCGCAGCCAGTGTCGGCGAACTCAGCGACGATCTGCTCGCTGTCTTCCCCGCTGTTCGCCAGACTCTTTACCGGGCGAATCGACACCGTGACGTTTCCTCCCGCCGGCGTGTGCCGAATGGCATTGGAGACCAGGTTCAAAACCACCTGCTGCAGAGCACTCTCATTGCCCATCACCGGCGTGTCTTCATCGTCGGCAACCCAATTCAAAGTAACTGCTGCCTGATCCGCAAGCGGCTGGACGAACCGGATCGCATTTCCAATCAATGTGGACAGGGGAACCGGCGCCAGAGCCAATGAGCCGGAGCTATGAAAGCTGAGAACGTTATTTACCATGCCGGACAGCGAGCGGATTCCAGCTCGAAGATTAGAAATCCATTCATCGCGGCGAGTGTGGTCGTTCTCGATCAGCTCGGCAAAAAGTTCCAGGCTCCCTAACGGATTTCTAATTTCATGGGCAAGAATTGCCGTGATCTCTGCCAGGGCCATCGCCTTGCGGCCCGCTTCCCGTTCCTGCTCGGAACGCTTTTGCGCCGTGATATCGCGCAAGATCAAAATTGTCTGATCGGGCAAGCCCGCATTGGTCTTCTGGTGGAACAGGCCGCGTCTGCGAACCTCGAGCCAACGGTTCCCTGAACAATCGCGCACACAGAACTCCTGGCCGGTGTCGCTGCTCGACGTATCTTCATAGGATGACTGGAGATTGACGCCGCTCCATGCCGAAAGCTGCCGCAAAGTCACCTTGGTTCCTTCGGCGAATTGCGCCTGCTCAAGTCCAAGCAACCGCCGGGTCTCCGGGTTGATCATGGTGACAGCCGCGGAGCGATCCAGAACCAGTACGCCGCAAGGCATGGAATCGACAATCTGTTGCAAAGCCAGCCGCATAGCCTTGTTTTCAGCCAGGCTGGTGTTCAATGCCGCGTTCCGCTGCGACAGTTCCAGGCCGAGGACTGAAACTTCCTCTTGCAATGCCCGATAGGATTTTTCAAGCTGTGAGGCCGCTGCGATGAATTCCGAGAATTCGCTGGCAAGAAGCATCGCGCCCTTGGGTTGCATGTCCAGGGCAAGCGCCTCGCTGCCATGGTCCGATGCGCCTCGACCTTGGCTGCCGACTTCCACTTGCAACGCGACCGGGTTGTTGCCCCCATCTTTGGCGTGGGAGGCATTTATTGGTTCGAAATGAGAACTAGGCAGCATCTGCCTACCTACCAAGCACGACGAGGGCCATTTCGGGTCGCCGTTGCAAAATGGGAAGCGGATGCTGGTCAGATCCTCTATATATTGAGTCCCGAATTGCGGCTATGACTGCTGTCTGCTAAAGAAGGATGTGGCGCGGCAGGATCTCGAGCTCGCTGCCGACAATAATGCTGGACCGTTCAAGCGCGTTGCGGAGTTCGCGGACGTTCCCGGGCCAGTCGTGCCGCCTGAGAACGTCCAGGGCCCCGGCGGTCAGCGTTACTCCGGGGCAGAACTTGGCCACAAACGCCTCGGCGAGCTTGTCGATGTCCCCATTGCGCTCGCGCAAAGGCGGCAGCTTGATGGGAAAAATCGCAATGCGATAGTACAGATCCTCGCGAAACTGGCCTTTCTTGACGAGAGACTGGAGGTCGGCATTGGTGGCGGCAACAACGCGAACGTCCACCTTCAAGTTGTCATTTCCACCAAGCCGCTGCACTTCGCCCTGCTCAAGGAAGCGCAGCATCTTGCTTTGCAGCGAGAGCGGCATATCTCCAATTTCGTCGAGGAAGAGCGTCCCACCGTGCGCTGCGTGGATGCGGCCGATGCGCGATTGCACGGCTCCGGTGAATGCCCCCTTCACATAGCCGAACAGCTCCGCTTCCAGCAGCGGCTCAGGAATCGCGGCGCAGTTGATCACCACGAGAGGCTGCTTTTGGCGGAGGCTGATGAGATGGATCGCCTGCGCAACCAGGTCCTTGCCGGTTCCGCTCTCTCCTGTAACCAGAACCGTTGTATCGCGGCGAGCCACCATGTGGGTCAGTTCATAAACACGCCGCATTGGCTCCGAGTCGCCAATCATGCCGCGAATGCTAACCCGGCCCTCATTTCCTGCCCGCATGCGGTGCAATTGAGCCGGAGAAATGTAGTTCGACCGCCCATTGTCGCCGCCGCCGCTATAAAGCATCGCCGTCAGTTCTGCCGAAAGTGGCGTCGGCGAAGAGGCGCCCAGGATCAGTTGGCCGGTGTGCGAATTCACTGAGAGGACCTGGACATTGGGAAACTGCTCTCGAACCATGCCGCTGAACTCACTGGGCTCGAGATCGGGGAGCATCGGATCGAGCAGAAGAATCTCGCAGGGCCCCTCGTGGAGACACTCAAATGCTTCCGCGCCGCTCGCGGCTTCGGTTAAACTCCAGCGCGCCTGGTGAAGCTTCTCTCGCAGTTCAAGGCGAAGCCTGCTGTTTGGGCTGACGAGCAGCACCCCGATCGCGCTCTTCTCGTTCAGGCGAAAATTTGGCACAGCGGACGCGCTCATGGACCTACCTTCACATAATGCCGGCACTCTGCCGGCCGGGAACTTGTCGGGGGGCTAAAGCTCGGAATGTATACACCGGCGGCGCGTTCCGCAATACGACTTGCGGAGTACTATTCAACGCGCGATCCAGCAAAGGCAACAAAATGGTTTCCCAAAATCCGCGCTGCTATTCGCCACTCAGGACGTATCCAACCCCACGTACGGTGCGGATCAACTTCACTTCTCCCTCGCGATCGATTTTGTCGCGTAAGTATTTCATGTAAACGTCCACAATATTCGTGGTGGAATCGAGTTGAGTATTCCACACCTCTCTCATGAGTGTCGCGCGCGAAACCGCCTTGCCGACATTACTCATCAGGTACTCAAGAAGAGCGAATTCGCGCACTGTGAGGTCGATTCGGCGATCTCCCCGCATGACCCAATGCTCCTCGCGATTGATGGTCAGGTTCCCAATCTTCGATGAACTCACCGCCGGCGAGGAACTGCGCCGCAGCAGGTTCCGGACCCGCGCCAGCAACTCCATGAACGAGAACGGTTTAATCAGATAGTCGTCGGCTCCCTGTTCAAGCGCAAGCAAAAGGTCTTCTGTCCGGTTCCGTGCCGTCAATACTAGGATTGGCAGCCGCGGCTGGCTCAGACGGACCTGCTTCAGGATGGCCATTCCGTCCATCCGGGGCAGGTTCAGGTCGAGAATTACAAGGTCGTAGTTGGTCTGCTGAATTTTCTCGGCTGCTGCCTCGCCATCGGAACAGATCTCCGAAGAGAATTGCCGGTTTTTGAGTTCACGACTGAGAAATTTCCCCAGAGGAATATCATCATCGACAATCAGAAACATTGGCGTTGACATCTTTCCTGAAACTCCAAGCGGCTCAACAGTCAAAGGTACCCTTCATTAGTCGCCAAAAGGTACATTACCATAGCGTGACTTTGGTAAGATGACCTTGGTTTGATGCAACACAGTATATCACTACCACTCTTTTGCAAGAATGTGCAATAGGGACCCTGCCACCAAAGGCGCCTGTGCATTTCCAGAAGCTTGACAGCGCTTAGGTTGTTGCCAAATAAAGCATTCTCGCGGCCCCCGAGCGCTTGGGTGCTGACATGTTTGATGCAATATCTCGCGCATTCTCCCATTTCATTTCTCTTACATGGTGTCAACAGGCCTGGCAAGACTGGCCAACCGGATCAATGCTCCCGCAAGCGAGCCTGACCGCATAGCATGGCTGGGCAGTCTTTCCGGTGAGGAACTTCGGAGGTGGAAAAGCTCCATCGTTGGCATTGCTCTGCTGTATCGCGGAATGCGTGGAGCGGAATTTGGCGGATTTGTCACCGCAGGACGGGATATACTGCGCCAAGGCCGCACTTGGGCAGTTTATTGAACTTCTTCGGACATCCAGCCGATAGAACTACGACCCATCTGACCGGCAGGTTCCTTAAGCCTTCAGAACTGAGAGGGATGTACGGGAATGAGCGATCTCGACGGCGTCCGCAGGTTCGAATACAGACCATCCAGAATCGCGGCGGGCATCGACGTGGAATTCAAGACGGGCGGGGAGACGATCCAAGGAACGTGCAGGGACGTCAGCGACACGGGCATCCGGGCCAGCTTTGACGGCTCCGTCGTCGTCGGCGGTTCCGGCGTCCTTACCCTCCGCCATGCGATAGGTGTGCTCGCGCTCGAAGCGCAGGTTGCCTACATGGACAAGTCGCAGGTGGGCCTTACATTCCTTTTCAAGACAAACTGGGAGCGCGAGATCACGGCCGAGTATATCGCTTCAATCGTAAATTTGACCATCCCTTCGCAGGTCGTCCCGTTCAAGTAGCCAGGCTCTGAACGGTTCAGAACGTTGACAACCGTCCCTCTGGATTCTCGTCGAAGAGCTCGTGATTCTATCGCGCTGGCGATGGCTTCTGGCTAGGTTGCGCGGGCTCCGGCGTCTTGATTGGAATCACCGCGCCATCCTTGATGACCCCATGCACCTGTTCCGGTTCTTCCATGTATCGAATGATCACCGTGATTCTGCGGTTCGAGGCATCTTCCGGTTGCAGGGGCTTGCGCAGTTTCCGATCGGCGTAACCGCGCACTTCCACAATCTGCTTCGGTTCTACGCCGTTATTCTCCATGATGCGCCTGGCTGTATTGGCGCGATCGGAAGACAGTTCCCAGTTGCCGTAGGTTTTTGAATTGAGATACTGCTTGGAGTCGGTGTGACCCTCAATCGAGATCGGATTGGGCAATTTTCCCGCCAGGGGAGACAGCACCTTCAGCAGGCTCGTGAGAAGAGGCGTTGCCTGCGCGCTGCCATTCTCAAAGAAGGTTCCATTCGGGTCTTCCATCATTTCGATCTGCAATCCCTCCGGGGTGACTTTCAGCTCAATCAGCTTCTGCATCTTGTCGAAGCCGGCCATTTTCCCCAGGGCCTTCGTCAGATCTTCCTTCAGTTTGAACATGTCCTCTTTTACTAGTTTGCCACCGTCGCCGGCCCCGCCAAATTGTGTGCCGAGCTTCTGGCCTGAGCCATTGGGATCGCGGAAATAGCCGCCCACAGCTTCTTGAACGGGCTTGCTGCTGTTCATTAGCCAGAGCACGATAAACAACGCCATCATGGCAGTGACAAAGTCGGCGTAGGCCACTTTCCAGGCCCCGCCGTGGTGGCCCGCGTGGCCGCCCTTCTTCTTGATGATGATGACTGGCTCGTCGTATGCCATGATCCCTTTAACCTATGCGGCCTCGGATGCTTGTGCGGGCTCGCCGACTTTCTCCCTGCATGCTTTCTCGACTTCGAAGAACGTGGGCCGGGAGTGCTCGGGGATTGCGCGGCGACCCATTTCAACCGCCAGAATGGGTGAGGTGCCCTTGATGAATGCCAGGATGATGACGCGGAGGACATGGTAGTAGCTGTTCTCCTCGTCCACGAGTTTGGACATGTTGGAGGCCAGCGGGCCTACCAGCCCGTAACACAAAAGGATTCCGAGGAAGGTACCCACCAGGGCGGAAGCCACCTTGCGGCCGATTTCTTCCGGAGGGCCGCCGAGCGCACCCATCGTAACCACGACACCCAGCACCGCTGCGACAATTCCCAGTCCTGGCAGCGCATCCGCCATCGTGGTCAACGCATCGGCAGGCTGAGTCGAAGAATGGTGATGGACCTCCATATCGAGTTCCATCATCTGGTCTACGTCAAAGGCGCCCACGCCCCCGGTGATGGCCATACGCATTGTGTCGCAGACAAAGTCGCGAACGTGATGGTCTTTAAGGAATCCTGGGTACCTGGAGAAGATCGGGCTTTTATCCGGCTCCTCGATATCGCTCTCGATGGAGATTGCACCCTCTTTGCGCGACCTGGCGAGGAGATCGAACATCATTTTGAGTGTTTCCAGGTAGCGCTTCTTGGGAAATGGCGACCCCTTGAGCACATTGATAAGCCCGGAAAAGATCTTTTTCAGGATATGCAGCGGGTTGGCCGTGAGCAAAGTACCGATCGCCGCGCCGCCGATGATCAGCAGTTCGGCAGGCTGAAGTAGGACAGCGATTTTCCCATGCTCCATCAAGTACCCTGCGATGACGCAGGCGAAGACCAGGAGAACTCCAACGATCGAGAACATTCTCTTTTCACCCTGTGTAAACGGCATTTTCCGCGAGGTCCCAAGGACCCGAGTGCCGCGGAGCAGCATGCAATGAATCGCAGGCTGGTTTTCTCCTATCGGCACTCCCGATCATCCGTTCCAGTGAAAGCGGCGGGCGATTCAGGTTGCGGAAAAATTCGCTTCACCCGGAATTTTCGGTAGCTTTGTAACAGGGCCCGACTTCAGTCGTGCCGCAAATGGCTGAAAATAAACGTGGGCTTTAGCCCCTGCGGGATGTCTTACGGGGAATTTGTTCGAGCACAGCCCTCTTTGCGCCGCCTGTATTACCTTTCTCCATGATTTGGAAGGGCCTCTAGTGAACAAGGCCCGGCAAGCTGCCGATGAGACAAAGGTTGAACCCTTCCGCTGAATGCACGAAAAGGGATATGGATGCATGATTTGAAATTACAGCCCCTCGGACAGCGGCTTTTAATTCCATTGGCGATCACCGTAATCGCGGCGACCCTGGGCACGCTGGCCGGATTTGCGCTGGGGCGCGCGATTTCCTTGAGACGGGCCGGAGGCAGGCTCAACCTGTATGCAGCCCGCGTCCTGAATGAGGTTGACGCCTCCGCTGACGAGTCGCACAGCGTGCTGGCTGCCATCAATGCTTCGCCTTTTTCTTTCTGCTCAGACGATGAAATCGCTTACATGCGCAAACTGATCTTCCGGTCGGTATTCCTGAAGGAAGGCGGACGGATGCGGGGCGGAACGATTGCCTGCTCAGCCAGCCTGGGCAGATTGAACGATGTGCAGGTGCCGATTCGTCCCGATTTCAACAGGCGAGACGGGACCCAACTTTACAAAAACCTTGCGCCATTCCAGATCGCCGGGCAGACCGTCATCAGTGTGCAATTGGGCGACTCCTTTGCCGTCTATAGCCCATTTAACGTGAGGGTGCTGAATTCCCCGCCCATGCACTACACGGCGACGAATCTGGGCAGCCTCAATCGACACGCCGTGCGATTATTTGGAGAAATCCCTGAAGCACACGGGGCGATACTCACCCAGGAAGGCCAACAGCGTATCGGAGACACGCTTTACAGCACTCGCTGCTCAGCCCGCTATGGCCACTGCATGACGGCCTATATGAGCGTTCCGGAGGCACTGGGCATGACCCGCAGCGAGATCGTCTTGTGCGCTGCCTCAGGCGGGCTGGCCGGCGCAATCCTCGGCGTTCTCTGTTCTCTTGTTTACCGGCGCAATCGAAGCATGGTGCAACAGCTTCGGCGGGCCATCGGCAGTGACAAATTGCGCGTGGTGTATCAACCGATCGTAAGTCTGGCGACGGAACAAATCGTCGGCGCCGAAGCCCTGGTCCGATGGACCGATGAAGCGGGCATCGCCATTGGGCCCGATGTGTTTGTCAAGGTCGCCGAGGATCGCGGCTTTGTCGGGTGCATCACAAAACTCGTGTTGCGGCGAGTCCTGGAGGACTTCGCGCATACCCTGCGCGCCAATCCATCCTTCCGCGTCAGCATCAATGTCTCCGCCGCTGACCTGGCCGATCCCGCGTTCCCGTCCTTGTTGGAACAATCTCTCAGTCAGGCTGGGGTTGCAGCGAAAAGCCTGGCCATCGAGATCACGGAAACAAGTACGGCAACATACAAAGTTGCTCGGGAGGCAATTCTTCGGTTGCGCAAGATGGGCCATAGCGTGCATATCGATGACTTCGGCACCGGCTATTCAAGCCTCTCCTACTTGCACGATTTATCCGTCGACGCTATCAAGATCGACAAGTCCTTTACCCAGGCCGTGGGCACGGATTCCGCGATTCTGGCCATTCTGCCGCAGATACTTGCCATGGCCGCGGCGCTGAATCTGGACGTGATTGTGGAGGGAGTCGAGACCGCCCTGCAGGCCCGCTACTTTGCCGATTCACCGCGAGCCAGTCTCGCTCAGGGTTGGCTTTTTGGACGTCCGATGCCGGCCGAGTCCCTCCATCGCATCCTGGCCGAGCGTGCGGCGGAGTCTCCGCTTCTGCTTGCAGCGGGCGATCTTCCCTTGGATGTCGTGAATGAGCAGGCCGGCAACTGTCTCGATGGAAGCATGGCCGCCGCGCGGCACGAACTTGCGGAGGGCTTTTCCTACCTATAAGTCCCCCACCGGCGCTGCCGACCCACGGGGGGATGAAATGTTTGCCCGGCCATGCCACCGCTGACTCGCTAACTTGCTATGTCCCCGAAGCGGACGCTAACTCGCTGAATTCACTCAAACAATTCGCGCCGTCCTCGCGTTCCAACTATTCAAAATCCAACTCAATTGAAATGCAGTCATGGAAAAGGGCCTCAACCGCACCCGCTACAGCCCCCCTCCCCCTCCGATATTTTCAAACCTTGCAGTTAATTAAATACCCAACATGCAATACGCAATAGCCTACAAATAATCAATAGCTTACAAGCAACAATCGCAAAGCGGCACGCAACGCGCATACCACGATGCGAATTTCAAGCATGGTCGATCGAAATCACCCGATGCAAATTCTGCAACCACGAATGCCCGCCATTTTCCTGCCAGTTCTTTTCCGCTGTTCAGATGCCTTAGGTTACATTTCCAGGTGCTGTTTACGCATAGAAGAAACGCCGCTAACTGCCGATGAATGAACTTGAACGGCGCTGTCAGATAGCGTCAAATGATAGGCACCTAAGGCGATGCGGCGTTCCCGCTCGCGGAGGTAGGGGATGGAAGGCCAATTCGAGGTAGCTGGATCTTGTGCGACGTCTCGGGACGGCTACGAGCCCATTCCATCGCCTGAGCGGAACCGGCCAAAGCAGGTGTGGAGATTTGTCGACGAGTTTCAGCAGTTGCTGGGAGACGACTCCTCGCCAGACCCTCAATTCTTTGTCGAAAGCTGGACATTCGGGATGAATGCCGCAGTCGATAACTACCAACAGAGACGGCGGAGGAAAGCGGACTCCGATCACCAGGGCGATGGTTTCGAAGAAGTCGACGACCTTGTCAATCTGTCCTTCAACCAGGACAGTGAAGTTTCCACTGAATACCCCAATTCGGCCGAGACCGCCATGTACACGGGCAGTTATGAAACGGGCTGGAAGCTGCGGTCTTCTGAAGAACGCGTCGCGCCGGTGCAGGACCTGGACGCACGCGATTCGAGCGCGCACGATTTGGACGCACTTGATGAGGAGTTCGCCAGAGATCAGGCCACGGCCTATCCAATGACTCTGGCCAGCGCCTGCGAGCTTCTGGAAGTCGCGGCAACCAGCACACGGCAAGAGATCCGGGCGGCATACCGGCGCAAGGTCAGCCAGTGGCATCCCGACCGGCTCAATCGCCGCAGTGAAGAAGTGCGCCAGCGTGCCACCGCGCGGATGGCTGCAATCAATGAGGCCTACCGGCTGCTGTGCAGTGGACTTGTTCAGAAATCCGCTTGATCCAGGCTCTAATGTGAGAAGCTGGAAGATTGGTTCATTGCTCGAGACCGCACCGCTGCTGGCTTCGAAGAAGCTGTCCCTTGACCTGACTAACCTGACCTATGTGGATGCTGTGCGCTCACAGGCTCTCCGAGGCCTCTATTCCCAGACGCGTGCCGAGCTGCCTGCCGGCAATCCATGGTCGCAGTCTCTTGCCCGGCAAATCGCGCATACCGGCGCGTATCCAATAGAGCAGGAGCTATCATAACCTGGCGATTTCGTAATCGCGCCCACGAGTTTGGGTGCCCCAGAGCCTGTCCTGTTTTTCGTCTGGCAATCAGGCATGTACCTGGCACATCGGAGCAGGTCGATCGCAGGCCGGGATCATTTGTGCGCCCCGACAGCTTGCGCGCGCGAGGCCGCCTTGTGCCGGTACATTTCCGCATCGGCGCGGGCGATGAGGCCCTTCAGCGATTCGCCCTGGAAATACTCCGCTATTCCCATTGAGGCATTCACTCGCAGCTTCATCGTGCCTGACCTGCCATGCAGAGAGTAGTTGCCGCAGACCCATTCCCTGACTCGGTCGGTCTGCCCTTTGGCCACGCGCATGCCGGCATCGAGGAGGATGATGAATTCGTCGCCGCCCCAGCGGCCAACCGTATCGGTCGAGCGGCACCTGGACTTCAGTTCCGTGGCAAACATCTGCAGCAATTCATCGCCGACCACATGCCCGTACGTGTCGTTCACCTGCTTGAACTCATTGATGTCGAGAATGGCAACGCAAAACGGCAGCGCGGCCGCCATCCGTGATTCGATCTGGCTTTCCACGCAAAGCCGGCTGCGAAGCCCGGTAAGCGAATCGCAGGAAGCGATATGTTCCGCCTCTTCAAGCTTGGTCTGAAAATTCGTAACTTCCACGCGAAGCTGATCGATCGCAGCCTTTCCCTCGGCCGCCATTCTGCCGATGGATGTCTTCAATTCGGCTGCACTTTTCTCGATCGAAGCGCGAATCTGCGTAATGTCTTCAAGGTTGGCGATGGTCTTCAGTTGGCTTGTAACTTCGTTGATCTGCTGGGCGCAGCGCTCATCCCTGACGCCAACGGATTCCGCGGTCCGCGCCATCACGATCAGGATCTCCTTGACCTCGGCGGTCTTCTGGCGATAATGCGTGGCGGCGCGCCCGCCCCAATCTTTCAGTTTTTCCCGGATACTCTTCTCCGTTGCCTCAATCTCCTTCACGGTGCTGAAGCCAGAGAGGCTTTCTCCGAGTTTTCCCAGAGCGATTTTGAGATCTCGGCCGAGTCCGGGGCAGGCATCCAGGCTGCAGTTGCCCATTTCCGCCAGCGACGAGCGATATGCGGCGACTGCCTCTGAAAGCAGTTCGTTCTCTTCCGGCACACAATCCACTTCAGGCACACGATGTGCGGCATCCAGGTATTTCTTGATTGAGATCATTTTTCCTCACAGCGGCGATTTCAAATGGGCGTTGGAGAGCAGGTCCACGAACCGTATCTATCGGCAGTTGCTCCACTTTTTTTCGGCCCTGGCTTGCATCTTCACGATGTAAAGCGCTTACGCCCGTATTTACCGCCTTCGTTGAATCTTCGGAGCGCGGGTGCCGCCCTTATCCACCAGCCCTCCAGAACCGATGCCTTTCAGGCCGCTTTTCGGCTCCGGGAGCTGCTTTTTCTCGCCGGAACTCCATTTCTGGCCACTTCACAAACTACTTGAGCTATCATTCGTCTATAGAGTGTGCGCCCTGTTCCCCTTCAGGGGCGCCTCCGGTGGTGTGTGTGTCTCGATTCTTCAAGCGTGTAGTTTTCGTTCTTTCCGTGGCGATCTTCGCTGCTCTCGGCCTCGGTTTTGGCCTGGGAGAGTTTGGCCTATTCGGCGTTCATGCCGGCGGGGACCAGGATGGCGCCTACCGCCAGATGCGCGTTTACGCCGAGGTTCTCAAGAAGGTCCAGACCGACTATGTGACCGAGCCTAACGTCAACGATGTGACCACCGGCGCGCTCCATGGGCTGCTCGAGTCGCTGGATTCCGATTCGAGCTACCTGACCCCGACCGAGTACAAGATCTACCAGGGGCGGCCCACGACCGGCGTTGCCCAGGTTGGAATCAACGTGTCGAAGCGGTTTGGGTATGCCACGGTGGTCAGCGTCACGCCCGGTTCTCCGGCTGACAGGGAACACCTTACCGACGGGGATGTCATCGAGTCCATTGGCGACCAATCTACCCGCGAACTCTCGCTGGCTGTGATCCGGCTGATGCTGGAAGGCAAGCCCGGAACCTCTGTGAACCTCTCCGTAGTACGGCCGCGCAAGTCTGACCCTGACAAGGTGGCGCTCACGCGCGCTCTTCCGACAACATTGCCGATGGCCGAGCAGCAGTACGAAAACTCCACCATTCTTTATCTCAAGCCCGGCATTCTAACTGCGGCCCGCGTGGACGAGATTGCCGCCAAGATTAAGGCAGGCAGCAAGAACCGCAAATTCCTGCTCGACCTGCGCGACTCCTCTGGCGACGATGCCCAGCAGGGGATCCGGTTGGCTAACTTCTTTCTTAAGCAGGGAACCCTGGCCACTCTCCAGGGGCAGAAGTTCCCCACCCAGACCTTTACGGCCGATCCGGCGAAGTTCCTGACGGATGCGCCGGTTGCTGTGCTGGTGAACCGGGGAACGTATGGCGCGGCTGAACTTGCGGCTGCCGCAATCCTGGACGCGAAACGCGGCGATGTGGTGGGCGAGCGCACCTTCGGCGAAGGGTCGGTGCAGAAGACGATCGAGCTGCCCGACGGCGCGGCGCTGCTGCTGACGGTTGCCAAGTACCAGAGCCCCTCCGGCAAGAAGATCGCGGACGACGCGGTCACTCCCAACGTGGCTGTGGCCGTCACGACTGCGGACGAAGAGGAAGAAGGCGCTCCAGCAAAGGGCGACGAGCCTCTGAACAAGGCGCTGGATTTGCTGAAAGCGAAGACCAGCTAGCGTAGTCCGCCACACAGATAGTCATTTATCCGTTTTGAACGGGCACGACTTCAGTCGTGCCGAAAACGGCATAAAGCGAGTTGGGCTTTAGCCCCTGAGGGATGGAGAATCCTGGTTTGACGACTACTGGATGAATTACGGGAAAATCGTTGTCAAGAATGAGAAAAGCGAAACCAGGAAGATTTCCCGGCTCGTGGATTTCGTCAGCTACAGGCAAGGCGATGTCTCCTTGGTCGTTCCAATGAGCAATGAAGAAGTTGTGGCGGAGGCATGAAAGTGAATGTGCCCCCCATCAAATCCCAAGGAATCAAAACCAAACTTGTGCCTTGGGTCAAGAGCGTCGTTCCGCGCAATTTCTCCGGCGTTTGGGTTGAGCCGTTCATGGGCACCGGAGCGGTTGCCTTTAATATCGCCCCTGCAAACGCGCTTCTCTGCGACTCAAATCCGCACCTCGTGAATTTCTATTCCTCCCTTGCTCGCGGGGAAATCACTTCTGAATCGGTAGGAACTTACCTTGTCGAGGAAGGCAGAAAGCTCCTTGAAAAGGGCGAAGATCATTACTACGACATCAGAGACCGATTTAACCGGCACCACAGCCCTCTGGATTTCCTGTTCCTGAATAGGGCAGGATTCAACGGGATGATTCGCTTCAATCGTAAGGGAGAATTTAACATCCCGTTCTGCAAGAAGCCTCAGCGCTTTGCACAGGCTTATGTCACGAAGATAGTCAATCAGGTCAGTTGCGTCGAGAAGCTTCTCGGCACCAGAAACTTTGTCTTCAAGTGTCAGGACTTTTCTGCAACGATCAAAGAGGCAGCCTCGGGAGACGTGGTCTATTGCGACCCGCCGTACATCGACCGCCACGTCGATTACTTTAGCGGCTGGACTCAAATCCAGGAAGTTGCCCTGTTCGAGGCCTTGTCTAATTTCGAAGGTAAATTTGTCTTATCCACATGGCACCATAACGACTTCCGGAAGAATCACTACGTTGAAACGCTATGGGGAAGGTTCACTGTCCTGACAAAAGAGCACTTCTACCACGTTGGCGGAAGAGAAGATAACAGAAATCCTGTCATTGAAGCGTTGGTTGTGAATTTCCAATGTGATTCGGCAGAAATCGCTGCCCGGAAACCCGAACAGCTAATGCTGATTGCGTCCTGACCAGCCAGCGAACCCGACCGGCAGCGCTCGTGAATTAGAAGCCTGAGCGCAGATGGGCGCAAAGGCGAACTGGTTTACGGGCGCTTTGGGCGCAATAGAATCGTTACCTAAAATCCCGCCTCACTCCTTCCTATCTCAATTCATGTAATCTGTAGCTGTTCCCGAGTCAGCGCGTTCTGGTCCACGCTGTTCTGTTCGATGGAATGACCGCAGGAAACCGGCCAGCCTGTACAACCGCCTACCAAGGACCCTTTCCAGATTCGAAAGGGAGGGATCATGTCCAATCTCAAAAGCTCCGGCCTCTCTGACAATTCCATTGGCGCACTCGCCTACTTCACACCCGTCCCGGCGTTCTTCTTTCTGGCCATTCGGCGTTACAACAAAAGGCCCTATGTGCGATTCCACTCCTGGCAGTCCCTCGTATTCAGCGCTTTTGTATTCCTCTTCGCGTTCATCCTGACCTTTGTGCTGCCGCTTTCCGCGTCCCTCGGACCTCGTTTCCTCCTGGGAATACAGTGTCTGGTCGCGCTAATCTGGGTTGCCATTTTCCTCGCATGGCTCTGGTGCGTGCTCAGCGCATTGAATGGCAAGCGATGCAGGCTCCCGATTATTGGCGACTGGGCCGATGAGCAGGCCTACAGGTAAGGGGGGCGCGCCAGCGGGTGAAGTTGGCTAGCGACTAACCGGAAGTAATTTTCTCGTGTCTTAGCGTTCCCACTCTTGCACAGCGTGGTGCACCAAAGTACTTCCTCACATCCAATTGCATCGCTACAATGCTAGCCTTAAGCTGAAGCATCTTCTGCCGCGCACTCTGACGAGATGCCCTCGAGGCTTGAATCGCTTGGCAATCTATCCCCCACAGCGTTTGGAACCGCAGCCGCTTGCCCGTCCCCGTCGGCAGCAGATGCAGATGGTTCCTCCGCGTAACCGGCGTAAACTCGCCGGCCGGGTGACCCTTGTCATGCTGCTCACGCTGGCGGTGATCACCGGCTCGCTGGCTGGGCTGACCCTGGTCTATTCCGTCGATCTGCCTCAAATCAATGATCTTGAGCGCTACCGGCCCTCGACCACCACCGAACTCTACGACGTGAAGGGGCGCGTGATCGGCTCGTTTGCGCTGGAACGGCGCGAGGTGATTGACTACAACAGCTTTGCGCCCGTCCTGCGGCAGGCGGTCATCTCCATTGAAGACAAGAGCTTTGAGTCGCACTGGGGCATCAATGTAATCCGCGTGGCGGGGGCGGCGTGGCACGACATCCGCAGCCATGGCCGTGCCCAGGGCGCTTCCACGCTGACCATGCAACTGGCCCGCAACCTGTTTCTCTCCTCGGAGCGCACTTCTACGCGCAAGATTCAAGAGGCGTACCTGGCCATACAGATTGAGCGGGCGTTTACCAAGGAACAGATTTTTACGCTCTACGGGAACCAGATTTACCTGGGCAGCGGGATGTATGGATTCGAGGCTGCTTCGGAGTATTACTTCTCAAAACACGCCAGGGATTTGAACCTGACAGAAGCGGCGCTGCTGGCCGGGTTGCCCAAGGGGCCTGTGGCATTCTCGCCGCTGCTTTACCCTGAAAAGGCTATTCGCAGGCGCAACCTGGTGCTTTTCGAGATGGAAGAGGACAAAGCCATCACGCATCGGCAGGCCGAGCAGGCGCGGAATGCCCCGCTGGGCTTGAACATCGCGCAGCCGGAGGGTTCGGTAGCGCCGTGGTTTCAGGAGGAAGTGCGGCAGGAACTTGAAAAGCGCTTTGGCTCCGAGCAGGTACACGAGGCCGGGCTGAAAGTGCAAACCACGCTGGACCTGGATTTGCAGCAGACCGCGAACCACGCCGTGGAAGACGGCCTGGCCACCTACGAGCGGCGCAAGGGTTGGACAGGGAAGCTCGAAAACGTTGTGGACAAAGGGATTGCACTGGAGGAGTACAAGCATCCCGACTGGGCGGTGAAGAGCAAGCCGGGGGACTACGTTCATGCCTTGGTGACCAGCGACCTGCCGATGGAGATCGAGGCGAAGGTCGGCGGCGAGGATATTGTGCTGCTGCAGGACGACTGGAAATGGACCGGGGAGCGCTCAGGCAGCCAACTGGTCAGGCCGGGGGACATTATCTATGTTCATTTGTCCGACGCGATGGAGGGCCGGCAGAGGCGCGCGACGCTGGAACAGGATTCGGGGGCCGAGGGGTCGCTGATGGCGATGGACAACACCACGGGCGACATTCTGGCCATGGTGGGTGGGCGCGACTATACGCTGTCGCAGTTCAACCGGGCCACGCAGGCGGAGCGCCAGACCGGTTCTAGCTTCAAGCCTTATGTGTATACGGCGGCGATCGAGGCAGGCGCCAAGCCGGGCGACATGATTGTGGACGGGCCGGTGAGCTTTGGCGGATATACGCCGCACAATTACGAGAACGACTACAAGGGCGCGATGACGCTGACGAGCGCGTTTGCCGAGTCGCGGAATATTCCGGCGTTGAAGCTGGCGGCGCGGGTGGGGATTCACAAGGTGATCGAGGTGACGCACCGGTTTGGGGTGACGTCGAATATTCCGGCTTATCTGCCGATTGCGATTGGCGCGGTGGAAATCACGCTTGAGGAGCAGGTTGCCTCTTATTCTGTATTCCCCAACGATGGGATTCGCGTGGCGCCGCGGACGATTCGCAAGGTTTCAAATGCGGACGGGGTTACGCTGTGGGAAGATGCGCCGGCGGTCAATGACGTCATTGACCAGCAGACGGCGCGCACCATGATGACCCTGCTGCGGGCGGTGACGAGCTTTGGAACGGGGGCGGCCGCGTCGCAGTTGAAACATCCGCTGGGGGGAAAGACGGGCACGACCAGCGACTATACAGACGCCTGGTTTATCGGCTTTTCGCCATCGATCACCTGCGGGGTTTGGGTGGGGTATGACAGCCGGCAGTCGCTGGGGGATAAGGAGACTGGGGCCAAGGCGGCGTTGCCGATCTGGATGGCGGTGATGAAGGCCGCAATCGTGGGGAAGGATTCGGAACAGTTCCTGTCTGACACGAAGGATAGCCAGACCCTGGAGGCTGCCGCGCAGACGCCGGCCAAGCCGGGGACGGCGAGCGCTGCGCCAGCCGTGCCGATTGCAAAGGCAGTTGCTAAGCCTGTGAATGCGGGTGCTTTGGTGAGGGCGGCGGCGATGGGGCCGGTTGCTGCGCCGGGCGCGAAGACTCCTGGACTGGCGGCGGTGAATGGGGCGGCGGGTAAGCCGGCTTTGAATACGGCGCCGGTCAAACCGAAGGTGAAGCCCGCAGGTATGCCGCAAGCGGCGCCGGCCAAGCCGTTGGCATCCGCTGTCAAGGCTGCATTCGCTTCGCACTGAAGCTGGCGGTGGTGGTGGGTATTTCACATGCCGGGCAATAGCTTGCGGTATAACTTCAGAGATGAATTCACCGAACTTGTGCGGTCGGCTAATTTGGGCGTCGCTTCTTGCTTATTCGCTTTCGTGCTCATTGCTGG
>Ga0182030_10000838_pt1 | contig 60540 bp, 59 predicted proteins | sample 812S3MmetaG_FD_121299 | JGI IMG/M metagenome (GOLD analysis project Ga0182030, IMG submission 121299) | Permafrost microbial communities from Stordalen Mire, Sweden - 812S3M metaG (Illumina Assembly) | ecosystem: Environmental > Terrestrial > Soil > Wetlands > Permafrost | place: Sweden... | reverse complement strand
GTTGCCCAGCCGGGTGACGAACGTCGACGCGGCATCGGCGATGCGACGGGGGTGGTGGGCCTCGAGGATGGTCTCGGTGGCGGCGATCCCCGGGCACACGGCCTTGGGCCCACCACTGAAGCCGGCAAAGAAGTGCGGCTCGACGAACCCGGTGACGATGCGCACGTCGGCCTCGACGTACTCGCGCTGCAACAGGATGGGCGTGCCGTCGACCCGCCCGACCTCGACGTGGTCCCCGCCGTCGGAGTCGTGGTCGACGATGGCGTAGCGGCCCACGATCTCGTCGCCCACCAGTTCTCGCATTTCGCCCGGGGTCGCCTGGCGATGGGTCCCCGTGGCACAGAGCAGCGTGACGGCGTCGTCCGGGACCCCGCTGCGCTCGAGCAGCCCGAGCAGGGGCGGGAGCACGGTGCGGTTGGGCATGGGTCGGGTCAGGTCCGGGAAGACGACCGCCACCCGGCGGGCGCCCGCCGCCAACTGGGCCAACGACGGCCCGGCCAGCGGGCGTTCCAGCGCTCGGCGCACGGCCTCGGTCTGATGGGCGAGCCCGGGCGGGTCGGCGGGCTCGATCACCGTGGCGTCGTCCGGCACCTCCACCAGCCGCCCGTGGGCGCCGTAGGCGAGCTCGACCAGCACGCGCCTAGCGCAGCGGGCCGCTGTCGGTCCACGGGAACTCCTCGGTGGCGGCGAGGACCGCGGCGGCCACATGGTCGACCTGGGGACGCATCCGCCGGTAGAGCGCGACGGTGGCGGGGTCCGGGGTGATGACGGCCTCGACGGGATCGAGCTGCTCGAGGGTCAGCCCCATCCCGAGGGCCCGGCCGGCCAGGAGTGCGGCACCGGCCGAGGCGGCCTCGCCCGAACGGTGGCGCACCGCGGGGAGGCCGAGAACCGACGTCAGCACATCGACCCACAGCGGGAGCCCGGTGCCGGCCCCACCGAGTGTGACGCCCTGCGCCGTGCTCCCGCCCAGGCGGCCGGCGGTCACCACCTCCATGCAGCGCAGGACATCCCAGGCGACCGACTCGATCACCGCCCGGGACAGGTCGTCCATGCCGTGTGCCGCGCCGAGGCCCACGAACCCGGCGCGGGCATCGTCACGCCACCAGGGCGCCCGGGCCCCGTCGAGCCACGGCACCGCCGTGACCCCACGCGCGCCGGGCGGGCTCTTCGCCGCCCGGGCCGCGAGCTCGTCGACAGGCCGGTCGAGCAGCCGGCCCAGCCAGGCCAGGAAGGAGCCGGCAGCGGAGAGGCCGCCCTCGAGCAACCACCCTTCGTTGGCCCCGCGGGTGACCACCGCGCCGGCCGGCGAGGGCACCGGTCGCTCGTGCACGGGGACCGACACGTTGGCCGTCGTGCCCCAGCTCACCATGGGGCACTCCTCGGAGGCGCCCGAGCCCAGCACCTCGCACTGACGGTCCCCGGCGCCGATCACGACCGGAGTTCCCGGTCGCAGCCCGAGCTCGGCGCCCGGGACCGCCTTGAGATGGCCGACGATCGTGTCAGACGACACGACGCTGGGGAGCTTGCCCAGCACCGGACCGGCCAGCTCGCGCACGGCATTGCCGTCGAAGTCGTAGAGCCCGCTCCGCGATGCGAACGTGACGTCGGTCACCACCTCGTCGGTCATGCGCCGCAGCACGAAGTCCCGGGGCGAGAGGATGACGGCGCACGCCGACAGCCGGGCCGGCTCGTGCGCGGCCAGCCAGGCCAGCTTGGCGGCCAGCGCACCGGCGTCGAGCGGGATGCCGGTGCGGGCCCTGTTGATGTCCTCCCCCCCCAGCTTCTCGGTGAGGACCGACGCCTCGGTCACGCCACGGCGGTCGGACCACAAGATTCCCTTGCCGATGGGGTCACCCGAGGCGCTCACCGGCACGAAGGTCTGCCGCGCGCCCGAGCACACGACGGCATCGACCCGGCCGAACGCGGCGGGCGCGAGCGCCCGCGACTCGGCACAGGCGATGACCACCGATGTCCACCAGCGCAACGGGTCCTGCTCGGCCCAGCCGACCTGCGGGTGCGCGGTGGTCAGCACGGCCCGGGTCAGCGCCACCAGCCCGTCCTCACTCCACAGGCCGACCTTGGTCACGGTCGTCCCGAAGTCGATCGTCAGGATCATCATCGGTGCACCAGCTCCGCCACGATACCGGCCATTTCGGCCGGGTCAGGATCCTGGTAGACAGCGCGGCCGATCGCCATTCCGCTCCCCCCGCCCTCCATGACGTCGCGGACCTCGTCGAGCACCCGGGGCCGTCCGGCGTCCCCGAGGGGCCCGCCGAGAAAGAGGACCGGCACGCCGACGCTGGCCACCACGCGGGCCACGGCCCGCTGCCGTTCGGCGCCGGCGGCGACCGCCGGGACGGGCACCTTGATCACGGGGGCGCCCATGTCGTGCGCCACCACTGCCGCGAACACGATGGAGTCGGTGTCGCGTGCCACCTGCCCCTCCCGCCACATCTGGGGCTCGACCAGCGCCTCGAGCGCGGCCGACCGGGCCTGCTCGAGCACGCGTCCGAGCAGCTCGAGGGCCGGCGAGGTCCGGTGGTCCGCCATGTCGATCCGCGTCATGTGCTTGACCCCGGTCCATCCGTCGGCGCCGGCGCGCGGCACACTGGCCACCAGGCGGTCGTCGAGCTCGAATACCGAGCCGGCCAGCCCGGTCCGGTTGAGTGAGAGGTAGGTGCGGTGCCGCGGGGTCAGATGGCCGCGCTGCGCCAGGTCGGCCAACGGTTGCGCCGTGGCCAGGATGCCATCGCAGGCCGGGAGCGCGTGCACCAGGGCCTCGATGTAGGCGCCGTAGTTCTCGATCGTCACCACGCCGCGGGCGCGGTGGTCGGCGGCCAGAATGACGGCCGGGACGGGCAGGCGGTCGGGGCGGGTCATCCCGCTCCAGCCGATGCCAGGACCACCTTGGCCACGGCCGAGAAGTCCTCCCGACCGTACCCGGCGCCCTGGGCCGCCGTGAGCATCTGGCGGGCCGTGGCCGTGGTGGCCATGGGGACCCGGGCGGCGGCCGCATAGGCCAGTGCGAGGTCGAGATCCTTGGCCATGAGATCGGTCATGAACCCGGGCTCCCAGCCGTGCGAGGCCGGGCTGTCCGGCACCACGCCGGCCACGGGAAGGCGGGTGCGCACTGCCGTGCAGTCACCCGTGGCGTGGGTGAGCACTTCGAAGAGCTTGTGCATGTCGACGCCGGACCTGACCGCCAGGGCGGTCGCCTCGGCCGTCGCCGTCATCTGGGCCGCGTAGATCAAGTTGTTGCACAGCTTCACGACCTGGCCCATGCCCGGCCCACCCACTAAGACGATGAGGCCGGCGAAGGCGGACAGGGCGGGCGTGACGTCCTCGAGCGTCGCGGCGTCCCCCCCGACCATGAGGGTCAGGACCCCGTTACGGGCCCCGGCGGTACCTCCGGACAGCGGGGCGTCGAGATAGCGCGCCCCGGTAGCCCCGACCCGGACGTGCTGGGCCCGTTCCGCCTCGGGATCGATGGTCGAGCAGTCGACCACCGTCTTGCCCTCGCCCAGGGCGGCGAGCATCCCGTCGACCACCTCGACCACCTGCGGCGAATTGGGCACACAGAGGATGATCAGCTCGGCCGCCTCGGCCACCTGGCGCGGCGTGGCGCCATCGTGCGCGCCGCGAGCCACGGCAGCCTCAATCGGTCCCCGGCTCCGTGAGGCCACGGTGACGTCGTGCCCGGCCGCGAGCAGGTGGCCGGTCATCGGCAACCCCATGGCGCCCAGCCCGATGAATCCGATGCGCATTCTGTTCCTCCGCGAAGTGGTGGTCGGCGTGACGCTATGCGAACTGCGGGAGCCACTCCGCCGTACCGGCCAGGAGCTCAGCCACCATGGCGTCGATCTCCGCCAGATCCCCCCGCCCGGCCAGGGGGTCGAGTGCGAACGCCTGCGCGGCCAACGACCGGTCGCCGCGCACGGCGGCTTCGACCGTGATCTCCTGGGTGGCGGTATGCCGGCGCACGATCTCCGCGTAAGGCCCCGGCAACCGGGAGACGTCGCGCCCGCGTATCCCCTTCCCGTCGATGACGCACATCGACTCCACCACGACGTCGTCGGGGAGATCGGGGGCTTGACCAGTGTTCGGGATGTTGACCGGGGCCTCGAAGGGGACCCCGGTCAGGATGGCCTCGATCATCGGGGACGGAAGCTCGCCCGACTTCCAGGTCTGCAGGTCCTTGGTGCCGGCCAACCAGGCCTCGACGTTGGCCCTGTCCTCGGCGGCATTCTTCTCCCGCCGCGCGATCGGGCTCAGCTCGATGTTGTACGCCGCGCCCCAGTCCGACTCGGGCGTGAGCGCGAAGGAGAGAAACTCGGCGATGTGGCGATCCCCGGCGGCGGGAAACGACCCCCAGCGCTCCAAGAGGTTCAGCTTCAGGGCATGCCGCTGGGCAAAATCGAGCTTGGAGAACTTCTCGGCCTCTTCCCGGCCCGGGTGCGGGGTGAGCGACGCCAGGCCCCCGACCTCTTCGACCAGGTCCCGAAGTATGTCGAAGCCGTCCGCGCCGTCGATATCGAGCGCGGTGAGCACCGGGAAGTGGTTCACCCCGGTCACCGACGGCTGCACGGCCTCCCAGGGCTTACGCAGGGCGATGGCCAGATCCATGGTGAAGTTGCCCACTTCGTGGCAGAGCCCGACCGTCTTGATGCCCGTCTCCCGGCAGACGGCGCGGGTCAACGTCGTCATGGGATTCGTGATGTTGAAGAGCCAGGCGTCGGGGCAGACCTCCTCCATGGTGCGACCGATGCCGACCAGCACGGGGATGTTGCGCAGGGCCCGGTTGATGCCCCCCGGCCCGACGCTGTCCCCGACCGTCTGGATGATGCCGTGCGCGGCCGGCACGTCGAGGTCGACGGCCATGGAGCGGAACCCGCCGGTGGAGATGCAGACGATGACGAAGTCGGCACCCTCCAGGGCGGTTTTCTGATCGGTGGTGACCGCCACCGTCGCCTTGGCCTCCACCGCGTCGATCAATTTGTGCGCCAGCGCTTCCATCTTCGGCAGCGGGTCGGGGTTGATGTCCTGGAGGACCAGGTGCATGCCGGCCAGGGACGGGGTGCCGAAAAGGTCCGCCATCAACTCGGGCCCCCACTGGTAGCTCCCACCACCGACGATCGTCACCTGGGTGCTCACGCCGGTCTCCTCGTGCGCTGCGACATCGGCCTCACTCTACCGAAGACCCCGCGACGACCCGGAGCTAGTGTCCACCTTGTGAGCACGCTCCGCCTCCGGGCCCCCCGTGTCCTGGCGGCGATGTTCGCTTCCAGCGGCGTTGTCCACCTCGTCCGCCCGCAGGCGTTCGCCGCGATCATGCCGCGCGCCATACCCGGGCGGCACCACAGGAATTTGATCTATCTCAGCGGGTTGCTCGAGCTTGTCTGCGCCGTCGGGCTGTTCCGCCGGGCGCCCTGGGCGGCACCGGCGAGCGTGGCCGTTCTCGGGGCGGTGTTCCCGGCCAATCTGCAGATGGCGCTCGACGCCGGGTCGGGCCGGAACCCCGGGGCCGCGGACACGCGCCTCGTGGCCTGGGGCCGGCTCCCCTTGCAGATCCCCATGGTCTGGGCGGCTCTCCAGAGCCGGCCCCACGCGCCAGAGACGTCGTCCGCCGCGACGTAAGCACGCCGTCGCTCACGACGGCGGGAGGTCCAAGTCCTTCTCCCCCCAGAAACTGGCATAGGGGTTGTCGTTGTAGGGCGCCAGCGGCGTAAATCCGGCACGACGGTAGAGCCTCTCCGCGTGCGCCTGCTTGGGGCCGGTGTCCAGGCGCACCCTGCGGTACCCCAACGAGCGCGCCGCGTATTCCAGCGCCGCCAACAGCTCCCCGGCAACGCCGCGCGACCGCGCCGCCGGAAGTACGAACATGCGTTTGATTTCGGCGAGGCCGTCGTCGAGACGGCGCACGCCCCCACCGGCCACCGGAACCTGTCCTTCCCATCCCACCAGGTAGGTGCCACCGGGCGCGCGCAACTCCGAGGGCGCCAACGCGGGGACGTCGAGACGGCTGGGTGTCCCGTACATCTCGTTGAGCTCGACCGCCATCTCCGCCAGGAGCTCCGATGCCGGGGGCAGCTCGGGATCATTGGCGACGAAGAGCGCCACGCGTTACTTCACCTTGTCGGGGTGCAGCTTCTGGGCCATCTTCTTCATGCCCTCGCGCCAGGGCACGGTGGTCCGCCCGGCGAGCTCGTGCATCCGGGTGGTGTCGATCTGCACGCTGTCGATGGTGAGCGTGGTGGGCGCGAACTCGGCCTCGATCCCGGCGAGCTCGGCCAGGTATCCACACCATTCCTCGATGCTCACCCCCTCGCTCCCGCCCCAGTTGACCGTGACGGCCGGTACCGATGCCGCCGCGAGCAGGCGCGGGACCATGGCGAAAATGTCGTCCTCGTGGATGGGGTGGTACACGCTGGGCGCGTCGGTGTGCACGGGGACGGGAACGCCCGCCAGCATCATGTGCAGATGGATGGCCGGCCATCCACCGTTGTCCCCGTAGGGGACCGACAGCCGGGCGATCGTCGTGGGCAGGTCGTAGCGCCCGGCACCCCAGCGCGCCACACCCTCGGCGGCGATCTTGTTGATGCTGTAGGTCCGCAGGAAGTCCCACACACCGTGGTTGTCGCCCAACGGCGCATCCTCGGTGAACTCCCGGTGGCCCTCGGGTCGATAGACGGCGGTGCTCGAGCAGTGGAGGAACGCCGTGGCGTCCTGATGGTGCTCCATGAGGTTGGCCACACCCCCGAGATTGGCGGCCAGGTCCACCTCCCAGTCGTTCGTCTTGGCCACCGCGAAGTTCAGGACGAACTCGGCATCAGCAGGGAGGGCGGTGACGTCGCCGGCCAGGTCGACCGTCACGCACCGCACCCCCGCAGCCTCGAGCGCCTCCCGGGCCGCCCCGTCGGTGAAACGGGCGGCCCCGTAGACCTCATTGTCGCGAGCCAGGGAGATGGCGAGCGGTCGCGCCACCTGACCGGTGACCCCGGTAACCACGATCTTGCGTCCGGACAGCGTGTCATTTGTCATGTCCCCTTCGTACTCGCTGGCGGCCGCGCGTGCATCTCCAGGGGCCGGGCCGGGCGGATCACACCACGGGGGACAGACCGCCGTCGAGGTTGATCGCCGCTCCCGTGAGGTACGACGCGCGGGCGGAGAGTAGGAAACTGGCCAGATCGGCAAACTCCTCGGCCCGGCCCACCCGGCCCAACGGAATGGCCGCATCGGCGGCCATGCGCTCGTAAAACGACGGAAGATCGGTGCCCGACTTCGAGGCCAGGCGTACCCACTGCCCGGCCTCGATGAACCCGATCAACACCGCGTTCACCCGGATCCCGTCGGGCCCGAGCTCCCTGGAGAGGGCCTTCATCAGGGCCATGCCGGCCGCCCGGGAGATCGCACTGGGCTCGCTGGCCGCACCGGGGGCCTTGGCTCCGATGGCCAGAGTGAAGAGCGCGGCGCCTTTGCTCGCCCGCAGGTAGGGCAGCGCGGTCCGGGTCAACCGCACGGCACCCATGACCTTCAGCCGCAGGTCACCCTCCCAAGCGGCGTCATCGCTGGCTTCGAGGGTTCCGCCGGCCGCGCGCCCGGCATTGTGCACAATGCCATCGATCCTTCCCCACCGGGCCACGGTGCCGTCCACCAGGCGTGTGATGTCAGCGGCCCGTTCCACATCCGCCCGTACCGCCAGGACGTCACCGCCCGCGGCCACCAGGGCGGCCTCGGCAGAAGCAAGTCGCTCTTCGTCGCGCCCGCAGACGGCCACCGCGGCACCCTCCGCCACGAGCCGCTGCGCCAGAGCCAGGCCGAGCCCGTCGGTCCCACCGGTGATCAGGATCACCTTGCCCTGCAATTCCAGATCCATCAGGACGCCCCGCGACCGTCGGGCCGGCTCACCGCTCCTGCTCCGTCGGCCGGATGAGGATCTCGTTCACCGCGACGTGGCGGGGCTGGGTCACGGCGTAGCGGATGCTGTTGGCGATGTCCCCGGCGGTCATGAGCGCAATCCCGGCGAAGTTCTTGGCCATGTCCTCGAGGATCTCGGGCCTGTTCTGAAAGGCCAACTCGGTCGCGGTCGCCCCCGGCTCAACGATGGTGACCCGGACGTGGCGGCTGGCCACCTCCTGGCGCAGCGACTCGCTGAAGGCGCCCACCCCGAACTTGGTGGCGCTGTAGACCCCGTTGCCGACCCGTTTCACCCGGCCGGCCACCGAGCTGATGTTGACCACGTCGGCCACCTCCCGGGGCTCGCCCTCGGCGGACGTCAGGAGGTGGGGCAGCGCGGCATGCGTGCAGTAGAGCAACCCCAGCAGGTTGAGCTGCACCATGCGCTGCCACTCTTCGATCGGTGCCCCGACGATCGGACCGAGGAGCATCACGCCGGCGTTGTTGACCAGGGTGTCGAGGCGCCCGAGCTCGGCCACGGTCGTCTCGACGGCTCGACGAGCCTGTTCCTCGTCCGTCACGTCGGTCTCGATGACCAACGGCTGACCCCCGGCAGCCTCAATCCGCTCGGCCAAGGCCTCCAGCCGGTCCCGCCGGCGCGCCACCAGGGCCACTGCGGCCCCCTCTTCGGCCAACGCCAACGCCGTGGCCTCCCCGATCCCGCTCGATGCCCCGGTCACCAGCGCGACCGTTCCCGTCAAGCTCTGCGTCATGTTTCCTCCACCATCGTTTCCGGGCGGCCGCGACCGACCACGCCCCCGGTCTAGCGGATCGGGCGCAGTGCGAGCGCGCCGGACGGGCGAGGGCCGACTACGGCGTCGTTGTCCCGGGCACGTCCTCGAAGGGCTCGATCCCGAACAGGCCGACCGGTATGCCGATGTCGTCGGGCACCCGGGTGGGAGTGTCGCGGTTCAAGACCTCGCCGCGGAAGTAGGCCGGGCGGAACGCCTTGAAGACGTACATCAGGATCACGCCGAGGAGCAGCACACCGACATCGAGGATGAAGACACCGCCGATGATCCGATGTGTCCCCGGGATAGTGAACTTGGTGACGCTGTTGGCGTTGTTCCAGTAGTACCAGAACGCCCAGATCATGCAGAACCACAGGATGACGCCTCCGAGGAAGGGAACGATGCCGCGGAGCCACAAACTGCGGGCGCTTTCCGTGAGGCTCTTGCGGTAATACCAGACGCAGCAGAAGCCGGTCAACCCGTAATAGAAGGCGATCATCACCCCGAGGGCGGACACCGAGTCCACGATCACGGCTCCGCCGGAGGTGAGATAGTTCATGGCCACGTAGAGGACGATCGAGACGCCGCCCATGGTGAGCGTCGACACCGTCGGCGTCAGGTACCTCTTGTGGATCCGGGCGAAGGCGGAGGGGATGGCCTTGTAGACAGCCATCGACAGGGTGGTGCGGGCGGTGGGCAGGATCGTCGTCTGGGTCGAGGCGGCGGCAGAGCTCAACACCATCAACAGCAGGAGATGGATGAGGACGTTGGCGAAGCCCGAGCTTCCGAAGATGGAATGGCCGAGGGTGGAGAGTACGTCCCCCTCGTTGGCCGGATTTCGCAGCCCGATCCCCGTGGTCCCGATGCCGGCGTAGGACTGCGTGGCCAGGATCACCAGGGCGTAGGTGGCCAGCAGCACGAGGGTGGACAGCACGGCGGCCCGGCCCGGCGTGGTCTGGGAGTCCTTGGTCTCCTCGTTCACCGAGACGGCGGTGTCCCAGCCCCAGTAGATGAAGAGCATCAGGGTGAAGCCCACCATGAAGCCCGAGAAGGTGAAGTTGTGCAGCGGGTTGAACCACGAGAGGCTCGGCGTCAGATGCCCCACCGGCGCCGTGCCACCACCCACCTTGACCAGAGCCACGATGGAGAGCACCAGCAGCATGGTGAGTTCGATGCCCAGCAGAGCCTTCTGGATGTTGGCCGAGATCTCGATTCCGACATAACAGATCCCCGTCATCAGGACGATCCAGATGATCCCGACCAGCAGGACCCACCCGCTGCTGGAGTTATGGCCGATGCCGTTGGCGTTGAAGAGGAGGAAGACGTACTGCCCGGCGATCTGGGCCAGGCTGGCCATGACCAGCAGGTCGGCGGCCACGATGCCCCAGCCGCCCATCCACCCGGTCTTCGGTCCGAAGGCCCGCGCCCCCCAGGTGAACGTGGTGCCGCAGTCCGGGTCGGCGTAGTTCATCTCCTTGTAGCCGTAGGAGATGAAGAACATGGGGACGAAGGCCAGGATGCTGATGATCGGTGCCTGCAGGCCGTTGATGGCGATGACCACGAACCCGAGGGTGGCGGCCAGGCTGTAGGCCGGCGCGGTGGAGGCCACCCCGACCACGACAGAGGAGATGAGCCCGAGGGCCCCGCCTTTGAGGCCCTTCTCCCCGAGGTCCGAACTCTGCGCAGGCGCCGCCAGATCTGTCATGACGATCCTTTCGGGAAATGGGTGGCCCGTACCATACCCAATCGACGTCGGTTTCGCGCTGTTCGTTCCCCGATTGCCGCCGATCCCAGACGCTCGTTGCTATCCGGGCAGTCGTTTATGGCCGGGCATCGCCCACCAGACGAAGGGAATCGTCTCGCGGGCGCCGACCTGTCTCAATCCGAGGAGACGTTGCCGATGTGCTGGCGCAGCTCGTTCAGGCTGGACGCCAGCAGTCGGGACACGTGCATCTGGCTGACGCCGATGGTGACCGCGATCTCCGACTGGGTGAGCCCCTGCACGAACCGCATGCGGAGTATGGACTGCTCGCGCGCCGGCAACCTGGCCAGAGCGGGGGCCAGGAGCGCCCGCTCCTCCACCGAGTCGAAGTGGGCATCGCGCTCGCCCATGCGGGCCGACAGCGGATCGTCCTCGTTCTCCGACGCGTCGATGGATGCCGCCCTGTAGCCCTGCCCGGCCTCGATGGCTTCGAGGACGGCCTCTTCAGTGGAGCCCGTCATCTTTGCCAGCTCGGCCACCGTCGGACTTCTGCCCAACTGCTGGACCAGCGTGGACGTGGCGTGACCCAGTTCCAGGTAGAGCTCCTGCACCCGCCGGCTGGCCCGGACCGCCCATCCTTTGTCGCGAAAGTGACGCTTGAGCTCTCCGATGATCGTGCGGGTGGCGAAGGCGGCGAAGTCGACCCCGCGGTCCGGATCGAAGCGGTCGACCGACTTCACCAGGGCGACCGAGGCGACCTGAACCAGATCTTCCAGGGGCTCCCCCCGATGCAAGAAGCGACGCGCCAGTTGGTGCGCCAGCCCGAGGTTGTCGGTGATCATGGCGTCACGGGCGGCGTCGGAAAGTGGAACCCGATCGGGCTCTTCCCCCGTCAGGGGGGGCGTGGCCGCGGGCCCGCGCCCCGTCACGCCAAGGGCCCCTTCCTCCTCTTGCGCAGCCAGGCTCGCACCGAGCCGTCCTCTTGGTCACGACCGTGCTCGTCGACCAACGCCGCCAGAATCTGCTCGCTCAACTCGTCCGCCTCGTCCCCTTCGGCGCTCCTCGAGGCGGTGGCGGGTGCCGCGCCTTTCAAGGTGCACGAGATGTCGAGTGCTTCGGGTGAAACGGTGAACTCCAGCCGCAGATCCCCGTGGCGGGCATCGCTGCCCGCCAACGCGAGGAGGCAGAGCTCGCCCACGGCGAGACGGAGATCCTCCAGCTCTTCGATGTCGAAGCCGACCCGGGTCGAGATCGCCGACGCCACGAGCCGAGCCAGGACGACCAGATCACCCCGGGCGGGAAAGGTCAAGACGACACAGTCGCCGTCGCCCAGCGTGTCGGTCGCCACCGGGTCGCCCTCTCCGCTCATTGCGCCCCCACTTCGGCCAGCGCGGTGGCAAGAGGAAACACCTTGTCCAACCCGGTTATCTCGAAGATCTTTCTGATCCGGGCGTCGGCCACGACCACGTGCAACTCGCCTCCCAGCTCACGGCACCGCTTGAGCCCGCCCACCAGCACGCCCAGCGCGGTGGAGTCGAGGAAGGTGACGGCCAGCATGTCGAGCACCACGGTGGACTGGCCCCGGGCTATGACCCGGTGCAGCGTTTCGCGGAGTTGCGGCGCCGTGGCCACGTCGATCTCCCCCACGACCGTGATCACCGGGACACCCTCGTCGACCCGTTCTTCGATGCGAAACTCCTGCTCCATGGGGCCCAACTCTCCTCGTTCGCTCGCATCGGCCACCCGAGCCCGGGCACTCCTGCAATGGCGATTGGCCCCGCGACATATTGCCAACGGGGCCAAATGTAAACATCTGGTGTTTCGTACTCCCCTTCCCGGGGTAGATCATCGCACTACAACCCCCACTGCACCCGGGGTGGGGGTCCACACGCAATAGCGTGGCACTGAAGAGTGATGCCCACGACACGCCGTCGGGGGGGAGAGCTGCCGTGGCGGAACCAGAACGCGAAGACCCACGAAACGGGGCCACTCCTCCCAAGTGGGACCGGACCGAGTTGGTGTCGACGACCGTGGCCCTTCTGTGGGTCTCGATCGTGGCGCTCGTCGACGCGGTGTTCGGGGGCAAGTTCGGCCTGATCGGATTCTTGGCCATCGGTCCGTTCATCGCCGCCGCCTTTGCCGGCGTCCGGCGCACGGCACTTGTCGGGCTCTACGCCACGCTCTTCTCCCTGATCCTGAGCACCCCACCGCGCCAGTACGACCAACTCAACCACCTGTTCCGGGTGCTGACACTGGTGGCCAGCTCCGGGGTGGCCATCTGGATCGCCCACCTGCGGACCCAGCGCAGCCAGCAGCTGCGGTCAGCCCGGACGGAGACCCGCAACGAGCGCAGGCGGCGGGTGGCGGCCGAGACGGCCGAGAGCATGCAGGCGCTGGCGCGCGCCCTGACGACGTCCGCCGACCCGGCCCAGGTGGCGGACGCGGTCTTCGGCGCGTTGCGCGATGAGCTCCAGGTGGACGCAGCCATCTTCGCCACCACCAACGATCGAGGTGTGCTCTGCGTGCACCGCCGGTTCGGCTACGCGTCGGACGAGTCCGAGCGTGCGTTGCTCCACGCGATGGATCCCGACGGCGAGTTGCGAGAGGTCCTCCAACGCCGGGTGGCCTTCTTCGCCGAATCGGTGCACAACCAACGCCGCGACTGGCCCACGCTTGCCGCGTCCTTGAGCCGCGACCGCCTCAGCTCTCTCGCCGTGGTGCCCCTGGTGGTATCCGAGCATGCGGTCGGGGCGGTCGTGGTGCAATGGGTCAAGAGCCGCGCCATTTCCGAGGCCGACAAGAGCTTCCTGTTCACCATCACCGGGGCCGCCGCCCAGGCGGTCGAGCGCGCGCGGCTCACCTTGACCGAATTCGGGAACCTCGAGCGCAGCCAACACCTGCACCACTTGAGCTCAGCCCTGGCCGCCGCGACCACCAGCGGTGACGTGGCCCGGGAGGCCATCGCCGGCGGGCGGCGGGCCCTGGGGGCGCAGTCGGCCGCGTGCCGCGTGCTCGTGCCCGGGGAGCGGGCACTGTCGTGCCTGGCCGCCAGCGGAGACCCCGCTTTGCTCAGCCAGGGACTGGTGCCGCTGGAGCACACCCCGTCGGGATCCACCTTCACCTCGGGCCGGACCATCGTCACCACGCTCAGCGCCCCGGCCGACATCGACGCGCCCATGTCCCCCGAGGTCGTGCCGCGGGCGATGGTGGAGTTGAGCGAGCCGGTGACCATCGTGACCGAGGCGCTCGTGGGCAGTGCCGGCCCGCTGGGCGTGCTGGCGCTCGCCTTCGTGGCGAGTCCTGAGCCGAGCGAGCCCGAACTGCGTTTCCTCTCGACGTTGGCGGGCTTGACGGCCCAGGCTCTCGAGCGGGCGCAACTCTTCGAGCAGGAACGCCAAGCCCGGCGCGACGCCGAGTCGGGCAGCGAGCGCCTGTCCCTGCTCTCCGACGTCACCAAGCTGTTGAGCTCCAGCCTCAATCCGACGACCGTCATGCGGCGCACCATGAACCTCGTGGTGGGCCGGCTGTCCGATGCCTGCGTCGTGCAGGTTCCCGGCGAGAGCGGACTCCAGCGGCTCGACGTGCAGGGATCGCTGACGTTCACGTCACCCGCCGCCCAACGCCTGATCGGTCCGGACACGGTCCCCTTCGACTCTGACGCGCCCGCCGCCGTGGCCTACCGAACCGGTCGTACCCAGCTGGCACCGATTGCGACCGCGACAAATGGCAGCGGCGCGGCCGATGGCGGTGGGCCAGGGGATGCCACCGCGCTCGCCGTGCCCTTCGCGGCCAGCGGTGAGGTGATCGGGGTGATGACGTTCTTCGACGGGCCCGGGCGACGGTTCGAACCCGACGACATCTCCCTGGCCACGGAAGTGGCCAGCCGGACCGGCGTTGCCCTCTCCAACGCCACCAGGTTCCAGCGGGAGCACGTGGTGGCCGAAGTCCTCCAACGCGCCGTCTTGCCGGACTTCCTCCCGAACGTCGGAGGGGTCCATTTCGACGCCGAGTACCGAGCGGGAGCGGCCGGCACCTACGTCGGTGGAGACTGGTACGACGTGTTCGTGCTCGACGACGAGCGGGTCGTCTTCAGCGTGGGTGACGTCATGGGCAAGGGGGCTCCTGCAGCCGCGCTGATGGGACAGGTGCGCAGCGCCATCCGCGCCTACGCCGTCACCGGGCAGTCTCCCTCCGAAGTGCTCTCCTCGCTCGACTTCCTCTTCGACGCCCTCGTCGAGGATCGCGTGGTGACCGTCGTGGTCGGCATCATCAACCCGAAACTCGGCACGGTCCGGCTGGCCAACGCCGGACACCCATCCCCGTTGATCGTCCGCGCCGATGGCGCAACCTCCTTCGCCTCGGCAGAGACCTCGCTCCTCATCGCCGCCGGGCTGGACGGACCGGTGCGCCCGGCCCATGACCTGACGCTGCGTCCGGGCGACTCGCTCGTCATGTACTCCGACGGCTTGATCGAACGGCGGGGCGAGCTGATCACCGTCGGCATGCAACGTCTGGCCGATACCGCCACGGAGGTTGCGCTGGCCGGGTGGCCGGTGCAGCCGGCGGCCGAGCTGGCCACCCGCCTGGGAGAGGACGAGAGGGCCGATGACGTCGTCGTCCTGGCTCTGCACTACCTCGGCGCGCCGGTCGAGGATAGAGAATCGCCGGCGCTGGGTACAGGCCCCAGTGGAATGTCGATACTTCGCCTCGAGCCTGTCGTGGAGAGCACCCCGACCGCGCGCCACTGGGTCACCGAGCAGCTTCACGACGTCCCCGACGAGGTGATCGCATGTGCCGCGCTCCTGACGTCGGAGTTGGTCACCAATGCCGTCCTCCATGCGGCCACGCCGTTCACGGTCACCGTGCACCACATGGAGGACCGCATCCGCGTCGACGTGGCGGATGGGAATCCCGTCGTCCCCTCCATCAAGGACTATGCGGCCGATGCGGCAACCGGACGGGGCCTGACCCTCTTCAACACCCTGGCGTCCAATTGGGGCGTCGTGCCCGTCGTCGGCGGGAAGATCGTCTGGTTCGAGCTCCCGGTGGACTACTCCGCCACCCCCACACTGGTTTCCGACGGGACGTTCCACTTCGACCTGGTCGAGTTCGCCAAGGCCGAACTGCACGAGGCCAAAGACCGTGGACCCGTCGTCCCGGTCAACGTGGTGGGGATCCCGGTGGCCTTGCTGCAAAAGGCCAGCGAGGAGTATGAGGCGCTGTTCCGCGAACTGCGTCTCATGCAGGAGCACGCCGACTCGAGGCTGTCCCCGTTCGTGCTCCCCGAACGGCTCGCCGTCCTGCTGTCGAAGATCGGCACCCGCTTCAACGGCTTCGGTCCCGGGGTGGACGAGAGCTGGCAAGAGGTGATCGACCATCACGCGGAGAGCTACGACTGGCACCTGGAGCTTCCGACCTCCGCCGCCGAGGCCTGCGAGTTCTACGAGGCCATGCTCGACGAAGCCGACGAGTTCGTCCTGGTGGCCCAGTTGCTCACGCTGCCGGCCTCGCCGGCCAGCGTGGCCGTCCGCCGATGGTTCATGTCCGAGTTGATCGCCCAACTGAGAGGCGCCCCACCGACACCGTGGGCCGACAGCAAGACCCGCCGCACCCTGATGCAGCGCGTGGCCTCGTCCTGACCGCTCAGCGGCGCCGGCCCATCGCCTTGCGGAGGACCTCTCCGTAGAGGTCGAGACCCTCGCTGGACAGGTTGGCTGCCGGGCCACTGGCGATCGACACCCGCTCCGGGATGATCCCCCATACCGGGATGTCCAGCTCCGCCCACCATGCGACGGTGGCCTCCAGATCCCTCGTCCCCAGGCGGGCCGAGCAGATGACGACGCCGGCGGGGATGTTGGCCGGGGTCATCTCGAGTGTGGCCACCACCCGGTTCGGCTCCACCCCACCGGCCCGGGTGGGGATGACAAGGGCGTCGGCCCGGGTCAGGGCGGCCCGCACGATGCGTTCGTCACCCGGAGGCGTGTCGACCACGACGATGCCCTCCCCCTTCTCCATGGCCTTGGCCACCGTGCGCTCCGAAGGAGCCTCGACCAGCTCGACACCGAGGATGGGTCTCGACTCGAACCATTCGGCTGAGGAGGCCTGGCGGTCGGCGTCGATCAGGTAGACCGCATCGCGCGCGCGCTCGGCCGCCGCGCCGGCCAGGTAGACGGCGGTGGTGGTCTTGCCGACCCCACCCTTGACGTTGCTCACCACGATGTTCATTTGCCAGTGGACCTCCGTCCGTAGGGTAGTCAACGTCGCGCGCCCCGGCCTACGGCAGCAGGAGCCGCCCGAGTCGGCGGCGGGTGATCGTGACGCCCGCGACCGCCATCGCCGCCAGGTAGGCCAGATGGAGGAGCAGCGACCAGGTGAAGATGCCCAGGTCCGCGGCGCGCTCGATCACCACCCCCTGGTAAAGGGGTGTGCACCGCACCACGGCCTGGAGCCATCCGGGGAACACGGTGAGGGGATAGAAGGTGGCCGAGAAGAGGAAGAGAGGGATGAAGGCCAGCGAGACGATGTCGAAGTCCTGCCAGGTCCTCATGAAGGTGGTCCCGGCCATGCCGGCGGCGGCAAAGGCCAGGCTGATCAGGATCGCGCCGGGCCAGCACAGGACGACCCAGGGCGAGCGGTCATAGCCGAGCGCGCTCATGATGCCGAGGAAGGCGCCGGAGTAGAGCGATGCCCGCAGGACACACCAGCTCAGCTCCCCCACCGCGATGTCCCCCACGGCGAGGGGGGTGGCCAGCATGGCGTCGTAGGTCTTGGCGATCTTGAGCTTCATGAAGACCTGGAAGGTCGAGTCGATCATGGCCCCGTTCATGGCCGAGGAGGCCAGCAGCCCCGGCGCCACGAAGGTCGTGTAGGCCACCAGGCGGCCGTCCACCGGGATGGGGCCGACCAGGTGACTCAGGCCGACGCCGATGGAGAGCAGGTAGAAGAGCGGTTCGAAGAAGCCCGAGACGATGAAGACCCACGAACGCCGGTAGACCAAGATGTTGCGCTCGAGCACCCGGGCCGCGTGGCGCCCGCCCAGGAGGGCCAGGGGCGTGATCCGGAGGGCCACGCCCCCGGGCCGCTCCCTCGTCGTGGGCTGGGTCGCCGTCGGGGGCTGGGCCGTGCTCATACGACCAACCGCTTGGCGAAGGTACGGCGGCCGACGGCGTAGCCCGCCCCGACCCAGAGGGCCAGGTAGGCCGCGTGCCCCAGGTCCACCCACAGATGGACCTGCCCGAGCGTCAGGTCACGGCAGAGGGCGACGCCGTGGAAGAGCGGCGTGACGTAGGCCAGGTACTGGAGGGCTTGCGGCAGCTGCGAAATCGGGAAGAAGGTGCCCGAGAACAGGAAGAGCGGAATCACCACGAAGCGGTAGAGGGTGATGAAGGCGGTGTCCTTGTCCTGCGTAGCGGAGAATGCGGCCATCGGCACGCCAAATGCCATCCCGGTGAGCACGCCGGCCGGCAGGGCACAGATTCCCCAGGGCGAATGGACGGTCCCGAAGGCGGCCATCACGGACAGGTAGATGGTCACGACGATGGTGATCCGTGTCGCCACCCAGACCAGGTGGCCGAGCAGGACGTCGTAGACGTCCAGGGGTGCCGCCAGCATGGCCAGGTAGGTGCGCATCCACTTGATAGCCCCCATGACCGGCCACATCGTGTCGTTGGTGCCGATCTGCATGCAGGTCGCGGCGAGCAGGCCGGGAGCCAGGAAGGAGACATAGCTGACGCCGGCCACGCCGTGCGAGTGCTTGTCGACGAGGGAGCCCAGCGCGACGCCGAGGGAGGTCAGGTAGAGGACTGGGATCAGGAAACTTGTGACGACGGAGCTGCGCCACGTCCGCTTGTACTGGTAGCCCCAGTACAGGGCGGCCCGCAACCACATGGGAGTGGCCACGCGGCGGGGCGGCACGGTCTCACCGTGCTCGAAAATGACGGGCGAGGTGGTCGGCACGGGTCTTTTGGGCTAGTCGGGCTCAGTCGACCAGGGTGCGGCCGGTCAGCCGCAGGAACACGTCCTCGAGGGTCGACCGGCGCACCAGCGTGCTCCGCGGGGCCAACCCCTTGGCCGCGACGCCGTCGAGCGCGGCGTCCCCGTCGTCGGCGTAGAGGAGGATGCGGTCGGGCAGGACCTCGTGCCGCTCGGCCAGGTCGGCCACCTGCGGCGCGATCTCCTCGTGGCGACCGGGCTCGAAGCGCAGCTCGACCACCTCTTTGGTGGCGTGGTGCGCGATGAGCTGGCGAGGACTCCCCTCGGCGGCGAACCGACCCTTGTCCATCACCACCAGGCGGTCGCACAGCTGCTCGGCCTCGTCCATGTAGTGGGTGGTGATCACCAGGGTCACGCCCTGCTGCTTCAGGCGGTAGAGGCGGTCCCAGAGCAGGTGACGCGCCTGGGGGTCCAGTCCGGTGGTGGGCTCATCGAGGATGAGCAGGTCAGGGTCGGAGATGAGGGCGCGGGCGATCGTGAGCCTGCGCTTCATCCCACCCGACAGGGGGTCGACCCGGTCGTTGGCCCTCTCGGTCAGTTGCGCGAACTCCAGCAACTGGTCCGCGCGCTGGCGGATGACCTTCTTGGGCATGTCGAAGTAGCGGCCGTAGATCATCAGGTTGTCCAGGACGGTCAGATCCAGGTCGAGGGAGTCCTCCTGGGGGACCAGACCCATGCGGGCCCGGATCTGCGCCCCCTCGGTCGCCGGGTCCATGCCGAGCACCCGCAGGGTGCCGCCACTGACCGGGCTGATGCACGAGATCATGCGCATGGTCGAGGTCTTGCCAGCCCCGTTGGGCCCGAGGAAGCCGAAGGACTCACCTTTGGCGATGGTGAAGTCCACCCCGTCGACGGCCACGAAATCCCCGAATCGCTTCTCCAGCTTGTGCGCTTCGACCATGGGCGCGTCCGGAGCCCCGCCTGTGTCGGGGTGTGACGCGGTCCCGGGCTGGGGCGGGATGGGGGCAGCGGTCGTCGGCGAGAAGTGTGACGGCACGGTCAGTCAACATACAGCGTGCTCGCCGTGACCGAACCGGATCGCTACCCTGACTTCCTCACACGCGCGCGGGCACCGGGGAGGGGCGACACGGATGGCGACGACAACACCGGGACGAGCCTTTCCGGATGGATTCACCTGGGGGACGGCAACGGCGGCCCACCAGATCGAAGGGGGGAACACCAACAACGACTGGTGGGAGTTCGAGCACGCACCCGGCTCGGCCTGCGCCGAATCGTCGGGCGATGCCTGCGACTCGTGGGACCGCTGGGAGGAGGACGTCGATCTGGTGGCCGGCCTGGGCTTCGACAACTACCGGTTCTCCGTCGAATGGAGCCGGATCGAACCGGCGCCCGGTGAGATCTCCCTGGGGGCGCTGGCCCACTACCGGCGGCAATGCGAGGGCCTGGTGGACAGAGGCGTCGATCCGGTCGTGACGTTCCACCACTTCACGACTCCACGCTGGCTGGCCGCGGCGGGGGGCTGGGAGAACACGGACTGCATCGAGCGGTTCGGGCGCTTCTGTGGCGTGGTGGCGCAGGAGCTCGCCGGGGTGATGACCCGGGCCTGCACCATCAACGAGCCCAACGTTGTGGCCACCATGGGCTGGCACGCGGGGATGTTCCCGCCCGGCAAGACCGACAAGGACCTCTCCTACCGGGTGGGGGCCAATCTGGTGGCCGGGCACCGCGCCGCCGTGGCGGCGATCCGGGAGGCGGCCCCCGGCGTTCCGGTCGGCCTGACATTGTCGATGACCGACTACCAGCTGGCTCCCGGTGGCGAGGAGCGGCTCGAGAGCATCCGCCACCACGCCGAGGATGTCTTTCTCGACGGCACCGGCGGCGACGACTTCCTGGGCGTCCAGGTGTACACCCGGATGCGGATCGGCCCCGACGGTTGGGTCGGGTACGAACCCGGCGTACCCGTTCTCGACATGGGATACGAGTTCTACCCCCAGTCCCTCGGCAACTGCCTCCGGCGTGCCTCGGACTACACCGGCGCCGCGCTGCCTCTTCTGGTCACCGAGAACGGCATCGGCACCACCGACGATGACCAACGGATCGACTACGTGCGCCAGGCCCTGCATGGCGTGCTCGATGCGATCGGCGAAGGGATCGACGTGCGTGGCTACACCTACTGGTCCCTGCTCGACAACTTCGAGTGGGCGTTCGGATACCGGCCGCGCTTCGGACTGATCGGCGTCGACCGGACCACGTTCGCCCGGGATCCCAAACCGAGCGCGGCATGGCTCTCGCAGATAGCGGCGTCCAACACCCTCGACACATGATCGATTCGTTCCCCTTCGAGGGCTTCGACATCCCGCTCGACCTGGCCATCCTCACCGGTGGGGGCCCCGACACGTGGGACGGGATCTCCGCCGCCCACCTGGCCGCGTACGCACGGTACTGCCCACTTCGCTCCGGCCATGACGTGCTCGAGGTCGGTTGCGGGGTGGGGCGCGACGCCATACCCCTCACCCGGGTCCTGGGCGACACGGGGTCGTACGTCGGGGTCGACGTGAGCGGGCCCAGCATCGCGTGGTGCCAGGAGCACATCACGGCGCGGCACCCCAACTTCGGGTTCGCGCACCTCGACATCCGCAGCGAGTTCTACAACCCGCAAGGGTCCCTGGCCGGTCCCGAGGTCGCCCTCCCCGTCGCCTCGTCGTCGGTGGACCGCATCATCCTCCAGTCGGTCTTCACCCACATGTTCGAACCGGACATCACCCATTTCCTCCGTGAGTTCCACCGTGTGCTGCGCCGCGGTGGGCGGGTCTTCGCCTCCTTCTTCGTCCTCGGCGAGGAGAGCATGCGACTGGCGACGCAAACGCCGGACGTGCTCAAGTTCGCCCACCCGCGCCCGGGCGGCTGCCGGGTCAACGACCTCGGGTATCCCGAGGCGGCCGTGGGCTACACCCCCGAAGCCCTGGCCCGCATGGTGCGCCGCGGTGGCTTCGCCTTCGACCAACCGGTCCATCCGGGATCGTGGTGCGGTCGCACAGGCGTCGAAGACGGGCAGGACATCGTCATCCTCAAACCGGCGGGCGTCGTCCCCTCCCTGCGCCGACGCCCTCCGACCGCGTCGGCGGCGAGTGCCTCGACTTCGGGCTGACGCGAAATCAGACGGTGGCCAGGGCCGTGTTGGCCACGATGGCGTCGATGATCAGGTCCCAGGTGGCGTCGGGCAGATCGTGCCCCATGCCGGGGACCAAGACGAGCTCGGACCCCGGCACCGCAGCCGCCGTGGCCTTGCCCCCGCTCACGGCGACCAGGGGGTCCTCCTCGCCATGGATCGCCAGGAACGGGATCGTGACCCGACGCAGACCCTCGGTACGGTCGGGTGAGCCCAGAATGGCACCCAGTTGCCGCGCCGTACCATCGGGGCAGTAGGAGCGGTCATAGGCCGCCTCGGCGCGGCGGGTCATCAGGTCGACATCGAAGGGGAACCCCGGAGAGCTGATCACCCTGCTCCCCTCCAGGCTGGCCGCAACGGCCTCCTCCCGGCTCCTCGCCGGGGGGCGCAGCAGGGCCGCGACGGCCTCGCCGGTCGGGGCACCGACGGTGCGGTCACCCGTGGTCGACATGATGGAGCACGCGGAGAGAAACCGAGCCGGGTGGTTGATGACGAGAGCCTGGGTGATCATGCCGCCCATGGACACCCCCACCACATGGGTGCGTGCGACACCGAGCTCGTCGAGCAACATGATGGCGTCCTCCGCCATGTCCTCGATCCGGTAGGGGACGGAGCTCACGTCGCCGCCGAAGAGCGCGGCAAAATCCGGGGTGCCCTCGAACTTCGTCGAGAGACCGGAGTCCCGATTGTCGAAGCGGATGGTGAAGAAGCCGCGTGCGGTCAGCTGCGCGACGAACGCCTCGGGCCAGGCGATCAGCTGCGCGCCGAGTCCCATGACGAGAAGGAGCGGGGGGTCGGCAGGGTCCCCGCTGGTCTGGTACTCGATGTCGATCCCATTGCCGTGAGCGGTGGGCACGCAGGCCTCCTTGGTCGTGGTGACGTCCCGGGCGAATTTCCTACCAGGCCGGCCACCGCGGCGCCTCTCGGGCTCACACGGTGGGTGCGGGCTCCGACGCCGCGGCATCACGGCGGTGCGAGCGGGCGTGCCGCAGGCGCGACCCCACCCGGCCCCCGACCAACAGGACCTGGACGGAGCCGACGCACAGGATGAACAGTGGGAAGGCGGCCACCTCCGTCGTCCAGTGCACGACCGTGAGCAGCAGGATGCCCGAGTTGATCACCGCCCCGACATAGGACGAGACCGATTCGCTCTCGGGATGTGACCAGCTCTTCATCATGGTGGGGACCCCGGCCAAGAAGTCCGCCGCGATGGCGGCGACGATGGCCACGACGCCGTTCTGGGTGGCCAACCAGGCTGCCGTGCCGGCCAGCGACATGGCACCGCAGGCGTAGTCGAGTCGCCGGATCTTCCAGACGGCGCCCGGGTTGTGAAACGAGGCGACGAAGACGAGGAGGGGCATGAAGCCGATCATGAAGGTGGTCAGCGTGCGCAACCCGACCCCGGAACGGAACTCCACGGCGGACGCCAGCAGCGGTGCGAACGCCCAGAGAAGCCAGGTCACGCGGTTGGGCTGCGTGGTGCCGCGCAGCGTGTCCCGCATGTAGGCCAGCGAGCCGACGGCACCGATGGCGGCTCCGAGGAACACGAAGTGGACATTGATCACCGGGGACAGTCTGCTTCCCCGACGAAGACAGCGCAGTCAGGGGGCGACGACCACATGTCCACGGCCGCCGGTATCTTCTCGGCGGGCGACCGGGAGGACCACCAGTGCCGCTATGGGGGCAGAGCGTGAGCGACATCCATGGCTGAACTGCTGGTCGTCGCCTTTCTCGGCGGTCTCATCACGGGGCTCTCCCCGTGCATCGTCCCGGTCCTCCCGGTGGTCGTCGCCGGGGGCTCCGCGGGGACGAGCCGGGCCCGTCCCTACCTGATCATCGGCGGACTGGTGATGAGTTTCAGCCTCACCGAGCTCACCGGCAGCACCGTACTGAGCGCCCTCGGGCTGCCCCAGGACTTCCTGTTCTGGTTGGGCATCGGCCTCCTCGGGCTCCTGGCCCTCGGACTCATGGTCTCCGTAGTCGGCGAGTGGATCGAGCGGCCCTTCGCGAGGCTCGGGTCGACGCGCTACGCCAACTCGGGCGGCGGTTTCGTGCTCGGTCTCAGCCTGGGCCTTGTCTTCGTGCCATGTGCCGGTCCCATCCTGGCCGCCATTTCGGCCGCCGAGGCCAACCACCGCATCGGCTTCTCTTCGTTCTTCGTCACCCTCTTCTATGCCATCGGGGCCGCACTCCCGCTCCTTCTCTTCGCCGTGCTGGCGCAACGGGCCGTCAGCGGGTGGCAGAAACTGCGCACACATCTGCCCGTCGTGCGCCGGGTGGCCGGAGCCGTCCTGGCGGTCACCACCCTGGCGCTGGCCGTTGGCGTCCTCGATCCGCTGCAGCGCGAGGTCCCGGGCTACACCTCGGCGCTCGAAGACCACCTCGAGAGCGGCGGATCCATCGCCAAACAAATTGAGGCGCTCGACGGGGAGAAGCCGAATCAGTTCGCCAAGAAGGCCGCCACTGCCTCCAAGAAGGCCGCCACTATGGCCAAGATGGCCACCCTGCCCGACCTGGGTGAGGCTCCGAACTTCACCGGCATTGTGAGCTGGTTCAACACGCCGGGCGACAAGCCGCTGTCCTTGGCCCAGCTGAAGGGCAAGGTGGTGCTGGTCGACTTCTGGACCTACTCGTGCATCAACTGCCAGCGTTCGCTCCCCCACGTGGAGGGCTGGTATCAGGACTACAAGAACGACGGCCTGGTGGTCGTGGGGGTCAGCACACCCGAGTTCGCCTTCGAACATGTTGTTTCCAACGTGCGCAGCGCCGCCGGAAATCTGGGCATTCACTACCCGGTGGCCATCGACAACAACTACGGGACATGGGACGCCTACAACAACGAGTACTGGCCGGCCGAGTATCTGATCGACCAAACGGGCCACGTGCGCGCCTACGACTTCGGCGAGGGCGGCTACTCCACCATGGAGAGCAACATCAGGGCACTGCTCACGGCCAACGGCGTGACGACGCTCCCGCCGCGGACCGACGTCCCCAACAAGACCCCTACCGCGGAGACCACCCCCGAGAGTTATGTGGGCTACGGCGAGGAGCAGTACGACGTCGGCACGCCGATCGTGCACGACCAGGCGACCGTGTACAACGCTCCGACGACAGTCCCCCTCAACAACTTCGCCTTGGGCGGGACGTGGACCGACTACAGCCAGGAGGCGACCGCCGGTACCCATGCGTCGATTGATCTGCACTTCGTCGCCAACGACGTCTACCTGGTCATGGGCGGGACGGGCTCCGTCGCGGTCTCGTTCAACGGCCGGCCCCTCACAACCGTAAACGTGAGCGGTGTGCCGCAGCTCTACACGCTCTTCTCCGGGAGCGCTCTGCAAACGGGTCAACTGGGCTTGGCCTTCTCCCCGGGGGTCCAGGCCTACGACTTCACCTTCGGCTAGTAGAGAGGCGGCGACCGCACTTCTCAGTGCCGGCCGCCTCCAGCGAGCATGGTTTTCGGACTCGTACCATTTCTCGTACGAGTCCGGATGGAACCCACGGGGCGTGGAGTCGCGCGCCGCAATCGATGCACCTCCAACGGCGGCGCCCGCAGGGACCTGAACCCACTGGTCAGAGCCCCTTTCGCGTCCGGCGGGCGACCTGGTCCTGCAACCACGATGTGCGACCACGATCCCCGTCGATCTCCGGAAAGATGCAGGTCAGAACACCTTCCGCTTGCTTTACGCAATTATCGTGACTTCTTGGGCCTCTTATAGAGGTAAATAGACAGTTCTCAGATCCATGGTTGTGAAGAGATTCACAACCTCTGCGTCTATAATCCCACGTCAGACGGCATCTTTCGCAGGAACGTGCCAACCACGACACCCTCCTGCTATGGTCCCCGTCACTAAATAGATTCACGCTTTCTGGTAGATGGTGGAGCCGTCTAGAGAGATCTTTCCGGAAAGTGGTGCTGGTTGAACCAACCGTAGACCTGTCGGAGTCTCGGCGTGCCCGTCCACCAGGGACGGGCCTGAACACGACGAAGCGAGGACACGCCGAGGACAACCCCCGGGCCTTCACACATCCGGCCGCACACCCTGCGGCACCATGCCAGAACGGACGATGCCTTCCCGCTCTCCGTTCGGGGCGCGTATGCAATGGCCGGAGCCCGCCCCCACCGAGCAGAGCCTGGCGCCCCCGCGCGCCCGACGAAGGGAGGTGCCGTGCGGATCCGCATTGCACTCACGACGGCCATCGCCGTCATTGCAGGAATGACCACAGGTATCTTCACGCTGTCCATCAGCCACCAGCCCGCTTCGGCGCAGGCGGCCGCGCACCGCCCGACGCACACCGGGGGCACGGCGACGCCGTCCCACACGACACCGGCGCACACGGCTCTGGCCCACACGGCACTGTCCGCCTTTGCCATTCCGAAGCCCTTCGCATCGACCACGTCGACCACCTCGCCCCCGACGGCGAGCATCGCGACGACGACACCGACGACAACACCGCCCCCTCCCCCGCCGGTACCGGTGACCGATGCCACCAGTGTCGATACGGCCGATTGGGTGTGCATCCGGGTCCACGAGTCGGGCGACCAGTACAACAGTCCGGGGGCCCCGTCCGGGGCCTATGGGATCCTGATCAGCACCTGGCGTGAGTTCGGGTACTCGGGTTGGCCGTATGAAGCCCCCGCCAGCGTGCAGGACCGGGTGGCGCTTGAGTTATACGCGCGCTACGGATGGGCGCCGTGGAGCTCGCGCTTCGCCTGCGGCCTCTGAGTTGCGTCAGTCCCCACTCAGCATCGCAGTGACCTGGCCCATGTCGAAATAGTCCCGCCATGCGGTGATCTTCCCGTCGACCACGTGGAAGGCGCCCATGACAGGAAGTGGCGCGGTCTTGCCGTTCAAGGTGAAGTGATCGGTCCGTTCGGTCAGCACTGTCGGGCCATCACTCGCCAAATGGTGGATCTCGAACTCCAGCTTCTCGAACATCCCCATGAACCCGTTGATCAGCTCCATGGTCGCGTCGATCCCCTCGGCCGGGTCCATGGGGATGTTGTGGTACACCACGTCGTCAGAGAAGAATGCCCGCATCGCCTCGGGACTCCCCCCGCTTGCTGCGGCACAGAAGTCCCGCACCACCTGCTCGGCGCTCGCCATGTCACTCCTCCCACTCTCGGCGCCCAATCGGGCTACGCCTCCCACGCTATCGACTGCTCCGCCATGATGAAGGGGTGACGGTCCACTCGAGGTCTACCAGGCGTGTCGCCGTCCTCGCCCCCATGCGTCCCGAGCTCAGGGCGGTGGTGCGCGCCGGAGCGCTGCGGCGGAGGGGCGATGGCGGCCCGTTCTCCCACGAAGGCACGACCGGGACCTGGACCGTGGTGGCCGGCGTCCTCGGCGTGGGGCCCACGTCGGCTCGCCGGGTCACGGAGCGAATGCTCGAGCAGGGGACGTTCCACCATGTCATGGTGGTCGGCATCGCCGGCGGCCTCGACCCGGCGCTCCCCGTCGGCGGGCTCATCGTCCCGCGACAGGTCCGCCTCTACCCCGACGGGCCGCTGTACCACTCCCACCCCCTTCCCTCGCGGCGGGCCGAGGGAAACCTGATGACTACGGACGGGCTCCTCTCCGCCGAGGAGGCCTGGCGCGCCATTCTCGAGTCCGGATTCGGGGCCGTCGACATGGAGGCGGCCGGCGTGGCCGAGGCGTGCGAGAGAGCCGGCGTCGACTGGTCGGTCTACCGGGGCATCAGCGATCGCCCGGACGAGAACATCGTCGACCAGGGTATTTTTGCGTTGAGTAAGCCTGACGGGTCGGCCGACTTGGGGGCCGTGGGCCGATATCTGATCCGGGACCCGCGTCGGGCCAAAACGCTGGCTCACCTCAACCGCGCCATGGGACTGGCCGCCAACGTCGCCGCCACGGCGGCCTTCGGGGACCTCGCCCACAGTTAGTCCCCGCTTTTCGACGCGGACCCCGTTTTGCCTGGTCGGACGGGGGCGTCGGTACACTCGGTCGGGGAATCTCTTTCCTGGGAAGTTGTGATCATCGCGATGCCAAGCATGCAGGCCCTCAACGGAACGTACCGGCATGCCGTCCTGGGCATTTGCGCCGCCCTGGCCGCGCAAGGCGTGGTGCTGGCCGTTCTGCTGCCGTTCCGGCCCCACCTGAGCATCGCCACGCCGGCTGTGGTCTTCCTGCTGCCCGTCATCATCGGTGTGGTTATCGGCGGCTTCTGGGCGGGCGCCCTGGCCGCGGTGACCGGCTTCCTCTTCTTCGATGTCTTCTTCCTTCCCCCGTACGGGACCTTGACGGTCCACGCCGCCTCGAACTGGCTCGCCCTGGTGGTCTACCTCGTCGTGGTGCTCGTCATGGCCCGGGTCGTCACCCAACTCCATGCGGCGCGCGATGAAGCGCGCCGCCGCGAGCAGGACGCGGGCCGACTGTTCGAGCTCTCCCAGGCGCTGATCGGCGACACCGGCATCTCCGAGCTCCTCGATCACATCGTGATCACCGTGCAAACAGTCTTCGCACCCCGCTGGACCGCGCTGCTCCTCCCGCCCGTCGCCGTTCCCGCGGGCGGCGATGGGCCCGCCCTCTTCGTGGCGGCACGCGCCGGTGAAGAGCTCACCGCAGACGAGCTGACGTCCCTCACGGCGGGCGGCGGGCAGATCCGATCGTTGGGCATGGACAGGGAAGGACCGCCCAGCCGGGTGGCGGTGGCACTCGTCGCGAGCAACCGCCCCGTCGGGCTGCTCGTCCTCCAAGAAGTGCAGTTCGCCCGGCAGGACCGCGCGCTGCTCGGCACCTTCGCCAACCAGGCTGCTCTGGCCCTGGAACGAGCACAGCTGCGGGACCAGGCCCTGCGGACCCGCCTCCTCGAGGAGATCGACCGCTGGCGCGGCGCCATGATGGGAGCGGTCTCACACGACCTCCGCACACCGCTGGCCTCGGTCAAGGCGGCGGTCTCGAGCCTGCGCCAGGAGGGCACGACCCTGAACGACGTCGACCGCGCCGAATTGCTCGAGCTGATCGAGCTCCAATCCGACCGGCTGGCCCGCCTCGTCACCAACCTGCTCGACATGACCCGCATAGAGTCAGGGGCACTCGCGGTCCGGCCCACCCTCATGCCCCTCGACGAGTTGGTGGACGAGTCCCTCGCCGCCGTCAACGGACTGGTCCCGCGCAGCCGCGTGCAGATTGAAGCGGCACCCGACCTGCCCCTGCTCGAAATCGACCATGTCCTGATGGGCCAGGTCCTGGCCAACCTGCTCGAGAATGCGGCGCGCCTGTGTCCGGGCGGGAGCCCGATCCGTATCGGGGCGCAGTCGATCGGCACGCCCGCGGCCCCGTTCGTCGAGATATCTGTAGCCGACGAGGGTCCGGGCATCGCCGCCGAGGAAAGAGAACGGGTGTTCGAGATGTTCAGCCAGAACGACGGCGGCGCCAGGTCCGGTCTCGGCCTGACGATCGCCAAGGCATTCGTCGAGGCGCACGGCGGCACCATCTGGGTCGATCCCGGGGTGGCGCGCGGTGCGCGGTTGGTCTTTACCGTGCCGGCAGCCGCGAACGTACCGCAGCATGTGTGAACGGAAGCGGGTCGCGTGACCAGGGTGCTCGTGGTCGACGACGACGTCGCGTTGGTCAAGGCCCTGCGCATCGGGCTGACGGCGCGCGGTGACGAGGTGGCGACGGCTCAGTCCGGAGCCGAAGGCATCAACCAGGTCGCGTTGTTCCATCCCGACCTGGTGATTTTGGACCTCGGCCTGCCCGATCTCGACGGGCTCGAGGTCTGCCGGCGTATTCGGGAGTTCTCCGACGTTCCCGTGATCGTCCTGTCGGCTTACGGCGACGAGCGCCGCAAGGTCGAGGCGCTCGACGGTGGCGCGGACGACTTCATCACCAAGCCGTTCGGCATGGCCGAACTCGAGGCGCGGCTGCGTGTCGCCGTACGCCACTCGGCGACGCGCACGGGAAACGGGACTGAGGGGTCCGCCACCATCAAGGTGGGTGACCTAGAGCTCGACATGGTGCATCACATGGCCACCAAGGGCGGTACCGTGCTCGCCTTGACACGTCGCGAGTTCGACCTGTTGGCCTACCTGGCTCGCTACGCCGGCAAGGTGTGCACACACCACATGATCCTCAAGGACGTCTGGGGCCCCGGCTACGGGGCGGAGTCCAACTACGTGCGCGTCTACGCCCACCGGCTGCGCAAGAAACTGAATGACGACGAGGGCCGCCTGCTGCGCACCGTCCCCGGCATCGGATACCAGCTGGTGGCCGAAACCCCCGCCGAGTGAGCGGGCTCGCCGGCGACGGGCGGTCCCGGGCGCCTCGGATGGTCGCCCCCACCATCCGCCGCGACGGATGCTGATAGCCCGCGGCGGTTCGACTGCATAAGGTGGCCCTGGTCGACACGGTACGGTGCCGGGCGAACCGGGAGATGGGGGGTCAGCGATGGGAGTGGACCTGAAGGGGTGTCGCGCCCTGGTCACGGGCGGCTCGTCGGGCATCGGGGCCGGTCTGGCCGAGGCGCTGGCCGCGGCGGGAGCCGTCGTCGGCATCTGCGCGCGGCGGGGTGAGCGGCTGGCCGAGGTGGTGGACCGGTGCATGGAGCACTCACCCGATAGCCGGATGTGGGTGGTCGACCTGTCCGACTTCGACGCGGTGGACCAGCTGAGCGTGGACGTGGTCGACGCGTTCGGTGGCGTCGACCTCCTGGTCAACAACGCCGGCATCCCCAAACGGCGCCACGTCACGGCGCTCGATATCGACACCGTGACCAGCGTCATGCACATCAACTACCTCTCCCCGACGCGCCTCACCATGGCACTGCTCCCACAAATGCTGGATCGCGGTGCCGGCACCATCGTCAACATCTCGTCCATCGCGGCCACGCTGAGCGCGCCCGGGGAGGCGGCCTACGACGCCTCGAAGGCGGCCCTGACCGCGTTCTCCGAGGCGATGGCCGTGGACCTGTGGGAGACGGGCGTGAAGGTCATGGTCGTGTACCCCGCGGTCATCGACACCGACCTTTTCAGCCTGCCGGACAACGACATTCCCGACCTGCCCATCGCGGCAGAGCCCGTGTCGGTCGCCGTCGACGCCATCCTCGGTGGGCTGGCCTCCGGCGCGTCGCAGGTCTACGTGCCCGCGTACTTTGCCGACATCGTGGCATCGAAGGCGCAAGATGTGGATGCATTCCTGCAGAACACTGCGGCGTACCTGCGCCAGAGGCAGGAGTCCAAGGGACCCAGTCGCGCCGGGTAGGGATACTCTCGGGAGGCCGGCATCCCGGGGATCCGGGGCGGCGGGCCAACCCGTCCAGGAGCGAGGCGCAAGTGAAGATCGAGCCCGATGCAGCAGGGATGAACGACGCCCGGCTGGAGCGCATCACCGAGCACTTCGAAGCGAAGTACGTCATACCGGGGCTGCTGGCGGGTTGCCAGATCACCGTGGTGCGCGGCGGGCACCTCGCGTATCAGCGGTCGCTCGGGCTGATGGACCGGGAACGGGGTCGCCCGACCGAGGAGGACGCCATCTTTCGCATCTACTCCATGACCAAGCCGATCGCGTCGGTGGCCCTCATGCAGCTGTACGAGCGGGGGATGTTCCAACTCGCCGATCCCGTCCACCGCTACATTCCCGAGTGGCGCACTCTCGAGGTGGGCGAGGTGCAACCCGACGGCTCCCTCACGACCGTCAGACCACCGCGCCCGATCAATGTCAAAGACGTCCTCATGCACACGACGGGGCTCCCCGGGGGTCTGTTTCCGGGCAATCCGATCGACGACGCCTTCGCCGCGGCGCGCCGGTCCCGGGGCAAGGGGCTGACCCTCGAAGGGGTCACCGCCCTGCTGGCCGAACATCCGTTGAAGTTCAACCCGGGCACGCGGTGGAACTACGGGTTGTCGACCGACATCGTCGGTCGCCTGGTCGAGATACTGGCAAACGAGCGCTTCGACGAGTACCTCCGCCGCGCGATCTTCGAGCCGCTCGGCATGGAGGACACTGGCTTCTTCGTGCCCGAGGGCGCGGCGGACCGGCTCGCCGCGCTCTACCAGTTCCAACCGGGCAACACCCCCATACTGCTCGAATCGCCCGAGCAAAGCCGCTACCTGCGGCCGCCCTCCTACCTCTCGGGAGCCGGCGGACTCGTCTCGACGACGAGCGACTATGTCGCCTTCTGCCAGATGTTGCTCAACGGGGGACAGCTCGGTGGACGGCGGATACTGGGGCGCAAGACACTCGAGCTCATGACCGCCAACCTCCTCCCAGGTGGCGCGACCCTGGCGGACGTGGCCATCGGTGGGTTCGGCGAGGCCGGGTTCGACGGCGTCGGCTTCGGTCTGGGCTTCGCCGTCGGCCAGGGCCCGGCTGCCACCGGAATGGCAGGGTCGACCGGGGAGTTCTACTGGGGCGGCGCCGCCAGCACGGCCTTCTGGATCGACCCCGTCGAAGATCTCTTCGCCGTCTTCATGACCCAGCTCATCCCCTCCGTGACCTACCCCATCCGGGCCGAGCTCCGCGCCCTGGTCTACCAGGCCATCGATGACTGAGGAGGTGGGGCGCCCTTTCCCCGACCTTGTAACAGTGCGTTCATGTGGCGGAAACCGGCCTAGAACGGTCCCGTCCTACCGTGGGTCCTCAAACCGACGGGAAGTTCTCGAGCGGCGGGCCGGGAGCGGATGTGAAGCGAGATCTCCAGGTTGGGATAGCGCAGTGGCTGGCCGTGCCCGGTGAGCCCAAACGCAACCTGCAGGTCGCGCTGGACATGGTCGACCTGGCGACCGCCCGCGGGGTCGAGCTGCTCGTCCTCCCCGAGCTGTGGGCCTGCGGCTACGACCCGGTCAGCCTGGCCGATGACGCCGGCCAGGCCGCCGAGCCACGTGACGGCCCCCGCGGCGAACGGTTGGCCGGCGCGGCACGTGCCGCGAACCTCTGGCTCGTGGCCGGCAGCGTGCCCGAGCGAGATGAAAAGGGCGACCTCTACAACACGGCCCTGGTGTTCAACCCCGGCGGCGACCTCGTGGCCTGGCACCGCAAGGCCCACCTCTACCCGCCCACCCTCGAACCGTCGGTATTCCGCGCCGGTGACCACCTCACCACGTTCGAGGACCCGGCGCTCGGTGTGGTCGGTGTGGTCATCGGCTTCGACGGAGATTTCCCCGAGGTTGCCGGGACCTTGGCGCGGCGGCGGGCGCGACTGGTCGTCGCTCCCGCTTCGTATGAGGTCGAAGGGGCGGCCGCCTGGGACGTCCTCTACCCTGCGCTGGCGCTGGCCAACAGCCAGTGGTGGGTCCAGTCGAACCAGTGCGGTGCGAATGCGGCGACCACGCTGCTGGGCGCCAGCCGGATTGTGGCCCCGACCGGGACCGTGGTGGCCGAAGCAACCCGGGCGGTCCCCGGGTACACGCACCCCCCCGAGCTCTTGGTGCAGCGCATCGACCTTCACCTGGCCTACCAGAGGGACGGAGTCGGCGCGCTCCTCGAAGAATGCCGCCGGCCGGAGCTGTACGTCGACAACAACTAGTCCCCGGGGCTGACGCGATGACGAGCGACAAAGAGACTGCCGACCGCGCAAGCGCCGACCGCCAAAAGACCGGCCGCGGGGACGTCGGGCTCTACGAAGGTCTCGTCACCACACGTGCCATCAGGCGCTACCGGGACGAGGCGATACCCGAGACCGACCTGCGCGACATGCTCTTCGCCGCCACCAGGGCGCCGAGTGGATCCAACCGTCAGCCCTTCCGCTTCGTCGTCCTCACCTCCGGTCCGGTGGCCCAGGAGGCCAAACGGCTCATCGGGGAGGGCGGCCGGCGCTTCTGGGGGACAAAGCGGGACGCCGACGGCTACGACCGCGGATCGGGGACGGAGCGGGACTCTCCCAAGTCGCGCGTCGCCCGCACCATGCAGCAGTACGTGGACAACTACGAAACCGTTCCGGTCGTCGTCCTGGCCTGCTTCGTCCCGTACCGGGATCCGTCCCCGGCCGATGGCGCGTCGGTCTACCCGGCCTGCCAGAACCTCCTCCTCGCGGCCCGGGCACTGGGCTACGGGGGGGTCATGACCGGTTGGCACTACGCCGTGGAGCCCGCCTTGCGCTCCCTCCTTTCGATCCCCGAGGACACCCTGATCTGCGCCACCATCACCCTCGGGCGCCCGGTGGGCCGGCATGGCCCGGTGCGACGCCGCCCCCTCGGCGAGCTGGTCTACGGCGACAAATGGGGCGAGGCCCCGGTTTGGGCCGTCGATCCACCCGGAGTGGGCCACGCGGCAGGGGGTCCCCCGTCAGGGCGTAATCTTTAGGTGTTGGCCCGTTCGACCCCAACCCGGAAGGCACACAATGCACCCCGTCGACTCACCGGTCTTTGACGCCGACAATCACTATTACGAGGCGCTCGACGCCTTCACCCGGCACCTGAACCCGGCCGACGGGCCGCGGGTCATCCAATGGGCCGACGTGGGAGGCCGCAAGTACCACGCCATCGGTGGCCGCATCTGCCGCGCCGTCACCAACCCCACCTTCGACCCCGTGTCCCCGGCCGGCTCCTTGATGGAGTACTTCCGGGGCAACCCCAACGGACGCTCCCCACTCGAGCTCCTCGGCACGCCCGAGCCGATCCGCCCCGAGTACCGCGACCGCGACGCCCGCCTCAAGGTCATGGACGAGCAGGGGCTCGAGAAGATCTGGCTCTTCCCGACGCTGGGCATGGTGTACGAGGACCTCTTGAAGCAGGATCCGGGCGCGGTCATCCTCATGTTCCGCGCCTTCAACCGCTGGCTGGTCGAGGACTGGGGCACGGAGTACCAGAACCGTATCTTCGCGGCCCCGTACATCTCACTGGCCAATGTCGACGAGGCCGTGGCCGAGCTCGAGTGGGCCCTCGACCAAGGGGCACGCTCCGTCGTGATGCGCGCCGCGGCGCCCACGACGGACGGCGGGCCGCGCTCGCCTTCCGATCCGCTGTTCGACCCGTTCTGGGCCCGCGTGAACGAAGCAGGGATCACCGTCGTGGTCCATGCCGGCGACGCCGGTCTCTCCTCCAACGGCTACGCCACCGACGGGTTCTCGGCCACGTTCCGGCAGGGACCTTCCACACCCAATATCAAGATGTTCGCCATTGAGCGGGCGGCCCACGACTTCTTGGCCACCCTGATTCTCGAGCGCCTGTTCGAGCGGTTCCCCAACATCCGGGTGGCCTCGGTGGAGAACGGCTCGGAGTTCCTGGCGCCGCTGTTCCGCAAGCTGGCCGGCACGACACGCAAGATGCCCGGCTACTTCAGCGAGGATCCCGTCGTCACCTTCCGCCGGCACATCTGGATCAACCCGTTCTGGGAGGACGACGTCAACGAGATCGTCGACCTGATGGGGGACGACCGCGTGATCTTCGGTTCGGACTGGCCCCACATAGAGGGGATGCAGGAGCCGACAGACTGGGTCACCGAGCTCCAGAAGCTGGAGCCCGAATCGGTGGCCCGGATCATGGGCGGGAACGTGTCGACCCTGAACGAGCGCCAGCCCACCACATGACCCCGATGATCGAGCAGAGCCGAGAGGACGCCCTCGAACAGGCGGCCACGGCGCCACTCGACCCCCATGTCATCGTCCTGTTCGGGGCGACCGGCGACCTGGCAGCACGCAAGCTCCTGCCGGGTCTGCTGCATCTCGCCCAGTCGGGCATGATGCCCGAGTACCGGATCGTCGGCACGGCGCGCAGCGAGCTGACCGATGAGGACTTCCGCCACCTGGCGCGGCACGCGTGCGACCAGTACGCCACCGGCAAGATCTCGCTCCTCCAATGGGCCGGCTTCGAGCAGAGGCTGAGCTTTGTGCCCCAGTCGGCCGGACCGGACGGGTTGGCGGCGAGCGTGGCCAAGGCGGAGAAGGAGATCGGCGGCGAGGTGCGCCGGCTCCACTACCTGAGCATTCCACCGAATGCGGCCGCCGATGTGATCGAGCTGTTGGGCAAAGCGGACCTGGTGGACCGGGCGCGGATCATCATGGAGAAGCCGTTCGGGACCGACCTGGCCAGCGCCCGGGCCCTCAACGACACGGTGCACCGGATTTTCGACGAAGAACAGGTCTTCCGTATCGACCACTTCTTGGGCAAGGAGGCGGCGCAGAACATTCTGGCCTTCCGTTTCGCCAACGGGCTGTTCGAGCCGATCTGGAACCGCGACCACATCGACCACGTGCAGATCGACGTGCCCGAGACGCTGTCGGTTGACGACCGGGTCGAGTTCTACGAGGCCACCGGCGCCTTCAAGGACATGGTGGTGACCCACCTCTTCCAGATTTTGGGCTTCATGGCCATGGAACCCCCCACCGCCCTCGAATCGCGCGCCATCAGCGAGGAGAAGAACAAGGTCTTCAGGTCAATGCGTCCACTCGACGTGACACGGGTCGTCCGGGGCCAGTACGCCGGGTACCGCGACATCCCGGGGGTGGCGCCGGACTCGGACACCGAGACGTTCGTGGCCCTGCAGTGTGAGATCGACAACTGGCGCTGGGCCGGGGTCCCGTTCTTCCTCCGCACCGGCAAGGAGCTGGGGGGCGGTGAGCGGATCATCTCCATCGCCTTCCGCGAGCCCCCCAAGAGCATGTTCCCGGCGGGATCGGGGGTCGGCACCCAGGGACCGGACCACCTCACCTTCGATCTGGCGGACTCGTCCAAGCTCTCCCTGTCGTTCTACGGGAAAAAGCCGGGACCGGGCATGAATCTCGAGAAGCTGAGCCTCCAGTTCGCCCTGCACGAAACCGGCCAGGACGCGGATGTCCTGGAGGCGTACGAGCGCCTCATCCACGACGCCATGATCGGTGACCACACGTTGTTCAACACGGCGGAGGGTATCGAGCGGCTGTGGGAGCTCTCCGCCCCCCTGCTGGAGAACCCGCCGGCCGTGCTGCCCTACGAGCAGGGCTCATGGGGTCCGGACGCCATCCGGGAGCTCATCGCTCCCCGGACGTGGCGACTTCCGTTCGAACGGCGGTGGCGCGCCTCCGCGTAGCGCGTGTCAGCCGGACGGGACCGCCCGGCGCCGTCAGCCCGGCGCCGTCACCGTGCGAGCCAGTATGCCGAGAGTGGCGCGCAGTGCCCCCTCGGAAATAACCGGGAAGATCCCGGCTTCCTTCCACACCGGGTCGATGTCCGACCAGTCGTAATACGAGGTGACGACCGTCCCCGCGTCGGTGGGTGCGAGCCTGTACCCATAGACGTGGCCGATCTGCGGTCGGATCTGGCCGAGAATCGTCCAGGCGATCTCGCGATCGGGCACGAAGGTCACGATGGTGACGGTCACGTCATAGAGCCCCATGGGGTAGTCGTTGAGCGCCTCGCGATCCATGTGCACCACGAAGCTTTCCCCCACGGCCGTCACGGCTTCGCCCGTGGCGGACATCAGCATTCCCGAGCTGTCGATCGCCACATGCCCGCTGGGCTCACACAGCACCTGGAAGATCGCCCCCGGATCTGCTGCGATCGTGCGCTCGGCCTCTATGCGCTCCGCTGTGATCGGCTCCTCTGTCACGTCTGCAGTTTGCCACCAGTTGGTGGGCGACCACGAATGGCGTGACCCGGCACAGGCTCTTAGAGTGCCGGGCGTGGACGCTCTGACTCGCCTCGCCCGGGCGGCGGGCGCAGGTGACCGGGCCGCTCTGGACCGGCTGGTCGAGAGCACCTACGAACAGGTCCGGCGTCTCTGCGCCCGGCTGGTGGACGAGCAGTGCGCCGACGACCTGGCCCAGGACGCGTTTCTCCGTGCCGTCCGCGCCCTGCCCACCTTCCGCTCCGAGGCGTCGGCCCGCACGTGGCTCCTGGCCATTGCCCGCAACACCTGCATGGACGAGCTGCGCACGAGGAGTCGCCGGCGCCGACGCGATGCCGCCCTGCTCGCAGGGGCCACCGCCTCAGAACACGTGACGACCGGCGCCGGTTACGAGGTGGGCACCGCCGACATGCTGGCCCGCCTCGCTCCCGAGAGACGGGAGGCCTTCGTCCTCACGCAGCTGCTCGGTCTGTCCTACAACGAGGCGGCACAGGTGTGCGGGTGCCCTCCGGGCACGATCCGCTCCCGGGTGGCACGCGCCCGGGGGGACCTGATCAGCGCCCTGTCGGATGCCGGTCCGACGGGCCGGTCGAACGACGACGTCTCGGCACCCGAGCGCAGCGCGTACCCCATCACAGGGACATGACCGGCTGAGGAACGGTGACGGCACGAGGAGACGGCTCGCCTGAGCCGTGCACCGTGCCCGGTCGTCACCGGTGACTTCGTGCCGCACCGATGGCGACGGCGCCCCGGATGCCGGTGCGGCCCTTCGCCGGGTACGTCACCCGCCGCAGGCGGGCACTGTTCCACACGACGAACCCCGAGGAGAGCGCCATGGCCGCCGCGGCGATCAACGGGTTCAACAGCCCGAACGCCGCCAGCGGGATGGCGGCCAGGTTGTACGCACACGCCCAGGTGAGGTTGCCATGGATCGTCCGCAAGGTCCGGCGTGAGAGATCGATCGCCGTGGCGACGGCACGCAGGTCGTCACGGACGACGATGAGATCCGCGGCGTTGATGGCGACATCGGTGCCCGACCCCACCGCGAGGCCGAGGTCGGCCGCCACCAGCGCGGGGCCGTCGTTCACCCCGTCGCCGACCATGGCCACGGAGCGACCCTCGGCCTGCAGGCGCCGGATGACCGACACCTTGTCGGCCGGCAGCGCGCCGGCCACGACCTCGGCGATGCCCAGCGAGTCGGCGATGGCCTGGGCCGTCACCTGGTTGTCGCCGGTCATGAGCACGCACCGCAGGCCGAGTTGCCGGAGCTGCCGGACGGCCGGAGCGGCAGACGCGCGCACGGTGTCGGCCACGGCGATCGCACCGACCGCGAGGCCGTCGCACCATACGAGGACGGCCGTACGCCCCAGGCGCTCCCACTCGGCGCACTGGTCCGCCGCGGCGGAGGAATCCGAACCCGCCGCCACCCGACCGACGGCGATGCGGTGCCCTTCGACCGTGCCCTCGGCCCCGAGGCCGGGGTGCGCCGAGAACGAGAGGACTTCGGGCAGCGGCCCCAGATCCGCCACAGCTCGGGCCGCGATGGCCCGGGCGACGGGATGCTCCGACGCCTGCTCGAGAGCACCCGCCCACCGCAGGAGGAGGCGCGCATCGGTGCCGGGGGCGGCCACGACGTCGGTCACCTTCATTCTGCCCTCGGTCACGGTGCCGGTCTTGTCCAACACCACGGTGTCGATCTGCTTGGACGCCTCCAGGGCGTGGTAGCCCTTGAAGAAGATGCCGGCTTGCGCCCCCTCCCCGGCGGCGACATACAGCGCCGCCGGCGTGGCGAGTCCGAGAGCGCAGGGGCAGGCGATGACCAGGACCGCCAGTGCCGCGGTGAGGGCCTGGGCGGGCGGGTAGCCGAGCAGGAGCCATGAGGCCAGGGTCATCAGGGCGATCAGGAGGACCGCGGGCACGAAGACGTTGCAGACCCGGTCGGCCAGGCGCTGCACGGCAGCCTTCTCGTTCTGGGCGTGCTCGACCAGCCGGAGCATCTGCGCCAGTTGCGTCTCGCCGCCGACCTTGGTGGCGCGCACGACCAAACGCCCGCTGACCGAGACGGTGCCCCCCACCACGAGGTCGCCCACGCCGACGTCGAGCGGCTGCGACTCCCCGGTGAGGACGCTGCGGTCGACCGCCGACTGGCCGAAGACAACCTCGCCGTCAGTGGCGACCGTCTCCCCGGGACGGACGATGAAGCGGTCACCCACGCCCAGCGCGGCCACCGGGCGGCGGCGCTCGATCCCCAGCTGATCGATCACGGCGACGTCTTTGGCCCCCACGGCGGCGAGCGCGCGCAGCGCGTTGCCCGACCGCTGCCGGGACCACGCCTCGAAGTAGCGCCCCGCCAGCACGAAGGTCGTCACGCCGGCGGCCACGTCGAGGTAGATCGCCCCGGCCGAGCGATGCACCAGCATGAAGAGTATGGATTCGCGCACGCGGCTGGTGTCGCGCCCGAACATCGCGTACAGCGACCACACCGTGGATGCCACGATGCCGAGCGAGACGAGGGTGTCCATCGTCGACATCCGATGGCGGGCGGCGCGCACTGCGGCCTGGTAGAAGGGCCACGCCGCCCAGGTCACCACCGGCGCGGCCAGCGCGATCATCAGCCATTGCCAGCCCGTGAACCGCAGGCTGGGCGAGACGGAGAAGGCGATGGACGTGTCACACAGCGGCATGAACAGCAGCGCGGCCACGAACAGGCGCCGGCGCAGCGAGCGCACCCGCCCGTCGATGTCCTCCGTTGCGCCCTCCACACCGTCAGCCGCGGGCGGCGGGAGCGCCGCGCTGTAGCCCGCCGCCGCGACCTCGGCGATCAGCCGCTCCACCGTCACATCGGCCGGGATCACCGCAGTGGCACGCTCGGAGGCGTAATTGACGCGGGCCTCGACGCCGTCGAGCAGGTTGAGGCGCTTCTCTATGCGGGCCGCGCAGGCGCCGCAGGTCATGCCCCCGATCACCAGCGACACCTCGGCCGTCTCCGCAGTCTGGAGTTCGGCGGTCGACGTCACCGCACCATCCTCTCGGAGCACGTCATGGCCCCTACACTTGCAGGAAGTCGACGCGGCGCCAAGTTCACGGGCACGCCCCCTAGGTGTTCTCCCCTAGGGGGCGAGGAGGACTCGCCCGAACGACTGGCGGCTCTCAATATAGGCATGAGCGGCGCCGGCCTCGGAGAGAGGAAATACCCGGTCGATGACCACGCGGAGCTCCCCCCGCGCGATGTCGTCGAGCAAGCGGGCGATCAGGACGTGCGGGCGCGGGGACACGAGCAACTCGACGCCCAGGAAGTATCCCGACAGGGTCTGGTTGTTGGGGCGCATGGTCGAGATGTCGAGGTGCTCGGCCGGCGTCCGCCCGGCGTCCCCGACCGTCACGCACCGGCCCCGGTAGGCCAGCGCACGGATACTGCCCTGCAACGTGGCTCCGCCCACCGAGTCGACGATGACGTCGACCCCCCGCCCGTCGGTCAGGCGGCGCGACTCGGCCACGAAGTCGTCGCGGACGTAGTTGATCCCCTCGTCGAGCACCAGCTCCCCCAGCCGGGCCAGCTTGTCGTCGCTGGAGGCAGTGGCGAGCACCCGGGCCCCGGCGCGCTTGGCCAGTTGGATGGCCGCGATGCCCACACCGCCGGCCCCTGCCTGCACCAGGACCGTCTCCCCGGCCGCCAGGTGGCCGAACTCGAAGAGGCAGTCATCGGCGGTCCCCCAGGGGACGGGGACGCAGGCGGCCTCGTCGGTGGAGAGCCCGTCGGGAATCCTCCAGGCGAAGGATTCGGGGACGGCCCGCAGTTCGGCGTGGGATCCGTCGATGCCGACCGTGACCGCCCGCTGGCCGACGGCGAAGTTCTTCACCAGTTCGCCGACGGCGAGCACCGTACCGGCGCACTGGTACCCCACCACGTGGGGCACCGTGCGCAGCTCCCCACCCAGCCGATTGAGCGTGTCCCCACCTTCGATGCTGATGGCCTCGACCTTGACGAGGATTTCGTTCCCTCCTGCGGAGGGTTCGGGCACGTCCTCGTAGCGGAAGACGTCCGGGCTCCCCGTCTCGTAGTAGACCGCCGCCTTCACGTCACGCCGGCAGAGTCTCGGGGGGGTCCGCGTGGGGCGGCCGGAGGCCGTCACAGATGATGGCGAGGATCGCCTCGGGCATGGCCGACCCGTGCGGATGATCGGCGGCGATGCAGGTGGCGCCCACCAGGGAGAGCACGACGGCCGACGAGACGTCCGCGCGGACGGCACCGGCGCGTTGCGCCACCTCGAGAAGCCGGCTCACCGCCTCTTCGAGGTTCCGCTTCGAGTCGGCCACGGCCAGTTCGATCTCCACCCCTGCGCCCATCAGCGCCTGGATCAGGTCACGCTTCGACGCGCTCTCCTCGACCAGGTGGGCCAGGAACGCGAAGAAGGCGGTGCCAGGGTCGTCGGAATCGACCCGGGCGCGGGCATCGTCGACGATCTCGTCGATGCGACCGATCAGGATCGCTTCGAACAGCTTCTCCTTGGTCGGGAAGTGGCGGTAGACCGTGCCCACCCCCACCCCGGCCTTCTCGGCGATGAGATCGACCGGGACCGAGATGCCCTCGGCGGCGAACACCGCCTCCGCCGCCTCGAGGAGGCGGGCCCTGTTGCGCTGGGCGTCGGCTCGGAGGGGACGCGACTCTTCCCCGCACACGTCGTCCCCGCAGGGTGGAGCAGTGGTGAGTTTGGGTCGCATCGAAATCTTCCTCCCCCTTGACAAACGGAGCTGGCGTTCCGTATAGTCTAAATGGAACCAGCCCTCCGATTGTATGGCAAACGGGTGATCAAAGCGAGAGCTTCGTGATTTTACCCCTGCCCGGAGCGCACTCCCCGAGATGCCAGGAGACGCCAGATGACGACCACCCTCGATCGCGAAGTGCAAGAGACGGAGCAGCAGGAGCTCGACCCGAAGCGGTTCCGGGCCCTGGCGGTCATCGCCGTCGCCCAGTTGATGGTCGTGCTCGACAGCGCCGTGGTGATCATCGCCCTGCCTTCGGCCCAGCGCTCGCTCCACATCTCCACGGCCAACCGGCAGTGGATGCTGACGGCGTACACCCTGGCCTTCGCCGGCCTCCTGCTCCTCGGCGGGCGCATCGCGGACTACCTGGGGCGCAAGCGCATGTTCGTCATCAGCCTGATCGGCTTCGCGGCGGCGTCGGCATTGGGCGGTCTGGCCGTGAACTCGGCCATGTTGTTCGGCGCACGGGCGCTGCAAGGGGCATTCGCGGCCGTCATGGCGCCGGCGGCGCTGTCGCTGCTGACCGTGGCCTTCACCGAGCCCAAGGAGCGGGCCCGGGCCTTCGGCGTCTACGGCGGGATCGCCGGCGGGGGCGCCGCGATCGGCCTCATTCTGGGCGGTGCGCTGACCCAGTACGCCTCCTGGCGCTGGACGCTCCTCATCAACGTCCCCATCGCAATTGTGGCCGCCATCGCCGCCGTCCGCTTCGTCACCGAGAGCAGGAACCCGACCCGTCACGGCTACGACATCCCCGGTGCGATCACCGTGACCGGGGGACTCCTCGCCCTCGTCTACGCCTTCACCAAGGCAGGTCTGGACGGGTGGGCTTCGACGCCCACCCTCACCCTGTTCGGCGTGGCCGGCGTGCTCCTCACCCTGTTCATCCTCATTGAGCAGAGGGTCGCGCACCCGCTCCTTCCCCTGCGCATCATCATCGACCGCAACCGGGGAGGCTCCTTCCTGGCGTCCCTCCTGGTCGGGACGGCGATGCTCGGAACCTTCCTGTCCCTGACGTATTACTTCCAAGGCACGCTGCACTACTCGGCCATGAAGAGCGGCCTGGCCTTCGTGCCGTTCTCGCTCGGCGTCATCATGGGGGCCACGGCGGCCAGCCGTCTGCTCCCCCGGTTCGGCCCCCGCCTCGTGATACTCGTCGGGCTCGTCCTCGGGGCGATCGGACTCGGGGTGTTCACCCTCCTCGGCGTGCATACCACCTACACCAGCCTCGTTCTCCCCGCCGAGCTCATCGTGAGCTTCGGTATGGGCCTCTCCTTTGTCGCCCTGAGCAGCACGTCGTTGATCGGCGTGACGCCGGCCGACGCCGGCGTGGCGAGTGCCCTGGTCAACACCACCCAGCAGACGGGCAGCTCCATGGGTGCCGCGCTGATCAATACCATCGCCACCGGGGCGACGGCGTCCTACCTCGCCGTGCACGGGACCTCCGCCGCGGCCGAGGTTGCCGGATCCATTCACGGCTACACCACCGCGTTCGCGTTCAGCGCCATCGTCCTCGCCACCGCGGCGGTGTCGGCGTTCGCCCTCGTCAGGGCCCCGAAGGCCGCCATCGGCGAAGACCCGGAACTGGTGGCGGTCCCCGCCCTCTGATCCCCGCCCTCTGATCCCCGCCCCGCCGCGCCGGGTTCAGCGGCGGTGCGGCTCCGAGTGCTCCCAATCCGCCAGGAGCGTGCGCAGCGAGGTGAGGAGCAGGAGCGGCTGGTCGAGCATGGCGTGGTGACCGGCCTCGGGAATCTCGATCACCGGGGTGACGCGGCCGAGCTTCTCGAACATGGAGGCGCCGATGTCCGGAGTGACCAGTCCGAACTCCGAGCGCAGGAGCGCGAGCCGGCACCCGACATCGGCCAGGTAGGCCTCGGCGAGAGAGCCCAGGCCGGCGCCGAACTGCTCGAACACCCGCCGGTCGAACTTCCATTGCCAGCCGCCGTCGACCGGCTTGAGTGAGTGGCGGGCCACGAAGTCCATGACGTAGTCGAGGTAGTTGTCCTGCGCGGGGACCGTGCGGAAGTGGCGGACCGCATCCTCGAAGTCGGCATAGGTGCGCGGCAGCCCGAACGCTTCGCGCAGGCGGTAGGCACTGATCTCGGGATCCAGCCGGGCCACCGGGGAGTCACACACGATGGCCGCCTGGACCTCGTTGCCGTGCCGGGCCGCCGTGGCGATGGTGACGAAACCGCCCATGCTGTGGCCGATGACGACCGGCGGCCCGCTCATCCGCGCATCGGCGGCCACCGCGACCACCTCGTCCGTCCACTCATCGAGCGCATAGGAGTCCCGGTGATCGCTGTCACCGTGCCCGGAGAGGTCGAGGGCCGCCACGCGGAACTCGTGTGCGAACGTGGCGGCCACCGGGCTCCACCAGTGCGCGTGCGCGCCGCCCCCGTGCACGAAGACCAGACCCCGCCGACCCGGGTCGCCCCAGGCCAGGTAGTGAATGGACGCTCCCGCCACCTCGACCCGCTCATCGGTTGCGGACTGGGCGATGGCGCGGGAGAACCAGGCCGGGGAGCGGGGGGCCGAACCGGGCTGCTCGCTCATGCGGCGGCGGGCCAGGCCTCGTCGCTGACCGGCGCGGTACGTGGCATCGGCGTCCCCCAATCGGGCCGAGGTGACAGGACGTCGACCTCCTCCGGCGCATGTTACGGCTTCGGCTCGAGGGCATAGACCAGCGAAACCTGTGCCGTCTGGGTCTGCTGGCCCGCCGAGATCGGAACCTGCGCCGCGCTGGTGTTCCCGGCCGAGGGGAGCGCCAGCTGGTCGAAGCCGGGCTCCAGCGCCTGGGACTGGTCGGTCACGGTGCACACCGGCCCGAGTGACCGTCCGGCCGCCCGGGCCAGCGCGCGTGCATGCGCGTGCGCCTGGACCGCCGCACTGGCCCGGGCCCGGTTCTGGCCGATGCTGGGATCAGCCGACGAGAACCCGATGGATTCGATCTGTAGGGCATTGCCGACTGACCCCACTACGGCATCGATGAGCGCGCCCGACTTCGAGATGTCCCGCAAGGTGGCCGTGACCGTGTTGTCCACCTCGTAGCCCGTCAGGGCCGGGACCCCCTTGGGGTACACGTACTGGGGCTGGAGGGACAGACCCGAAGTCGCCACGTCCTTGGCCTGGACTCCCCCGCCTTCGAAGGTCGACAGGGCGCGGGCGGCGTCGGCGTTGTCGGCCGCCAACGCAGCGGCCGCACTCGGACCGCCCGCATCCACCTGCACCACGACGGTGAGGAGGTCCGGCGAGACGGTCGCCTGTCCGGTGCCCACCACCGACAGCTTCGGAGCCGTCGGACCGCATGACGCCTGCCTGGCACCAGGGTCCGCGCGGGAGAGGGTGAGCCCCAGGGCAACGCCGGCGACGACGACCGCGAGCCCCACCGCCCCGACGAGCAGGGAGCTCCGGGAGCGTCGACGGCCTCCCTCCGCCGGCACCGGCCCCTGGACATCGCGACGTTCTTCGCTGTCGTCTGGCATCAGGAAGGACTCCTTGGCTGGCCTCCGAAGCGGGTCGTGCCGCCTCGCCCCAATTGACGCCGCCACGACCCGGTCGGTTCGCTCCCGGTCGATGTCGCCTCGCCGCCCCGACTACGAGGAGGCGTGGGCCGGACCGGGGGCGGCCGAGGATCGGTCCGGGGCCGACTCAGGTACCCGTGAAGCGGGGCTCCCGGCGCGCCGCGCTCGCCGCCAGGCCTTCGGCGAAGTCCGACGAGCGGCGCAGCCGCTCCTGCTCGGCACACTCGTGGTCCATGGCCAGACGGAGCCGGTCGACCAGTCCCTGCCGCAGCGTGGCGCGGATGGACCGCACCGCCAACGGACCCGAAGCGGCCAGCGTACGGGCGTACGCCGTCGCGGCCGGAAGCAGGTCGTCATCGTCAACGAGCTCGTCGCAGAGGCCGAGCGCATGCGCCTCTGTTCCGTCCACCCGACGACCGGAATAGAGAAGGTCGGCGGCGCGTTGGTCGCCCACCGCCCGGGGCAGGGTGACCGTCAGACCGAATCCGTGGTGAAAACCCAGCCGCGAGAAGTTGGCGCTGAAGCGGCTCCCCGGAGTGGCGATGCGGAAGTCAGCCGACAGGGCCAGACCGAGTCCCCCACCGATCGCCGCACCCTGCACGGCGGCGACGACGGGGAGGGGCGCGGCGAAGATGCGCAGGGCGTTGCGGTAGAGGGCCGCGATGTCCTGCTCCTTGTTGTGGGCAAAGTCGAGACCGGCACAAAAGTGCTTGCCCTCGGACCGCAGGACGATCGCCCGGCAGCTGGTGCCCTCCGCCAGCACTTCGTAGGCGTCGGCCACGGCTCCGAGAAGCGCCGTGTCGAAGAAGTTCTCGGGCGGGCGATGCAGGCAGACCAGCGACACGTGGTCCTCGAAGGCGTCAACGGATACCTCGCTCACCGGCCCTCCTCCTCCAGGCTGCGCCAATAGACGACGGCATCCTCCCCGTCCACGGCGGCCGGTATACGGCCCACCTCCAAAAAGCCCAATTGGCGGTACATCTGACGCGCCGGATTGGAGGCGAAGACCAAATTGAATTGCATGGCGTCGAATCCGAGCCGGCGGGCCTCCTGAAGCGAATGCTCCACCAGCCGGCGCCCCAGTCCCTGACCGCGATGCGACTCGAGGACGAAATAGCCCGCATTCGAGATGTGCGACGCCTTCCCCACGAAATTCGGCTTGACGTAGTACGCACCGACCAATCGCCCGCCGACACGTGCGATCCACACCGCCGAAGAATGAGCGATCCAGTACTCGACGAACGCCTCCCGGGACAGCGGAGGCTCGTGGGGAAACCCGGCGCCGGAGTCGACGATCTTGGCATACGCAGCGAAGAGCTCGTCATGGTCGCCGGCCACGGCCGGGCTGAGCTCGGCCGGTGCCGCGACCGCTCCGTCCGCGCTCGTCACCGTCACTTCCTCTCTCCGGTCATCGGCATCACACGCGATCATTGACGGACGGGCCACGGGCGCGCAACATTGCGACGGGGTCGACGATCCCGCGTCCTCCTAGCTGGGCACGATCCACAGACGGATCGCCAGTCCCATTCCGGCGCACGCAACCAGTACCCGGAGCACGCGGGGCGATACCCGTCGCGTGGCGGAAGGCCCGACCAGGCTCCCAGCCAGCAACCCCACGGCCAACGGCAGCGCAGCGGTCCAGCGGACCGGCCCGAACACGGCGAAGCCGACTGCAGCGACGACGTCGGACACGCCCAGGAGCACGTTCTTCAGGGCATTGGCCCGCCGGAGGTCCTGATCGACCGTCAACAGGTAGCTCGGGCCGGGACCCCAACGCCGATCCGGGCAGGCACGTCACGAATGCCACTGCCTGCGTGACGTTCGCCGGCAGGGGCGGGAGACCGACGGCGAGCAACGCCGGATACGAGATCAGCGAGGTGATGCCACCCGCGGACCCCACCGCACCGGCCTGGGCTCCGGCCGCCAACAGCAGCGCGTCGTCGGCGGGCGAAGTCACGGTACGTCGACGCTACGCGAACTCCGGGAACGGCTCGCGCGTCGCCGTGGCCTACCTGGGCCCGGACGTCACGTCCTCGCCGCCGAATTGGGCGAGGTAGCTGACCGGGTGGTGCACGCCGAGCTCGGCGAAGCGCTCGTTGAGGGCGTGGGCGATCACATCACGGTCATACGGCGAGGGGACGAGTGCACCCGAGAGGTACGCCTCGAGCTCGAACCCCGTACTCATCCCGCCCAATTGGAAATAGCGCAACCACAGCTCACCGTGGGAGAGCCCGGCCTCCTGCCGGTAGGAATCGAGCACATGGCGGGCTTCCATCGCCGGATCGATCATGCCGCCCCCGCTTCGGGCCCTCGCTCCGGACGATCCACCGAGCGCACGATCGCCTCGGCCCGGTCACGCAGCGTCGTGCCCTGGTGCAGTGAGAGCCGCAACAGGGACTTGAAGGCGCCCTTCTCGTCGGTCCCCGCCCGCTCCATGATGATCCCCTTGGCGAGGGAGAGCACCTCCCGGTTCCGCAACGCCTCCTGGAAACGGAGCGCCATTTGCCCGTCGCTCACATCGATCTGCGCATCGCCAAGGATGACCGAGGCCTTGTCGGCGAAGGTCGCTGCCGCCTGCTGGTCCTTGACCTCGAACGACGAAGCCGTTCGGGAGTAGATATTGAGCGCGCCGACCGGCTGGTCAAAGGCCCGGAGGGGAGAGGACAGGATCGCCTTGATCCCCAGCGCACGCGCCCGGGGGGTGAATGCCGGCCAGCGGGTCTCGGTGTCGAGTGATTCGGCATGGAACCAATGGCCCTTCACGGAGGCATCGACGCACGGGCCTTCACCGGTGGCGTACTGGTCGGCATCCATCTCCATGATCGTCCGGTCGCTGGCCGCCACCGTCGAGAGGACCCCATGGCGCCGAAGCGAGACGCTGACGCCGTCCGCATCGCCGATGCTCGCGAGGGCCAGGTCGACGACGAGGTTGAGCGCGCCGTCCACGACGTCGGGATCCGTCGGCAGGCCCGCCACCCGGCGGAGATCCTGCGCGGAGAGTCTCGACCCGAACCGCTGCGATACGACATCGACCATGCCGAGCTGCTCGGGTCCCAGATGCTCGTTCCCGGGGGAAGTCTGTGCGAGGGGGGTCTTCTCCGCACGGCCGAGGTGGTGCGCCACCAGGGCCGAAGGTGACCGGATCATCAGGGCCACCCCCACTCCGCCCAGACGGCTCTCGGCGTTCGAGATGACAACCGGTCCTGCATCCCCGATGAAGACCACTTCCGCCAGGTCGAGGACCAGCGACGCAGGCTTGCGGTCTATCGCGGCGTTGATGATGGTCGCCAATTCGAGGGCGGCGACGTCGTCGACCCCGCCCCGTAGCGAGACGGTCGCCTCGCGACCTTCGAAGGTGGTCGCCGCACTGAACTGAGGGGTTGGACTGCTCGAATGCACGGATATGCACCTCGTGCTCGGAGGGCGTCCATCATCCGTTACAACCAGCACTCGATCCCAAGGGGAAACGAGCAGGCCCTTGGGCCGCTTTGGATGCAGGTGTGGGCTGTCCTCGCGGGATCCCTCACTGTAGAAGGTGCACTGCTCGGTCGGTATGCTACTCCCATTTCCAGGATTGGGGAAGGTGGAACGGGACGCCCCACTCCGGGTAGTACCACCCATCCCACTACCATTCTGGCGCCGTTGGAGGAGCAGTCTCGAGAGCTGGGAGAGGAACCTGGAATGAGCGATCTACTTTTGGGCGAGGCGCGAGAGGCGGTGGCGGGTGCGAGTCGCCACCTGGCCGAGAAAGGCCTGGTCATCGGGACCGCCGGCAACATCTCCGCCCGCCAGGGAGATCTGATCGCGGTGACTCCCACCGGGGCCGACCTCGGTGCCGTCACGGCCGAGATGGTGACGATCATCGACCTCGATGGTGCCCATGTAGACGGTGATCTCGCCGCCACATCGGAGGTGCCACTGCACACCGGCATCTACGCGGCAACGAATGCCCTCGCCGTCACCCACGCCCATGCCATGGCCTCCACCGCCCTGTCGTGCACGCACGACGTGTTGCCCCCGCTGCACTACAGCTGCCTCGGGTTGGGGGGGGCGCCCCGAACGGCGGCCTACGCTACCTTCGGCTCCCCGGAGTTGGCGAAGAATGTGATCGAAGCCCTGGAGGGGCGTAACGCAGCAATGATGCAGAACCATGGCTCCGTCGCCTACGGGAGCACCATGGATCAAGCCGTCGAGCGTCTCGAGCTCCTCGAATGGTTGGCCGAGTTGTACTGGCGCGCGTCTTCCATGGGAACCCCGCGGGTCCTGACCGACAAGGACTTCGAAGACATAATCAACGCCGCGATAACAGGGCGCTACGGCGTCATGAGAAAGGTCGAGAAGGGCTAGGAGCCGCTCAAGCGGACTTCATCGGAGGCAGGCCGAACCGTTCGCGGATGCTGGCCTGCACCTCCTCGACCGAGCGGGTGGCATCAATAGTGGCCACGCATTCCTTACGCTCGAAGATCGCGATCAGGGGCTTAGTCTCTTCGTGGTACTCCTTCAGGCGGACCGCCAGCGCCGTCGGATTGTCGTCGGCGCGCGCCACCAGAGTTCCCTGGCAGATGTCGCAGACACCTTCTCGAACGGGCCTGTGCGCAATGAGGTTGTAGTCCATCCCGCACTGTTGGCACAGCCGCCGGGACAGCACCCGACGTGTGACCTCATCGTCGGGCAGGTCGAGGTTGATGACCCCGTCGATGTCGTAACTCTCGAGGAAGAACTCGGCCTGGCGCGCCGTGCGGGGGAAACCGTCGATGACGAAGCCGAAATTCCAGTTGTGGTCGGCCAGGCGCTCCCGAACGACCGCTTCGACCAGAGCATCGTCCACCAGCTTGCCGCCGGCCATGATGCGCTTCACCTGGGCCCCGAGCTTGGTGTGATGCTGCACGTTCCACCGGAAGATTTCGCCGACGCTGAAGTGCTCGAGGTCCAAGTCATCGGCCAACAACTTGGCCTGCGTCCCCTTCCCACTCCCTTGAATCCCCATGATGATGAACTTGCGCATGCCCGATCACTCCCCGAGCGCCCGCCCCGACGCGCCTCGTCCAACCCCGGCGATCAGCGTAACGGCGCGGGCCTCGGCAGGGCGACGCGGTGGGTTCACGGCCCGGCGCCCCTCCGGCGCCGGCGCAAAAGGACCCAACCTGCCCCGCCGAGCACCAGCACACCGGCAGCGACTATGCCGACGATTTCACCCGGACTGGTCCCGCCGCCCGAGTTGGGGGCCGACGCACCGGCCGCGTTGCTCGGGGGGACGGTCGTGGTGGTACTCGGCGTGCTCGACGTCGGCGTGCTCGTTGTCGTCGTGCCCGTCGGCGTGGCCGCAAAGGCGACGACCCGGTTGGAAGAGGGTGCGAGAAGGAACCCGTCGCCTATGCTCGGCGTCGGGAAATGGTTCACCGGCACGCCGATCGAACCCTGCTGGCGCACGGTTCCCGTGGAAGGATCGAGTCCGTACAGCGTGCCGTCCTTCCCGATGGTCCACACCAGGCCGGCGGCCACGATCGGCGGGCCCCCACCTACCCGCGAGGTCCACAGCAAAGTTAGCGAGGCGGGGGAGGCGGTCACCGTGACGGCGACAGTCCCACTGGGGCACGGGAGGTAGACGGTGGTTCCCACCACCGCGCTGCCCCCGTTTATGTCATCGCTGCACGCCGAGTCGAGGCTCGCCTCCTGACCGCCGATGCCCCCGAGGTGCGAGGCGTCGAGCAGATAGACGATGCGGGATTTGCCGGCGAGGACCACCTGACCGTCCGAGAGCAGGGCGGGTGCCATCGACATGTCGAGGTCAAGGGCATTGTTCTGCGGCCAGGTGGTCGGCGCAAAGTACTGCAGCAGTTGCAGCGACGAGGAGAGCTCGAGCGCCGAATCGCTGTCGTCGTAGGGCTGGCCGGCCGAAGAGACAGATCCGTTCCCGGCGGCGACCCAGATGTCGCCGTTGCCATCGACCGTGGGAGCGGCACCACCCATCCAGATCGCACCCTGACTGTCGCCGGCGGCGCTATCGACGGTGAAATACGTCGGACTCCCACCCGCCTCGTCGACCGCGACGACCCTGCCCTTGTAGGTGGCGCAGTCTCCGTAGTTCCCACCCATGCCGAACACCACCCGGCCCGCGTCCAGAGTGAGTCCCGTGCGTTGGAGGAGCGCCGCGGGGTCCGCACCCGGGGGGTCGACGTCCACGTCCAGCTTGATCGCGCCCGACGTCGTCGACAGGCCGATCAGTTTGTGTGCGGGGCCGCCATTCACCAGTTCGTCGGCCACCACGAAGATCTCGTTCCGGGACGGGTCGATGACCGGCGTCCCGGTGATGCCAACGGAAGGCGAGATGTCGCCGCAGGGAAGCGCTGACGATGGAACGGGGCTGGCGACATGCGTGGACCAGACCACAGCGCCGGTCGCAGCGGAGAGCGCGTACACCGTGTCGTCCTCCGTCGCCACATAGACGTCCCCGCCCGACACCAGGGGCTCTCCGTAGAGATCACCGTCGAGAGCCGGAGAGGTCCACGCCGGGACGGACGTCGCGACGGCCGATGCCGAATTCGAAACACCGGACCCGGCGGCGTCGCCGTGGTACACCGTCCACGAACTGCCGCCCTCGGTCGCGGTCCCGGCGCGGGTGGCGCCGGGTCCCGCCACCACGAGCAGGGCGGAAAGGGCAAGCACTCCAAGGGCGGTTGCACGTGACAGAGGACCCGCCAGGCCCCTCATGGCTCACTCACGATCATGTCCGGTCGACCTTACGGCGGTGGCGTCGCCGGACCGGCCGAGTTCCACCCGCTCGGTGATCCGGACGGTCTCGAGGAGTCGACGATCATGGGTCACGAGCAGCAGCGTCCCTTCCCACGCTTCGAGGGCCCCTTCCAGCAGTTCGATCGCCGGAACGTCAAGATGGTTGGTGGGCTCGTCCAGGACCAGGCAGTTCGTCCCGCGGGCGACGAGGAGAGCCAGCTCCGCCCGAGTTCTCTCCCCGGGGGACAAAGAGGCTGCGACGCGGAGTACATGAGAGGCTCCGAGGCCGAACTTGGCCAGGAGTGAACGTGCCTCCGATTCGGGTGCCGTGGGACCGAGCGCAGCGAGAAACGCACCGAGCAGGGTGGACTCCCCTTCCGAGAAACGGCGGCGCTCCTGTCCCAGTTCACCGACAATGACCGACGGGCCGCAAAAGTGCGCACCCGACGCGAGGGCGACCCGCCCGAGTAGCGCGGCCAGGAGGGTCGACTTCCCGCTGCCATTGGGACCGACTATGGCCAGACGGTCGGCCCAGCGCACCTCGAGATCGAGCGGGCCGAGCTGCCATTCGCCACGACGGACGACGGCATGGGACAGGCGGGCGACGACGTCGCCGCTGCGACGGGCCATGGTCAGGTCGAGGTGGAGATCCCAGGCTTCCCAGGGCTTCTCGACGGGAGCGAGCCGCGCCAGTGCCTTCTCGGTGATCCGGACCTTCGAGGCCTGCTTCTCGGTGCGGTTGAGCCGGAAATCCCGTTGGGCCTTGTCCCCGTCCTTCGGGTTGCGCTTTTCCTTCGAGACCCCGCGCACCGCCCACGCCCGTTGGGCACGCTCCCGCGCCCGCAACCGCTCCCGCTCGGCCACGTAGCCCTCGTAGGCCTCCTCGGCGTGGCGCCGACCCGTTGCCTTGGCCTCGACAAATCCCGCAAAGCCCCCGCCGTACGTCGTGACCCGATGCGACGCCTCGTCGATGTCGACCACCGTGTTGACAATGCGTTCCAGAAAAGCCCGGTCGTGGCTCACGACCACCAGACCACCCCGCCGCCTCGAAAGGAAGTCCTCGAGACGATCGAGCCCGTCGAAATCGAGATCGTTGGTCGCCTCGTCGAGGAGGAGGAGATCGTGGAGCGAAAGCAACAGGGCGGCCAGGGACGAGCGTGCCCGTTGCCCTCCCGAGAGCGACGCGGTCGGGAGCTCGAGCAGGCGGGCCGGGAGCCCGAGGTCGTCGAGCACGCCCGCTGACCGCGCCGCGAAATCGGGAGCTCCGAGCTCCATGTAACGCTCGAGTGCGACGGAGTACCGATCTTCGGACCCCGGGCCCGCGGCGGCAAGTCCCTGGCCCGCTGCCTCGAGCTCGGCCTCGGCGCCGGCGACGCCCGTCCGGCGAGCCAGCAGTTGGGACAGGGTCTCGGTACTGTGGATCTCGGGTTCCTGGGCCAGGTACGCGATGGTCGAACCGGGAGGCGTCACCACGACGCTTCCCGAATCAGGTGTCTCGACCCCGGCCAGAATTTGCAGGAGTGTCGACTTTCCGACCCCATTCGGACCGACGACACCGACGCGGTGTTCGGGCCCCACGGTGAGGTCGACGTCGGTGAGAATCCGGGCCGCACCGCGATCCTTCGAGATCAGGTGTGCGACAACGGTGGCGGTTGGGGCGGCGGAAGGGCGGGGCATGGCGGTCTCCGGGTCGGCTCGAGCGGGGCAAGGCTCGAAGGCGGAGATCAGATGCGCACGGACCCGATGTTATCTCCGGGCCTCGGGAGTGCGGCGCGCTCCCCGGGGGTTGAACGGCCTCTGACTCAAGGCGATTCGAGATCCGACATTCTGAAGAGGGAGTGCAGGACAATCCCTTCGGCGCCGACCACGTCCGCGCCGCCCGCCTCCCGGTCGATGACACACAAGGCATGGTGGACCACGGCGCCTTCGGCCCGGAGATCCTGGGCCGAGAGGATGATCTGTCCGCCGGTCGTCACCACGTCCTCGACGATGAGCAGGCGCATGCCGCGGATGTCGCCGCCCTCGCATGTCTTCTCGGTGCCGTACTTCTTGGCCTGCTTGCGTACGAAGAAGGTCGGCAGGCCCGTGTGGGCCGAGAGCAGCGTGGCGATCGGGACACCGCCCAGTTCGAGTCCCGCCAGGCCGTCGGTACCCGGGGGGACGAGCGGAGCCAGTTCCTCCACAATCGCCGCCAACAGCGAGGGGTCCGACTCGAAGCGATACTTGTCGAAGTAACGGTCCGCCGTGCGTCCTGACCGCAGTACGAACGTCCCGGTCAGGTGGGAGGCGGCGAAGACTCTCGAGGCCAGGGTCACGCCCCCATTCTGCTCCCCCGTGCCCATTGGGGCATGCTGCACCGATGAACGAGCCGTTCCCCGAACCCACTCGCCCCGTAGGCTCGCGGGCCGACGTGTTCCTCGGGTATCTCGACTTTTTCCGCGCCAAGGTGCTGGACAAAGTGAGCGGGCTCGAAGAAAGCGAGCTGCGGCACAGCAGGTTGCCCTCGGGCTGGACACCCCTCGAGCTCGTCAGGCATCTGGCCTTTGTCGAGATGCGCTGGCTCGAATGGGGCTTCGAAGGCCGGGAAGTGACCGAACCGTGGGGCGACAACCGCAACGGGCGCTGGCACGTCGGCGCCGATGAGAGCCTCAGCCGACTGACATCGGCGTTAGCGGCCCAAGGAGACCGGACCCGCGCCGTGATCGAGTCCCACGACCTCTCCGAAATCGGTCAGCCGGGCCCTCGATGGGACGGCGCCGACCCACCGACGCTCGAACGGATTCTGTTCCACCTGCTGCAGGAGTATGCGCGTCACCTGGGCCACCTCGACATCGTCGCCGAGCTCGCCGACGGGTCGACCGGCGAATAACGCCCCCACCGATTGCAACCTCGGTTTCAACGGTGTGCCTCGGCGCCTTGGTCATGCTGCCCACAGACTCTTCGGGGTCCGCGGGGACAGAGGGTCCGCGGCCCCTCGATAGGGTGGCGCCATGGAACGTCCGGGCGGTGTTCTCCCCGACGGTTATCAGCGGAACCCGACCGAAGTCGTGCACCTGGCGTGAACGACGAAGCCGCGCCGTTCCGCGCCGAGGAGCTCGAGCGACTGGGCCTCTACGATCCAAGGGCCGCGGATGGCCCCGAGCGGCTGGAGCTCATCCGCTATGTGCTTTCACGCGGCGCCACCGTCGAGGAAGTGGCCGCCACCTCGAACCTCGGAGAACTCGCGCTCGATCTGGACCTGCGGCCCCGCGGATCCCTCACCGTCGGTCAGGTGATAAAGGCGACAGACATCGAATGGCCCACTGCCACACGCCTGCTCGGCGCCTTGGGGATGGCGACGGACCTCGACGAGCCGGTCACGGAGGAGGAAGCCGAGACCATCCGGCTCTTCGTCGCCAGCACCGCGCTCCTCGGCGAGGAGACCGCAGTGCAGCTGGCCCGCGTCACCGGAGCCGCCGTGGCGAAGGTCGCCGAGACTCTCGTCGCAAGTTTCCGCATTCAGGTCGAGCTACCCCGTCGCGACGCGGGAGTCCGCTACGTCGACGTCGTCAAGGAGTATTCGGATATCACCACGTCACTCCTTCCGGCATTCGTCCGCAGTCTCGATGCGCTGTTGCGCCAGCAGATCCTCGCCGTGGCGAAGAGGATGTGGTCGACCGACGAGGAACATTCGACGGTGACGCTGTGGCGCACGGTTGGCTTCGTCGACCTGGTGGGATACACCGAAGTGACGGGTTCGCTCTCCGCGCGCGATCTGGCGGCCGTGCTCATCGACTTCGACGAGCGGACGGCCCGAGCGGTCCGAGAGGGGAACGGGCAAGTCGTCAAAATGATCGGCGACGAGGCGATGTTCGTCACCGAGGAGCCTGGCGACGCGTGCCGGATCGCCCTGAACCTCGTGGCCGCTTTCACCGACGACCATTCGCCCCCGGTGAGGGTCGGGCTCGCCACCGGAGAGATGGTTTCGGTGTTCGGCGATCTCTACGGACCCGATGTCAACCTCGCCGCCCGCCTCGTTGCCGGCGCCGAACCCGATACGGTCGTGGTCTCTCAGCGGACACGAGACGGAGCCCCCGACTTCCTCTTCGATGCTCTCCCGCCGCGCCAGCTCAAGGGATTCCCGGATCCGATCACCTCCTACAAGCTCGTTTCGTCGCATGGCGCCCGCGAGGCGCTGCGGCTACCGTCACCGGGAGCAGCCGAGAGATAGCCGACGTTCGTCCCGCACAAAACCCGGGCCATTCTCGCCTCCTCAGCCCTCGAAAAAGGAAAGGAATCACCGATGAGCGAGCAGCCCGACGCCACCATTTCCGAACAAGACGGGATCATCACCGTCACGTTCGACCGGCAGAAGAAGCTCAACGCGATCAACACCGAGATGTCGGAGGCATTGTGGCAAGCCGCCAACTCGCTGGCCGATCGCGACGATCTGCGCTGCATGGTGATCACGGCCAACGGGGCCTACTTCACGGCCGGCATCGACCTGATGACCACCGTCGGGAACCGCCCCGGGAACCCCGAGACGGAGCATCTGCATCCGGGTTGGAACTTTCGTCGTAACTACCGGAGCCACCATCTGCTGTACGACGAGTTCGAGTCGATCGAAAAGCCGATCATCCTCGCGGCCCAAGGGCACTGCCTCGGGGCCGGCCTGGAAATGGCGGCCTCGTGCGACTTTCGCTTCTGTACTCCAGCGACGGAGTTCGGCCTCCCGGAAGTGCACATCGGGGTCATCGCCGGGAGCGGGGGGACGAGTCGATTGACCCGGCTGCTCGGCCCCTCCTGGGGCAAGTGGCTGGCGATGGCGGGCCAGAGGGTCGGGAGCGAGCAGGCCCACCAGATAGGCCTCGTCCACAACGTGTTTCCACCAGAGACGTTCCTCGCGGATGTCTACGAGTTCTGCCGCGACCTCATCACCATTCCGGCGGAAGTGCTCGGGATCGCCAAGCTCGCCGTGGACATGTACGCCGACGTTCACGACCGCACGGTGCAACGCCACGTCGACAGGCTGCTGGTGACCGGCATAATGAACTCGCCCGAGTACGAGGAGCGCACCGCCCGGTTCCGGCCCGCGGCGCCGAAGGCGTGAACCGCCAGTCTCAGCCCAGCGTGCGGAAAGGCTCACTCGGGGCACAGATCGGGCACGGATACTCCATTCCGTGCTCAGAACCGCCACCCACTCCCGACGTGCCCTTTTCCGGCGGCTGATCAGGTACGGCTCGGTCTCTGCCGTCGCCACCGCCACCAGCCTCACTGTTCTCGGGGTTCTCGTCGGCATCCTCAGCTTCCCGGCAATCTGGGCCAACGTGATCGCGACAGCGGTCGCGACGGTGCCCTCCTTCGAGCTCAACCGGAGATGGGTCTGGGCCCAACGCGGCCGACGCTCCCTTCTCCGCCAGGCCACGCCGTATTTTCTCCTCTCGCTCATCGGGTTGGTCATATCGACGTTCGCCGTGCATCTGGCGTCCGATGCGACCAGTGCGACATCACGGCTGTTGCACACCGCAGCCGTGGAGATGGCCAACGTCGCCGCGTATGGAACCCTCTGGATCATTCAGTTCGTTCTCTGTGACCGCGTCCTCTTTCGCTCACCCGGGGTTGCGTCGGACTACGACGATCGGCATGACCGATCCGGGGAGCGGAGTACGCACGTCACTGCGTTCGTGTCCGCAGAGCGAACGTTGAGTGAACACTCCCCCTCGGGCGTTTGATGGGGGCCCCGGGGGCATTCACCTCACGGGCCGTCTGACCCGCCACGCCGTTCGCCCCCGATGCGAGGAGAAAAACCGATGGCTTCACCGTTCGATGGTCCGCGCCTGAGCCGCCGCCAACTGCTGGCTTCGCCGGCCACCGCCACCACGGCCGACTTCGTCATCGGTGGTGCCCGACGCACGGTTCTCGGGCCGGCCGGGCCACGCCCCGTCACCATCAAGTCGTCGTACAACCGGCTGGCCGCGGATCGGGCGCGTACGGCTCTGACACCGGCTGCGCCTATGACGGCGTCGCTTCGAGGTAGGTCGTCACCTCCCGCAGCGCAGTCCGCAGATCCACCAGGCTGTTCCGGTTGTAGAGCGGCCCCGTGCCATCGCTGAGCAGCAAGCCCGCCATGGCCACGCCGCGAGCCGAGACGGGGAGCCGGCTCGAGAGTACGTCGAGCATGGTGCGCACGTCGCCCCCGGCATCGATGATGCGGTCACGGCAGAGGGGGGCGTGCGGATTGCGCGCCCGTGGTGCCCTGTAGGCCTGGTCCAGTACCTGCTGCCAGCTCTGCACCAGCTCCCATCGGGCGGCCGACAGGAGATACTCGGCGCGGGCGGCCACGACGCGACCTGAAGCGGGTGGTCGCCCCGAGGCCAACTGTCGATCAAGCACGTGGCCGAACAAGATGGCGAGTATCCCCGGTAACTCCTTGTGACGGCGGCGGACGATCCGCTCCGCCTTGCGGATTTCCGGGGATTGGCGGACGATCCGCCGGGTGTCGGCGGAGCGATCACGGACGGTGGGGCGTCTCGATTGGAGCGTTGTCATGAGTTCCATGATGCGCTCGCAAACCAGGACTCGAAAGTGGCATGATTGACGTAGTGCGCGACTTTTCTGCCAACTCCGTGACCGGACGGACACGTTCGGGATCCGGCGATCCGGCCCGGGGGATGGCGGCGCGCGCGGCCGGGAAGGTGGCGATCGTCGTCTACGACGGGGTCGGCGTGTTCGAGCTCGGCGTGGCCTGCGACGTGTTCGGGAACACCGCTCTGACCGACCTCGGGGTCCCCTGGTACCGGCTCTCCATCTGTGGCGCCGGCGGCACCACGGTGACAGCCGACGGCGGTCTTCGCATCGAACCGCCCTACGGGCTGGAGAGGACCCGCCGGGTCGACACTCTGATCGTCCCACCCACCGACAGGATCGATGAGCTCCCGGCCGAGGTGTTCGACGCGCTCCGGCGCGCGCACGCACGCGGGTGTCGCATCATCTCGTTGTGCACCGGCGCGTTCGTCCTGGCCGAGGCGGGTCTGCTCAAGGGCCGGCGCGCCACCACCCATTGGACAGAGTGCGACGACCTTGCCCGCCGCTACCCCGACGTGTCGGTCGATCCCGGCGTGTTGTACGTCGACGAGGGTGACATCCTGACGTCGGCGGGGAGCGCGGCCAGCATCGATCTCTGCCTGTATGTCGTCCGCTGCGACTACGGCAGCGACGTCGCCACCCGGCTGGCGCGCGAACTCGTCGTCCCACCCCAGCGAGACGGCGGCCAGGCGCAGTACATCGATACCCCGTTGCCGGCTCTCGACGACTCTAACCTCTTCGCCGACACGATCGCCTGGGCCCAGGAGCACTTGAACGAGCCCCTCGCCGTGGCCGATCTGGCCGCCCGATCCGCCATGAGCCCGCGGACCTTCGCGCGCCAGTTTCTGGCCGCGACCGGAACCACCCCGCACCAATGGCTCCAGCGCCAGCGGGTACATCTGGCGCAACGGCTCCTCGAGACGAGCGACTTCTCCATCGAGTCCGTCGCCGCCGGCACGGGCTTCTGCACCGCCGGCAACCTCCGCAAGCATTTCAGCCGGATCATGCACACCAGCCCCCAGGCCTACCGGCGAACCTTCCAGCACCGGAACGGCTGAACCTGGCCGAAGGTCAAGATCCCGGGACCTCACCGGCCTTCCAAGTGACAGACTCGGGGTCGTGGAAGAAACCCTGCTCGTAGAAGTGTCCCGCCGGGTGGCAACCGTCACCCTCAACCGCCCAGCCGTCCGCAACGCGTTGAATGCCGCCCTGCGCCGCGCCCTCCCCACCGCTATGGAAAGCCTGGACCGCGACGAATCTGTCGATGTCATCATCCTCACGGGTGCGGATCCTGCCTTCTGCGCGGGCGTGGACCTCAAAGAGCTCGGCGGAGGGAGTGGTGGAGATGAGGGAGAGATCCGCGAGTTGATCGAAGGAGGGAACCCCTTCGGTCCCGTCTCCAAGCCCATCATCGGAGCCATCAACGGCGTCGCCGTCACGGGCGGATTCGAGCTTGCGCTCAACTGCGACTTTCTCATCGCTTCTGAACGGGCGAGCTTTGCCGACACGCACGCCCGCGTCGGGATTCAACCGGGCTGGGGTCTCACGGTCCTGCTCCCCCAGGCCATCGGTGTGCGCCGGGCCAGGGAGATGAGCACGACCGGCAACTTCGTGGACGCCCGGACTGCAGCGGAGTGGGGGCTCGTGAACCGCGTCGTCGCGCACGATGACCTCCTCCTCACCTGTGGCGCGCTGGCCGCGGACATCGTCTCGAACGACCAGGCCGGGGTGCGCCGGATCCTCCGCACCTACGCGGAGGCTGCCGCGATCACCACCGCCCCGGCCCGACGGCTGGAGGCCGAAGTCTCGGTGGAATGGCTCCGCTCGGGTGGAGGTCGGCCCGAAGAGGTCGAACGCCGCCGAAAGGCAATTATCGAACGAGGCCGTACGCAGGTGGGGTAGGCGTGCGTCCCCCGACAGCGGGCGGTCGGGCGAACTAGAAGAG
>Ga0182030_10000834_pt1 | contig 60661 bp, 46 predicted proteins | sample 812S3MmetaG_FD_121299 | JGI IMG/M metagenome (GOLD analysis project Ga0182030, IMG submission 121299) | Permafrost microbial communities from Stordalen Mire, Sweden - 812S3M metaG (Illumina Assembly) | ecosystem: Environmental > Terrestrial > Soil > Wetlands > Permafrost | place: Sweden... | reverse complement strand
GGCCGCGCGCAGAAAGCTGGTGGGCTCGAGCAGTGAGGTGGTATACCACATGGTCGCCGCCAAAGGAACCAGTGTGGCCGCCAGGAAGATCAGGATCAATCGATTGCGAAGGCGATTCACCCGACCCGTCCTTTGCCCGATTTCTTCAGGTCCTCCAGTCGGAGGGGACCGGGCGTCCGAAATACCTGCCGCTCATCCTGACCGGGAGTTATGACTTCGAGCAAGTCCACGTGGAGTCCGCCACCCGGTTCCAAAATGGAGTTGAGCTTAGGCGGGACGGTCTTCAACTCCAGTTGCAGCCAGAATTGCTGGTCCGGAGCGAGGCCCGCAGTGGACACCAACACGTTCTCCAGACACCAGGTTTCCGTGGCGGAAAGCGATAGATTAGTGCGCCGGCGCGGCGGCTTACCGGGGGGGCCGGGAAACGACACGGCAAACACGTCGCCCGTTCCCCAGATGTCGTAGCTCACAAAAAAGTGGTGCTCGGAGCGTTTGAGCTGGGTGGCGAACTGGTCGCGGAAGAGTCCGACGGTGGCCACGTATTCGACCGTGGAGCCGTTTCTTAAACGGTTTAGCGAGTTTCCCTGCAGAAAATGCAGGCCCAGGGAAGAGATGCGGAGGTGGTCGTCATCGCAGGTAACGATCAGGGAATCGGCGGCCCTCGCAGGGAATAGAGGAGCCAAGAGGCTGGCCAGAAGCCAGCCGCGTCGGCTGATCTGTGGACCCCGTGAGGGTTCTTGCATCAGGGAAGAATGCCCATCATGAAAATCGGCTCGACGTGTCCCGTCCGCATAGGAATCGCCACCGCCAGGGAGAACACCGACTCCCGGAGGCCTATGCCCACCGAGTGTCTGGCCACGGCAGGCTGGCTTTCATCCCAAATGGCGCCCAAATCATAGAACGCCTGGAGAGGACCGTAATGGTATTCGACGGAGTTGTGGAGCGCGCGGTTTCCCCCCAAGGGGTCGATCTCGTACTTGTTCCAGCCGCGCAGGTACTCGGTATTCCCCAGTACGAAACGGTCGGACAGGGGAGCGCGTCCGGTGATGTACCCGCCCCAGGCGTTATCTATGACGATGTGCTTGCCGTGGCGGATCTGGTAGCGCACGCCTCCGGAGCGGACGGAATACACGTAGTCGCTGTTAAATCCGCGGGCGGCGGTGTGCAGGGAGAGGTCGGCGTCGAACTCCTGCTGGTTGTAGGCGCCCTCGGTGCTCTGGTGGTAATGCAGATTGGTGACGATGGCGTTGGCGCCCGTGGTTTCCGCGGGGCCTTCCTCCTCGAACCGCTCGATGCGCGCTCCCACGGTAAGGGTAAGGGGTTTGAAGATTATGATCGCCGCGGTGGGCTGGAAAGCCAATCGGGAACGGTAGAGGGCCGGCGCGTCCGCGGGATTCGCTGAGTCGGCGGCGACGGTTAGCCGGTTCCACTGGGTGTGGAACGTCTCGGCTTCGAACTTGAAACTTAGCCGGTCGGTGCCCACGCTCTTGTCTTCGTAGCGCGCCACCACGCCCGAAAATCGTTCCGTCAGCCAGTCGCCGTTACTCACCAGGCCGAGCGCGAAAACATGCGGCCCGGTAGTGACCGCGGCTTCCCCGCTGCCGCTGAAACCCTGTTTCGAGTTGTAGACGAACTGATTGACGTTCATGCCCAGGCTGGCGCGCGCCGGCCGCACTTCGAACTCCACGCGAACCTGCTCGGGAGTTTCGCCGCGTACGATCCGATGGGTCACTTCGCGGGCGCTCATTTCTTTCTTGAGGTTTTGCGCCAGGGTGTCGAGCGAGGCGGGGTTCAGCTTCTGTCCGATGATAGCAGTCAGCTCATGGAGCAGGCCAGTGCTGATCTTATTGGTGGTATCCGACTGCAGGTTGGTGGCCCAACCCTTCCCGGAGACGATCACCGTTTCCACGGTGTAACGCGCATTGACATTGTTATCGGAGTCTTGCGGTGCGGCAAAGAGCAAACTGCCCAGAAGTAGACAGCCGAGCCAGGCACATTTCATGTGGACTGCAATCGCACGCTTGGTACCAATTGCAAACTGCTGAAAGGAATAGGAATAAGGCCTGGAACGATGTGCTGGCCGTTCACAGGTGTGGAAGTGTAGAAGGATACCCCTGTTCCCGCGGGGGCGAGCCGGGCTGGGCCTAAAGTACTTTGGCCAGCTCGGTCGCAAAGGCACTGCGCGGCGATTGTTCGCGCTCTTTGCCGCCACGGCGTTTACGGTCTGGCCGGGGCTGCATGCGAGGCGCACTTGCACTGGCGCCGACACCGGCTACTGAAGCGGCCGGTTGAGCGCCACGCGGCAGTTCCTTGCCCTTGGGGGGCTGAGCCGGGTTGGCACGCAACAACCGATCTTCTAGCGGTGCACGGTCGAAGCGGCGAATGATCGCCTGCATCTCGTCGTTAGTCGGTGCTTCGACAAAAGCGAAGCCCTTCGATTCCTGGGTTTCATGGTTTCGGATCACCTTTACGGCATCGGCCACCAGATCTTCGGCGGCGAGCCATTGCTTGATATCATCGGCGGTGACCCACGTAGGAAGGTTGCCAAGGAAAACGGTAAAGCTCATTCAGTTAATTCTGGATACTCCGTTGGTTGAATTTGCGGGACTTCAAGGGCAGGATTCCGATCAGATCGCAACTTGATAGTACCAGAGTGTTCGCGCCGATTGCAAACAAAGATCTCGGGTTTTCGCGCTGTTTTTAGAAAGCAGTACAATCGTCCCACGGGAGTTCGCAAATCATGCAGATTACGTTCGAAAATACGCTTTTCACCTTAGAAGGTTCAGTGGCTGTAGTCACGCTCAATCGCCCCGAGCGCCGCAATGCGCTCTCGCTCGGCCTGATGCGCGAATTGATCGCCGCGCTCGGCCATGTCAGTGGCGATCGCACCGTCCGCGCCGTCATTTTGGCGGCCGCCGGCAAGGTATTTTGTTCCGGACACGATCTGTCCGAAATGGCCGGCCGCGACATCAACGAGTATCGCGAGATTTTCGACGTTTGCAGCGAGCTCATGTTGAAGATTCAGGCGATCCCGCAGCCGGTGATCGCCGAAGTGCAGGGCGTGGCGACGGCTGCCGGCTGCCAGTTGGTCGCTGCCTGCGATCTGGCGATAGCGGCCGAAGGGGCGTGGTTCGCCACTCCCGGAGTCAAGATCGGACTGTTCTGTACCACTCCGATGGTGGCGTTGACGAGGGCAATCGGGCGCAAGAGGGCGCTGCAAATGCTGCTCACCGGCGATCCGGTCGACGCCCGGACGGCGGCGGAGTGGGGACTCATTAACGATGTCGTGCCGGCCGCCGAGTTGACGGCGGCCACGCGCAAGCTGGCGGCGAAGGTGGCGGAGGCGAGTCCGCTGGTGGTGTCGATCGGCAAGCAGGCGTTCTATACGCAGATCGATCTCGATACTCCGAAAGCTTACGCGTATGCCAAGGAAGTGATGTCGCTGAACGCCATGGCGGCGGACGCGCAGGAGGGTATTGGGGCGTTCCTGGGGAAGCGAGCGCCTTGCTGGAGCGGGAAGTAGGGGGCAGAAGATCAGCCCCACCAGATTTCAAACTGCCTCAACCTTCCATTCCTCGGGCAGATCCCAGGGGCAGGCCTCTTGAGCCGAGTCGGGTTGGAGTCGATACGCCTCGCGCATCCGTTCCTGTTCGCGGCGAAAAATCGCCTCGGCCCTCTCGTCGGCAGTCATCCCCATCTTCCACTCCCGTCTTTGTGAGGGTGGAATTCTACGAGGTCGAACAGAAACTCGTTCAGCGACTGTCCACATCGATCACACGCCACCATGCCAGCTTGCTCTTCCAAGCGAACGCCGCAGCCCGGACAGTACCAGATTCCTCCCCACCGGAATGTAGCTCGACGCGGTTCGCTAGTCCGCATCTTCAGAACATGAATCTCCGTGAACGCTGCGGAGAGCCGGCCGCTTAGCGGCATCTCCCCTCGCTTACACGCCCAGCCGCCGTCCACCTGTTCCAGATTCTCGCCGCACTTGGGGCAGAACATCGCCGTGTCTCCTTACCACTGCTCCGAGACGCAGCGTAGCACCAACCGCCTCTCGATTTGATTCTCGACTTTACAGCATTTCGAATGACTGGAGTACGTTCGCGTTTGGCCACCGCTTTAGCTTATAGTCTTTTTGCGGTATATTGGGCAAAGAAAAAGCGAATGGAGGACATCCAGGACCAACTCGCTGCCCTGCGACGGCGGATCGCCCGCGTGGATCGCAAATACGCCGATGCGAGCCCTCCGCCTGCCCCCAAACTGGAACGCCCGACGTCCGCCGGGTACATCCAGGACCTCATCAGCGGCGCGGTGGTCTCCACTCCCTTCGGCGAGCACTTCGAGACCGAGAAGCTGTGGGAACGGCATCGCCGCCACGGCAGCATGGACATCTCCGACCTCGCCGAGTTGCCGGAGGATCTTCTGGCGCAGCTTTCCGATGGCGCTATCGGCAACGCTCATCCTACTAAATGGGCGTTTCTCGACACCGAGACCACCGGACTCGCCGGCGGCACCGGGACGTATGCGTTCTTAATAGGTGTGGGATCGATCGAGCCGGCGGGGTTTCGACTGCGCCAGTTCTTCATGCGCGATTATGGCGAAGAGGCCTCGCAGCTCCATCGGCTGGCCGAGTACCTGGCGCAGTTCGACGTGCTGGTGACCTACAACGGCAAGGCGTACGACCAGCCGCTGCTCGAGACGCGCTTTCGCATGTCGCGCGCGCGCCATCCCTTCGACCGCATGGAGCACCTCGACCTGCTCTTCGGCGCCCGCCGCCTGTGGAAGTTGCGGCTGGAGAGCTGCCGCCTGGTGGACCTGGAGAATCAGATCCTGGGCGTGGAGCGGCAGGGCGATCTGCCGGGCGAAATGATCCCCTACTGCTACTTCGGATACCTGCGCACCAAGCGGGCGTTCGACCTGGTTCCCATCTTTCACCACAACGCCATCGATATCCTGTCGCTCGCCTGTCTGACGGCCATCGTGCCGTTCGCATTCCGCTCGCCGGAGACGGCGGCGCTGCGGCATGGCGCCGATTTCGTCGGCCTGGCGCGATGGCTCGACCGCGCCGGACGTCACGATGAGGCGGTGCGCCTGCTGCGCCGCGCGGTCGAGATGGGGCTGCCGGATGCGCTATTGTTTCGCACGCTGTGGGACATTGCGGGGATGGAGCGAAAGCTGGGTCGGGAAGATGCGGCGCTGGCGGCGGTGACGGAGCTCGCGACGGTGCGCAATCCCTACCGCGTGCGCGCGTTGGAAGCGCTGGCCAAGCACTACGAGCATCGCGAACGCAATTACGCTATGGCTCTGGAGATGACACTCACCGCGCGCAAACTGGAAGACAGCCCGGCAATCCGTCGGCGCGAGACGCGCCTGAAAGTGAGGTTGGAGCGGCCGCTGCTTTTGAAAGGGCTCGCGATTGGAGAGACAGGAGCGGCCTCTGCGGGTCCGATGAAGTTTTGACAGCCCCTGGCGGGGCTGTCGGAAGTCAGTTCCTCACCGGCCTACGGTCGACAACGAGTGATGAAAATATTCGGCAACCGAGCCAGGCTTGGGAAGCAACGGTCAGCCGCGCGATTTTCAGGAGAGAATGCGTGCGCCCCAGCCGACGTGGGCGGGCTTCTGTCTGCGGCGAGCTTCAGACCCACTCTCTTGGGGCCGGGCGCGAGTGCCGACGCCGGAGAAATTCGTTGCGTATCGAAAACGGCAGCCTGAAAGGCTGCCTGCAGGCAGGATTGCCTGCCACACGAAAAAAGGCCAAAGGCGAGGGGCGAGCTCCGCTCGCCTGGACAAGCTAAAGCTTATCCTACCCCAACCCTGGGATGCCGCCGAGAGTCTTGGCTAGCTTGACCGCGCGCACAATCGCTTCCGCCGCCGCTTCTGCCGCCGCGATGCCGAGTACGTTGATGTCGGCCTTTCGTTCGCCGAGAGAGAGCGCGAAGGCGATGTCGCCGTCGAACATGGTGTTCACCGGAAAAATCGTGCGCGCCATCCCGAGCGAGGCCTGCTGCGCGAGCTTGTTGGCTTGCACCTTGGTGAGCTTCGCGTTGGTGGCCACCACCACGAGCGTGGTATTGCGGCCGGCGAATCCTCCGGCGGCCCCACGCTTCATCTGTTCCTGCGTGTCGGCGAAATCGGAGCCATCGGGCGTCTTGCGGGCACCGGCGAGAATTTTGCCGGTGGCCGGATCTCGCACATCGCCGAATGCGTTGACCACCGCCAGGCTGGATACTATGGTGCCGCCCGGGAGGGTCACGGTGAACGAACCCACGCCCGATTTCATAGCGTGACTCATGCCGAGAATCTTGCCGACAGTCGCGCCAGTGCCTGCGCCCACGGAGCCTTCCTTCACAGCATCCGCGGTGGCTGCCGCGGCGGCCGCCTCGCCCATTGCCACCGTCGGACGGACACCGCGTTTGGCGATCGAGAGGTCGAACAGGATGGCGGCCGGAACCAGCGGCACCTTGCCGGAGCCGGTGTCGAAGCCGATACCTTGCTGCTCCAGATAACGCCGCACACCGGACGCGGCTTCCAACCCGAACGCGCTGCCGCCCGCTAACAGGATTCCGTGGATCTCATTCGTCACGTGCCCGGGATCGAGCACCGGAGTCTCCTCCGTGCCGCTGGCCGATCCGCGAATATCGACACCGCCCACCGCGCCCTGCGGGCACAGAATCGCGGTGCAGCCGGTGATCGCCTGAAAGTCCGAGACGTGGCCCACGCGAATGCCGGGAATGTCGGTGAGGCCTTTCATGGCGGGTTTTCTTCATAGGTATGGTAGCATCGGAGGACGGGGATCGACCTAACTTGCTGGATCTGCTGAAAGAGCCAATCCTATCCATCCAGGAATTCTGCTTGTTGGCTGGCCGGGCCTTCCGAAATATTTTCCGTAGTCCTCATTATTCCGACGACATCGCTTTCCAGATGGACGCCATCGGCGTAGGCAGTTTGCTGATTGTGGTCATCGTGGGATTTTTCAGCGGCGCCGTCATGGCGCTGCAGATGTATCATGCGCTGGCTACCTATGGACAGGTGGGAAAGACCGGCCAGTTGGTGTCCATCACGCTGGTGCGCGAACTCGGCCCGGTGCTGACGGCGGTGATGGTGGCTGGGCGCAATGCGTCCGGTATCGCCAGCGAACTCGGGTCCATGAAGGTGACCGAGCAGATCGACGCCATGCGCGCGCTGGGTACCGATCCGTTGCAGAAGTTGGTGACTCCGCGCCTCATCGCCACCGGCGTGATGCTGCCGCTGCTGGTGATCATCGGCGACTTCGTGGGAATTTTTGGCGGCTGGGTGATTTGCCATTTTGTGCTGGCACTGCCATCCAAGCAATACTGGATCACGGCGTGGCAGGCTCTCGATGGAATGGACGTTTGCGAAGGGCTGCTGAAGCCGTTTCTGTTCGCCATCGTGATCGCGCTGATCGGTTGCTTTTACGGGCTGCGTACCACTGGCGGTACACAAGGTGTCGGTCGCGCCACAACGCAAGCTATGGTGATGGCTACGGTCCTGGTATTCATTCTGGATCTGGTGGTCACCAAAATTTTCGTCAGCCAGGCCGCATAAATGGAGCCCGCCGAAAGCAAGCCGCCCATTCTTCGTTTCGACCGCGTCAACGTGTCTTTCGAGGGCGTCGAAGCTCTGCGCGACATGACGTTTGAGGCGCGCGAGGGGGAATCGCGGGTGATTCTAGGCGCGGCCGGCAGCGGCAAGACCGTATTGTTGAAGACGGCGCTGGGGCTGGTGCGTCCCGATTCCGGCAAGGTGTTTGTGTTCGGCCGCGACATCAGCGGGATGCAAGAGCAGGAGCTGTTCGGAATCCGCAGCCGCATCGGCATGCTGTTCCAGGAGAGCGCCCTGTTCGATTCCATGAACATCGAAGATAACGTGGCGTATCCGCTGCTCAACCAGAAATCGATCCAGTGTCCGGAAGGCGAAGTATATGCGCGCGTGAAGCAGGCGCTGGAATTTGTGGAGTTGGGCGGCACGTTGGCGAAGTTTCCCGCCGAACTCTCGGGCGGCATGCGGCGGCGCGCGGCCATCGCCCGCGCGGTGGTGACGGAGCCGCCCCTGGTGCTTTACGATTCGCCCACGGCGGGGCTTGACCCCATTACGGCGCACACCATCATCGCGCTGCTGATCAAGGAGCGCGACACCGCCAAGACCACCACCCTGCTGGTAACGCATCGCTATCAGGACGGGAATCTGATCGCCAATTTCCGCTACAATTCGAAACAGGGCGTTGTCGAGCCTGCCAGCCACGCGGACGGTCATATCGCGCGAACCACTTTCATGGTGCTCAAGGAAGGGCGGCTGATTTTCGAAGGAGATCAGGATCTCCTGGAAGCTTCCCAGGATGTATACATATCGAAGTTCGTGAAGCAGCGGGAATAAACGATGCCGGATCACACCAAGGTACGCTGGTCGCAGTTGCGCGTGGGGATCATCGCGATTACGGCATTTGCGATCCTCTTCGTGATGGTCTTTCTGCTCACCAGCACGAAGGGCGGAATCTTCAAGCACAACGTCCTGTTGCGGACGTACATGGATGACGCGTCGGGATTGGGCGATGGCACGGCGGTACGGCTCAACGGCATCGCCATCGGATATCTCGACCGGCTGGAGCTGACCGGTTCGCGCGATCCGAAACGGGCCGTGGGGTTCGACATGCTGGTGCAGCCCGAGTATTTGGGCCAAATCCCGGTGGATTCGGTGGTGGGCATCGGCGCCGCGAACCTGCTGGGCGATAAATTCCTGAACATTACCAAGGGGCAGAGTCCTCAGCATGTGAAGGAAGGCGCCGAGCTGAAGCCGCTCGAGTCGCAGGATATACCCGAATTGCTCAAACAGATGGCCACGCTGTTGACCACCTTCCAGACCAGCGTGAATCGCGTGGATGCGCTGCTCGCCGGAGTGGAAGCGGGCCAGGGCAATCTGGGCAAACTGCTGAAGGACGAGGGGCTGTACAACACCATCAACGCCATCACTACCGAAGGGCAGAAGCTGCTCACCGACATTCGCACGGGGAACGGCACGTTGAGCAAACTGATCTACGACGACAAGCTGTATCAGGAAGCGCGCGCGCCGCTGCAGCGAGTGGACGCGATCCTGGCCGACGTACAGGCAGGCCAAGGCAGCGTGGGCAAAGCGCTCAAGGACCCGGCACTGTTCGACGAGGCGAAGCAGACCATCGCGGAGCTGAATAAACTGATGGCCGACGTCAACGCCGGCAAGGGCAGCGCGGGCAAGTTCCTCAAGGACGATGAACTGTACCGCCAGGCAGTAGTGCTAGTGAACCGGCTCGACGGCACGCTGCAGAAGATCTCCGCCGGGCAGGGGACGGTGGGGCAGCTGCTGGTGAATCCGCAGCTCTACGACACGCTGAACAGCACCACCGCGGAAGCGCAGTCGCTGGTGAAAGATATTCGCGCCAATCCGAAAAAATTCCTCTCCATCACGCTGAAAATATTTTGAGCGGCCGGAAACAGCTGGTAGTCAATGCGGACGATTTCGGTTTCACGCCGGACGTAAACCGGGGAATCGTGGACGCCCATCGCCGCGGGATTCTCACCGCGACTACGCTGATGGCTAATGGCTCGGCTTTCGACGACGCGGTGCGCCTGGCGCGCGAGACGCCCACGCTCGACATCGGCTGTCATTTGGTGCTGGTGGGGGATCGGTCGCTGGTCACAGGCAAACCGCTCCCGCTCACCGTGGGACAACTGCTGGCAGCGTTGGCGAGGCGTGAGATCCGCCCGTACGAGGAATTGTCCGCGCAGGTGCGGCATATTTTGGACGCGGGCATCCGTCCGACGCACCTGGATACGCACAAGCACACCCACCTCGCGCCGCCGGTGCTGGATGCGGTGGCGCGCATCGGGGAGGAGTTCGGCATTCGCTGGGTGCGGCGGCCGTTCGATTTTCCGCTGAGTGCGCTCCAGGGCACAGTGCCGCGGCTGAAGCGGATAACGAGCAGCGCGCTGGGGCTGCTGCGCCGCCGTTTTCATCGCGTGCTGGAACGGCACGGCTGCCGCACCACCGACCATTTTGCAGGTTTCCAAATCACCGGCCGATTCCGCACGGCAGAACTGGTGCAGTTGCTGGCATGCATTCCGGACGGGAGCACGGAGTTGATGGTGCATCCGGGATATTGCGGGGAGGCGCTGCGGGGAGCGCGGACGCGATTGAAAGAGAGTCGCGAACTGGAATTGCAGGCGCTGCTGGCGCCGGAGACGCGGTCGACGTTGGAGCGGCAGGGGATCGAGTTGGTGGGGTACGCGGGCTTGGAGTAGCGGGGCGGATGGAATTCAGGTAGACTGAAATTTCGCCTGCTACTTTAGGGCGCGTAGCTCAGTTGGTTAGAGCGCCTGCTTCACACGCAGGAGGTCACAGGTTCGAGTCCTGTCGCGCCCACCATAAAAATCAATAATTTACAAGCCACGAATTAAGCGAGTCGAGTACCAGGAGAGCGACCTTGGGTGGGTAGTTGGGTGGCCTGAATCAACGGTTTCTGGGCTGCGCGGCGGCGCAGTTCGAAGCACCTGGACAATGTTCTCAACGCCTTTTCCAACGGGCCTGAAGTCGAGATGCGCAAACGGCTCAGCGAAAGAGAGTTTCGCTAGATGATCGCCTATTCAGCGCGCAGGCGGTCTGACGATCAGGACCCAACCGAATCCGTGACTTACGAATCCAGCGGGAGTGCCTAGGCACTCGCACGTCGCGTTCGCGAATCGATGGCCATGGCAGGGACTAGTAGGCTGGCAGGAGTCCGCATGCCGAGATTCGCCGCAAACCTCTCAATAACGTTCAATGAAGTGGGCCGATCAGCAGGATGCGGATATCCATCACATTTGTGTTGGTCGGCCCGGTCATAAGGAGGCCGCCCAACGGTTGGATCCAGGCTGGGATCCCGCTTTGTTTCTGATGTGAGCGACGCTTTCGGCCCTGTGAGGGGCTGATTGTACAGGGCGCCAAGGTCACCCTCACGGACCTCGAGCGCGGCGGCAAACGCCATGAGGCGGAGACCAACGAGAGTGGCTTCGCGGTATTCGATCTTTTGCCGCCGGGAGAATATTCTCTCGACGCCAGCCAGCCCGGCTTCGACACGTACCATATAGCGCAGCTGACGTTAAACGTCCGCGACCGGCAGATGCTGCGCTTGGAACTCAAGCTGGCAGCCGCGGAAGGCGCCAGCATTCAAGTCACAGCGCACGCAGAAGCCACGTCGAGCGATGCGGCGCAAGGCATCTCAGTCGACCAGAACTATGTTCAGAATCTTCCGGCCGACGGGCGCAACGCCGAATCGCTCGTCCTGATGACGCCCGGCATTACGTCGGCAGCGGGAGGACGCGACGGCGATGGCTTCAACGCCAACGGACTGCACTCCAACACGAACTACTACACGCTCGACGGCGTGAGCATGAATACTCCGGTCGGAGGCGGGGGTGGTCCCGGCGGTCCCATGGGGGGTGGACCGCCGGGTACGCCCAGCGCGGGTTCCTCGACCGAGATTCTCTCGATTGACTCCATGCAGGAGAACTGTCGGCGGTCCGCCCGTACGGGCAGATCACAGCGGCGAATCCGAACTTATCGTCTCCCGTCGTGCTGCAGTGGAACGGGACCTGGGAAAAATACTTCGGCTTCGAGCAAATGTTGAGCATCGGCGTCGCCAGCACGCACGGCATCAACCTGATGCGCACGGAGACGTCTCCCTCCAGCAACACCAGTGCGTACGAGCTGATCAATGAGTGACCAACGGAGCATCCTCGCAATACACCGGTCTGCAAGTACAATTTCGCAGGCGAGTGAGCGCAAACTTTCAAACGCAGCTCAGCTACACTTGGTCGCACTCCATCGTGCGCCTGGCGCGAGACCGGTCGCCCCTTTACAAGAGGCGAAGGCGGGCTATGACATCGGTATATCCGGAGTGCCGCTGGAATTCACCACTGCGCTAGCGAGCTCGAAAGTCACCAGCGAAGAGGACAAGGACAAGATATGCCAATATGTGATTTCTCAACTAACGATCATTTCATCTTCTTCCGCCGCACAACACCATCCTTACCGTCTTCAGAAGGATCGCAGCGTTACAACGGAAGGATGTATGCCGCCACGCGAAAGCCGCAGGGTCAGTTCCGCGGCGAGGGACGCCACGCTTTATCGCGCTCCGGCCTTTGATTGGCCAGGTAGTATGCGACGGCGTCGTGCCCGTTTTCGAGCGAAGCTGGTTGCAGTCTCCTTGGCAAACTTATTGAATCGCTTAAACTTGACTTGACAGGCGCGGCAGTTTCTGGCACTCTGGGACCGGCCGAATCGGCCCCAGGCATGGCTACCCTCAAGGAAGTTGCCGAGAAGGCCGGTGTATCGACGGCCACGGTTTCATATGTCCTTAACGACTCACGGAAGGTGCGTCCGGAGACCGAGGACCGTGTCCTGTGGGCGGCCAAGGAACTCGGCTACCAGCCGAACTCAGCCGCGCGCAGCTTGGCGGTGGGGCACAGTTCCATCTTCGGGCTGATCGTGCCCGACATTTCCAATCCCTTTTTTCCCGAAGTCACCAAAGCCTTCCAGAGCGAAGCCGCCAAGTACGGCATGGAAACCGTCGTCATGGATGGCAATACGGAGCCGCAGCGCACGCGCAGCATCGTGGAGCGGCTGCTTAGTTTGCAGGTGCCGGGAATCGCAATCCTAACCACCCAGGCTGACGAATCGGTGAAGGACTTCTTGTTCAAGAAAGGAGTCTGCGCGGTATACCTCGCTTTCGGACCCGCCGGACCGCTATCGGCTAATATCGCGGTCCAGCACGAAGGGATCCGCGAAGGTGTCAATCACCTGGCGTCGCTGGGCCACCGCCGCCTGGGATTCATCGCCGGCCCGGTGGACGGGGTGTCCGCTCAAAAACGTAAGGGGGCCTTCCTGGAGGCCGCCGAGGCTGCGCAACTGGAAACGCGAGTTTTCGATTCCGATCTGACGGTACAGGGCGGCTACTTCGGTTGCGCGCGTCTCCTATCCGGATTCAAGGCCACGGCAATCATGACGGGAAACGATCTGATGGCGATCGGCGCCCTGCACTATGCGTACGACCGGCAGGTCCCCGTGCCGGACGAACTCTCCATCATCGGATTCGACGATATTACCTTCGCGCAGTTCACCCAGCCCGCCCTGACAACAGTAGCGCTGCCGCGTGCCGAGATCGGACGCGTTGCCGTTCAATCCCTGAGGACCATGATTCGGGACGCGGGTCCCGGAGTCACTCACGAAGTAAAGACCCACCTGGTGATTCGGCAGACCACGGGCCCAGTGAAGTAACGATCTTCCGGCAAAGCCGAAGGCTTTGCGATTGCTGGCCCCTCAAAGGGGCCTGATCGCAATCGGCAAAAACACCGGCTTGACCGAAGCTGAGTCGCAGGGTTTCGGCATTTCGGACAGTTGGCAATCGTTCACCAGCGTTCGACACCAATCGACGCGGGCAGCCAAACCGAACCGAACTCCCGGAACTGTCAAGTCAAACTTCTACTGCCTCCCCGGCAGAGCCGGAGCTGGTAGAGCCGGGGGATCTCTCTCTACCGAATAGCAATAGCTGGGCGCAGCAACCGACGTCCGGGGATCACTTCCCGGCAATCGAACAACGCGCCGTCGCCGACTGTTTCGGATCGCTCTCTGAAACCGCTTTCAGAGTTACCGCACCAGCCGTTTGGCCGGAACCCGTATGGACGATGCGGACCGTTACCGGCTGCGACTCGCCGAATTTGACGGCCGCCAGCGCGTTGGGAAGATCCGCCGACCAGCCTTGCCCGGACACGGTGGCGGTCAAGCGGTAAATGTCGTAGGCGAGAAACTCGGCTGCGTCTTTCGGATGTGCCGCGGGATCCGTCGGCGCGGCAGCGCCGGTGTTCTTCAACTGGAAAACGCAGCTTTCGGCGGCTGGCGCGGCCAGAGCGTCAACGGCGACCCCGCGCCGCTGTGGCCCCGCACCGTCGAGCGACCGGACGCCCACAGTGTAAGAAAGGATGCCGTTGGCGTCATGATGCACGTCCACCACATAGAAATGCAGCCGGTTCGGCGCGTCTTCCCATTCGTACTGGCTGCCGGAATTTGTTCCCGCGTGGAACAGCGCATCGTTGAGCTGGCGATAGTCGGCCACAGTTCGCATCACCGGCTCGCCGTTGGGACGTTTGAAATCGACCATGTGGATATCTTCGGGGTGCGCATCGATCACCCACGTGAAGGGATGGAATCCGCGCCCGCGCGCCTCCTCATCTAGGTTCTTGGAGAGCAGCACGCCGCTGTCGGGAGTGAAGGAATCGTAGCCAATGCGCTGCACCGCTTCCACGGAATAGAAGTTGTAGAAGGTGTCGCCGGCCGAAACCGGATTCCCGGCGAAATCCTGCGCCGGCGTCTTGTCGCCCGGCGTGGCGCCATCCAGTCTCACCGTGATACCCGCCAGTTCGCCCGGACGGGGCTCCACGGCGCGTGCCACCACCTTTCCCACCGCGAGCCCCGTGCGCGCCAATCCGTTGCGATTGAGCTCGAGCACCGTACCCTCGCGCAAGAATCCGAAGCGGATCTTGCTGCGCAGCATCAATCCTGCCGGCATCGAGGCGCCCTCCGCGGCCGGGACCACCCAGCGCCGATGAGGCCCGCCGGGGCCGTTGAACGAACCACGGTCCATAATGTCCCACGGCCCCGAGCCCGCTCGCGGAAACGGGGGCTCGTACGGATTGTTGTTGTTATCGCCCACGCGGAAGGCGAAGTGCACAATTTCATGCGTGATGGTGCCGGAGCTCTCCCCTTGCCGCACGGAGGACAGGCCCCACTGCATCTGGCCGGCTTTCCAACTGGTCCAGGGCACATAACGGGTCACCACCCAGCGCGGCTTGGTGGTGTCCGGATTGCCCCATTCGGCAGGGATGTCCTCCTTGGTTTGAAACTTCATCTCTCCGAATTCCTGCCACACACTGGTCTCATCGTATCCCGCATAGATTCGGATCACGATGTCGTACTTCGATTTGATATCGCCCGCGTCGGCCTTCCAGAGCGCGTCGGCATCGGGTTCCAGGCGGCCATCGGCCTCGAATCCGGCAGGGACGGCACTCTTCTGTCCCCATTCGTTGAGCCCATATTGGAAAAGATGCTTGGGCATGCGGTACGGACCGAACGCGTCGATTTTGGCGATGCCGATCTGGCCGCGCGACTGCTCCATCCAATAACCGTTGATGGTTTGGCCATGATTGAGGGCCGACGGCGTGTTGTAGAAATCGGCGTAAAACTGCGGGACCCGCTCGCGCGAAATGGGATCGATTTGCGGATTGTCGAACAGATCCGAATGCTTCGGTAACGTCACGACGAACGCCTGGTCCGGAAAATCCACCGCGATCAGCGCAACCTTGAAGCTCTTCTTCGATGGTGTGAGAGAGGGATCTGCCCAGTTGATCCCCGGGATCGGATGATAATCGGCCCACGTCATGTCCTGCTGGTCTTGCACGTTTTGAGGGTCGATTGGAGCGGTTGGGGTCGGAGCGGTCTGGAATGCCACTATGGCGCTGGAGGCCACGGCCAGTCCCAGGGCGGACAACAAGCGAGTACCAGAGGAATTGGTCATAAACACGCCGAAGTATATTAGAATCCCGTTTGTTCTGTCCTGGCGATGATCTCGTTTTGCAGCGCGGGAGTCAGATCGCAAAAGTAGTCGCTATAACCGGCGACCCGCACAATCAGGTCGCGATGCTGCTCGGGATGCGCCTGCGCTTCCCGCAGAGTTTCGGCAGTCACCACGTTGAACTGGATATGATGGCCGTCGAGCTTGAAGTAGGACCTGACCAGATGCGCCATGTGGTCGATCCCTTCCGGACCTTCCACGATCTTCGGCGTGAACTTTTGATTCAGCAGAGTGCCCCCGGTGCGGGCATGGTCCATCTTGGCGGCTGACTTGATGACCGCTGTGGGACCTTTCCTATCGGCGCCTTGAGCCGGCGAAATTCCGTCCGAGTGTGGCTCCCAGGCCCTCCGGCCGTCGGGGGTCGCTCCGGTCACCGAGCCGAAGTACACGTGGCACGTGGTGGAGAGGTAGTTGACCCGATATTGCCCGCCCTTGGTATTGGGCCGGCCGTTGATTTCTTCGAAGAACATATCGAACACCTGCGCCAGGATGTCATCGGCGTACGCATCGTCATTGCCGTATTTGGGAGTCTTGTTCCACAACATCAGGCGCGTCTTCTCGTGGCCTTCGAAGTCGTCGCGCAAGGCCGCCAGCAGATCGGACATAGTCAGGTTGCGGTGCTCGAAGACGTGGTACTTGATGGCCGCCAGGCTATCCGTGCAGGTACCCGGCGCCACACCCATGATGTAGGTGGTGCAGTAGCGCGGGCCGCCATCGTTGTAGTCGCCACCCTTGGCGATGCAGTCGTCCACCAGCAGCGAGAGATATGGCGCCGGCATATTGCGCGCGTACATCCTCTCGATGACATTGTTGCCGCGGATCTTCACGTCGATCAGGTAATGCAACTGCTTGCGGAATGCGGCAACCACGTCCTCGTAAGATTCGAACGTGTAGGGGTCGCCGCTCGCGATCCCCACCATCTTCCCGGTGCGCGGATCCAGGCCGTTATGCAGCACGAGCTCCAGTACTTTGGGCAGGTTGAAGTAGCCGGTCAGGATGTACGCCTCTTTGCCGAAGGCTCCCGTCTCGACGCAACCCGAGGTGCCGCCGGCGCGCGCGTCTTCGATCGATTTGCCCTGCCTCAGCAGTTCCTCCACCACCATGTCGGCGTTGAAGATGGATGGTTGGCCCCAGCCCTTGCGCACGATTTCCAGACCCCGCTTGAGAAAGCGGTCGGGATTCTTCTTGCTGAGCTGCAAATTGGATGAGGGCTGAAGCAGGCGCATTTCGTCGATCACTTCGAGCACCAGGTAGCTCAGTTCGTTCACGCCGCAGGAGCCGTCGGGTTTGACGCCGCCGGTGTTGATGTTACAGAAGTCGGTATACGTACCGCTTTCGGCGGCGGTGACGCCCACCTTGGGAGGCGCCGGCTGATTGTTGAACTTCACCCAGAAGCACTGGAGCAATTCGCGCGCCTGATCGCGCGTGAGCTCGCCGCCGTCCAGATCGTGCCGGTAGAAAGGATACAGATTCTGATCCAGATGCCCGGGATTGAAAGCGTCCCAGGTATTCAATTCGGTGATGACGCTGAGGTGAGTGAACCAATAAGCTTGCAGGGCTTCGCGGAAATTGCGCGGCGCATGCGCCGGCACGTGGCGGCAGACATCGGCGATCTTCGTCAGTTCCGCCTGACGTTGCGCATCGGTCTCGGACGCCGCTAACTCCTCAGCCTTCTCGGCGTGGCGCTCGGCGAAGCGGATCACGGCGTCGGCAGCGATGGCCATCCCGCGCAACTGCTGTTCCTTGTCGTAGGCCCGCGGGTCGTTAAAGAAGTCGAGGCGTGCCACGCTGGCGGCGACGTCCTGCTTCAGATCGAGCAGTCCCTTGCGGTAGATCACGTCGCCCAGAACGGTGTGGCCGGGCGCGCGCTGTTCCATGAACTCGGTGTAGACGCCCGCCTCGTAAGCCAGCTTCCACTCGGGCGTCATCTCCGCGAAGATGCGGTCCCGCATACTGTGCCCCTGCCAGCAGGGAATGATTTCTTCGCTTTGGATGCGCCGGGCCTCATCGTCCACGCAGTAGGAAATTTTCTCGCGGGTATTGAGGATTTCGAAATCCTCCATGGTATGGCAGCATAGCTCCGGGTAAGTGGACGTGCCTTTGGGGCGCGGACCGCGTTCGCCGACGATCAACTCCTCGGGTCCGATATAAATCGTGCGGTGCTCCAGCACGTATTGCAAGGCGCTGGCACGCAAGACCGGTGGAGAGAGCGGCCCTGCCTGACGATAGAATTCCGTGATCAATGCGGCGCGTTCCAGCGATAGCCAGGGCTTGGTATCCAGGCTTGCCTGGCGCAGTCGAGCGACTCGTTCCGTCATTTCATCCTCCAATAGTTACGTGCAAACCGGCCCGCGTCAGGACGTCGCGGAAACGGCCCATGTCGGCCGCCGCGGGCTGCGGTGTGTCAGTGAGCTTGTACGTGATTCCCAGACGCCGGTATTTGGCGGCGCCGATGTTGTGATACGGCAACAATTCCACGTGTTGCGGCCGCAACGCCGCTAGACAGGCGGCGAACTGCGACATGTCCTGGTCGGTGTCGTTGATTCCCGGCACCACCGGGATGCGGATCGTAACCGCCCGATGGCGGGCGATCAAGGCCTCCAGATTGTGCAGGATCGCATCGCCGGAAACACCCGTGTACCGGCGATGCTTTTCCGCGTCGACCAGTTTCAGGTCGAAGAGGATCCGATCGGCCAGCAGCGCGGTCTCCAGGAATATCTCGGCTTGGGCGAAGCCGCAGGTCTCAACCGCCGTTCGGATGCCTCGCTCGCGGCAAGCTCGCAGGAAAGCTGCCGCGAAAATCGGCTGCGAGAGCGGTTCGCCGCCCGAGAGGGTCACGCCGCCGCCGGAATCGTCAAAAAACACGACGTCCTTCTCTACTTCCGCCAGCAGTTCGGCGACCGTGTAGCGATGTCCGGCGATCTGGCGCGCCTCCGCCATGCAGGCTTCGGTACACTCGCCGCAGTAATCGCACGAATTGGATGTAGTAACTACGCCATCAATGTCGTGGATGGCATGCTGGGGACAGATCGCGATACAGTCCAGGCAGTGGCGGCAACGCTCCTCGAAATACAGGCGGTCTGGCCGAAAGTTCTGGCTTTCGGGGTTGTGGCACCACCAGCAGGAGAGCGGGCATCCTTTGAAAAAGATAGTGGTGCGGATACCTGGCCCGTCGTGCGTCGCGAAACGCATGATGTTCAGAATAAGTGCGGAAGCCTCGGTGTCCCTAGCTGACATTTTTATATAAACAGACCCTTAATACATCAATTATCCCATGGACTAACCGCTCCCTCCGGTCGCGGCTCGGTATTGGCACTGAGTGGTTTCCGAGCCGCGACCAAGGGGAGTGGTTCCTGACGAGCGCTAGTTACCGCCCGCGCTAGCCGGCGGCGCCTCCGGCAACGACACCTTGTTCCAGTCCGGCGGTTCCACGCCTAGCAGATAATGGACGAAATAGTCGTCGCGGTAGTGTTCGCTACCCAGCGATCCCACTCCGTGATTCTGGCCCGGAATGTACAGCATGTCGAAGTGCTTGTGCGCCTTCACCAGTGCATTCACCACTTGCAGCGACGATGCCGGGTCGACGTTGGTGTCCATCTCGCCAACAATAATCAGCGCCCGGCCCTGCAATTTAGCGGCATTATCGACGTTGGAGGACGCTGCGTATTGCGGCCCGATCGGCCATCCCATCCACTGCTCGTTCCACCAAATCTTGTCCATGCGATTGTCATGGCAGCCGCTATTGGTCACCGCCACCTTGTAAAACTCCGGATGGAACAACATGCCGCCCAGGGAACTCTGGCCGCCGGCGGACGTGCCGAAGATGCCTACGTGAGTGATATCGTACTCGGGATATTTGGCCGCCGCGGCCTGGTGCCATAGAATGCGGTCCGCGAAGCCGGCGTCGCCCAGGTTCTTGAAGGCGACATCATGGAAGGCCTTGGAGCGGTTGCTGGTGCCCATGCCATCGATATGTACGACGATGAAGCCGAGTTCCGCCATCGCCTGATCGGTCGCCACCGCGCTAAACGTCTTGGGCACGAAGGAGCCTTGCGGACCGGCGTAAATATTCTCGATCACCGGATATTTCTTGCCGCGAGCGTAGTTCATCGGGCGGGTGATGGTGCCCCAAATGTCGGTCTTGCCATCGCGGCCCTTGGCGACAAAGACTTCGGGGGGCTTGAATCCGGCGGCCCACAAGGCCGTCGCATCGCCCTTGTCCAGATCCATCGCCACCTTGGTGTCATCGGTGCGGCGCAGCTGTGCCTGAGACGGAAGATCTACTCGCTGCCAGCTATCCACGTAGTACTTCTTGTCGGGCGAGAAGGTCACGGTGTGCGTGCCATCGGCGTCGGTCAATCTTGTGAGACCCGTGCCATCGAAGTTGATCCGGCAGTATTGCACAAAATACGGATCCTGCCCGGGAATCAAGCCGCCGGCTTCAAATACAATCTGCCGCTTGGCATCGTCGACATCGATGACGTTGCGCACCAGCCACTCGCCTTTGGTGATCTGGTTCTTCACCTTGCCGGTAACACCGTCATACAGGTACAGGTGCTCCCAGCCGTCGCGTTCCGAAGCCCAGATGATTTCCTTGCCGTCATTCACGTTGTGACGATAGCGGCGGCCACCGGAGAGTCCCTCCGACAGAGTGTTGTAGTAGAAAAAAGTCTTGGTCTGTTCGTCGATCAGCGGCCTCACTTGGCCCGTCTGCGCGTCCACTTCCAGCACCCGATAGACCTGATGCCCGCGCTGATTATATTCGAAAGTAAAGCCGCGGCCGTCCTTCCACCAGACCGGCGGAGTGAGGTCGAAGGCATTGGGAAACAGCGCAGGATCGAGCTCGATGCCGGTCCTCTTCTCCACGTCGAAGAGCGCGGGATATGCGATGTCCAGCGCGTCGCCGGGCTTTTGATAGGAAATGGTGGTGTGCTTGGGCTGTATCTGGTCGGCCGGCGACGATTCGATGTAGTGGACCTGCCGGTCGTAACCGGGCCGCGTGTGGTACGCCACCAGGTGCTTAGAATCGGGCGACCAGGCGATCGACCGCAGCGTATAACGATTGCCTTCCGACCCATCGAAGCTCAAGGGGATGGCTGCGGGAGGAGCATTGCCGCGGCCTCTGCCTGTGGGCGCCGGCTCCTCGGTTTCCTCGGGCGGGGCGGCATTTCGCACCGGCCGCAGGAACACATTGTAGTTTTCGATGAACGCGTCCCACTTGCCGTCGAACGAAGTGCAGACTTCCGGTTCCGGCGCGGCAACCTGTCCCAGGATCTGCGCCCCGACCCCTGCCGTCGTGGATGTGGTGACGGCGCCGCGTCCGCTCCGTGCACCGCGTCCACCCTGTCGCGCAGGTGCGCAGGGCGGCTGCACAGCGCCGCGGCCATTTCGTCCGCCTCCGCCGTCCTGCTGCGGGAACGGCTGCCACTCCAGGCCGTCCACCGGATCGCCGCCAATTTCCATGGGCATTGTCTGATCCACGTCGTCCGGCAGTTCGGGGCCGGCGGCGCCGCGGCCCGCTCCCGGCACAGGCTGCGGGATGGCTCCACCCTTGGCGCACGTGTAATCGGTCAGCTTGCAGGTGTACAGCGAGCCGCGGACACCGAACTGAATGGTCTGGTCGTTATCCGTAAAAGTGAGGGGCGAAGTCTGCGGCGGACCAGCCGCGCCGCCACGGCCGGCAGCCCCACCGCGTCCGCCGGCCGCCGGCGCGAACGGTAGTGTCAGACCAGTGTATTTTCCGCCGCTGGCCGTGTTGATGGCGCTGGCCAGCTTGTCATGATCGAAGGCCGGCTTCTTGGTCGCGGCGTTGGCATCCACCAGAACGAATTCCGAGCCTCCCTTCACCGTTTTCGAATACCAGAAGTGGTCCGACTCGCCGATCCAGTTCGGAGAGCCGGGTTGATTCATCACCAGCCCGCGCGCCTTGGCCGCCAGACCCTGGGCGCGCTCGTAATCGGCCAAGGTCCCCTGCGCCAGAGCGATACCGGAAAACACCACTGCCGCGGCGAGCGCTCGCGTCGTCTCACGCTTCATACTCCTCCTGCCCTCCAAAAGGTTCGGACGTTATCCAAAGGCGCATCGTTAGCCAAAAGGCTGATCGATGGCCGGGCTCTGCTTGCTGAAAAACCGCGGGCCAGCTTCGCTCATATATATACAATCTTCCAGGCGAACGCCGAATTCGTTGTCCACAATCATAGGCTCATCGCTGAAACACATGCCGGGTTCCAATAGCGTCTTGTTGCCTTTGACCATGTAGGTCCACTCGTGAATGTCGAGGCCGATGCCGTGGCCGGTGCGATGCGGCAACCCGGGAAGTTTGTACCCGGGCCCGAAACCTGCGTCGACAATCGCCTTGCGCGCCGCGAAATCCACCGATTCGCAGGTGGCCCCGAGGCGGGCCGCGAAAAAAGCGGCGTCCTGAGCCCGGCGCTCCAGGTCCCAGACTAGTTTCTGGCGGGCGGAGGGCTTACCGAAGACCACGGCGCGCGTGATGTCCGATTGATAGCCCTCTACCGAGCAGCCGTCATCGAGCAGGACCATGTCTCCCTCGCGCAGGGTCTGCGCGACCGTGCTGCCATGGGGAAAGGCGGTGTTCTTGCCGAAGCTCACCGACACTTCGCCGCGAAATCCCAGAGCTTGGTAAGCAGCACCGATATGGTCCGACAACTCGCGCGGCGTCATGCCTTCGCGCAGCGTGGCAAGTCCGGCGCGGTAAGCTTCGATGGTGACGTCGGCGGCGCGCTGCATGAGGGCGATCTCAGCTTTCGACTTGATGACGCGGCATCCCGCAGTGATCGGCGTGGCGTCGGTGAATTCGGCGGCGGGGAGTTCCTTGCGCATACCTTCGAACACGCCGAACCGCACCTGCTCTTCCAGCCCGATATTCGTCGTGCCGCTGTCTTGGCACGCGCGCTTCAAAGCGCGGAACGGTCCGTCGCTCTCCACGTAGGTAACGACCTTGCCCCCCACCCGGCTCGCATCGTGTACGCGCTGCTCCTCCGTCACAGGGACGATCCACACGATCTCCCCTTTGGCGGGAATCAGCAGCCCGGCCAACTCGCGCGTGCCGGTGAAGTAAAACATGGTGGACCCGCGTTCCATGTATACGCCGTCGATTTTCTGAGCGGCCATCAAGCGCCGGGCCTTCTCGATGCGGACGTGCCGTTCCTCGGCGGCAATCGGCTGAACTCCGGCCGTCATCGGCTTAAGGGAACGAATCGCGGTGGGAACATCGAGGGATGGCCGTTGCGCGCGCGCCATCGCACCGATCCCCATCACCGACAGTCCCAGAAACGATCGCCGCTTCATATTAGCTGTACTGCCCGACGATCTCGAAGTGCTTCTCGCTGCCCGTCTGAACGATCACGGTATCGTTGTGGAGCCCACCGATGGTCGCCGGTCTGCCGTTCACGGTCGCGGTCTTCACCGCGTCAGCCAGCGGCATGCGGAGCTTCACCTGCAACTCCTTCGGGGCGCCCGCGCGCGCCAGTTCCACCGTCGCGGCGACGCTGTTCGACTGCGGGCGGTTCTGCAGATTCAGATTCACTCGTCCCCAGCGAGTGGGCGCATGGTCGATGCGAATCGGCTTGCCCGAAGCCACCCAGGAACGCGGCACGCCCTTGGCGAGATACAGGCGGTCTTCATCGTGATCTTCAATCGCCAGCATCCACCGCACCACGCACGGAATGGTCTGCTGCGCGGGGATGCAGAAGATCGGCTTGCCAGGGCCGAGGCCCGCCACTTCACCGGCCGTCCAACTACCCGGCGAATGGTCATGATAGCGATGGCCGTAGCAGAACAGCAGATACTCTTCGATGCGGTCCAGCCGGATCAGCATTTCCGCGAAACCGTAAGCGATGAAGCCAAGGATGTCCCGATTGCCGCCCACATTCGCCAGCACGCCCATGGTAGTGGCGCCGTAAGCCCGCATGGTGTCGACCACCTTGTTGGCAATCGGATGCGGCAGCACGTCGGCCATCAACAATTCGGCGTACGGCCGGTGCGGCCACTGCTGTTCGCTGGGACGTTCGGTTCGCATGGCTTCCTTAAAAGTCAACTTGGATCCCGGCAGCAGCGGTACGTAGGGCGGAGTCTTGTCATTCATCGTCCACTTCTCGATACTCTTGAGCGTGGTATCCAGCAGCGCGTCCGACCGCTTCATCCAATTCTGTGCGAGCTTGCCGTCGAATCCGCCCCATGCACGGCTGAGATCCCGCAATCCGCGTACAGCGAAGGCGCTGTTGGCGTAGTAGGGCTTCCACCAGATCTCGGGATGCGGCGCCAGGCAGGCGTCCGATTCGCTCCAACCAGCGATCAGACCGTAGCCGCGATCGTCGGGTGGCAGCTTCAGACTGGTGTCGTGCATAGCCACCAATCCGGCAGCGGTGGCCTCGATCTTCGCGCGATGCTTCTGAATCAGCGCCGTATCTTTGGTGTAATTCAGATAGCGCGCGATCAGCGAGAGTGTGAGCCCATATTGCGCGGTTTCCGGCCCGCGCATGTTGATCATGCCTTTGGCGTCTGTGTACTCGGAGAGATAGTTGTCGAGGATTGCCTTACAGGGCTCGAAGCGGCCCAGTTCCAGGTTGGTGTAGACCGATGCAGTGAAAATATCCTGGAAGCCGTCGTACTCCGAGCCGTAATAGTCGCGGTCGACCGCGCCGTATTTGGGATACACACCGCCCGGCCGTACCATGATCTCCTTGGCCACGGCGTGTTTCGACATGTCCACCCAGGACTTGTCCGGTAGCGTTGTCGGCGCGAAGTCGGCCAATTGCTTGTCCCAATAGTCGGCGAAGACCAACAGGGCGCGGTAGAAATCCTCCTTCTTCGGATCTTCCTTGAACGGCGGGTAGGCGGGGTACGAATATCCGAACACCACCTTGGTCATCTTGCCATTGTCGATGCGCGCCGTGCGGTGCCAGGTCTGTACGATAAACTTGTCGCGCGCCTCCACGTCGCCGAAAATGACCATGTCGATGTACGAACGATCGTCGATCGGGAAGATTTTGTGAACGGCCGGCATCCATCCGCCCAGCAATCCCTCCCAACGTTCGCGCGTCTTGGCCTTGTCGCCTGAAGTTCCGCCCTGCAACTCGTCGAAATATTGATTGGGATGGTACGTGCGCGTATTGCCAGCGGCATATACCGGCGCGGTGTCGAAGCACTCTTTGGTGCCGACGAAAGTGTTCCACGAATTGGTGCCGCCCCCGCCCGCCCGGCCATTGGGGTTGGGCGTTGCGGGACTTCCGATTAGCGGGGCTGCATCGCGAACCTGGGTCTCATCCGGGTCGGCGCCGCCGGCCAGCAGTTTGTCGGCCAGCAGGTCCGGCAACGAGTTGCCAATTTCCTCCGGGGACAGTCCGAGAAAAGGCTTAGCCGTTTGCGAGAAGACCGCCTCCGGCCGCTTCCCCAGCACGCGCGCCATGCCATGGACCGGCACGAAGGTGACGGAGCCGTCGCGCTTGCTCAAATCCTCGTACACTTTCCAGACTGTGTTGTCGTAGTGAAACTCGCACTGCAACGTCTGGGCGGCGATGTCGGACGTCGCGGATTGTGCGGCGTCCAAAGGCAGTGCCTGCGCGGCAGCGGCTGCCAAAGCGAAACTCTGGAAAAATTCGCGGCGATCCATGATGGACCTCTTCCTCAGCCACTGAAAGCGCTGACATTCTCCGCCGGTTATCCGGGAGACAGCCATTGTATAACGAAATACTGCCGCGGTCCAGGCGCTGTGGAGAAGCGCGTTAAGCGATTAACGTCCTCCGACTGAATCCGTCGCTCCAGACGTGGCGCGGACACCCTCGAAAGTCAAATTGACGTGCCGCAGGCAAGCCCTGTGTTCTCATTACAACCTCGCCCGGTCGAGGACGGACAAGGAAACACTCCTGCCAGTGGCGACACTTGTGTCGGCGTTCTTGTAGGACACGGTTCAGCTTGTCCAAGCGGGCGGAGCTCGCCCGCGCCGCAGTCCACGCTACCGCTCGTTCGCCGCGCCCGGATCGCCGCGTCCCCCCGGGGCATCCACCGGAGCGCGGGAAATCAGACGAGCCTTCTGTACATACGGCTTGCCGCGGGCATTCAAAGTGAAAGTGTAGTCGCCGGGCGGGGCTGGAGTCGCGTTGGGCCCACGGCCTACGCGCCCGCCATTGGCGTCCTGGGCCGTTCGTGGTGTGTACATACCGAGAGACCATAGCACCTGATTGACCCCCGCATGGCTCGGGGGAATCAGCGTGCAGACCACTTTCCCCGTAGCGTCCGCGATGGTGATGTATGGACGTGTGCCGTCACCGCCATCGGCGACGCAGGGCGCGGAGCCGAATCCGCCGCGGCCACCCTCAGAGGCGGCCCCGGTCGAAGCGTCCTTCAGATAGTACGCGATGGTCATGGCGTTCGGCTCGTTGGGAGTGACCGGATAACGATCCCCGAGAAGCCGATAATTTCCAAAGCTGCCCTCATTGCGCTCCGCAAAGGAGCGCACCGGAAGCAGCGCCGCCTCGCTCGAAAGGAGCGATTTGTCGATGCCGCGCAACGGGACGATGTTGGCGATCCAAGCGCCGCGGCCGTACGTGCCCACCACAAGGTCGCCTTCGCGCGGATGCACGAGTAAGTCGGTAACTGGAGCCGGCCCCATATTGGAGCGGAACGAGTCCCAATTTGCGCCGCGATCGAAGGACACAAAGACTCCCGCGCTGGTGCCGAGAAACAGCAGATTCGGATTCACGGTGTCCTCCACGATGGAGGTAGCTTCCGCAACATCCGGCAGACCGTTCGCGATGCGCGTCCAGGTAGCGCCGAAATCGGTGGTGCGGAAAACGAACGGGTGGAAATCGTCCCGGCGGCGGCGCGACTTGGTCACGTACGCCGAGCCAGGTTCGAAGCGCGAGCCGTACACGCGCGACACCCAGGCGTCTTCGGGACCGCCGGCCGCAGCCACACTTGCCGTCGTGTCCGACCAGTGCGCGCCCGCATCGCGCGTCACCTGCACTTTGCCGTCGTCGGTGCCCACCCAAATCACGCCGGCCTGGGCGGGAGACTCCGCGATGGTCACAATGGTGCAGTGCTGGATCGAAGTATTCTGCGTGTTGATCTTGTCGGGATTGTTGGTGGTGAGGTCCGGGCTGATCGCTTCCCAATGATCGCCGCGATCCTTGGATCGCAGCAGAAATTGCGAGCCGTAGTAAATGGTGTTGTGGTCCGCCGGCGAGATGCGTACAGGAGCAATCCAGTTGAAGCGATAGAGTACGGAGTCGGCTGCAGCAGCAGCGCCGCGGCCGCCCAACGGTCGAACGTTCGTGAATGGGTGCGGCGAGTTGGGCTTGGTGGGATCGATGATTACGCGCGTGCGCGTCTCCAGATCGACGCGCCCAAGAGTGCCGAACTCCTGCGTGTTATACAGCCAGCGGCCGGTGGGGTCAGGCTCGTTGTACATGCCGTCGCCGATCCCGACCGACACCCAATCGTCGATATTAATACGGCCCGACCAGCCATTCGACGGGCCCATCCAACTCTCATGGTCCTGCAGTCCGCCGAAGATGCGATACGGCTGTTCCATGTCGACGCCGATGGCGTAGAATTCACCAAGCTTGAGGTTGGCGAAGTGGTCGGACGTGCGGCCGCCGTCGTAGGAAACCGAGACGCCGCCATCGGACGTGGCGATCATGCGGTCGGAGTCTTCAGGGTCGATCCAGAAGCTCCGGAAATCGCCGAAGGTGGAAATGAAAGGATATCCGCCGCGGCGGCCGCCACCGCCGAGGCCGGCCCAGGTTTTGCCGCCGTCGTTCGATTGAATCATGTTCGAGCCGGTGATGAAGACTCGCTCGGGATTGTTGGGGTCGACGCGGAGCTGGTTAAACGAGTAGCCAGCCTTGCGGCTGACGTCTTCACCTTCCGCACTGGCGCGGTGCCAGGTGTGGCCGGCATCGTCGGTGCGGTAGACTTCGCCGCCGATATACGAAGCTGGAGCCGCGAAGGAGGTATCGCGCTGCTGCGCTGCGCCCGGACGCAGATTGAAGTTGTCGATGACTGCGTAGATCACGTCGGGATTCTTGCGGCAGATGTCTATGCCGATGCGTCCGGTGTTGCCTTGCGGCAGGCCGTTCGCCACCTTCTCCCATTTGGCGCCGCCGTCGGTGGTCTTGAAAATGCCACCGCCCGGACGGGCTTCCATGATCTTCCAGGGAAGCCGGATGGCATCGTACATGGCGGCATACAGCACGTTGGGATTGCGATAGTCGATCGCCAGGTCGACCGCGCCGCTGGTCTCATTGACGAATAATTGCTTCTGCCACGTGCGGCCGCCGTCGGTGGTTTTGAAGACGCCGCGTTCCTGGTTAGGTGTGCCAAGATGGCCGAGAGCCGCCACCCAGACGATGTCGGGATTGGTGGGATGGATGACGATGCGGGCGATATGCTGCGTATCGCGCAGGCCCATGTTGGCCCACGTTGTGCCGCCATCGGTCGACTTGTAGACGCCATCGCCCCAATAGGCGCTGCGGGTCAGGGAGTTGTCGCCAGTGCCGGCCCAAACTACATTGGCATTCGACGGGGCTACGGCTACCGCACCCACGGAAGCGATGCCCGCCGAGTCTGTGACCGGTTCCCAAGTGGTGCCGCGATTGGTGGTGCGCCACACGCCGCCGGTGCGCGCTCCGGCGAACATGATATTGCGATGAGCTTGCGCGGGTGTTTCCGGCACTGCCAGCGAGGAGACCCAGGCTCCCGTGCGCCACGGCCCAAGGTTGCGATACTGAAAGGCTTTCAGCAGATCGGCGTAGCTGGGGTCGGCCGCAAAGGCGCTCGCCGCCAGCGCAAGAATCAGGACGCCAAGCTTTTTCATTTTAAAAACGCACCTCGATATTGCGGCCCTCGAAGACCGCCGATTTCGTCGCGCTGCCCATCTTCACGCGCACGGCGCGCTTGGCGGGCGCTAGCATCTTCGAACCTGCGGCCAGGCGCAATGAGAGCGCTTTGCGCGCATCGTTCCAGGCCATCTGAATGCCCATCCACTCGCCTTTTCGATAGTCGAAGGAACTGCCATCGTCTTCGTACAGCAGGAACGATCCGTCCGCGCCTGGGTAGACGGAAATGTCGAGGGGGCCATCCACTTTTTCAGCGGTATATTGCTTCAGCGGTCCCATGGGGACGATGGCGCCGGCACGCACGTAAAGCGGAATGGTCTCCAGGTCAACCGGGCGCGTGATCTCGGCACCCCCGTCGTGCTTCTCGCTGGTCCAGAAGTCGTACCAGGTACCCTGCGGGAGGTAGAGTTTGCGCTCCACGGCCCCCTTTTCCACGACGGGCGCGACCAGGATGTCCCGGCCCCAAAGGTATTCGTCGCCGCGCGCGACGGCGGCGGCATCGTTGGGGTAATGCAGCCACAAGGACCGCATCACGGGCATGCCGGATTGCGTGCACTCGCGGACCGCGCTATAGAGATACGGCATCATGCGATAGCGCAGCTCGAGGTATTTCTTGCAGATGGGTTCCACCGCGGCGTTATGGTATTCGGCGTCGGGGATGGTGAAGCGCGTCTCGTTGGCGATCTCGCCGGTGGGCGCGCCCTGATTCCAACCCCACGGCAGACGCAGCGTCCAGACGCGGCCGTGCGCGCGGAACGACGTGCAGAAGGCGCCGAATTGGAACCAGCGTACATAGAGCTCGCCGGTGAGCTCCGGAGTGGGAACGAAGCCGCCGATGTCGGTGCCCCAATAAGGAATCCCGCTGAGACCGCAATTGATGCCTATGGGCACCTGATTCTTCAGCGTTACCCACAGCGAGCTCACATCGCCCGACCACAGGATCGCCGCATACCGCGCCATGCCCGCCGCGCCGTTGCGATGCAGCGCGTAGGGCCGCTCGTTGGGGCGGTCGAGCCGATACGCATCCCAGTACATGCGATTGCGGACCAGGCGCGACGGCAGATCGAGCGCGTCGCCTTCGTCTGGCCACCAACCGTCCACGCCGGTAGCGAGCACCGCGCGATGCATGTCCCAATAGCAGCTTGCCTGCGCCTCCGCGCGCTTGCTGGAATCGCAAACATCGCGCACGGTCCCCTTCATTTCGCGAATGCCAGTGGGGTAGGCCGCGTGCAGCACCACCTTGAAATGATCCTGGTGAAGCTGGTCGAACATCGCCTTCGGGTCGGGCATTACCTTCTGATTGAAGGTAAAGTCTCCGTTGTTCGTGTTCCATCCGGCGGGGCAAAAGCCGGTGCCCAGATAGATCATGGCGTCGCAGGGGAGCTTCTTCTCGCGGAACGTCTTGGCTTCCTGAAGAATCGCTTCGCGGCCCAGCAGCGTGCGATGCGATTGCTGATACCCGAAGCTCCAGAGCGGCGGCATTTCAGGACCGCCGGTGAGACGCGCCCACTCCGCCATGATCACCGCCGGATCTTTCGACGCGACCACGAAAATGTCGATGGGCAGTGCGAAGGTGGAGACGTCGGCAGGCGGTGCGGGCGGTGGCGTACCGCGGCCGCCGCCGGGTAGGAACGAGGGCGCTGGCAGGAATTTGCTCGTCTCGCCGGTGAAATCGAAGCGGCCGTACGGGCGATGGATATACATCGCCCAGCCACCGGTGCCGATCAGCCACGGGATGGGCACGCGGCTGCCGAAGGTGCGCAGATTGTAGCCACCCGAGCCGCTTCTCATCTGCTCGGTATTGCCGCGACGGTCGAACTGCGGACCGCCCTCGCCCAATCCCAGAATCGGCGCAGCGCCGGTGGTGAAAGAGACGACTGCGGTGTCCTTGTCGATCTGGACGTGCTGGACAGTTTCCCCTTTCGATGTCTCGATGGAAAAAGCCAGCGGTTCGGGAGTGAACCCCACGCGCAAATCGCCCACCTTCACGGTTTGGGCTTTCGCTGCCGCGCGCAGTCTCACGGCCGGTGGGCGGAAGGCAGGCTGCACGAGCGTTCCATCGTCGAGGATGTCCGCCAGTTTGCCGTCTTCGATTGGCTGCACAGCGATCCGCAAGGTGTGCGGGCTGACGGAGGTGAATTGGATCTCGACGTCCTTTCCCGCCACCCGCAGCCCCGCTTCGGCGCCGCGAACAGCGGCGGGCGTGAGCAACACCGCGCCGGCGGCGCTTAAGCTTCGCACCATCCGGCGACGTGAAAAAGAGGAATTGCTTGGAATCTTGGCCATGGTTGGAGTTGACCTTATGACAGCACTATCTCTGTGAGCGATATCATCGCTCCCCACCGGCGGGCGTGGCAATTGCCCGCGTACGAGTGCCCGGCCCGCCGTTTCGGAAGAGTTCCGAGACCGGGCCCGTGGAGTCACGCACAACGAGCTCGGGATCGATGACGATTTCCGCAATGCCTTCGGCAGCGCCCGGTCTGGCGATCAGGAATTCACACATGATGTGGCCGACGCGGTCGCGCGGGATGTGCACGGTAGTCAAAGCGGGGCAACAGAATTCCGAGAGTTTGACATTGTCGAAGCCCGTTACGGATACGTCCTCCGGCACGCGCAGACCACTCTCGCGCAGTTCGCGAAGCGCTCCCACGGCGGTGAAATCGTTCACACAGACGATAGCAGTCGGCTGGAAACCGGAAGCCAGAAGCGCTCTAGTGGCCAGGCGGCCGCCTTCCAGCGTGTCGGCGTTAGCGGCGGTGCGGACCTCGAGGGTGGGAATGCGCGCGACTGCCTCGACGACTGCTTTCATGCGCTCATTGATGGGGCCGAGGATGGCGTGGTGCCCCACGAATCCGATCCGGCGATGGCCCACGCTATGCAGGTAATCGATCACTTTGGCGATTCCGCGGCTGTAGTCAACGCGAATATTCGTGATGTCGTTGCATTGCGTGCCCACATCGTAGAAGACCGCCGGAGTGTGGCTTTGGTTGAGTTCCTCAATGAGTTCGGGAGCCATTTCCGAAACGATGACCGCCAGCCCGGCCACGCGGCGGCCGATCATGAGGCGAACGCTGGTGACCAGCTGATCCGGACGATAGTCGGTATTGGCCATCACCACTTCGTATCCGCGAGTGTGAGCCTCGGCTTCGATGGTCTTGTAGATATCGAAAAAGAACGGGTTCTCCATGTTGGAGACGATCACGCCGATGGTCTTGCTTTTTCCACCCGCGAGGTTGCGAGCGTGGAGATTCGGATGGTATTTCAACTCCTCAATGGCTTTCATGACGCGGGCGCGGGTGGATCTCTTGACCACGCTTGCATGATTCAGCACCCGCGAAACCGTCGCGGTAGAAACTTGCGCCCGGCGGGCCACCTGTTGAAGGTTCATAACCTGAGCCCCCATTGTACTGTTGTTAACCGGCATTTAACACCCTTGCAGGCTGCGCACCTTTCCAGAATGAGCCTTGACTCCTTCCGTGTCAACGCTTACAATATCCAAAAGCTTTGTTACAGGAACATTTTGACAGCTTGATTGTTAAGCGCTTAAGCCTGTAGAAGAACAAGGGAGTCCGAATCTGAAGTGCCGGGTTTCTCCGTCGACCCGAACGTCTCGAACGACAGTCGCACGCGTAACCGGTAACGAAGCATATGCGCCGAGGTGCGTTTCGGCGGGGACCTCGGTCAAAACGATTCGAAATTTCAAACTGCGGCAACGCTGCTCTTTGAGGGGGTATAAAGATGAGGTTCATGCAATCCAAAATCGGCGCGGCGACCATGTTGGTGTCGGCCGCCCTTATCCTGTTTAATCCTTGTGCGTTCGCACAATCAACCACCGCCGGATCGGTGACCGTTACCGTCACCGATCCGAGCGGATCAGCTGTTCCTAGTGCACAACTGGAGATCCGGGACACCAGCACAAATGTCATGCAGAAGGCCGCCACTGGCACAACCGGCAGTTACACATTTCCGAACCTGACTTTCGGAATGTACCAACTGACGGTCAATGCCCAGGGCTTCCAGACACAGATCTTTTCGTCGGTACAGGTGGTTACGTCGTTAAACACCGATATTCATGCCAGCCTCACGCTGGGCGCCACCGCCGAATCGGTCACGGTGACCACCAATGAAGTGCCTCTGGTGGAATTGGAGACCAGCACCCTGGCCGACTCCATCGATACCAAGCAGGTGACCAGCTTGCCCCTCCAGGGCCGTGGCATGTTCGCTCTCTCGTTCCTGACCCCCGGCTGGAGTTCTATCGGACCCGGCAGCACCGCCGGTACTTGGAACAACATGCCCGGAGGCGCTATCGTCAGCGCCGATTTCGACGGCACGCAATCCATCAGCAATCGCTTCCGCAGCGGCGGATTCACCTACGGCAGTTCGGTAGTGCAACCCCGTATCGAAGATGTCGCGGAGATGACCGTCCAGACCGCCCAGTTGGATCTGAGCGGCAATGGAACGGCCGCCATGAAAATCAGCATGGTGACGCGGCGCGGCAGCAACGCCTTCCACGGCCGGTTGTTCGAAGACTTCCAGAATACCGATTTGAACGCCAATGCCTGGCTGAATAATGCCAGGAGCCTGCCCAGAAACATCGTCAAGCTGAACGATTTCGGCGGCAGCCTTGGTGGCGCCATCTTGAAGAATAAGCTGTTCTTTTTCGGCACCTACGCTGAGTCCAAACAGCCGTCGAGCATCACCGCGACCGCCCTCCAGACCACGGGAAACGTGCTGAGCTCGACCGCGCAACAGGGGATCTTCCAATATAAAGCTACCAACGGTTCCATCCAGTCGGTGAACGTCCTGCAACTCGGCGTCGCCGCCGGCGGGACGGGCGCCATCAATTCGAGTGTCGCTTCGCAGCTCTCCGCTATCAACGGGGTCCTGAAGGACGGAGCCCTGACGGCCACGTCCGATCCCAACCTCTCCACTTTGAGCTGGCAATATGCCGCCATCCGGACCATCTATTACCCGGCGATGCGCTTCGATTTCAACGCCACCGAGAAACTGCGGCTGAGCCTCTCGTACACCCAGACCAAGACCAACTACCCGGGCGCGAACGCCGCCAATTGGCCGGGCGGAATCGACACGGTAGATCTGACATCCAGTAACAGCAACGACAAAATCGCGGGGTTTGGCCTGGACTACACCTTTACCCCCACGCTGATCAACCAGTTCCACGCCGGGTACATGTATCAGTACAGCATTTTCGATCCGGAGAACCTGGGCCTCGATCTCACCAAGGTTACTGAGAGCTATTTCGCATACGGCGGCGGCTTATATGGCGCCGCTTATCCGCGCCAAGCTATCTCCTCTTACTATCCGATGCTCAGCTGGAACGACAATTTGACCTGGCAGTTCGGCAAGCACTCCATTGTTGCCGGCGGAGGATATTTCCATGAGCAGGATCACTACTGGAACGGCGCCGGCGGATATCCGGGAATCGACCTCGGTTTCAACGGTAACGAACCGGTGTACAACCCCCTGATCAACTCGCTGGCGGCCGCCGGCCTGAACACCACGCAGCAAGGCAATGCTGCCAATCTCTATGCCACGCTCATCGGACAGGTCGATTACGCCTACATCGCCGGCGGTGGCCGTCCCCTCAACACCAAAACGGGAACTTATAGCCAATACGGCGCCTATAACCTGGACGAAGTCCAGCAAGCCGGGAATATTTTCATTCAGGACAAATGGCGGATCAAGCCCAACCTCACCCTCAACGTCGGTGTCCGCAACGACATGGTGGGCGATGACCACGATGTGAACGGCGCATACTCCAGCGCATCTCCGGCGAACCTCTGGGGACCGACTCCGGTGGGCGCTATCTTCCAACCGGGCAACCTCGGCGGCGTCCAGAATCCCTCGTTCAATTCGCATGTGCACGCCTATAACACGCAATGGGTGAATATCTCGCCGGCCGCCGCGCTCGCCTGGAGCCCCGAGACCAGCGGACTGCTGGGAAAGATTCTCCCGAGCGGCAAGAGTGTGATTCGCACCGGATGGTCGAAGCGAATGTACCAGGAGGGCGCGCAGAATTTCTGGGCGTATGCCTCCAATTCGGGTTCGTTCTTCTTCCAATCGGGCTCGGTCGCTTCCGATACCACAGGGGCGATCGGAACTTTTCAGCCCGGTACGCTCCACCTCGGCGACACGCTCCCGGCGTACAATCTATTCCCGCAGGCTTGGGCGCCGAATCTGTCGGAATCGACTTTGTCGTTTAACTCCTCGTTCTTCGGCATGAATCCCAACATCCGCCAGCCGTACGTGGAGCAATGGAACTTCGGCATCGAGCGCCAGATCGGAGCCGGCTCGGCTCTGGAAGTCCGTTATGTGGGCAACGAGAGCCAGCATGGCTGGATGAGCTACAACCTCAACGAGGTGAACATCATCGAGAACGGCTTCCTCACTGAATTCCAGCACGCGCAGGCGAATCTTGCCGCCAACCAGGCTGCCGGCAAGGGAAACACCTTTGCCAACCTGGGCCTGGCGGGAGAATATCCGCTGCCTATCTTCGCCGCGGCATTCGGCACCACCAGCGGCTCGCTCTACAACCAGTTCACCACCCAACTGAAATCCGCCGCCAGCGGAGGAACCGGCGCGGTGGGAAGTGTGGCAAGTACATTGGCCAGCACGCAGAGCTACATTTGCAACATGTTCGGAGCGAAGCTCGCCCCGTGCGCCAAGCTTGGCTTGGGCGGCGCGGGCACCAGTTACCCCATCAACTTCTGGGAGGCGAATCCCTTCTCCACGGGCAATTCGGTCAACTACCTCGACGCCTCCGCCCACTCCAACTACCACTCGCTCCAGGTGGAACTTCGCCAGAGGCAGTGGCACGGGATGCAGTTCAACGCGAATTACACTCTTTCTCACTCGCTGGTCCTCGGAAACGTCAACGGGTACCAGGCTAACGCCGGTGGTTCCGGCACGGTTGTCGGCTACATCACCGACCGCAACCTCCGCCTCAGCTACCACCCGAGCGGCTACGACATCCGCAATGTCTTTCATGCCAGCGGCACTTACGACCTGCCATTTGGCAAGGGCAAGGCGTTCCTCGCTGGGAGCAAGCTTGGTAACGAAGTTCTCGGCGGCTGGACCCTCGGGACCATCATCGTTATACAAAGCGGACCACCGGTACAGCTTAGCGGCGGATACGCCACGCTTAACGCATCCTCCAACAGCGGCGTGGTATTCGCCAACGGAGTTACCGCAAAAACCATACAGAACGCCGTTGGGATTACTCGCACCGGCAATCCCTGGGTCGATACCGTTAGCCCGAGCCTCATCGCAGCCAACGGTGGCGTTTCATCCAATTACTACACTCCCAATGTGACGCCTGGAGTGCTAGCCGCAAATCCGTTTATCTACGGGCCGCACTGGTTCAACGCCGACGCGTCGTTGAACAAGAGCGTGCCGATTCGTGAATCGCTCCGCCTGACCTTACAGGCCCAGTTCCTGAACGTCTTCAATCACCCGGCGTTCAGCATGGGCAGCCTCAGCGCGACCAGCCTCAGCTACGGGCAAAGCACCAGCCTGATCACCACCGCTCGCCGCATCGAACTTCGAGCCAACATCGAGTTCTAACGGCAGCGCATCCGATTGCAAGAGGGCGCGGCACAGCAATGTGCCGCGCCCTTTCTGATTGTGGACATAGTGCCGCTTCTGCAAGCGTCGATGAACAACCTCGTGTGGCAGGCAATGGCAGGCAATCCTGCTATCGCGGCTCCTCTCAATTTCCTTCGCATGTCCCAGATCTCCGGCAGAGGCCGCACAATTCGCGCGCCAGCCGGCAGGTTGGCTGCCTTCAGACGCCCGTGTCCCACAGGGATATCAAGAGCAGATGGACAAACCAGACGCGAGCGGATCGACCGTAAACATCGATCCGCTCGTCACTGCGAAGGGCGTGCTACGTAACCTTCAAATACACCAGGTACCGCTTATCGAAGATGCTATTCAGCGGCACCAGCGGGTAGTCCTTGGCCTGCCCCGTCGCGCGAAACGCCAGCGGACCGTCGCCCGGCTTGACCCACGACGTTGAATCAGTGCCTGTCGCCTTAAACGTGGGCGTCTCGAGTTGCGGCGGTCCGCCTTGGCCGGGCGCCCGTCGCGGCGGCGCAGGCCCCAGGTCCGCGGCCAGCACCACAGGCCCATACAGGAAAGCCTGTAAGGAAGGATCGTCCGGCAGCGCTTCCACCGACAGCCGCATCGGTAGCTCCATCTCCACCTTGTCGCCGGCCTTCCACACGCGCGCCAGCGTCAGATAGCTGCCCGGTTCCGCCGACGCCTCGATCGCCTTGCCGTTGACCTTCACCACCGGAGCCGCGGCGAGCCATGTCGGAACGCGCAGCCGCATCGCCATGTGGACAGGCTTCGCCGCCGTCACCACCAGCGCCGTTCCAGCCTGTTGCGGAAACCTGGTCTCCTGCCGCAGTTTGAAACCCTTCTCTTCCCAATTCAGTTCGGAGGCGATGAACAGGTTGACGTATAGCCCCTGCTCGTCGTGCCAGTAAATGCTGTCGTTGAGCCTGGTATACTCCTCCACGCCCGATCCCGTACAGCACCAGAAATCGTTGAAGTCGCTATTGAAATTCTTGCGGGCCCCGTTGAGCGCTAACGAGAGGTAATACTCGGTGTGGCCGGTGTTCGGCTCGATGGTGCCCAGCCGCTGGTTGAGCAGACTCCGTTCGTAGTAATCGAAGTAGCGCGGCTGCGGATTCCAGGCATACAGATGCCGCGTCAACTTCAGCATGTTGTAAGCGCAGCAGCACTCGGACGTATTCGCGGTGGGTTGGGGATTGTTCGGCCTTACCCCGGTGTTCTTGAGTTCCCATGCCAGCTGCCGCGGTTGACTCTGCCAGCCTTCGGCATTGCTGGTGCCGGTGGTCACGTAGCTGCGTGTGCTCACTACGTCGTCCCAGAAGAAATCAGCCACGTCGTAGAATCGAAAATCACCGGAAATTTCGTAGCGGCGCGCCGCGGCAATTACCTGCGGGATGTGCGTATTCACGTGCAGTCCACGCAGTTCATCACGGCGCGAGGCCAGCGGATTGAAGAAGCTCTTCTTGGCGAACCGGTCTCCGGCTTTGGCCCACTTCTCATTTCCCGCTTCCGCGGCGAGGTTGTAAAGCACTTCGCTCATCCCGCCATATTCGGTGCGCAGGATGTCCTGCATGTGCTCTTCGCTCTTCGACGCGGTCCATTGGTCGGCCCAGTCGGCCATGCCCGATACCACTTCGAGAGCCTGCTTGTTGCCGGCGTGCTTATACATGTCGAACATGCCGGCCATGATTTTGTGGACCGTATAGAAGGGCGCCCAGACGGGCTTGCGCGCATCCAGCCGATCGAAGAATTCCGTTGGGAAGGCGCTCAGGTAGCCGCCGGGCAGCTTGGCCTGGCACTTGGCGAGAATGTCGACCATCTCGTCGCCCTTGGCCTTGGCGTCCTTATCGCCCGCCGACGCCCACATCTGCGCGCTGGCCGACAGGAAGTGGCCCGTGAAGTGGCCGCGCAACTCGCCCTCCTGGTTGGTGCGCGGGAGCTTCGGATCTACATACTGCTCCCACCCGCCCAGGGGTTCGGCGGACGACGGCAGCCCGGCGTTCAGCAGGAAGTTGCGCGTCAAGCGGTCCGCCGGCAACTTGGACATGTAGCTGCGATTCCACTCCTGCGCATCCTGAAACGGTCCGGGGAGCAGACGCACCTGCGTCATGGGAAATGGATGGACTTTCGGCGCAACGTCCCTGCGCTTGAACTCGATGGGATCCTGAAAGGGCGGAATATCCACCGGACGGCCAGGCCGCTGCGGCGATGCCCCCTGCGTGGGCAGGCCCGGCGCGGGAGTGGGAGCCGTGGTGGATGGCGGCGTAGTTTGTTGTTGCGCCAGGAGTGGAGCAGCGGCTCCTGTTCCGGCGAGCACGGCCGCAAAATTCCGGCGGCTCACAATTTTCGGTTTCGTCGATTCACTCATTGGATTAGTCCTCAAATCTCGATGCGCAGTAGGTCGCATCGTAGCTATTTCACCGTCCACTTCTGCATGCCCACGGAGAACTTCGCTTGCGCCTGCAACTCCACGCGGAGAGCGGTGGTGGTGACCGGCGTGAACTTCACGCTGTTGAATTTATCTTTGGCGACGGCGAACTGGTCCCGAGTTTCCACCGGCTTCCACTCATCGCCATCTTTATACAACAGACGCCAGGAAGCGGGAACGCGCACGCCGCCTTGGCCGGTATCGTCGAACCAGTAGAGTCCGCATTCGCTGACCTGGACCGGCGTAGTGAAGGTGTAATCGACGTTCTCTTTGTTGCCTTGCGCGGGCCACCAATCGAAGTAGGAGGCGGAATCGTTGGAGGCGGCGGGGATTTCGCCGTCCTTGATCGCGTTGACGTTGTGCTGCGGGCGGCCAGACGCGGTGACTTTCGCATCGGTGACCGCGCTCGGGTACGCCAGGGGATGCGCGGCGCCTTCGCTATCGGGCAACCAAACAGCCATTTGGCCGCGTCCGCGATTGGCCCAGGCGTAGTACGGAATCATGGTGAGATCCTGCTCATGCTTCACCACCTTGCCCTGCGCATCGTGCGATAGCGCGACCGCTTTGCCGGTGACTACTTCCACGCCGTTCAACAGCGACGCGCGATACTCGGCGGTGAGTTTGGCATTGTCCGGCAGCAACAGGTTGCGAACCTTGCCGTTGGGATTGTCCACCCACTCAGCGGCATACACGATGGGGCCGCGCTCGATGGCCACACGGCCGCGGTCGGCGGCCACGTGGTCGTTGGCCAGTACGCGGCGCACGGGCATCGGCAGATTCAGCTCGATGGTGTCGCCCTTCTTCCAGGTGCGCGCGAGATCGACATAGCCTTTATCGAGCTTGACCGGAACCGGTTTGCCGTTCACCTTGAGCACCACGGGGTCGGTGTTGCGATCGGTATCGCGATAGAGGTCGCTTGGCACGGGTTCGTTACGAGCCCAGCCGGGAATACGGACGTGGATGGTGAGAGCGGACGCCTGGTCGGGACTGACCGTCATCTTCACGGCGCCGTCCCACGGGTAGCGCGTCTCCTGCGTCATTTCCACGCGATGGCCGTTATCGAGCTTGATATCGGCGTTGTTGGCCGCGTAGAGGTTCACCCAAATGGCGTCGTTGCGCTCGGCGTAGACATATCCCGGCACGCTCGCCATGAATCGCGTGATGTTGCCCGGGCAGCACGCCACTCCGAACCAGGGACTGCGCTGGTCTTTGCCGGCTGAACCGGTGGCCTCGAGGGGATTCTGGTAGAAGAAAGTCTTGCCGTCCAGCGAGACGCCCGAAATCAGGCCGTTGTAGAGCGTGCGCTCCATGACGTCGACGTACTTGGCGTCAGCGTGCAGCAGGAACAGGCGCTGGTTCCAGAAATCGTTGCCCACCGCCGCGCAGGTCTCGTTGTACGCACTCATGTTGGGCAGTTCATAGTCGGCGCCGAAGGATTCGCCGGCGGCCCGCGCACCGATGCCGCCGGTAATGTGCAGCTTCTTGCCGGCCACATTCTCCCAGATCTTGTCGATGGCGTTCACGTACGCCATGTCGCCGGTGAGAGCCCCCACATCGGCCATTCCGGAGTACATATAGACGGCGCGCACGGCATGTCCGCCGGCGACCGCTTCCGTCTGATCGACCGGCTTCATCTGCGCCTGCACGTACGGGTTGCCGGCTCCCTCTTCCTGGCTCTGCGGTCCGCGAACATCCAGCATGAACTTGGCGAGCGTGAGATAGCGCTCGTCGCCGGTCAGCCGGTAGAGCTTGGCCAAGCCCATCTCCACGATCTGGTGGCCCGGCCAGATCTCGCGCTTGCCGGGGCCGAAGGTGTCGCAGAGCAGGTTGGCGCTGCGTAGCGCGATGGCGAGCAGCGATCGCTTGCCGGTGGCCGCGTAGTGCGCAGCGGCCGCTTCATAGAGATGGCCGAGATCGTAGAGTTCGTGGCTGTTGACGCCTTCGAGGACCCAGCGCTCCTTACCGCTCCAGGGGTGCGGCACCAGCGGATTGATGGTGCGGGCGGTATAGAGGTAGCCGTCTTTCTCCTGCGCGGCGGCGATCTTTTCGATCAGGCCATCGACGTGGCCCTCGAGCTTGGGGTCGGGATGCACGCTCAGGGTATAGGAAGCGCCCTCGATTACCTTGTACACGTCGGTATCGTCGAACGGATAAGGCGGGTACTTCTTGTTCTCGAATGGCTGGCCGCGGAGGGCCTCGGCGGCACGGATGAAATTGTCCAGCCGGCCGGTCTCCTCGTCCTTGCCAAAGGCGAAGGGAATGGTGACCGTTCGGTTGATCTCGATGCGGGGAGCCCAGAATCCATCATGGATGTGTACATCGGTAAAGGGAACGGGCTTTACGGGATAATCGCGCTGTTGGGCCGACAGGGCCAAACACAGAAACAAGGCGCCCAGCGCTGTAATCGCTTTCATAGCTGTCATTATAGGATGCCGAGCAGCAGAAATGGCAAAGAATTCGCGCCGCCGAAAAGAACGTTAAGCGCTTCAGCACTCGTGCTAGAACAGACCTCGGAGGCTGGCATCGGAAGGGCCGTCCGCAACTACTTTGGGCTGGTTGATAATTTGGTGAATTGGGATCTTATTGACCGGTAGCGGCGGCTCGTTCCCCAAATTTGGGCAAGCTGAAGCATGCCCCACAAAATCAGAGCGCGAGATTGCCGCTCTCTCCGCCTGTCTCGCGAGCGGCGTTGCCCGACAGAATCCGCCGCAAACGCGCCTGCGCGTAGCGCAGATCGTGGCGGACGACATGCACGGATTCCGACCGCGCTTCGGCCGTCTCCTCGGCCGTCATCCCCGCGAAAAATCGCATCTCGATGAGCGTTACCAGGCGCGGATCTTCCTTGTTGAGTCTCTCCAACGCCTCGTCGAGTTCCAGCAAGTCGGGCGGCGTTTGCGACGCGATCTGTTCGCTGAACTCAACAGTGAACTGCGCGCCCCGTTTTTGGGCGTTACGGGCGCGGGAGTGATCTACCAGCACCTGGCGCATCACGCGCGCGGCGATTCCCAGGAAGTGCGCACGATCGGCAAAAGCAGGCTGGCGGCCATCGAATAAGCGCAGAAAAGCTTCGTGGACCAGTGCCGTGGGCTGCAGCGTGTGGCCGGGGTGCTCCCTTTGGAAGGCGATCCGCGCCAGGCGCCGGAGTTCGGAGTAGACCAGCGGGAGGAGTTCCTCGCGTGCCCGTGCATCGCCTTGACCGATTCGCGCGAGCAGCAGAGTGACCGCGGAGGCATTGGACGCGGAATCGTCGCCGTTGGGAATCATTGCAGGCCCGGCACGGTGAGCGTGAAGTCGCGCACCCCGAGGAGGCGCGCTTCCTCGCGCAAATCGATCATAGCCGACCCGATGGGGCGCTTCGAGGTTTTCTGGCGGTCGATTAAAGTTGCCGTTACATCGAGCGCCTGTTGGCAATGCGCGCGCGCCGCGGCAAGGTGGCCCAAGCGACGCTCGGCTTTGGACTGGTCGATCAGAATATTGACCTGGGCACGGAGAAGTTGGATGTCGCCGGGAGAATTCTGCAGGGCTTCCGTCAGCATGTGTTCCGCTTTCGCAAGCGCCTGCAAAGATTCCGGATACTGCGACATATTCTCCAGATACGCTCCCATGAGTTGCTGGTTGCTGACCTGGATATAGCGATTTCGGCGGCTGGCAGGGTCCTTGCGGACAAGTTCCTCCGCGGCGGCAATCGATTCCTGAAGTATGGGGATCGCTTCTTTCGTCCTGTCTACATGCTCCAGGTGGTTAGCCTCCTTCATGGCGGCATAAGCCACCCCCTCCAGGGCATCCTTATTCCCTGGGTTCTTCGCAAGGTTCGCGTGGGCGATGGCATTGGCCTGTTGGAAGGACGCATACGCTTCCAGCAGCCGGGCCTTATCCTTATCCTTATCCGAGAGCCGGTATAAGAGGTCGCCCTTTGAGGCAAGAAGATAGACTCTGCGATCGCTCCACTGGACGTTGTCCGGATGCTTGGCCACCAGGTCGTCCAGGATATGCTGAGAATCGCCTAGGGCCGACAAGGCCGCCGGAAGGTCATTCAGGGAGTCGAGCACGCGCGCCAAGGAATAGCCCGCAATCGCTAGTGCAAATTCGGCGGCATCGTTATCGGCTTTGCCTGCTCGAATGGCGGGACCCTGGCGCAGCGTTTCTTCGAGCGCGCTCCGCGCCTCGGCAGTCTTCCCTTCGGTCAACAAAACGGTGCCCTTGAGAGAGAGGACGGTGGCCAGGGAGATCTCCGCCCTGGGATCGTGACCGGGGTGCGCTACCCAGGCACGTGCCGCCTGCAAGGCTTCGTCGATGGAACGCTCCGCATCCTGTACGAAACGGCCATCGGACTGGTCCCCGGCAAGCTGTGTCAGTTCCAGAATATATTGCGACCGCTGCGCCGGAGAGCCGCAACAGCCGTCTTTCAAATCGCGCAGCAAAGCGATGCTGTGCTTCATGTCCTGCAGTCCCTGCTGGCTTTCACCGGCGGCTATTTCCACCAGGGCCAAACGGTAATAGGACCCCGCCAGTTCCCGGCTCAAGCTGGGGTCGTGCCCGGCATCGGCGGCAAGGTCGGCGAGGTATTTCCGGCCCGTGGCGGCGACCATGCGGCGCGCTTCGAGCGTGCCGGGTGTGTTGCGGATGGCGCCTTCGAAGTCGAAGACGAACTTGTTGGCCAGCGCCCGCACCTGCTCGAAGCGCCGTTGGGCGCGATGTGCCTGGTAGAGAGACTCAGCCGTTCCGGAGACGATCGCGAGCAGGGTCAGCGCTGCCGCTGCCGACGCTACGGTATGCCTTTGGAGGAAACGGCGAGTCCGGTAAGCCCACCCATCGCGAGTGGCGAGGACGGGGCGGCGATCGAGAAAACGGCTGAAGTCTTCACTGAATTCGCGAACCGAGCGGTAGCGCCGCTGCGGCTCGGGATGGAGCGCCTTTAGGAGGATATTTTCGAGGTCGCCCTTCAACTCGGGCCGCAGCTGGCTGGGGAGTTGTGGAGGAGTGTCGCAAATGGTCCGCCGGATCTCCTCCCGGGACGGGCCGGCAACGGCGTGAATGGGCTGGCCGGTGAGAATGAAATACAGGATGGCGCCCAAGCCGTATACGTCGGTCGCGGTGGTTGCCTGCTCGCCGCGCGCTTGTTCCGGACTGGCAAATTGCGGGGTCATCGCGAAAGTGCCGGTCTGTTCTCCTACAGGCGCATCGAGCGCGCGTGCGATGCCGAAATCGAGCAGCTTGGGCTCGCCTTGAGCCGTCACCAGGACGTTCGAAGGCTTCAGGTCGCGATGAATCACGAGCCTCGTATGGGCGTATTCCACTGCTTCACAGAGTGGCAGAAACAGGCGCAGGCGCTCTGTGATATTCAGACCGTGGCGGTCGCAATACTGGTCCAGGGGCACCCCGTCGACGTACTCCATGACGAGGTACGCCACACCGTCAGCCCGGGTGCCTCCGTCCAGCAGTCGCGCGATATTGGAGTGGGTGAGGCTGGCCAGCAACTGGCGCTCATTGCGAAAGCGGTCGAGGGCGCGGGGATCGAGCCAGGCGTGCTGGACCACCTTAATGGCGACCGTTTGGTGAAGCTCGCCATCCACGCGATCCGCTTTGAAGACCACGCCCATGCCGCCATGGCCAAGAATGCTGCGCGTTTCGTAGGGGCCGAACCGGTCGCCGGCGCCTATTTCCGGCGCTTGTTCGGAGGCAACGCTCTGGCGGAGGAAGGTTTCCGAGCCTCGATCGGCGTCAAGAAGGGCGAGGACTTCGTCACGGGTCTCGGGGCTGATTCCGGGGTCGCTCAGAAATTCCAGACGGTCTTCCGGCGGCAGTTGCACAGCCTTTACAAAGAGCGCCCGCAGCGCTTCCGGATCGCCCAATCCCCGTTCCATTGGATCGAGGATACCATGCCCGAAATGGGTGTCGGATGGGGCTATGGCTTGTCCAGGCGGGCCGTGCCGGCGTGAAAATTCTTTGCGAAATCTGCAAGCGGTTTGCGCATTAGTCGTCGAACACGTTCGTTCGATTGATCCCGGAGACCCAACAAATATGAAAAATCGTCCACTCACCGCCGCCGGTAAGCGGCTGGAATGAGGATGAGTCCACCTCTCCAGCAAAAACCTTATTAGCCACGGATGAACAGGGATAAGAAAACGCGTGGTTTATCGCGCCGGAGGGAAGAGTAGGCCAGCGCTGCCACCGACGGCTGTCGGATTGAACAATCCTGTAACTGCGAGGCAGGACATGCTTTAGCTTGTTCAAATCGAAGACGAGCGCAGTTCGCCTGGACAAGCTAAAGCATGTCCTACCTCTGTGACAGGCCAGAATGACACGGCGCCAATGGGGTTTTAAACATAATGCAATCAATGATGCGAAGCACGGCAGTTTTCCTGATCCTGGCGGCCACGGGCTTGGCGGCGAGTCCCGTAAAGACCGTCCATTTTGAAAGCGCGGATGGCAAAACCCGGCTGGTTGGCTATTTGTTCGAGCCCGAAGGCCGCGGACGTCACCCGGCGGTCGTGATGCTGCACGGGCGGGCCGGCCCCTACTCGTCCGGCGCCAATGGTGTTTACACGGCGCAGACGCTATCGAAACGCCATGTGGAATGGGGGACCTTCTGGGCGGAGCGCGGCTATGTGGCGCTGCTGGTGGATAGCTTCGGTCCACGGGGGTATGCCAAAGGCTTCCCGGCAGGGAGTTACGAGAATCGGCCGGAGGAGGTCAGCGAACAGACGGTGCGGCCGCTGGACGCCTACGGCGCGCTGCGCTATCTGCGCGGGCGCGAAGACGTGTTGGCGGATCGCATTGGCGTGCAAGGCTGGTCGAATGGCGCGATGACCGTGCTGGTCACCATGGGGCGGCACGCGCCGGGGATCGCGGACCCGAGCCCGGAGACTGGATTCCGCGTCGCCCTGGCGGAGTATCCGGGTTGCGGAATGGAAGCGGTGAGCGGCGAATACCGGCCCTATGCCCACCTGCTGCTGATGGTGGCGTCGGCCGATGCGGAAGTATCGCCGAAACGATGCGCGGCCTTTGCCGAACGCGCCAGGAAGGGCGGCGCCGATCTCGAGTTCGTGGAATTCGAAGGGGCGGAGCACAACTTCGACGATCCGGGCAAACAGAAGCAAGCCAATGCGGCGAATCGGGCGGCTACTGAAGAGACAATGCGGCGCGCCGAGCAGTTGTCCGCGGAGCGTTTGCGCCGCTAGGAAGCCTCACAAAAGTCTGCGAAATTCTCCAGCCCTTTTCGCATTAAGCGCCAGAGAGCACCAAACTCTCATGACTGCAAAACGCACCGGAGGATTTCTCTTGATTTCGACCGCACGCTGGTTCTTTTGGATCGCCGCCTCCACGCTTCTCCCCTCGGCGTGGGCGGGCGCCCTTTCCTTCACCGGAGACCTGCGCACCGACGCGAACTTCACTGCCTGCGGCTTCGGCTGCACGCTAGGGCCCGCCAACACGGACGGCGATTACGCGCAGTGGGCCGCGGTCTCGGTTCCCTTCACGGTCCCGGTGGACTCCCTGGTGACAGCCATCACCTTCAGCTAGGGCGGGGGCCCCAACGGCAACGGCACATCCGTGTCCCCCAGCGGCTTCGGACCTTACCTGAGCCTGTTCGACGGCGGCGGCAACTTTCTGGCATCCACCCTCGGCGGAATCGACTGTCCCGCCGGGGAGACGACCAATTCCACGACGGGATACTGCTATGACGTTGAACTGGACGCCGGAGTGCTTGCCGCCCGAACCTACAGCATCGCGATTTCCGCCTTCGAAAACATTTCGCTGGCGGAAAATCCGGGCGGCTATCTGCTATCCGACGGCTTCACAGGGCTCGGCAATCTAGCTTCTGGTGAGGACCTGCATTACGCTTTCGACGTGAATTTGACCAGCGTCCGGTCAGCCGCGACTCCTGAACCGTCCACTCTGACTCTGATCTTATTGGCGGCAACTGCCATGTGCTCCTTGAAAAGGAAGAGAGGAATTTCGCAATGAAACATCGCAACTTCGTCTACAGCCACGGGGCCGTAGTGAAGCCCGAAGAATTCGCCGGCCTATCGAAAACGGCGGTCTGAAAGGCCGCCTGCAGGCAAGACTGCCTGCCACACGGAAGTTCGTTGGGTGGGTACCCCCACTTTTGGGTGTGTGAAAACCCGCATCCAGGCAATTTGGACCGCAATTATCCAATAAAAATAGCCCTACTATTTCGGCATAAAACATGCATTGGGCTTGAATCGGATAATCAGAGTCTTATAATCCAATTATGCAACTCACACGAGCTGCCGACTATGCCGTTCGGGTGATGATTCACCTGGCCGGCTTGCCGCCTGAGACGCGGGCCAGTCGTGCAGAATTGGCAGTGGCAGCCGAATGTCCCGAGCAATTTCTATCGAAAGTGCTCCAAAGCCTCACGCGAGCCGGCCTGGTGCTCTCTCATCGAGGCAACACCGGCGGGTTTGAGCTTCCCAATAACCACCGGACCGCTACGGTACTCGACGTAGTGGAGGCCATCGAGGGCCCCATGCGGCTCAACGTGTGTCTCAATTCGGATCGCGCCTGCGCCCGGCAGGAGTGGTGCCCGGCCCACGATGTCTGGTCTAAGGCACAGGCTGCGGTAGCTGAGGTGCTGCGTACCGCCAACATCGCGGAACTGGCTCGCCAGGCCGCCGTGCGCAAACCGGCCCTGGCGCTTACAACACCCGAATGGAACTGACCTGGATCGCGGTACTCGCCAGCTTACTGATGGCGGCAGCAGCGGCGTGTGTTTTTGTTTTCGCAGTTAAGAAGGACTATTTTCGCAACATTGAAGACGCTAAATACCAGGTCTTTTGGAGCGACCTGGAGGATGGACCGCGGCCGAAGGCAGGACTACCCCCGGTAGCCCTGCCCTTGGTAGCCGCACAGGAGAAACACCATGAAAGTGGCTCCCCAACGTGATCGGCAAGTTACTAGTGAAGACTCCCAAATGCCCCGCCGCCGGGTGCTGGCATGGCTCTCGGGTTTCGGGCTGTTCGCCTCGGGTTTATTAGCCGTCCTGTCGGATTGGCTCTTCTTCAAACCGCGAGTGACCTACGGCCCGAGTGCGCGCTTCGCCATCGGGAAGCCCGACGATTTCCCACCTGGCACGCGCATCGCACGAGACGTAGAGCGCGTCTGCATCGTCCGCGAAGGCAATAAGATGGCGGCGATCTCCACTACCTGCACGCACCTGGGGTGCATCGTGGCGATCTCCGATACGGGGTTCGCGTGCCCCTGCCACGGGTCGCACTACGACCAGGATGGCAATGTCACCGGCGGTCCGGCTCCCAAGCCGCTCCCCTGGTTCCAGGTGACGCTGGCGCCCAATGGCGACGTGGTGATTGACAAGAACGCATCGGTCGACCCGGGGACCTATTTGACGGTATGACACCCACACAAGAACCGCCGACTCAAAAGAGCGGGACGGCGCTTGCCACGCTGCGGGAACTTCCACAGAATGTCTGGAATTCGATTTTCCGCAATCCCTTGCCCTCCACGGATTTGGAACGCTCGTCCACCAGCTTCACTAATTTCTTCCTGCATATCCACCCTGTAAAGGTCAACAAGAACACGCTTCGGCCTACCTACACGATGGGGCTGGGGCTGATCGCCACCTTCCTGTTCGTAATCCTGGTTGTGACTGGCGTGCTGCTGATGTTCTACTATGTGCCTTCCACCACGCAGGCGTACGACCGCATGCTGGACCTGCGCGGCACGGTGGCCTTCGGCATCTTCCTGCGCAATATGCATCGCTGGTCGGCACACGGGATGGTGGCCATCGTATTCCTGCACATGTGCCGGGTGTATTTTACCGGCGCTTACAAAAGGCCACGCGAGTTCAACTGGGTGCTGGGCGTATTGCTCCTGCTGGTGACGCTCTTCCTGAGTTTCACCGGCTACCTGCTCCCGTGGGATCAGTTGGCTTTCTGGGCGATCACAGTTGGGACGTCGATCGCAGGCTATGCGCCGCTGGTCGGCAAGCAGATGCAGTTCGTACTGCTGGGCGATACCACCGTCGGGCAGGAGGCGCTGTTGCGGTTCTACGTGCTGCACGTGGCGGTGTTGCCGGCGGTGTTGGTGCTCATGATGGCCATCCACTTCTGGCGAATTCGCAAGGATGGTGGGCTGTCGCGACCGGAAGTTGCGGCGGCGCCGGCGCCCGATGCCGGCGTGGTCAAGCTGAAAAAAGTCTACGGGCTTCAGGGGTTTGTGCGCGGACCGTTCACCAAGCTGGGCAATGTGCCCGACAACTCGGTGTATAGCTGGCCGAATCTGCTGATGGCCGAACTGTTCGTGTTCGTGCTGACGATCTCGCTGATTCTGGTGGTGTCGCTGTTATTCAACGCGCCGCTGGAGCAGCCGGTGAACATCATGCATCCGCCCAACCCGGCGAAAGCGCCGTGGTACTTCCTGGGACTACAGGAGATGGTGAGCTACTCGGCGTTCTGGGGCGGAATCGGCATCCCGGGGCTGATGGTGGCGATGCTTTTCGCCGTTCCCTATATCGACCGTACGACGCACGGTGTGGGTAAGTGGTTCGCCAAGGAGCGGCTGCTGGCCAACACCATCTTCCTGACGCTGGTGATTCTCAACGTCATCTTTATTGCGATCGGCACGTTCTTCCGCGGGCCGAACTGGACTTTGGTCTCACCATTCTGACGGGGACGCTATGAGACTACCACTGGCAATTGCGAGCTTAGTAGTTCTTATCGTGCACGGCGTGGTTTTCCGCAACCAGTTCTTCCATGAATGGGAACGGCACCAGACGGCGTACATCGAGCAGGCGCGGTCTATGTCCAAGAACGACCACGAACGCGCCGAACTGGAAGCGCGGGCGCCGCGCATCGAACAGATCATCGTCACCAGTTTCGGCGACACCCACGTGGACCGCTGCACCACCTGCCACCTGGCGGCGGACGATCCGCGCTTCGGCGGACACGCGGAGCCGCTCAAATCGCATCCTTACTCGGCGGCGATGGGCGACGTACAGCGCAACGGGCAATGGGAGCGCCGCCACAAATTCTCCGACTTCGGCTGCACGGTCTGTCATGACGGGCAGGGCCGCGGACTCGATACGTTCTACAGCCACGGCCAGGATGAATTCTGGCCGGACCCGCTGACGGGGTACGTCACGCAGCCCAATTGGCGCAAGGATTTCTCGCCCAAGCTGAAGGGCAAGGAATACATGGAAGCCAATTGCGCACAGTGCCACACCGAGGAAGCCTTCGCCGGTACGCCGCACGTGGAGCGCGGGCGCAAGCTTTTCTACGCCATGAATTGCTATGGCTGCCACAAGATCGACGGCATGAGCGAAGGCACTCTCGGACCGGATCTGACGGAGGCAGGCAAGAAGTTCAAGGTGGATTACCTGTGGGAGTCGATTGTGGAACCGCGGGCCAATCTGGCGACGTCGTTCATGCCCGATTTCCATTTGCAGCCGGCCGACGTGGAATCGCTGGTGATCTTCCTAAAGAGCCGGCGCGGGGTGAATTTCGCGGAAACGTCGCTCGATCGCTATAAGGCGCATGTCGCCAATGTTGCCGTGGTGATTCCGCCCGGAACAGCCGGCGAGAAGGCCGGCGAACAGCTGCTCGGCGATCGCGCCTGCACTGCCTGCCATAAGCTCGGCGACAAGGACGGCGGTATCGCGCCCGATCTCAGCTACGAAGGGCTGATTCGCGACGAGCAGTGGGTGGGCGATCACTTCGTCAACCCGCGCTCGCGGGTGCCCGATTCCATCATGCCGGCGTTCCGCTTCCCGGCGGAGGATTTCCAACGGCTGACGGCGTATCTGGAGAGCCTGAAGACTCCGCCACCTCCGGTCGACGCCCACGCTACGTTTGTGAATCTGTGCGCGCGCTGTCACGGCGAGAAGGGCGACGGAGCAGGCAAAGTGGCCTGGTACATCGACCCTTCGCCGCGCGATTTCACCAAGCCGGGCTTCATGGCGTCCAAGCCGCGTGCCCGTTTCGTGGCGTCGATTCAGGAAGGCGTGGGCGGGACATCTATGCCGCCATGGAAGCGAATCCTAAAGGACGAGCAGATCGACGGCGTACTGGATTATGTGATGCAGACCTTCGCCAAGGAGCAGTTCAAGGAACTGAAGACGCGCAATATTCCGGAGAAGAATCCGGTGGCGAGCAACCCGGAATCGATCGCACGAGGCGAGCAGGTGTTCGAACTGCGCTGCAACGGCTGCCACGGCCGCAAGGCGGACGGCAAAGGCCCCAACTCGCTCGACATCTTCCCGCATCCGCGCAATTTCCGGAACCACTGGTTTGTGGAAAGCGTGCCGGACCGGCGGCTGTTCGAGTCGATTGAATACGGAGTCCAGGGAACAGCGATGCCGTCCTGGATGGATATGCTCAACACCAATGAGGTAGGGGATGTCATCAATTTCATCAGAAGCTTACAAAGCGGGCGTAAGTAACGAATCGATACAAGGAACAGTCCACCATACGGACACGACGGCGAAGTGGTTTTTGGTGAGCGCCGTCTGCTATTTCTTCATCGTCGGGATCGTCGCCCTGACGATCGCGGCGAAATTCTGTTGGCCGGAGTTGCTAGGCAACGTCTCCTACCTATCGTACGGGCGGCTTCGTCCCCTGCACGTCAACGGAATGCTCTTCGGATGGCTGCTGGCTGCCGATATCGGGCTGGCGTTCTACATCGTGCCGCGGTTGTGCGGCGTGAAACTGTGGAGCGAAAAGATCGGCGTGGCCACGGCGATGATTTGGAATATCGTGGTCCTGGGCGCGGTGGTGGCGCTCCCGTTGGGCTACAACCACGGCTTCGAATACGCGGAACTACCCATGCCGCTGGCCATTCTGGTGGTGATCGCGTGGGTGATGTTCGGCCTGAATATCTTCATGACCATCGCCACCCGCAAATATCCGCAGATGTATGTTTCCATCTGGTACATCATGGGCACCATTCTGTGGACGGCCTTCGTGTACATCACCGGGAACTTCGCGGTGGACTTCACTGCCGGCGTCAATCAGGCCAACCTCAACTGGATGTACATGCACAACGCCGTGGGGCTGATCTTTACGCCGATCGGGCTGGGCGTGGCGTATTACTTCATCCCCAAGTCGTCGAACACGCCGCTGTACAGCCACCGGCTTTCGATGGTGGGCTTCTGGGCGCTGGCGTTCGTTTATGTCTGGACGGGCGCGCATCATATGTTGCACGGGCCCATCTCGCAATGGCTGCAGACCATCGCGATTACGTTCTCGGTGATGCTACTGATTCCGGTGTGGGCCGTGGTCTACAACTTCTTCGCGACCATGCAGGGCCAGTGGCAGCAACTGCGCGAGAACGTGCCGCTGAAGTTTCTGATGTCGGGCGTGGTGTTCTACCTGCTGACCTGCTTCCAGGGTCCGATGCACAGCCTGCGCAGCGTCAACGCCATCGTATCGAAGACCGACTGGATTCCCGGCCACGCCCACATGGCTCTGCTGGGCGCGTTTTCGTTCTTCGCCGTCGCGGGCATTTATTACGTGGTGCCGCGCATGTGGAATACCAAGCTGCACAGCGACGCGCTGGCCAACTGGAGTTTCTGGTTCATTATGATCGGCGGGCTGGGATTCTTCGTGACGCTTTGGCTCGGCGGGTTCTGGCAGGGCTGGCAGTGGAATAACCCGTCCATCCCATTCATCGACACGGTGGTGGCGCTGAAACCGATCTGGCTGGTGCGGTTCCTCTCGGGATCGCTGATTTTCTGCGGGATCGTGGCCTTCGCATATAACATCATGGCCACGGTGGTCGCGCGGAGGGAATATGTTCAGTAAGGCCGACAACAGTTTCAGTTTTGCCATCGCCGCCGCGCTGGTCCTGTTCTTTCTGGGCGGCATTCTGACGACCATCGTGCCTCCCATGGTCGACAAGAGTTGGGGCCGGCCGTTCGAGAATCACGATCCCGCTAAGGGGCCGACCGGCAAGTTGCAGCCGTACACCGCGCAGCAGTTGAAGGGACGCGCGATTTACGTGCGCGAGGGCTGCTGGTATTGCCATACGCAGCAGACGCGCACGCTGGTCGCCGACACGTTTCGCAGCGGCTGGCGCGGAGTGCGCTCGCCGATCTCCACGCCGGACGAATTCGTGTACGACAATCCGCACCTGTTCGGCACCAAGCGGACCGGTCCGGACCTGTCGCGCGTGGGCGGCAAATACGACACGCAGTGGCATCGCACGCATTTCCGCAATCCGCGGGACCTGGTGCCAGGGTCGGTGATGCCGCCATTCCCGTGGATCGTGAATAATCCCGAGGAATTCAGTTCTTTGGTGGCGTACATACAGACGCTCGGGCGGGCCAAGGATTGGCGGCCGGATGGGGATTACGAGAAATGAGAGGGAAGCTCTCAGCTGAATCGGAGCGTGGACTGGAGCCTCGCGATGTTATGTGGGGCAAGCTGGCAGCTTGCGGCCGGATGGTATCCGGCCCGCCGATGGCCGAGTGCTACTCCGCCACAGTATGCCACCCTGCCAGCATGGCGTTGCGCGCCAACAGGAATGAATACCCGCAAAGGCCGGATACCATCCGGCCGCAGGATGCCATTCTGCCCCACATGAAGGGAGCCCTAAGATGAGCGATTACACCTGGCCTAGCATTTTCTTCTCTTATGCCTTCTTCTTTATCTCACTGGGCGTGGCAGTGTTCTTCTGCGTGCGCTCGATCAAGCAGGGGTACTGGAAGAAGTCGAGCGAAGAGATCAAATATCGGATCTTTGAGGACTAGCGATGGAACCGGAAAAGACCAAAATCAAAGAATACGCTGGCGGCTGGATCACGGAACGCGAGGGCACCGACATCCCCACCTTCCTGAAGTTCGCGTACATTGTGATTGCCGGCGGCGCGGTCACATACTTCCTTCTCTACATGTACGGAGAAGTGAACCATTCCGAGCGCGGGCCGCTGGTGCGCGCGTTGAATGCCGCCACGGAAGCTTCGGGAAGCCTGATGTACGCCATTGCGGCGCTGATCGTGATTTTCGGCGTCATCACCGTGGCTTTCTCGTTCCGCAAGCCTCACTAATAAGGACTGCGACGATGGAAAACGGTTTCTACGAAGTTCGCCTGCCGGACGCCACCGACTACTGGACCGAGATGGTCAAGTGCCGGCACGCCTGCCCCGTGCATACCGATGCCTGCGGCTACGTGACGGCGATCGCCGAAGGGAAGTTCGAGAAGGCTTATCGCATCGCGCGGGCGCATAACCCGTTCGCGTCCATTTGCGGCCGGGTCTGCGGCGCGCCCTGCGAGCAGAATTGCCGCCGTGGCGATGTCGACGCACCGGTCGCGATCCGGCCGCTGAAGCGCTTCGTCACCGACCGGTTCGGCCCGGAAACCGGCGACTACGCGCTCTATCGCGAGGCTAATAACGACGGCATGCTGCCGCCCAATCGGGGCGATTATGAGCGCGTCGCGGTCATCGGCGCGGGAGTCTCGGGGCTGACGGCGGCGCACGATCTGGTCAAGCTGGGGTACAAGGTCACGGTCTTCGAGGCCGAGAGTGAGGCCGGTGGAATGCTCACGGCCGGCGTCCCGATCTTCCGGCTGCCTCGTGAGTTGGTGCGTCACGAGATCGCCGCGATTCTGTCCCTCGGCGTGGAGTTGAAGTGCAACCAGCGGTTGGGCCGCGACTTCACCATCGCATCGTTGCGGCGCGACGGGTACAAGGCGATCTTCCTCGGGATCGGCCTGCCCAAGGGCCGCAAGCTTTCCATGCCCGGGTCGGATAATGAAGACGTTATCGACGGCATGGACTTTCTGCGCGCGTTCAACGCCGGGACGCCGCTGCCGCTCGGTAAGCGAATCATCGTGATCGGGGGCGGCAATGTGGCCTACGATGTGGCGCGCTCCGCTGTACGTCCGCACGATGAGCACGTGGCTTACGATGTGGCGCGCTCGGCCTTGCGTTTGAGCGGCGACAAGGAAGTGCACGTGGTGTGTCTGGAAGGCCGCGAGGAAATGCCGGCCGACGAGATCGAAGTGGAGGAAGGCGCCGAGGAGGGCATCCACCTGCACAATCAGCGCGGACCTCGCAAAGTAATTGTCACCGACGGGAAACTCGCGGGGCTGCGCACGGTGCGATGTACGGCGGTCTTCGATGCGAGCGGCCGCTTCAACCCGACCTTCGACGAGAGCCACCTGGAAGACATCCCCGCCGACAGCATCATTTTCGCCATCGGCCAGACGTCCGACCTGTCGTTCCTCGACCCGGCCGACGGCGTGGAGTCGGACCGCGGTCTGATTAAGGTGAATCGCGAGACCTACCAGACCACCGCGCCGGATGTGTTCGCTTGCGGCGATATCGCACACGGCGCGCGGCTGTTCATCGACGCGATTGCCTCGGCACAGATCGCCGCACGGTCGATGCACGATTACCTTCGCGGCACGCGCACGGAAGTAGTGGTGCGCAAGCAGTGGAAGGCCGCGGCATATACCATGGTGGACGACTGGAATGTCATCCCGCGGCAGAATCCGCCGGTGCTGCAAAGCGAATTACGCGCGGCCACCATGGAGATCGTGGAGGAGCCGTTTAGCGAACCGGATGCCCGTCGACAAGCTGCGCGCTGCCTGCGGTGCAACGTCAATACGGTTTTCGATACCTCCAAGTGCGTGGCCTGCAACGGCTGCGTGGACGTCTGCCCGGAGAACCTGATTCGCCTGGTGGGCCTGAGCAAACTGATCGAAGATCCGCAGTGGATGGAACGTGCGGTGGAGGAGTTCGGCGACATCGGCGGATACGCGCCCGAAGAGTTGGACCGCATGGCGGGGGCCATGATGAAGGACGAAACTACTTGCATTCGCTGCGCCATGTGCGCGTCGCGCTGCCCCACCGCAGCGATCCTGATGAGAGAGTTTGAATTCTACCGCGAGTGCGTGACCGTGCAGGCGCGCAATCCGAAAGTGGCCTACGGGCCGAGCGCATGAGCTGGTTGGAATTCAGTCTGGTGTTTGCGTTGGGATTGGCCGCCAGTCTGCATTGCGTGCAGATGTGCGGGCCGATCGTCATTTCGTACAGCGTCTCGCTGGCGCGCTTTGGCGCTTGCAAACGGGAGGTGGTGCTGGCGCATCTTTGCTATAACGGCGGGCGCGTGGTCACCTACGCGACGCTGGGAGCGCTGGCGGGCGCGGCCGGCTCCGGCATCGGGATGCTCGGCAAACTGGCAGGACTGGCATCGGGAGCGCGGCTGGTGGCCGGCGCGGCGATGATCGTCACGGGGATTCTGATGCTCCGCGTGCTGCCGCGAAGAGTGCTGGTGCAGCTGGAGCGCCGCGGCGTGAGGAGACTCTTCTCGCGCTCGATCGGAAGGTTGCTGGTTTCCTCGCGCGCGTTGGGGAAGTTCGGGCTGGGATTGCTGCTGGGCTTCCTTCCCTGCGGACTGATTTACGGCGCGCTGCTGAAGGCGGTGGAGACGGCGCGTCCGCTGGCCGGCGCGTTGACGATGGTCGCTTTCGGGACGGGCACGGCAGTGGCATTGCTCGCCGTGGGGCTGGCAAGCTCGTTCGCCGGACTGCGGATGGGCGGTTGGGGCAATCGCGTGGCGGGCGCGTCGATTCTGGTGGCTGGGGCAATTCTGGTGTGGCGCGGGCTGGCCGCGGGGCCGGTGTGCCATGGGTAAGCGAAGGGATTTCACCACAAGTTGTCGGCTGTCAGTGTGGCAGGCAATCTTAGCTCTTTTTCGTGGGGCAGACTTCAGTCTGCAGCCGGCTTTTAAGCCGGCTTTCTCGATGTCTGACGAATTTCTCGGACTTCGCCACCGTTGCCTGGCAGAGGCGACGCCGAAGAAGCTGCATTGGAGTCGGGCTGAAGCCCGCCGCAGACTAAAGTCTGCCCCACATCGCCGGCCAACGGTACGCAGTGAATGGCAAAGCCGGACGGGGCGGCCTGAAAGGCCGCCTGCAGCCAGGATTGGCTGCCACACGCTGGGGTGCGAGCGATGACCAATAGCTGGCACCACCTTCGCAAGCGCATTCACCTCTTCTGCTTCCTGGCGTTCGCGGCGCTCCCGTTTTTCAACATCGTCCGCTTCGACATCCCCCGGCAGCGATTCTATTTCGCCGGCTACGAACTTTGGATCAACGAATTCGCCATCGTCTTTTTCGCGATGATGTTTCTGATGTTCCTGGTGGTGGTATCTTCGGTTTTTTACGGCCGTGTGTACTGCGGCTATCTCTGCCCGCAGATGATCTTCAGCGAAGCATCGGTGAATCTGGAATCGCGCTTGCGCCGTTGGGTAGTGAAGAAATTCATCGCCTGGAGCCCGCGTTCACGCAACTGGCTGCACCGCGCGCTCTTCTACGCGATCGTCGCCGTGGCTTCGGTGTTCCTGGCATTCATCTTCATTTCCTATTTCGTCGAGCCGCGCGATGTTCTGCGAAGCGTGTTCACACTCGACATCCGCACTGCCGCGGGCATTTCCGGCGCGGCTGTCACACTCATTACGTTTCTCGATTTCAGCCTGCTGCGCCTGCGCTTCTGCACCACCGTCTGCCCGTACGGCTATCTGCAGGGAATGCTCGGCGACAAGAATACGCTGCTGGTGCATTATCGCGACGACGACCATGCGTGCATCGAATGCAAGAAATGCGTGCGCGTGTGTCCCATGGGGATCGACATTCGCAAGTCGCCATTTCAGATCGAGTGCGTGCACTGCGCCGACTGCATCGACGCCTGCGACGAGATCATGGGCAAGCTCCACAAGCCCGGACTGATTCACTATGTCTGGGGCGAGAAAGGCCCACTCGCTTCGCAGCACAAACAGCCGTGGGATGCGCGTCGCATCATCGTGCTGGCAATTCTGCTGGCCTACGCCTCAGGCCTGACGGTGGCGCTGGCGACGCGCCGCCCGGTGCTGGTCCACGTGGTTCCCGAACGCGCCAAGCTGTATCGCGTGGGCTCCGATGGCCGCATCTACAACCAGTTCCGATACACCATCGCCAATCGCGGCAGTAAACCTGCGGCAGTCGAGTTCTCCCTGCGCGATTTGCCGGGAGCGAGTCTCACGCTGGCGCCCAATCCCGTTCCGGTGACGGCGGGAGCTTCGCTGCAAGGCACTTTTGAGATCTCGGAACCGGCCGGGCAACTGCACGAAATGGTGACCCACTTCCGCATCGTGACGGGGGCCGACACGATTCCCATGACGTTCCTGGCCCCGGAGGGGAAATGAAACGCGTACCCGTATTGATTCCATTCCTGGCAGTGATCTCCGCCATTTTCATCGGCATCCTGATCTTTGCCTACATTGAAACCAAGAAGGCCAATCCGCAAATGTTGGACGAGCAGGGCCACATCGTACACGGCACATGAGCTGTACTCTCTGCGGGCTGGATTCGGGCGACTCGGCGTTCTGTTGCGCCGGATGCGAGAACGTTTACGCCATTCTGCTGGAGAGCGGCGTGGTAGCGTCCGGCCAGACTTTCCGCGAAACCGCATTGTTCCAGCAGAGCCTCAAGCTCGGCCTGATTTCGAATTCCTCGCAGGACGCAGCGCCGGTCCCGGAAGGCGCCGAAACACGCGAGGCGGTGTACCACATCGGCGGGATGTGGTGCACCTCCTGCGGATGGCTGATCGAGCATGCGCTCACGCGCACGCGGGGGGTCCGTTCGGCTGAAGTGCTATTCGCTTCGGACCTGCTGAAAGTCCGCTACTGTCCGCAATATCTACCCCCACAGCGCATCGTGGAGCGGGTGGATTCACTGGGCTACCGCGCCTCGGAGTATAGCGGCCTATCGACGGCCGGCGACGGCGAGCGCAAAGATCTGCTGCTGCGCACGGGCATCGCGGCCTTCCTTTCCATGAACGCCATGACGTTCAGCCTGGTGGTTTACGCCAGCTACTTCGAGAGCATCACCGGCTTCGGACGCTACATCCCCTTCGTGCTGATGGCGATTGCCACGCCTTCGGTGTTCTACTGCGCGGCGCCCATTCTGCGCATCGCGTGGACGGGGACGCGGATGGGTGTGCTGCGCATGGAGTCGCTGCTCGCCTTGGGCATCGTCGCGGCTTACGCGTACAGCGTGGTGCTGGCATTCTCGGGAAGCACACACGTGTATTTCGACACGGCATGCGCTATCGTCACGCTGGTACTCACCGGCAAGATGATCGAGCGCGGCGCGAAGGAGAAAACGGCTCGCGCGCTCACCCTGCTGTACCGACTCATGCCCAGCAAGGTTCGCTTGCTGGTGGAGGGCGCGGAGCGTTTCGTCTCGCTCGAAGCGCTGTGCGCGGGCGCGCATTTCCGCGTGAAATCGGGCGAGCGCATTCCGGCCGACGGCGTAGTGGTGGAGGGCCGGTCGCACGCCGATGAGTCGGTGCTGACGGGCGAGTCGGCGCCGCGCCCGAAAGGGCCGGGCGACGCGGTGATCTGCGGCAGCGTCAACACGGGGGGCGTCCTGGAAATCCAGGCTACACGGGTGGGCGCGGACAGCACGCTGGCGCAAATTGTCCGCACGGTGGAACACGCGGCGGCCAGCCGCACCCATGTAGAACGGGCCGTCGACCGGATATCACGCATCTTCGTACCGGTGGTGCTGGTGCTGGCGGTGCTCACCTTTGCCGGATGGCAGTGGCGCACCGGCAATCCCGCCGAGGCGCTGATGCATGCCATCGCCGTCCTGGTAATCGCCTGTCCCTGCGCTCTGGGAATCGCCACTCCTCTGGCGCTCACGGCGGCGGTGGCGGGGGCATCGCGCCGCGGCGTGCTGGTGAGCGACACGCGCGTGCTGGAGACCATCCGCAAAGTGGACACGGTAGTGCTCGATAAGACGGGCACCGCGACGGCCGGCGAGTTTACGATGCTCGCAGTAAGCGGCGATACCGGACGGATGGCGGAACTCGCCGCGGTGGAAGCATGTTCGGAGCATCCACTGGGGAAAGTGGTGACGGCGCGATACGGCAAGGGGCTCAAAGCGTCGGACGTCGCGATTCATGCCGGGATGGGAATCAGCGGCGTGGTCGGAGACGTTCGATATTTCATTGGCAGCCGCCGCCTGGTAGGCGCTGAGGCGACTTCCGTGGAGTCCGGCACGACGGTTTACTTCGGATGGGACGGCACGGCGAAAGGCGCCATGACGTTCGGCGACCGGGTACGTCCGGACGCCGTGGAACTCTGCCGTAAGCTGCGCGGGGCTGGCATCCGTACGATGCTACTCTCCGGCGACTCCACGGCTGCCACGGCAAGCGTCGCCGCGGCGATAGGGGCTGAGGCGTGGCGAGCGGAGGCGACACCCGACGACAAGGTCGCGGTGATTCGCGAACTGCAAGAGCGCGGAGAAGTGGTGGCCATGATCGGCGACGGCGTGAATGACGCGCCGAGCCTGGCGCAGGCCGATCTCGGGATCGCCCTCGGGTCGGGCGCCGATATCGCCATGCAGGCCGCGCCGCTGGTGCTAATGGGCGCTTCGCTCGCCGGTGTGACCGAGACGCTCGAGCTCGCGCGCCGCACCTTCCGTGTGGTGCGCCAGAATCTTTTCTGGGCGTTCGCCTACAACGTGGTGGGCATCGCGTTGGCCATCGCCGGCGTGCTGAATCCGATCCTCTCCGCGGCGGCGATGGTGCTGTCAAGCTTGTCGGTAATCGGGAACTCGCGCCGGCTGGGGTAAGAAAGCTGAGCGGCTCTTAGAGGCTGTTAGGAAATAACCACTCCCTTTGGTCGCGGCTCGGAAGCGTTCGGCGTCGATACTGAGCCGCGACCAAAGGGAGCGGTTTCTCCAAACTGCCAGTGCTATTTCTTGACGAGTCCTTAGCTCTTGAATCTGACTTGTGACTCTTAGGTTAGGGCATCAAGTCATTTTCAGCCTAACGTTCCGGCCGATTGCACCCGATAAGGTAGGTGGGCGAAGAATAGTGCCCTGCTAGCACGAGGGGTTTGTGAACGAAGAAAACAATACAGCATCGGTGATTCTGGTAGTAGACGATTCCAGCTTCCTGCGGAAGCGGATCCGGCAAGCGCTGCAAAATGACTACGCTCTGGTGGAAGCCATCAGCGGTACGACTGCTTTGGCGGAGATCGACAAACGGGAATTCCGTTGCATCCTCACCGATCTGGTAATGCCAGACATGGACGGTTTCGGCCTGCTCACCGAGATTCAAAGGCGAGGTCTGCGGACACCCGTCATAGTCTTG
>Ga0182030_10000833_pt1 | contig 60667 bp, 49 predicted proteins | sample 812S3MmetaG_FD_121299 | JGI IMG/M metagenome (GOLD analysis project Ga0182030, IMG submission 121299) | Permafrost microbial communities from Stordalen Mire, Sweden - 812S3M metaG (Illumina Assembly) | ecosystem: Environmental > Terrestrial > Soil > Wetlands > Permafrost | place: Sweden... | reverse complement strand
TGCCGCCTCACAGCGACCGGTGCAAGACTCGAGGTCAGGATGGAGTCGCTTCTCCTTTCCTGTAGGGCTCTTTCATCCCCTACAACATGCCGGTTTATCCCGGCGCTCTCCGTCCCCTTTTCGTCCCGGCCAGGAAGGCCCGAATCTGTTCCAGGCTCCCGGCTTCTGAGTCGTCCATGCTGATGATCAATTCCCAGCATCCCGATTTTTCCCTTCAGGCTCATCTTGTGTGAGAATCCGAGCCCCCGCCCAGACTCATCTTGCATGAGACAAGAGTCCGGAGCCGTCGCGGCGTGAACCGAGTTAAAATGTTATTAGATGCAGTGTGTAGATCACAACTCGTTGCGGCAGGAGCATCAGGCAGCCGTTCAGAATTTTCGTGCGTCCATCCGCGACCTAGTCGCACTCGTTGACCATTCAGCCGCAGACTCAGACTTCAATCTGGCCCATCGGCGAATAAGAGTCGCCCGCCGCGCTTGCGAAGCGGGATGGGACGCCCGGGAACATCACCAAAGAGAACATGGGTGCTGAAATTCAAAGCAGCCCACTATCGCCCAATCAACCCACTCTCTCCATCCAACTCAAGGGCCTCTACCGATATCACCAGTTAACGCTCGCGTGGAGCTGATGCCGCTGGTGCTGGCACTCGCAACGCCGCGATGAGGCGCCTCGCGTCCAGGTGGATCGTTTCCGCTATGGAAGCGGCCGACGATTCAGGCTTTGAGGAGCCTCAGCCTACTGTGCGGCATTTTTCGCGGGTGACCAGCACCTGGGCGAGGGACCTTTGTCGCCACCTCATTTGGCATCCTGAAACTCCGGATAATCCGCGCCGAGCGTGGTTTGCCGCCAAGAGTCGAAGTCCTTTTTCAGGGCTTCGAGCTTCCGATATCCCAGCTCCAGCGCCGTCTTGCCGAGGAGCAGGTGAAGCGGCGGATTTTGCGAACTCACGGCGTCGATGATCGCTTCCCCGGCGCGTACCGGATCGCCCTGCTGACTGCCGGAGCGTTCGTGGGTCTGCCGGCGGCGCTCGCCCGCTGTCGAGTCGTAATCGTTGATGACGGTTCCGGACTCAAGTAGCGAACGTCCCGCCCAGTCGGTGCGGAACGGACCAGGCTCCACGATGAGCACCTTGATGCCCAGCGGGGCGAGCTCGATCGAAAGCGATTCTGACAATCCTTCCACTGCGTACTTGGTAGCGTGGTAGTAACCGGTGGCGGCAAAGCTCACCAACCCGCCGATGGAAGAAAAATTCACAATGTGGCCGCTGCGCCGCTGGCGCATTCCCGGCAACACGGCCTTGGTCATTTCGACCAGGCCAAAGAAGTTAGTCTCGAACATCGCGCGAATCTGCTCGTCTTCGCCTTCTTCCATGGCCGCAAGATAGCCATAGCCCGCGTTGTTCACCAACACGTCGATGCACCCAAACTTCTCCTCAGCCTGCCGCACGGCCAGGGCGATCTGCGCCCGGTCCGTTACATCCAATTGCACAGCGAGCGCATTTTCTTCATGCCCGGAAGCGAGTCCTGTCAGCCGATCGAGATGGCGCGCAGTCACGACCGCCCGCCAGCCCCGGTCCAGCACGAGCCTTGCAAGTTCCTTACCGAAGCCGGTCGAACAACCTGTGATAAACCATACCGGCGATTGTTGCTGTGTCATTTCGTTCTCCCTATCTTGCATTCGATGATCCGCTTTACCGGAGGTATTCCCGTTCCGTAAGGGAAGCTATCTCATTTTGGAGGGCAACTTAATTGTCCTCCCGGCAACCATGAAGGTGCCCTTTCCGAGATGATGAATCGTCCGCGGGCGTTTCACCGAAGGGTCGATCCACGCTTTGATTACCTCAAGGATAAAGAAGCAGTATTTGGCCGTCATCCTGGTATCGACCAGCTTGCATTCGAGATTCGCATAGCACTCGCCGATGAGCGGTGCTTTGACTCGCGCGGCGGACACAGGCGTGAGACCAAAGGCCGCGAACTTGTCGGTCATTGCCCCGGAGGTGTTCCCGCAGCCCACCACCTTTACCGCTAACTCCACGGTCGGGATGTTGATGACGCATTCCTTGGTTGCCTTCAAGATACCAAACGTGTAGTTCCGGTTGCTGATCACGCAACCCACGAGCGGCGGCTCGAACTCCATCATGGTGTGCCACGACATGGTCATGATGTTCGGGCGCCCGTTGCGAATGGTCGTGACCATCACGACCGGCCCCGGCTCAAGCAAGCCATAGACCTTAGACAGGGGAAAAGATTTTTTTGTCATCTTGGCACCTCAGTTTTACATCCGAACAGCGAAAATGCGTCCGTCCACATTCGGCCTGTTGCCGGCGTGAACGCCGGCGAAGGCCGCCCGCCAGGAGCGCCAATTGCCCCCCCCGGCGCAAATCTCAAGACAACAATTGTTGCTGTCGCCCAGCTCACCCTGCCTATGGCTTCGGAAACAGCAGCGGCAGCGCCACTTCGGCCGTGAACATGCACCGTGCGTTGTGGCCGCAAAGCGGGACTATGGTCACCTGGCTCTTGACATTCAGTTTCTCTGCTACCAACCTGGCAAAAGCCTGGCCGCGAGCCAGTCGCGTCGGTCCCTGCGCCATGGCGGAACAGGAGGAATCGAAGCCGCCCAACGGCAGAATGTCGATTTCGCCCAGCAAATAAGTGGTGGGCCTGGAAGCCAGCTGCTTCTTCAATTCCTCGGCGGTCTGACGGGAGGCGTAGCCGGTGATATTCTGCATGCCGTAGGGCCAGCGGTCGTAATTCGTGCAACTGGTCACTTCGCCCGTGGGCCTTGTGGAATCGAGCCAGGCATAACTCGAGGGATTGGATACCACATAGCTCACAGGTACTCCCAGAGTCTCGTGGACCCGGTTGGCCATTTCATAGCGCGTCACGAATTGGCCGCCGGCCGAATGGCCCGCCACCACAATGGTTTTTAGGTTCGGGAAAATTGTCTTCTTGGCAAGCTGGCGCAGAATCTGGTCGACGAAATCGAAAGACGTCAGCTTGCCATCGCTCGCGGCGTTGCCCCCGGACCGCCACAGACTGCAGTTCCAACTTACTTCGCCCGCCGCCAGCGCATCGTGACAGCTCCCAGCGGCGGAGGCCACGCGCGGTGCAATCACCACCGTGTCTTCCAGCGCATCCGCCAGAAACGCGGCGGCCAGAGACGTTCGAAAGTAGTTGTCGGCGTCGCGGTTGGCGCCGTGGATCACCACCAGCGCCCGCGTGATTTTTTCGTTCCTGGAAGTCAGCGAAAACGTGCGATAGATCAACCCGCGCGAGGAACCTTCACCCAGATTGACGAATTCCGTGCACGCGGGTGTGGCTGTGATGCATGGCGTTGCGGCATACCCAGCGGCCGAAAGCAGAAAAAAGAGGGCGGCACGAGTCACTGCACACAACGTACCATAGCCCGGCTGGCCCGCGAAGGGCGTTACTGTACGATTATCGAGACTTGATCGTGAAATGCATTCGGCGCGTTGATGGCCAGGGGGATCGCCCCCGTCGTCGAAATCGTCAAGGGAACCGTGAAATTGATCTGGTAAAGCCCGGGAAAACCCGGAGCCATGCCTGCGTAAATCGGTGTGACGGCGATATCGCCCCCCAGGACCGAAAGCGGTGCAGCGTTGATGTTGCTGGCGCCCGGAATGGCGCCATCGGCCACGGCGGGAGTGATGGCTCCCATGCCTGTCAGATACACCAGCAGCGTTTCCCCCAGCACCGCCGGGTTGGCGGCGTTGACAATCGAATAATTCGCGTGGAGGACAGAGCCTTCTCCCGTGCCGCTTTGGTCCAACGAGAAAATGCCCGGCGCCGTAATCGCGACGGGCACCGTCACCGTATTGGAACTGGCGCTGCCATTCTGCACGACTACCGTAGCCGTGGGACCTTGCGTGGAGTATGGCACGATGGCGTCGATTTGGATGGCGCTGACGTAATAGAGCGGCGCTGCCTTGCCGTTGATCAGCACCGTGACGCCGTTCAGCGTTAGCGGATACGGGGGCGCTGTCACTTTGGTGCTGGCCGCCATGCCGGTGCCGAACAGCGCAATAAACTCGCCCGGCGCAACGGGATTGCCCGCTGGAGCGTAACTGGCGCCATTCAACACCCGCTGCGGATCCAGGAAAACGCCGCTGCCTGACAGTGAAGCCATCTGCACGCCGAGGTAGATCTCAAAGCCCGGGTCGCTCGAATTGCGCACTACGCCGTTGAAAGCCTTTCCGCCTGCGCCCAGCGCCACGGAACTGTTGTTGACCGTGCCGGAACCGTCGGGATTGAGGCTATACGTGTTGCAGCCGGTAAAGTCGTATGCCGGTTGGCCTGTTTCCTTGAAGCGCTTGGTCCAGGTTAGATTGCCCAGGCCGCGTGCGGAGACCGCGGCCGAATACCCCAGCGTCACAGGCTGGCCCGGGATACTTGGATCCACCCGCAGTCCAGCTCCGAAATAGTCGCCGTACCAGGTAGTGTTCGTCGCCCCGGAAAGCGATTTCACTGCAAACAGAAAATCGTGAGAGCCCGCCGCTGTATTGCCGCCTAGCAGAGTGTTGCCATCCGCCGAAACGTACACCGTGCGGCTGCCGCTCAGTAGTTGCGCGTTGGAAGCCGTGCCGAAGGCGAAACTACCCGTTCCGTCCGTGGCCATGGTGTAGGTGGCATTAGCCACGGTTTGGCTGGTGGGCAGGCTGCCCGCCAGGTTGGCGGCGTGGCCATTGACAGTAACGGCCGCAAACTGCCCCAGTGCCGTGGAACTCAGGTTGAACTGCGTGCTGCGGGCGTTCGTGTATACGCCGCCGGGCAATTCCAGGGAGACTGCCCAATACGGTCCCGGCAGGGTGGCCGCCACCGATCCGGTGGGAGCCTGAATCGCGGCGAACAGATCGTATGTGTTATCGGTGGATTCCGTGGTTGAGCCCATCACGATGGATGGCCCATACCGCGCGTTGATCTTATTTCCGCTGCGCAGCGGACTGTCGATCGAGACGAAGCCGGCCGGATCCACCGAATAGTTGCCTGAGCCGGTCTGCGAAGCGGTGGCGGCCGCACCAATCACCACTTGCCCGGTGTACGTATAAGTACCACTGCCCGAAAAAGTGATCGCGCCCAGCAGGCTGCGCGGGTCTGTCAGATTGCCCGAACCGTCCAGCCCCAACGACACGTAGCGAAAGAAATACTTCCCCGTTAACGATTGATTGCCAAGGACTTGTGCCGAAGCAGGCGTCATTGCCGCGACTAGAAAAAACAATCCCCAAACAAATCCCCGGTGGTATCCCATGTCGAGATGATAAACCCTGCGCGCCCTGATTAGTACCGTCGCGGACCAGATTTATCCGAATTATCCGAAAATAGTGGAACTCCCCTGATTTGCCCGTGTTACAGTACTCATCATCAGGTCGTAGTGTCTGGGGAGGGTGATAATGAAGACGCCTCGTTGGATTGTGGTTCTGGCGGTCGCAGGACTGCTGGTTTTCTGTGGTTCCCTAATCTCACAAGCGCAAGAACGGTCCGCCGTTCCAGCCGCCGGTCAAATGACCGTGGTCGACGCCAACTGCAGCTTCTTCGGTCCGGAACACGATAAGTTCGCCTCCACTGGCCTGAATGGGGGCTCCTCGGTCTCCCAGCGCGGTCGCGCCTTGAGCGGATTGACCAGCGAGGTAAGTAAAATGGTCGCGTCTCCGCCGCCTGGCAGTTCCAGCGCCACCTTTGGCCAGACGCATCAGGCCGGCTCCATCGATTCCTACTTGCAGGCCGACTGGGCCGCCAACGGCATCACTCCCGCGCCCATGACCACCGATTACGAGTTCATCCGCCGCGTCACTTTGGACCTCACCGGCCGCATTCCCACCCCCGCGCGGATCAGTACTTTTGTGGCCGATACCACCCCCAATAAGCGCGCGGTGCTGATTGACGAATTGCTCGCCAAGCCCGAGTGGGTGGATAAGTGGACCATGTATTTTGGCGACCTCTACCAGAACACCGTAACCAAGAATACCAGCGGCGTGAACCGCCTGGCCTCAGGCCGGAATGCGTTCTATCTGTGGATCAACAACTCGTTGGCCTCCGGCATGCCCTATAACCAGATGGCCACCCAGTTGATCTCGATGGCCTCCACCAATACTTTTAACGACGGCCCAGCAAACTATCTGGTGGGCGGCTTCATCGGCACCGGCCCCAGCCAGGATGCCATGGACCAGATGACCGCCAACGTGTTCGACTCCTTCCTGGGTGTGGCCCACGTGAACTGCCTGCTCTGCCATAATGGCCGCGGCCACCTGGATACGTTGAGCCTGTGGGCAGCCAACACCACACGCTACCAGGCGTGGCAATTGTCGTCGTTCCTTTCCCACACCCAGGCGGCGCAGACCAGGGATGTCAATAACAACGCGAGTTTCTGGACGCTCCAGGACAATCCCAAAGGCTACACCGTGGACTATACGCTGAACACCACCACGGGTAACCGGCCGTCGCGCATCGCGCCTACCGGTTGTAAGTCTGGTCAGCCCTGTTACTACGTGCCGCCGCAGTATATCTTCAGCGGATCGACGCCGGCCGCGGGCACTGGTTACCGTGTGGCTCTCGCCAATGACATTACCAATGACTTCCAATTCGCTCGGGCAGCGGTGAATTACATGTGGGCGGAGTTTTTCGGCATGGGACTTGTCGATCCGCCGGACACCTTCGACCCGGCCCGCTTAGATCCCAGCAACCCTCCGCCCGCCCCGTGGACCTTGCAGCCCTCCGACGCCAATCTGTTGAACGCCCTGGCGACCCACTTTATTCAAAACGGCTACAGCATGAAGGCGTTGATGCGCGAGATTACCAATTCACAGACCTACCAGTTGTCCAGCCGCTACAATGGAACCTGGAACGTCGCGTGGCAGCCCTTCTTCGCCCGCAAGAACGTACGCCGGCTCTGGGGCGAGGAAGTCCATGACGCCGTGGCCCAGTCGAGCGGCACGTTCCCGGTATATAAGATGACGGGTTATACCGACCAGGGCGGCTATTACCCCACATCGCTGAGTTATACCATGCAGTTACCCGATGTCATCAACGCGCCCACTTCGGACGGCAATGCCAGCAATCTCCTGGATAGCTTCCTGCGCGGTAACCGGGACGACCAGCCGCGCAAGTCCGACGGCTCCATCCTGCAAGCTCTCAACCTGATGAATAACCCGCTCGTGGAATTGCGGCTTCAATATACCGGAACCACCCCCAGCCAGCTCATCACCGCTAACCTGAATCTGCCCAATACGGGCTTGATCAACCTTCTCTATATTTCCATCCTCTCGCGCTACCCCACCAGTGCCGAGATGACTACGGCCACAACCGGCCTTACCAGCGCCAGTAACCGCTCCCAGGCGGTACAGGATCTGGTCTGGTCGTTGTACAACAAAGTCGATTTCGTTTTCAATTACTAGCGGAGGAGGATGCCATGAACGAACAGGAAAAATTCAATTGTTACTGCAAGAAGTACGGGTATAACAACAAGACGTTCTTCAACCGCCCCCACTGGACGCGGCGGAACTTTTTCCAATTGACCGCGGCGGGAGTTACAGGTACTTTTCTGGCCCAGAAATATGCCAGGGCGCAGTCCTCCGTGGTAACGAACTCCGGAGCCGTCACTAAGAATACGGCCAAGAACTGCATCTTCATCCTGTTGGCCGGCGCGCCCAGTCACTCCGATACCTTCGATCTGAAGTTCATCGACGGCGTCACGCCAACCAGTTTCGCCCCGGCCACTATTAACGGGATCCAGTTCCCGGCTGGTCTGATGCCCGGCCTGGCCGCCCAGGTGCAGGATTTCGCCATCGTCCGCTCCATGCAGTCGCACGCGCTGGTGCACTCGCTGGCGCAGACCTGGACCCAGATCGGCCGCAACCCTTCGGCGGCGTTGGGAAACATCGCGCCCAATATCGGTAGCATCGTCGCCATTGAGAAAGACCCGCAGCGTCTGTCTGGCCAGGTTTTCCCGACGTTCGTCGGCCTCAACTCACCCGGCGGCGTCGCCAACGGCTACTTGGCGGCCACTTATGCGCCGTTTAAGGTCAACCCGAGTTCAACCGGCATCACTTACACCACCAATCCGGATGGGCAGTCGCGTTTCAATAATCGCTATAACCTGATGCAATCCCTGGACGGCAACCTGCGCACCAACTCGCCCTACGGACAGCCGATGGACGATTACCAGGATTTTTACTCTGCCGCCAACGGCATGATGTATAACCCGGTGGTCACGCAGGCGTTCAGTTTCACCTCCGCCGACAGCGTCCGTTATGGCTCCAGCAGCACCGGAAACGCGATGCTGGTCGCCAGTCAGGTCTTGAAGGCCAACCAGGGCACGCGCTTCATCCAGGTTACTTCCAACGACGGCTGGGATATGCACCAGAATATCTACGCCGCCACCAACCTTCCCGCCAAAGGCAAGCTCCTGGATACCGCGGTCTCCAACCTGATTACTGACCTGAAGGCTAACGGCCTGTTCGACAGCACCTTGATTGTCATGGTGGGAGAGTTCGGACGCACCGTGGGTCCGCTCACCGCCGCCGCGGGCCGCGATCACTTGACGCAGCAGTTCGCGTTCTTCGCTGGCGGCGGCATCCAGGGTGGTACCGTGGTCGGCCAGACCAACGCCACCGGCGGCGATACCGCCGTTTACGGCTGGTCCCAAAACCGCTACGTCTACCCCGAGGATATCGAAGCCACCATTTACTCAGCCTTGGGTATCGATTGGACCAGCGTCCGCCACGACGACCCTCTGGGACGCGGCTTTGAGTACGTTCCCACCACCGGTCCGGTACAGTATTATCCCGTCAACGAACTCTGGGGCAGTTAGTGTAGTGCAATCACGCCGGGCACCGCGATCATCTGCAAAGCGGGGACTGCTACCAATTCCCGCCTTTGGAATTGGATAGCTGTCCCCGCTTTGCCTTTCGGAAGATCACACTCTTTGTTACTTGCGCCGCAATACGCTAAAGGGGCCTGCGTACGCTTGTCCGGTTATATCAACACACCGTCGCAAGTAAGACGCAGCTCACTAAGTGTGCGCAGTCACTGACCGTCGCTTGCATCCCGTCCCATCACTTGACGCCCGCAATCACCTTCACCTCCGCGTGCTGGCCTTCCTTCGCACCCAGAGTCACGGTAGTCGCCGCGCTTGCCGCATCCTTCACAAAAGCCGGGTCATACCACGCGCCTTCGTCCACCTTTTCCCAGGCGAACGCCAGATACTTGCCCGGCGCCACATCTTTGAAGACTGCGTGCCCCTGTGCGTCGCTCGATTCAGACCGCGTGGTTTCGGGATAGCGCCGGCTGGCGTCTTCCGGAAGAAGCACCACCGTGGCGTCCGGCACCGGCTTGTCATCGTGCATTACGGCCGCGTCGAACGTAGCGCCGTCCCCGCTCAGAACCACTTGCAGGCCACCGCTCGCGCCCGCCGACAGATCCAACGGCTGGCCCAGAATGTCCCGTCCATTCCATAGGACGGATTTCAAGTAGGCGCCCGGCGGCACGGTAGGCACGTTGACCGTATAGATGGTCGTCGCCACCTTGGTCAGCGTGAACGCGCCGGCTTCGTCCACGGAAGCGCTCGCCGGCATGATGGGCATCTCTTCGCTGCCCGCCAGCATGATTCGGAGGCCCTTCAGCGTAACCTTGGCGTCGCCGGCCAAAATGACTTTGCCTGCCAGGCTTCCATCGGCCGCCGACCCCAGTTTAAGGCCGGTCACGTTCTCTTCCGCCACCATCACTGGCTGCATGCTCACTGACGGCGTGCCGCCGCCCAACTGCATCGTCATAGCCACGTAAGCGCCGGGAGCTACGTTAGCGATCTCAAACTTGCCTTCTGCGTTGGCCATGCTCATCCGCATCGATCCCGGCCGCGCGCCCGACATCAGCATCACCTGCGCCGATTTCAGCGGCTTTCCATCCGCTCCCGCCGCCGTGCCAGTCACTCGCACCACTTTCGATTTCTTCAGATGGATCGTAAATCCCGTGATGTCGGCGGCTGCCTTTACCTGGATGGCCTCCGCGGTTTGAACGTCCGTGGTGGAAGGATAATAAGTGGTCACGTAGCCCGTTTCCGGAGAACCATCCTTGGGCGGCGGCGGCGGGCCCCCGCCCATAATATCCAGGCCCATGATTTCGGCGTTCACATAGTAACTGCCAGCGGGCAGTTTGCCGAGGCGGAACTCACCGCGGTCATTGCTCATGCCGCTATCCGTCAACTGCAGCTTGCGGTGGCCCGTCGCGAAGCTATATTTGGAGGCGGTCACCATGGCGTTCGCCACGGGGTCGCCATCTTCGTCCACTACTTTCCCGGAGATCGCCCCTTGTGGAACCAGTCGAAACTCCACCTCGCTCAATTCCCGGCCGGCTGAAAGATGTAGCTTGCCCGATGAGGAATCCGCGCCGGTGGGCTTATAAGTCTGGTCCATGAAGCCGGCATGTTTGACTGTGAAGTAATAATCGCCCGGGTCCACTTTGTCGAACTTGAACTTGCCGCCCGCATCGGAAGTCGCCGTAAATGTCTTCCTTGGCCCCTTGGCCGCGGGAATCTCCGTCGGATCATCGTCCGCCAGACCCAGTTGCTTAGCCATGGCTTCGAAGCCTTCCGGCATCAAACTGGTTGTAAGAGTCAACTCCGCTTTGCGAATGAGTTCGCCTGTAACGGAGTTGACTACCTTGCCTTCCACTACGGCCGGTTTCGGTTCTGATTGCGTCTGCGCCGATAGTTCAAGAACAGCGCATGCAAATAAAGCAACAATGCAAAGTTTCATACTGGAAGCCTCACTTCTTAATGAACATCATCCCTCATTCACAATCCGAGCCGCGCGCGTAAGCAAGCGTACCGGCTCCCAGCCAACCCGCCACCACACGGGAACTCCGCATCCATGCCTCGCCGTGGCGCAGGCACTCATGCCGACGCATGGCTGGTTCAGTATCTCCCGGTCTTGCCGCCGGCGCCGATTTTCTCCCGACCTCCCCGCGTCGCTTCCGCTCTACTCACCGCTCCGCCATGCAATCTTCGGCACAATCGGCCCGATGATTTGTGCCTTCGCAAACTGTTTTTCCAGCTGCAGGTAGATGAGAACCACCGGCGCCGCCCCAGCGGCCGCTACTGCCCACAGGCTACCCGGCAAAAGCAATGAGACATGGAACAGTAAAGCATTGGCCAATGCCTGCGTGACAAACACTCCGGCCTGCCCTCTCATGGGACCGAATTCGAGGATCAGCGCAAGAACAACCGCAGGAACAAACACAGCCGCCGCCAGCAGCCAGCCGCTCCCCGCACGCGTAAAGCGTTTGCCCGCGGTCCATTGCGATTGGACGAACTCCGCCATCCAGATCAGAATCAAGCCCAGCAGCGTAATCGCCGAGAGTTTGAGGATCTGCATGCGCGGCCCCGATGTGATGGGCCGCAGACCCTTCCGCTTGGCAGTTTCCAGGTGTCTGATATCGAGTGCGCGCCCGTATACCGCTTCGGTTGCCCTTTGGAATTGCCAGTCTGAGAAGGCTTTGCTGTTCGCCGGACCCACTGCGTACGGATTGTACAGCGGCACGCCCAACAGCGTGCGGGGCTTCGGCTGGAAGCTCTCACCCCAGGGTGATGTCGCAACGGCAGCTTTGCCGTTGACGGCAACTTTCCAAAAAGGCAGGTCGACGCTCACAGTTTCGTAATCAACTCCGCTATCCGAATCAGGCCCGCCCGCTCTTACCGAGTAATTGTCCATCGGGACCTGCATGCCGATCGCTGCGGCTCCCACGGACAGCAGCAGCGCGGGAATCAGGCTCATGAGCAGCAGCCTGCGATGAGAGAACGGCAAGGCTCGCAGCCACCTCATTTTCTGGCGGATTGCCATGAACGGAAACATGGTGAATGGGATGGCGAACAGCCAGATCTCCATACGCGCCGAATTCACCAGCATCGGCACGAAGCCAAGAACCACCCACGGAAAGCCGCGCACAATCGGCCACCACACCACCGCCGGCGCGCCGCGCGGCTTCGCCATTGCGTTCACGCAGGCGGCCGTTCGAGGACCCGATTCAAATGACTCTGGAATGGCGACCCACGTTCTGATGAAGATGCCCGCGCCTGCCAGAGAGAATATCGCCAGCCCCACCGCCGCTGGCAACAGCCAGCAGATCAGCGCGGTGGCCGCCGCCAGGAATCCCCATTGCGCTGCCAGCAAGCCAACCGGAATGCGGAATTCCCGGAATCGTACCATGTAGGGCAGCAGTATGGCCACACTGAAGGCAGCCGCACACTCCGCCAACTGTACCGCGGTGTGAGCGTTCAGCATGCCTCGAATCCAGGCCATCCCGCCGAAGGTCAACGCCACCAGCCAGATCGCGCCCAGCGCCGGCAACACGCGCGATAGAAAGATCTGACGCCCCCGGATCGGTAGAGCCGCATGAAACGGCGTAACGTGCATCACGGGCGCGTTGCCGATCGCGACCAGAAACAGCAGGGAAGCTTCCAGAGACAGAAGGAAAATGGCATTAGCATCGGATATGTTCTGCTCCCGCCAGGTAGCAAGCGCAGCCATCGCCGTGCAGATGGCCCCGAACCTCCACAAGCGGTTCTGCCTTGCTAACCGCAGGATCACGACTTCACCCCCGCCATCCGTTCGCCGCCCACCAGTTCCACAAAGAGTTCTTCCAGCGGGACACTCACGCAACGGACTTCGTTCATGCCCAAAGATCCCCGCAACTCGCGCCGCACCGCATCCGGCGTGCCCTGAAACACCACGTGCCAGTCATCGAATACCTCCCGCACCCGCAGGCAGCCGGACAGCCGTTCGAGCGTGGCGCCATCGGGAACCGCGCTCCGCGGGATCATCGCCACGCAGTGCTCCTCGCGAATCTGGTCCAGTTGCCGGTCCAGCCGCACTTTGCCTTCGTCCAGCAGCACCACGCGTCCGCCCAGCCGCTCCACATCGCCCATATGGTGCGAAGAGAACAGAATCGCCGAACCTTCGCGGTTCAGCAATTGAATGGATGTTTCCAGAAACTCGCGGCGCGCCGCCGGGTCCAGGCCGCCGGCCGGTTCATCCAGAATCAGCAGCTCCGGACGGTGGCACACCGCGCACATCAGCGCCACTTGCCGCGCCTGCCCCTTGCTCAGTTGATGGATCCTCTGCGAGTTGCCGCTCAAGCCGAAGCGGTCCATCAGTTGCCGCTCCAGCGCGCTGTCCCACGTGGGAAACAGGTAGCGATGAAAGGCCAACATCTCGGCTATGCTCGCTCCGGCCGGCAGCACCTGTTCTTCGGACACATAGCCGATCCGCTTCTTCACGGCAACGGGCTCACCGCCGGGCGAAAGGCCGAAGACACGTACCGTGCCGGCCTGCGGAAACAGCATTCCCATAGCGATGCGGATCAGTGTCGTCTTGCCGGAGCCGTTGCGGCCCAGCAATCCAAGCACTTCGCCTTCACCCATGGAAAACGTGACACCGTTCAGCACCGGCACGCCCTTCCGGAACGCTCTCTCGATGTTGTGGAATTCGAGGATGGGATTCATTTGGATGCTTTTTCCTCCGGCACGGCAGGTCCTACGGTGAGTGCGCGGTCCGCTTCCGTCAGAGCCTTCACTACCTCCTGAAATCCCAGGCCGGCCAGATAGGCTTCCGAAAGCAGCCTGCGCGCGGATGCCTGAATCTGCTCCGCCTGCTTTTTGCGGTCCGGTTGGGGCAAGCTGGCGCAGACGAACGTGCCGCGTCCGCGCTGCGTCTCAATGTATCCCAGCGCTTCCAATTCGTCGTAGGCCTTCTTGACGGTAAGTGGGGCAATCACCAGCTGTTCGCTCAATTCGCGATGCGAAGTCAGCTTGTCACCCGATTTCAACCGCCCACCGGCGATCGCTTCCGTGACCTGCCGCATAATCTGGCGGTAGATGGGAAGCTCGTCCGATGGATTGATCAGTAGCTGCACTCTATGTGATATATAACTCTATATCACTTGGCGTGTCAAGCGCCTTTTCAACGGTCGCCTAAAGAGTCTGTTCTACTCTGCCGAAAGATCTACAGGTTATGACGCAGACCTGTTGGATCATTCTCTTTCTGCAAACTGCCGCGCTGGCCGCTGGCCCCGGCAACGAGCCCATGCCCGTGTTCTTTCTGGCGAATCAGGGTCAAGCGCCGCCGGCCGTCCGCTTCATGACCAAGAGCCCCGGAATTACTGCCTGGTTTCTGGAGGATTCCGTCGTGTTGCGGGCCGCTGGCGAGACCCTTCAACTGCGCTTTGAGGGTGCTGCGCCGTCAACCTTGGAAGGCCGGCAGCCGCTGCCGGGAAAAGCCAATTTTCTGACGGGCGGTGAGCGCCGCCTGGGCATACCGCTCTTCGGCCAGGTCGCTTACCGCGATCTCTACGCTGGAATTGATATGGTGTTCGGCAGCGGCGGCCAGAACCTGAAGAGTGAATTCCTGATCGCGCCCGGAGCCGACCCTTCGCGAATCGCGCTCCGTTATATAGGCTCTGGCAGGCCCACCATCCAGCCTGACGGCTCCGTCTTAATCCCCATGGGCGCAAGCCCGCTTCACGAGCAGGCGCCGCTGGTCTACCAGGATGGAGATCGCGGGCGAATATTGGTGGAAAGCCGCTTCCGCCTGGATGCGCAGGGCGCCCTGGGTTTCGATTTGGGCCCCTACGACCATTCCGCCCCGCTGGTCATCGATCCGGTCCTCTCCTATAGCACTTTACTCGGAGGGTCCGACTTCGATTCCGCCACTGCCATTGCGGTGGACGCCTCCGGTTGTGCCTACGTGGCTGGTTTTACGGATTCCTACGACTTTCCAACCCAGAGCCCCGCCCAGCACTACAATGCCGGCAGCAACGACGTTTTTGTGGCCAAGCTGAATTCCGCCGGCAACGGGTTGATCTATGCCACCTACATCGGTGGATCGGGCGACGACCGGGCTTACGGAATCGCTATCGATTCCAGCGGCACTGCCTATGTCACAGGTTCCACCACGTCGCAGAATTTCCCGCTCGTGAACGCTCTGCAAACGCAGCTCAAAGGCTCCCACAATGCCTTCGTGGTGAAACTGAGCCCCGGCGGCAACACCATGGTTTACAGCACATATCTGGGCGGCAGTGGCCAGGACTATGGATATGGCATGGCGGTGGATGGCGCCGGAAATGCGTATGTGGTCGGAGACACCACCTCGCTGAATTTCCCAGCCTCTGGCTTTCAAACCGGTATGCACGGCGTGCAGGATGCGTTCGTATCCAAGGTGAGCGCCGATGGAAGTCACCTGGTCTATAGCACCTACTTGGGAGGTTCTAACACCGACCACGGCGCAGCCATCGCCGTGGATGCCGCAGGCAATGCGTACATTACCGGCTCAACTTACTCGACCGATTTTCCCACTGTGGTTCCTTTCCAGCCACACTTGGCGGGTGGCCAGGACGCCTTCATCGCGCGCCTCAATGCCAGCGGCACAGCGCTCGGTTTCAGCACCTATCTGGGCGGCAGCAATGGTGTGGTTTCGTATCCGGAAACCGGCCAGGGAATCGCTCTGGACAGCCAGAGCAACGTATATGTTGTCGGCGTAACCAGCTCAACCAATTTTCCCGTGCTGAATGCCGCACAGTCTTCGCTCAATGGTTGGCTGGACGCTTTCGTCACCAAGGTGAATTCATCCGGCGCCCTCATGTATAGCACCTATCTTGGTGGATCGGGTGAGGACCTCGGCTACGGCATCGCCGTGGATTCGAGTGGCAGCGCCTATGTTACGGGGTACACGTACTCCACGGATCTGCCCGTCGTGGCGGCCATTCAGCCGGCGCTGGGCGGCGATTGCGACGCGTTTCTCGGCAAGCTGAATCCCGCCGGAAACACGATCGCTTATCTCAGCTACCTGGGCGGGAGCGGCTCCGACAATGGAGCGGCCGTCGCGCTCGACCCCACGGGCGCCGTCTATGTGGCCGGCTGGACGCTCTCGCCGAATTTTCCGCTGCAGAACCCCTATCAGAGCATCAATGCGGGAAACTTCGGTGCGTTCGTGACCAAGGTAACGTTTGCCCAACTGCCGGGAATCGGCGGCGTTTCGCCCGCGAGCGGCAGCGGCGCCTCGCAGACGTTTACTTTTCAATACACCGACAGCGCCGGAGCCACCGATCTCACCACCGTCTCAGCGGTCTTCAACACGGCTGCTTCGACAGTGAATGGGTGCGTGGTCAACTATAACCGTGCCCTGAATACGGTGTGGCTGCTCACCGATGCCGGTGTCCAGTTGGCTTCCGGTATCACCCCCGGTAGTGGCAGCCAGCAGAATAGCCAGTGTACTCTGAATGGCACTGCGTCCAGCGTGAGCGTCTCCGGCAACACCCTCACACTGAACCTGGCCCTCACCTTCCTTCCGGCTTTCGCGGGTTCGAAACAGATCTACCAGCAGGCCGCCAACCCAGCCGGAACAACCGCTTGGCAACTGGAAGGAGGTTGGACGGTGGGAGCGCAGGCGCAAACCGTTTCCGTCACGCCCAGCTCCGGAAACGGTACTTCCCAAGTCTTCACCTACCTTTACACGGACACGGCCGGCGCCACCGACCTGACCACCGTATCCGTCCTGATCAATTCGTCGCTGTCCACATCCTCGGCCTGTTCAGTCACTTATACACGCGCCTCCAACAGCCTGGTCCTGCTGACCAATTCCGGCGCCGTGGGCTCTTCCATCGCTCCCGGCGGCGGTAGTCTGCAGAACAGCCAGTGTACGCTCAATGGCGCCGGCTCAAGCATATCGACCACCGGCACGGTCCTCACCCTGACCCTGTCCTTCACGTTCCAAGGTGCCTTCGCCGGCAGCAGGAACGTCTACATGCAGGCCGTCAACCCGTTCGGCACTGCCGCCTGGCAACTGGAGGGCGTCTGGACGGTCCCGGCGCAAGTCCAGGTTGTGTCCGTCTCACCCAGTTCCGGTAGCGGATTGTCTCAGACCTTCAGCGCCCAGTATTCCGACACGGGCGGCGCTGCCGCCATCACCAGCGCATCGATTCTTGTGAACTCCTCGCTCTCCACCGTCGCGGCCTGTTCCGTCGTGTACACTCACGCCTCCAACACGCTCGCCTTACTGACGGATTCCGGCGCGTCGCCTGGTAGTTCCATCACACCTGGCAGCGGCAGCCAGTCGAACAGCCAGTGCACTCTGAACGGCGCCGGATCCAGCGTGAACACTTCCGGCAATACACTCACACTGAATCTGGCGCTCACCTTCCAAAATGCCTTCGGTGGCGCCAAGAACGTGTACTTGCAGGCCGTGGACCCTTCCGGAACGGCTGCCTGGCAGCAGCAGGGCGCATGGACGGTTCCGGCCACCGTGCAGGCCGTATCGGTGACCCCGGCTAGCGGTAGTGGCGCCACCCAGACTTTCACATTCCAGTTCGCGGATTCCGCCGGCACGGCGGATGTGACCACTGTCTCCGCGCTGGTCAATGCCACCCTCACCGCCACCGCCAGTTGTGAGGTGGATTACTATCGGGCTTCCAACATGCTCAGGCTGCTGACGGATTCGGGCGGCCAGCCGTCTTCCCCCATCACGCCCGGCAGCGGCACTGCGCAGAATAGCCAGTGCACTTTGAATGGCGCTGCGTCCAGCGTAACCACTTCCGGTGGTACCCTGACGATGAACCTGGCCCTCACGTTCCAGACCGCCTATGGAGGCGTCAAGAACGTCTACATGGAGGTGGTCGGCGCATCGGGAACATCGGGCTGGCGACAGGAGGGCGCGTGGACCGTCCCTGTGACCGTGCAGGCCGTCTCCGTTTCGCCGGCAAGCGGCAGCGGCAGCTCCCAGACTTTCACGTTCCAGTTCACCGATAGCGCCGGCACGGCGGATCTGACGTCCGTCTCCGCGCTGGTCAATGCTGCCCTCACCGCCACCGCCAGTTGTGAGGTGGATTACTATCGGGCTTCCAACACCCTCAAACTGCTCACCGATTCCGGCGGGCAGCCGTCTTCCCCCATCACGCCCGGCAGCGGCAGTGCGCAGAATAGCCAGTGTGTCCTGAACGGCGCCGCCTCCAGCGTGACCGCGTCCGGTGGAACCCTGACGATGAACCTGGCCCTCACGTTCCAGACTGCCTATGGAGGCGTCAAGAACGTCTACATGGAGGCATCCAGTCCGGCGGGAACATCGGGCTGGCAACAAAAGGGCGCCTGGACGGTCCCAGTCACTGTGCAAGCCGTTTCCGTCAGTCCGACTTCGGGCAGCGGGACTACCCAGACCTTCAGCCTTCAGTTCTCAGACAGCAGCGGCGCAGCGGACTTCACATCCGTGTCGGCGCTGGTGAGTTCCTCGCTCACTCCCGTCGGCAGTTGCGAAGTGGATTATTATTTGGCCTCCAATACTCTGAAGCTGCTGACGGATTCCGGTGGGCAGCCGTCTTCCGCAATCACTCCCGGTAGCGGCAGCACGCAGAATAGCCAGTGCATTTTGAACGGCGCCGCTTCCAGCGTAACCGCCTCCGGCAACACCCTGACCCTGAACCTGGCAATCACGTTTCAATCCGTCTATGGCGGATTAAAGAACGTCTATATGGAAGCCGTGAGTTCGTCTGGAACCGCGCCCTGGCAGCAAAAGGGCACGTGGACCGTCCCTGCCCAACTTCAAGCTGTTTCCGTCAGCCCTAGTTCCGGCAGCGGTTCTACCCAATTGTTCGTGCTCCAGTTTTCCGACGCCGGCGGAGCAACCGACCTGACCTCCGTCTCCGTGCTTTTCAATACCGCGCTCACCGCCGTCAGCGGCTGCGAAGTGGATTACTATCGGGCCTCCAATGCTTTGAAGCTGCTGACCGATTCGGGCGGCCAGCCATCCGGCAGCCTGACGCCCGGCAGCGGCAGCCAGCAGAACAGCCAGTGCACTCTGAACGGAGCCTCATCCAGCGTTTCGTCGTCGGGTAATGTTCTGACGCTCAATATCGCGCTCACCTTTCAGCCGGCGTTCGGCAATGTCCTGAACGTTTATATGGAAGCCGCGAGCCCCGCCGGTTCCGCGCCCTGGCAGCAGAAGGGCACTTGGACGGCGCCGGCCACGGTTCAGTTCGTCTCAGTGACTCCAAACTCCGGCACAGCCACCACTCAGGCCTTCACCTTTCTGTTTACTGATAGCGCCGGCGCTTCGAGCCTGAGTTCGGCCTCCGTTCTGTTCAACTTCTCGCTCAGCGGCGTGAGCGGCTGCGAAGTGGATTATTACCGTTCTAGCAACACCCTCTCGTTGCTCACCGATTCCGGCGGTCAGCCCTCAATGAATATCTCGCCAGGCAGCGGCAGCCAGCAGAACAGCCAGTGCCTGCTGAATGGCGCTGGGTCGAGCGTCTCGATATCGGGAAACAGCTTGACCTTAAACCTGTCCATCACCTTCTTCGAACAGTTTGACGGGGCCGTAAATATCTATGCGTCGGCGGCCAGCCCGGCAGGAACAGCCCCCTGGCAACTGGCAGGCGCCTGGACCTTGGACTAACCATCACCTTCCAGAGCGCCGCCAGCTTCGGGGCTTCTCGTCGCGCCGCATGCCAACGGCCGCCTGACGGACCATCGCGCTAGAATACAAATTCGCGCGGACACCTCATGTGGAATGGCGACTACCTTTTCTTGCTGACCAATCTCATCCAGAAGGATTTCAGAGTACGCTACCGCAACATGTCCCTGGGGGTGTTCTGGTCGCTCCTCAATCCCCTGGTTACGATGGGCGTCCTCACCTTCGTTTTCACTCGTATCCAGCATCATGCGCAGCAGGATTTCCCGGTCTTCGTTCTGTGCGGCCTCATCCCCTTCAGCTTCTTTTCACTCGCCTGGAGCACTGGAACCAGCTCGCTGGTCGACAACAGCGTAATCGTCAAACGAATCGCGGTCCCGCGTGAAGTGATCCCCATTTCCACCGTGCTCGCCAACTGCGTCCACCTTCTGATCCAGATCGGCCTGTTGCTCACCGTTGCTTTGGCCTTCGGTAAAGGCGTGAATCGTCACTGGATCTGGCTGCCCTATCTTTGGGCGATGGAAATCATATTCGTGTGCGGCCTCACGCTACTTTCTTCCGCCATCAATGTTTTCGTGCGCGATACTCGCTATGTGGTCGAATCCTTTAATGCCGTACTGTTCTGGTTGGTGCCGATTTTTTATTCCGAAGCTGACGTGCCTCTCAGGTTTGTCGGGATCTACCACTACAATCCAATTGCCGCTCTCGTGATGGGGATGCGCTATGTTCTGTTGGAAGCCAGCCCTCCGCCGCTCACTCTTCTTGTGAAGCTGACGGTCATGTCCTTGCTGGTCCTGGGTGTCGGAATCGTGGTCTTCCGTCGTCTGGAACGGAGCTTTTATGACTTTCTATAGGGGTTGCGCGCGATGATCCAGTTCGACGGCGTCTCCAAGTCCTTTCGCCATGGCGTCGGCGCCAAACTCCTGCGACAGTATGGGCGCGACCTGCTGCGGGCCAGCAAGGCCAAACTCTTCTACGCCCTCAGCGACGTCTCCTTCCGTTTGGAATCCGGTCGAAGCCTGGCCGTCGTCGGCCACAACGGCGCCGGCAAGAGCACCCTTCTCGGCATGGTGGCGGGCCTCACCCAGCCATCCAAAGGCACGGTCTCCGTGCAGGGACGCATGGCGGCGCTGCTTGAACTCGGTTCCGGCTTTCATCCGGAACTCACCGGTCTGGAGAACCTGCGCCTCAACGCTTCCCTGCTGGGGCTCAGCCGCGGGCGCACGGCAGAACTTACCGACGAAATCATCGCCTTTGCCGACATCGGCGATTTCATCCGTGAACCCATTCGCACATACTCCTTGGGCATGATCATGCGGCTGGCCTTCGCGGTGGCCATCACCGCCGAACCCGATATTCTCATCGTCGATGAGGTGCTGGCCGTGGGAGACCAGGCCTTCCAGGAGAAGTGCTTCGAGCGCATCCGCCGCCACAAAGCCGCCGGCCGCACTCTGCTCTGCGTCTCCCACCAAAGCACACTGGTCCGCGAGTTGTGCGAGCGCGCTCTCTGGCTGGAACGCGGCAAGGTGGTGCGGGAAGGTCCCGGCCCAGAGGTGCTCGACGCCTATGCGGCCAGCGATTCCCTGGGCTCCGCCGGCTGAACCGCCAGCCGGCTCCATCCCTCACAATTCCGCCAGCACCGCCGCCGCGTGTCCCTTGGCCTTCACCTTCGCGTAGATCTTCTCGATTTGGCCATCGGCTCCAATCACGAACGTAGTCCGCTCAATGCCCATCGCCTTCCGCCCGTACATGTTCTTCTCTTTCCACACGCCATAGGCTTCGGCTGCGCTCTTGTCTTCATCGGCCAGCAGCGTAAACGGCAGATCGTACTTCTGTTTGAACTTGGCCAGCGCCGCCGGTTTGTCTGGAGAGATGCCGATCACTGCCGCGCCCTTCCTGGCAATCGCCTTGATGCCATCGCGAAACTCGCAGGCTTCCACCGTGCAGCCCGGCGTATCGGCCTTCGGATAGAAGTACAGCACCACCCGCTTGCCTTTCAGTTCCGACAAGCGGAAATCTCCGCCCGCGTCCGTGTGCACCCGGATATCGGGAGCCTTATCGCCCACTTTCAGCATTGCGTCACCCCAGTCTTTGTTTAAACAAATCCGTTAGCACGGCCACGTTGGCCTGGCCGCGCGTGGTCTTCATCGCTTGTCCCACCAGAAAATTCATCACCGTGGTTTTCCCGCCCCGGTACTGTTCCACCTGCTTCGGATTCCCCGCGATCACATCCGCAATCACTTTCTCCAGCGCGCCGGAATCCGAAATCTGCTTGAGGCCTTCGCGCTCCACAATCTCCACCACCGTCTGGCCGCTCGCAAACATCTTCGGGAACACTTCCTTGGCCAGTTTGCCCGAAAGCTCACCCGCGGCGATCAGCCTGACCAACTCGCCCAGGTCCGCCGCGCTCACCGGCGAATCCGAAATCTCCTTGCCGTCCGCCTTTAGCAGCGCCATCAAATCGCCCATCACCCAGTTGGCGGCCATTTTGGAATTGCCCGAAACGCGCGCCACGCTTTCGAAATATTCGCTCGCCGCGCGGCCCGCTGTCAGCACGGCCGCATCATATTCCGGCAGGCCATACTCCGTGACGAAGCGCGCTCTCTTCACCGCCGGCAATTCCGGCAGTTCCGCCCGCAGCTTTTCCAGCCACGTCGCGCTGATTCGCAGCGGCGCCAGATCCGGTTCCGGGAAATAGCGGTAGTCGTGCGCGCTCTCCTTGCTGCGCATCGCCGCCGTCACCCCCGTATCGGCGTTGTAAAGCCGCGTTTCCTGAATCACCGTGCCGCCGCCATCCAGCAGCTCCACCTGCCGCTCAATTTCGTAATCCAGTGCCTGCTTCAGGAACCGGAAGGAATTCAGGTTCTTCACTTCCACCTTCGTGCCGAACTCGGTTGCGCCTTTGAGCATCACCGACACGTTGGCATCGCACCGCAAGTGGCCTTTTTCCATATCGCACGTGGAGGACTCAATGAATTGCAGCACCTGCTTCACTTCCGTCAGGTAAGCGTAAGCCTCCTCGGAGCTGCGCATATCCGGCTCGCTGACAATCTCAATCAGTGGCGTGCCGCTGCGGTTCAAATCCACGTAGGAGTAGCGGTCCGAATCCTTGAAGCCGTCGTGAACGCTCTTGCCCGCGTCGTCTTCCATATGAACGCGCGTTACGCCGATGCGTTTCGTCCCGCCGTCCGTAACAATGTCCACGTGGCCGTGCTCCGCCAGCGGCTCGTCATACTGTGAAATCTGGTAGCCCTTCGGCAGATCGGGATAAAAATAATTCTTGCGCGCGAAACGCGACTGCCCTCGGATGCCGCAATGTAGCGCGAGCCCGGCCTTCACCGCCAGTTCCACCGCATCGCGGTTCAGCACCGGCAGCGCGCCCGGCAATCCCAGGCACACCGGGCACACATTAGTATTCGGAGGCGCGCCAAAACTGGTCGGGCATCCGCAGAAAATCTTGGTCGCGGTGGCGAGCTGCGCGTGCACTTCAAGCCCGATCACCACCTCATAACGGGCAGCCGCGGAAGAAGACATGGGTTCTTCCATTGTAACGGTCCACACGGGTGTTACCATCGCACTGATGGCAAAGTTCAAGCCGTTCAAAGGAAAACGCAAACGCGCCGGCGCACCCGCCGGAGCTGTGCCCTGCGTGGTCCTGGTAATCGGCGCCATGGTATTCGTGATGGTCATACTTTTCCTTGTGATGAAAAATGCGAACGGATAACCGGCAGCCGGATGGCATGCGCCCGGTGGAAATTGAAACCGGCTTTTTGAAAACCGCCGAGGGTTCGGCCCTGATTAAGGTGGGCAACACGCAGGTGCTTTGCGCCGCTACCGTGGAAGACGGAGTCCCGCCGTTCATGCGGAATTCCGGCAAGGGCTGGGTCACCGCCGAATACGCCATGCTGCCCCGCGCCACCGCGCGCCGCACGCCGCGCGAAGTCAACAAGGGCCGCGCGTCCGGCCGCACTCATGAAATCCAGCGCCTCATCGGCCGCTCCATGCGCGCCGTAGTGGATGGCGCCGCGCTCGGCGAACGCACCATAGTCGTCGATTGCGACGTCCTCCAGGCCGATGGCGGCACGCGCACCGCTTCCATCACCGGCGCCTTCGTCGCGCTCTCGCTGGCCCTGCGCCGCCTGGTCGATTTCGGCGCGCTCAAATCGATGCCCCTGCGCGATTCCGTCGCCGCCACCAGCGTCGGCCTGGTCCGCGGCGTCCCCATGCTCGATCTCTGCTATGAAGAAGATTCCCAGGCCGATGTCGATATGAACGTCGTCATGACCGGCGCCGGCAAGTTCGTCGAAGTGCAGGCCACCGCTGAGCACGCCGCCTTCGATGACGACCAGATGGCCCGCCTCATCGCCCTGGCGCGCACCGGCATCGCCGAGTTGATTGAAATCCAGAAGAGAGCCATACGCCCTTGATCCACCTGTTCTGTGCCAGCGGAAATCCCGGCAAGTTGCGCGAGTTTCGTCTCGCCGCCGGCAACGCGCCTGTCCAAATCGAATTGGTCCCCGGCTTCAAACAGCTTGCGCCAGCCGTCGAAGACGGCGAAACCTTTGAGGCCAACGCGGTCCTCAAGGCCCTCCATTACAGCAAGAGCGTCACCGGCCCGTTATTCGCCGACGATTCCGGCCTGGAAGTGGACGCCCTCAACGGCGCGCCCGGCGTGTACTCCGCGCGTTTCTCCGGCCCCACAGCCACCGACGAATCGAACAATCGCCTGCTGCTCGAAAAGTTGCGTGGCGTCACCACCCGGACCGCCCGTTTCGTCTGCGCCATTGCGCTGGTGGAAGCCGGCGAGTTGCGTGGTGTCTGGCGCGCCGCCGTGGAAGGCGCCATCACCCACGACCCTCGTGGCGACGGCGGTTTTGGTTACGATCCGCTTTTCTTCTGTCCGCAGTTGGGTTGCACATTTGGCGAAGCCGGCGCCAGCGAAAAATTCGCCGTCAGCCACCGCGGCCAAGCATTGCGAGCCATGCTGGCAGCGCTGATACCCGGCTAAGAAAAACTTACCTTGGCCTATTTGAAACGCTCGACGAGTTCCGCACCGGCAGGCGGAGAAAAAATAAATAAACGCTCGTCGATTGGCCCACCGATTTGAACGAAGTTAACTTCAGTCCGGCGTGTCAGGGTTCTTGGCTGCGCGATACCATTGGCTTCGAAGTCCTCCCGCACCACGACGCTCCTTTTCTTGTCAACCCACCACGTAAAGACCGTGTGCGAGGAAGTGGTGATCTCAACCACATAGCAGTCGACGACCCCATCGCGGCGCGAAATGGCTTCCTCCTTCAGCAGCTTCGCTGTGTTTTGGCCCAACAACGAATACCCCAAGAAAAAATCGTCCTCAATCTTCTTGATGAACGCTGAGACAGACCCCATTGGCGTCTCAAGGGGACCGATTCGCGTCTTTGTATACTGTTTGCGCTTGGGGTCACACCAGAACACGTCCCTGCCGTCCGATACGATGACTTCCTCGCCTACATACATTCCTGTGTAGCGTGCCGCTCCATTTCCGCTCACCTCCCAGCGGAACTGATTCGGCTTCTTAACGGCGACCAGAATCGACGCGGTGTCCACACTGTTCTTCCCGGATGCGGACGGCTGACCTTCGGTGACTGTTGCAGACCATGTGTACTCGCTCATGTTGCTGTACGTGGCCTTGACCTTCTCCAGCACCTTGGTCACGTCAGGAGCGCCTTGGCCATTCGCGGATCGGATTGTCATTAGAGCAAGGCAAACCTGAAACACGACCACACGGGTGCCGAGATTCGATTGAATCCGCCTCATTTGCCGCATTATACCCGGACCATCCTTGACGCCCGCTCTCTCTCCTAACCTCGTTTTCCCTCCGCGTCTCCGCGCCTCCGCGTTGAAGATCTTCCTCTTCTCCCGCGCGCGACCCCCTACTCCACCGTCGATTCCTCCACCGGCCCGAACTTCTTCAATAACTCGCGGATCTTCGCGCCATCTCCCACCGCGATGATCTGCACGTTGTCATACGGCACGTATTTCCTTGCCACGCGCTGCACGTCTTCTGCCGTGATCGCCATCACTTTCGTCGAATAGGTGTCCCAATAATCTTCCGGCAGTCCGAATTCCCGCTGCTGCATCCACCGCGCCAGCACGCTCGCCGGATTCTCCAGGCCCAGCGCGAAACTCGCCACCAGCGTGCGCTTCGCGCCTTCCAGCTCTTCCTTGGGCACCGGCACGTCTCGAATCTCCTTGAATTCCTTCAGCAAGTCCGCCAGCGCCGGCTCGGTCACCTCCGTCCGCACCGACATCGACGAGATAAAATGCTGCGCCGTCTTCGTGGCCGCGAAACTGGAACTCACGCCATACGTGTAGCCCTTCTCCTCGCGGATGATGCGGAACAACCGCGCCGCCGTCCCCGACCCCAGCACCTGGTTCATCACCATACAGGCGATGTAATCCGGGTCCGTGCGCAGAATTGCGCGGTTCGCCAGCGTCAGGCTGGTCTGCACGGACCGGGGCCGCGAAATCAGGTAGACTTTCTTCTCCGCAATCGGCGGCTTGGCCGCAAACGTCACCGGCGCAACCGGTCCGCCTTTCCACGCGCCCAGAGCTTTTTCCAGTTTGGCCACCGCGTCCTTCGGCGTAATCTCTCCCACCACGCCGGCCATTTCTCCCGATGGCACGAAGTACTTCCTGTAATGTTCCACCAGCACGTCACGCGTAATCTTGTCGAGCGATGCCGCCGTGATCTGCGTAAACTGCCGCGCGTCGCCAGGGTACAGCGTCCGCATCAGCACTTCGTTCGATAGCGTGGCCGGGTTGGTTCGCTGCTGTTCCAGCTGGCTGCGCTGCCGCGTCTTCCACTTTTCCAACTCATCGGCAGGGAAGGAAGGATGCAGCAGGATATCCGCCATGATGCTGAGCGCTTCATCGAAGTTCTCGGTCATCGCGCTCACCGAAATAGTTCCCTCGCCGCCGCCCGCCGCTCCACCACCACCGCCGCGTCCACCGCCTCCACCACCACCGCCGAAGGAAACCGTCGCGCCGATGTCCGCCAGCGCCTCGGAAATCTGCCGCGACGTGCGTGTCGTGGTGCCGGTCATCATCATCGCCGCCGTCGCTTCCGCCACCCCCGGCATGCCCGCTGGATCCCGCAACCGCGACGACGGCACCGAAATATTCACCGTAATGCTGGGCGTCCGGTCGGTTTCCAGAATCACCAGCTTGAGCCCGTTCGACAGCGTGCGGTCAACCGGGCGCGGCAGTTTCACCTTCAGCACTTCATTCGAAACCGGCGCCCGGTTCAGCCTCACCATCCCGCGATACGTAACGGCCTCTTGCGCCAACGCAATCCCCGCAAGCGCAACGCACATTGCCAATATTCTGACTGCAGTGGTAGGACAGACGATCGTTTTTCGTCGTCTGTCACGCTGGCGTGTCTGAAACAAACACGACAGGCCACGAAAGGCGATGGCCCGTCCCACCGAAGAATTGCGTGTCATCTTAGTTTCCCCCTCGTCCGCCGCGTCCCCGCCCACCGCCGCCGGCCGCGGGCGTCGTCACCACCACCACGCTGTTCGCCTTCACCAGCAGCAGTTTCGCGGCCTTCTCGATATCCGCCGCCGTCACAGCCATCTGTGCGTCAATCTCCGTGTTCACGCGGTTCGGATCGTCGTAGACCGCCGCTGCATCCGCCAGCGCCTGCGCCCGGCTCAGCGCCGTAATCCGGTTCTCCGCACTCCGACGCAGGCTGATTCGCACCCGCTGCAGTTCTTCATCGGTCACCGGCTCCGCATGCAGCTTGGCGATTTCTTCCGCAATCAATCCCTCAGCTTCCTGGGGCGTTTTGCCCGCGCGCAGCGTCGCCGAAATGTGGAACATGCCCGGACCAGCCCGCCGGTCCGTCGAACACGAAACCTGCGTGGCGATTTCTTTTTCCTCCACCAGCTTCCGGTAGAGCCGTGAATTATTCCCCGTGCCTCCGCCGCCGCGTCCTCCACCGCCGCCCAGAATAGTAGCGGCCACTCCCAAGGCCCGCGCATCCGGGTCTCCAGACGCCGGAATCCGGTACGCAATGTCGATGCGCGTCAGCCGCGCCAGCGGATCTTCCAGCGCCGTGCGCCGCTCGGCAGTCTTCGGGGTCTCCGTTAAGTCGGCCGGCTTCGGCGCTTCCTGCCGCGGAATGGCGCCGAAATATTTCTTCACCTTGGCCAGCGTCTCCTTCGTGTCCAGATCCCCCACCAGCGCCAGCACCGCATTATTCGGCGCGTAGTAAGTCTTGAAAAACGCCTTCACGTCGTCCACCGAAGCCGCGTCCAGGTCCGCCATCGACCCAATCACCGGGTGGTGATACGCGAAGTTATCGTAAATCAGCTCTTCCAACTTCTCCGACGTCTGCCCGTAAGCCTGGTTGTCGTTGCTCTGGCGCCGTTCTTCCTTCACCGCCTGCCGCTGGTTCTCCAGGTTCTCCTGCGTAATCACCAGGCCGTGCATGCGGTCGGCTTCCAGAAACAGCCCCAGGTCAATCTGGTTCTTCGGCAGCACTTCGTAATAGGAAGTGCGATCGGTGTTCGTCGTCCCGTTGGAGTTCCCGCCGTTGGTGTCGATCAGAAAGTCCAGTTCGCCCACACCCACGTTCTCACTCCCTTTGAACATCATGTGTTCGAAGAGGTGCGCGAATCCCGTGCGCCCCGCATGTTCGTCTTTCGACCCAACTTTGTAAGCCACGCAGATGGCATACACCGGCGCATAATGATCTTCCGAAATGATCACGCGCAGTCCGTTGTCCAACCGGTTGTCGGAAAACTTAATCTTAGGAATCGACGGCGCGGACTGCTGGCCCATCACCAGGCCCAATCCTGCACACGCTACCATCACTACGGCAAACAGTTTCACAAAACCTCCTGACTGCCCTCTTGTATCACAAATTAGCGGCAAGGTTTGCCGCGCCGGGTGGGGCATACCTTTAGCTTGACCTGGGTCGCAGTGTTATAACTGAAGCTGCGAGAAACGATGGACCTCAAGAAACTGATTCGCGAAGTGCCGGACTTCCCTAAACCCGGCATCCTCTTCTACGACATCACCACCCTGCTCAAGGATTCCGCCGGCTTCGCCGGTGTCATCGACGGCCTGAAGAGCCATTACACCGGCGCCCGCGTCGATCTGGTGCTGGGCATTGAAGCCCGTGGCTTCATCTTCGCGCCGGCTTTGGCCTATGCGCTGCACGCCGGCTTCGTGCCCGTGCGCAAACCGAAAAAATTGCCCGCCGCCACCTGCAGCGTGACCTACGATCTGGAGTACGGCACGGACTCCCTGGAGATGCACAAGGACGCCGTCACTCCCGGCGCCCGCGTGCTCATCGTCGATGATCTGCTGGCCACCGGCGGCACCGCCGCGGCGGCCGCCCGTCTGGTCCAGGAAGCCGGCGGCACTGTCGTCGGTCTGGGCTTCGTCGTGGAACTCACCTTTTTGAGCGGGCGCGCGAAGCTGCCGGGATATGACGTCTTCTCGCTCCTCCAATACGACAAATGAACACCGTGCGCCGGGTGCGCGTGCGCGCGCTGGCAAAAATCAATCTCGATCTCCGCGTCCTCGGCAAGCGCGCCGACGGTTTCCACGAACTCCGCACCATCTTTCAGACTATCTCGCTGGCTGATTCCCTCGAGATCGCATTCACGCCCGGCCGCAAGACCACCATTGAACTGGATGACCCGCTCGCCATCGCCGACAACCTGGTCGAGCGCGCAGCGCGTCTGGTCATGGATGCCACGCGCTCCACCGGCCGCGTCGAAATGCACCTGCGAAAGCGCGTCCCCATGGGAGCCGGCGTAGGCGGTGGCTCTTCCGACGCCGCGGCCGTTCTGCTCGCGCTGCCCGTCCTGGCCGGCCACTCCATTCCACTGCCGAAATTGAGCGCCATCGCCGCTGCGCTCGGCAGCGACGTGCCATTCTTCCTGCTGGGCGGCGCGGCCGTCGGCATCGGACGCGGTACGGAGCTCTTTCCGCTTCCCGACAGGCCACGCATGCAAGGCCTACTGGTGGCTCCCGCCGTGCATGTTTCCACCGCCCAGGCCTATCGCGACCTCAGCCCCGGTTTGACAAGCGAAGCGCGAGAAAATAAAATATTTAGTTTCCAGTCTCTTGTGTGGGAACGGGGTGTCGGTAAATCGTCTGGGAACGATTTTGAAGCCGTTGTCTTCAAACAGCACCGGAATCTGGCAAGCCTGAAGAAGCGATTGGTGCGGTCGGGGGCCGTCGTCGCCCTGATGACCGGTAGCGGTTCTGCCCTGTTTGGCTTGTACCCGGACCGTCACCGAATCGCAGCCGCGATGCAGTCGTTGAGTGACGAAAAGGTTTTTCGAATTTCCCTGGTGAGCCGGGCGCAATACCGCCGAATCTGGTGGCGCGCGCTCAGTCCACATGTGGTGAACGAGACATGGCCGCCGCAAAGCCGATACGCGCGATGATTCACGATCGTTTACAAATTTTCAGCGGAAACGCCAACCCCACTCTGGCTTCGGCCATTGCGGAACACGCCGGCACGGAGCTGGGCAAGTGCATGGTGAAGCAGTTTTCCGATGGCGAAATCTATCTGCAGATCCAGGAGAACGTCCGTGGCGCCGACGTTTTCGTGATCCAGCCCACCTGCACCCCGGTGGAGCGCAACCTCATGGAATTGCTGCTGATGATCGACGCCCTCAAACGCGCCTCAGCAGAACGCATCACCGCAGTGTTACCCTATTATGGATACGCCCGCCAGGACCGGAAGGATAAACCCAGGGTTCCGATTTCGGCCAGGTTGGTGGCGGCTCTGCTGGAAACGGCCGGAGCCGACCGCGTCTTGACGCTGGATTTGCACGCGGCTCAAATTCAGGGGTTCTTCGATATTCCGGTGGACCACCTGTTTGCCACGCCCGTGTTGATTGAGCACTTCAAGCACCCGAACGTGCCGGACATGACGGTTGTGTCGCCGGACGCGGGTGGCGTGGAACGCGCGCGGGCCTTCGCCAAACGGTTGAATAGTCCGCTGGCGATTATCGATAAGCGGCGCGAAGAAGCCAACGTCGCGGAAGTGATGAACGTAGTCGGCGAAGTGGATGGCCGTCACTGTTTGTTGGTGGACGATCTGATTGATACCGCCGGCACGCTGGTAAAAGGCGCGGAAGCCCTGATGGAAAAGGGCGCGGCCAGCGTTTCGGCCTGCGCCACCCATGCGGTTCTTTCGGGTCCGGCCGTAAGCCGGATTGAAGAATCCTGTCTGGTGGAAGTGGTAGTAACGAATTCGATTCCGCTTTCCGAAGCGGCGAAAAGTTCGTCGAAGATTAAATCGTTGTCGATTGCGAATCTGATGGCCGATGCCATCCGCTCGATTCACGAGGAGTCTTCGGTGAGTGTGTTGTTTATTTAAGAGAATCGCGGGCCACCGAACCCACGTAAGCCCCTCCGGGGTGAACGGACTTCGGTCCCGTAAAGGAGAAGCAGAGTGATTAAGGATATTACCGTCACCGCCGAGGTACGTACCTCGCGCGGCAAGAATGAAGCCCATCGCACCCGTAGCGCCGGCCAGATTCCCGCCGTTGTCTATGGGGCCTTCAAAGATCCGGTCAGCATCGCCGTCAACCCGCGCGACATCAACAAGATTATTCGCAGCACAACGGGTTACAACACCATTTTCCACCTGGCCATCGGGGGCGGTGAAACCACCCCGGTGATGGTCGTCGATCAGCAGGTGGACCCGGTGAAGGGCAATCTGCTGCATGCCGATTTTAAACGCATCGATCTCACCAAGCGCATCCGCATCAGCGTGCCGGTGACCACCTTCGGCGAGGCTAAGGGCGTCAAGGTGCAGGGCGGCTTGCTCGAAGTCATCACCCGCGCCATCGAAATCGAATGCCTGCCGGACGATATTCCGGAAGGTTTCAGTGTGGACGTCACCGAGCTCATGATCGGCCAGGCCAAGCGCGCCAGCGATGTCGCGCTGACCGGCTCCATGAAGCTCATCAGCGACCCCGCAACCGTGATTGCTCACTCCGTCGCCATGCGTGCGGAAGAAGTGGTCGCGCCGGTCGAAGGCGCAGTTGCCGCCACTCCCGAAGCTGGTGCTGCCGTCGCCGAGCCCGAGGTCATCAAGAAGGGCAAGAAGGACGAAGAAGCCCCCGCCGAGGAAAAGGGCAAGAAGAAATAATCTGCCATGTTCCTGGTGGCCGGTCTCGGGAATCCGGGCGAAGAGTACGCTCTCTCGCCGCATAACATGGGATTCCTGGTTGCGGACCGGCTGGCCGAACGGCACGGCATTCGCATCACCCGCAAGGATTCCAGGGCGCTGATCGGTCTGGGCGAGATCGACGGACAGCCGGTGATGCTGGCCAAGCCGCAAACTTTTATGAATCTCAGCGGTGTCTCGCTTGCGCCGCTGATGGAGAAGCACTCGATTGGTCTCGAGCAGCTGATTGTGGTTTATGACGAGTTGGACCTGAATTGGTTGTCGCTGAAGATCAAACCGAAAGGTTCGGCGGCGGGTCACAACGGCATCAAGTCGGTGATCGCTAATTTGGGGACTGACGAGTTTGTGCGGGTACGTTTGGGAATTCATCCGGGCCACCCCCTGAAGAGTGGAGCGGATTATGTGCTGGCGCCCATGAAGCGCTCGCAAGTAACGGAATTGGACGAATTCATCGGCTTTGCGGCCGATGCCGTTCGTTCCATAATCGCTGAGGGCGTCGTTAAGGCCATGACGAGATTCAATCGTCGCGCCCTTGGCTTAAATAAAGAGGAAGAATGAGGATTTACGAAGAGCTGTTCATTATCAAGCCGGATGCTTCGGATGAAGAAGTCGACGCGTTCGTGGAGCAACTGCGAACCCAGTTGACCACTGCCGGGGCAACCGTAGACAAGGTCGATAAGTGGGGCAAGCGTCGCTTGGCCTACAAGGTGGACAAATACCGCGAAGGCAACTATGTGCTCTTCCAGTTCACCGCCGGCCCGGAAATAGTCCACGAATTCGAACGCCGGCTCCGCGTGGCGGATCTGGTGTTGAAGTTCATCACGGTGCGCATTGATGAAACTCTCAAGCGCCTGGACAAACGCAAGAAGGAACGCGACAAGCGCTCCGCCAAGCGCGCCGCCAACGCTGGTTCCAGCGCCCCGGCGCCCGCCGCTCCGGCGCCCTTGCAACCCGTCACTGAAGGCCCGGCCATTGTGCCCGGCATGCCGAAGGAGAGCTAACCATGCCAGAATTCAAAGGAAGACCAGGCAGCGCCGGACAACGGCCCACCGGCGGCGATAAAGCCGTCGCCACTCAGAAGAAACAATACTTCCGCCGCAAGAAAGTTTGCCGTTTCTGCGTCGAGAAGATTGACGACATCAACTATAAGGACGTCAAGATGCTGCACGCCTTCGTTGCCGAGCGGGGCAAGATTGTTCCCCGCCGCATTTCGGGCGTGTGCGCGCCTCACCAGCGCCGCCTCACCGACGCCATCAAGAAAGCCCGCAACATCGCGCTGCTGCCGTTCGCGGCGCAGTTCTAGGAGCACGAGGAAACTGTCATGGAAGTCATACTGAGAGAAGACATCGACAAATTGGGCGCCCGCGGCCAGGTCATCAAAGTGGCCGCCGGGTACGCCCGCAATTTCCTGCTGCCCAAACGGCTCGCCGTTGCGGCCACGCCATCCAACAAGAAAATCATCGAACAGGAACGCCAGGCGCACCTTCGCAAGGAAGCCAAACTGGAAACGGAAGCCAAGGATCTGGCCCGCCTGCTCAACAGTGTTACCGTCACCCTCAAACAGAAGTCCGGCGAGAACGATCAGTTATTCGGCTCCGTCACCTCCAAGGATGTGGCCGACGGCCTGGCCGCGCAGAACTTCATCATCGACCGCCGCAAGATCCAATTGGACGACCCCATCAAGCAATTGGGCGAGTTCAAAGTTCCTGTCCGCCTGTTCAAAGACGTCACCGCCGAAGTCACGGTGGTTGTAACCAAAGAAGAGTAGCTCCGGGGCGCAGGTGGGACAGACGATCGCCGTTTGTCGTCTGTCTCCCTCGCTTGCCACAATCCTTAATAAATGCCAAACCAGAATTGGCCGCCGATAAACGCCGATAAACGAAAATGCGAATTATCTGCGTTCATCTGTGTTTATCGGCGGCTCAATTCTTCTTTCTCTGCGTCTTTCCCCAACTTCTCCGTTTTGGCCCCGTGATGTCCCGTCAACCAGCCGTCTTCTTCGCCCACGGCTCACCCATGTCCGCACTCGGCGGCGACGCCCATGCTGCGGCTCTCGCCGCTTTCGGCGCACAACATTCCAGCGCCAAAGCCATCCTCCTCATCTCCGCTCACTGGCAGCAGTCGCGTCCCTTGCGCGTCACTTCCTGGGATCACGCTCCGCTCATTTACGATTTCGGCGGCTTCCCCGACGAACTCTACCACATCGCTTACCCGGCGCCTGGCAGCCCGCTGCTCGCGCTACGTGTCGCGAATGTTCTCGAAGCCGGCAATCAAGCGGTGCGGCCTCAGCCCGACCGCGGGCTCGATCACGGCGCCTGGGTGCCGGCCAGATTGGCGTGGCCCGCGGCCGCCATTCCGGTGATCGAACTCTCCATGCCCTTCGCCACACCGGAAGAACTTTTTCAGATTGGCAAAGCGCTCCGCCCCCTGCGCGACGATGGCTTCCTCATCGCCGGAACCGGCGGCATCGTCCATAATCTGAGCCGCGTGCACCTGGAAAACAAGGACGCGCCAGTTGATTCCTGGGCCGCCGAATTCGATTCCTGGGTGGCCGAACAAGTGGCCGCGCGAAACCTCGAAGCGCTCTTCGCCTACCGAGGCAACGCGCCGCATTCCCGCCTATCCGTTCCCACCACGGAGCACTTCGATCCGCTCTTCATCGTCCTGGGGATGTCGTATCCCGGCGACAACCTCGAGACCATCTTCGAAGGCTTCCACTACGGCAACATCTCCATGCGCAGTTTCAGCTTCTCCAACGCGCGGTCGTGAAGCCGGCGACGCAAAGTCCGGCAAAGAACCGTAACCTATCGCTCCACCATCCGGTGGCTGCCGTCCGGGTTGCGGCCCACAAAGTAACTCACCACGCGCCCTGCCTGCAGCGTTAAAATGCCGTCGGTCGCGCCCAGATACAGTGTGTCGCCTTTGCGCGCCATGGCGGTGATGATGGACTTCACGGGAAAACTTTCCACCGTGGCCGTCTTCCGGTCCCACCGCAGCAATCCGCCGGCGATGTCACCGTATTCGCCGCGATGATGGAGCGCCAGCCACACGCATTGCGGTTCCACCAGGATGGCGGAAACCGACCAGGGATAGATTTCCGGCGGAGTCATCAGATGGTAGGTGGCCGTGGCCGTGTCGAAGTAGCCGAAGCCCCCCAAACCAGTTGCGCCTTCGCCGTTATAGAAGGTCTTGCCGAACCACAGACGCCCGCCTTCCACCTGGTGCGGACCAACCTCCTCGTTCATCTCAGCCTGGTCCGGATGGAGGTAGTTCTTGACCTCATCGGGACGCGCACGCTGCCACGTCGCCAGGTCGGTCTGTGCCAACGGATAGACTTTCCGCGCGTCACCCACACCTTCGGACAGCACGGTGTATTCCGACCCGTACTTGTTCTTCTCCTTCGCGAAGTGGAACCGGCGGCCGGCCCCGAAGGACGCGTATGGATCCGGCGGCTGCGACGGCACATGCAAAGTCTGGTCGCCGATGAGGCTTTCTTCCATTGGAACCTGCGCCAGAACCGGCTGCGCTTCCGCCGCGGGCGTTACACGCGGTGCACCCGACGGGTCGATATCCACCAGCAGCAACCGATGATAATCGGCCATCACAAACCGCGGACCGTTCTTCTCAGCTAGAACCCGCGCCGTCCAAAAAGCCGAATACGAATAGTGGCTCACCAGTTTTCGGGAGCGCATGTCGAAGACGAAATTTTGATTCTCGTATGCGTCCTTGTCACCCGTGCAGGAGACCACCAGTTCCCCGGCGGTGATGCGTACGATGCGGGCAAAGCAATCGTCGGTCGGCCCCGGCAGCGCTGCCAGCACATCCACCTTCGCGGAATCGCTCCGGTCCTGCAACAGCACGCCCAGGCGCTCTCTGGGAGACCAAGTCGCGTGGCTCGCGGCCGGCCGCTGCCCGGCCATCGCCACCACCAGATCCCACTGCCCGTCCGCGGGAATTCGCCCGATCACCACAGCTTGCGGCAAGCCGGACACATGCTCCAACGCGGTCACCGCCGCGCTGTCGCCTGGCGCTTCCACCTGCGCCCGCAACAACCCCACTGCCATCAACACTGCGGCGCTACAGGAGACTCCGGTCATGCGCCATGAAGTTGCAATCCTTGGGCCGTCCTGTGGGGCAGCCAATCCTGGCTGCCGCCGGCTTTCAGCCGGCGCTTCGTTATAGCGGAATGTTCCCATGCTTCTTCCGCGGCATGGTGTCGACTTTGTTCTCCAGCATCTTGAAGGCGCGGATCACGCGGGGCCGCGTTTCCCGCGGCTCGATGACGTCATCCACATATCCCCGCTCCGCCGCCACAAACGGGTTGGCGAAGCGTTCGCGGAATTCCTCCACCTTGCAACGCCGCGCCGCCACCTTGTCGTCCGCCGCCGCCAGCTCCCGCCGGTACACAATATTCACCGCGCCTTCCGCGCCCATCACCGCGACTTCCGCCGTCGGCCACGCCAGGTTGATGTCGGTGCGAACCTGTTTCGAGCCCATCACACAGTACGCCCCGCCGTAAGCCTTGCGTGTGATCACGGTAATTTTCGGGACGGTAGCTTCACAATACGCGTACAGCAGCTTGGCGCCGTGCCGGATGATTCCGCCGAACTCCTGTTCCGTACCGGGCAGGAACCCGGGCACGTCTTCAAAAGTCAGAATCGGAATATTGAACGCATCGCAGAAGCGCACAAACCGCGCGCCCTTCATCGACGAATTAATATCCAGACAACCCGCCAGAAACGCCGGTTGGTTCGCCACAATCCCGATCGACCGTCCGTCCATGCGCGCGAAACCCACCACAATATTCTTCGCCCAATGTTCATGGACCTCGAAGAACTGCCGGTCGTCCACCACGCGGTGGATCACATCCTTGATGTCGTAGGGCTGGTTCGATTCCGCGGGCACAATCGAATCGAGCGCCTGGTCCATGCGGTCGGCCGGGTCTGCGGTCTCCCGCCGCGGCGCGTCCTCGCGATTGTTCTGCGGCAGGTAGGACAGCAATTCGCGGATCATCCGCAAACATTCCGCATCGTCGTGCGCCAGGAAGTGGCCCACTCCGCTGGTGGCGTTGTGGGTCATGGCGCCGCCCAGCTTTTCCTTGGTGACATCTTCGTGCGTCACCGTCTTAATGACGTCCGGTCCGGTCACAAACATGTGGCTGGTCTCATTCACCATGAAGACAAAATCGGTGATGGCCGGCGAATAAACAGCACCCCCCGCGCAGGGCCCCATGATGGCGGAAATTTGCGGCACTACGCCGCTCGCCAGCGTGTTACGCAAGAAAATATCGGCATATCCGGCCAGCGATACGACGCCTTCCTGAATGCGCGCGCCGCCCGAATCGTTCAACCCGATCACCGGTGCGCCGGTCTTCAGCGCCAGGTCCATAATCTTGCAGATTTTTTGCGCGTTGGTTTCCGAGAGCGACCCGCCGAACACCGTAAAATCCTGTGCGAAGACATAGACCAGACGGCCGTCCACTCTTCCGTAGCCGGTCACAAAACCATCGCCCGGAATCACCTGTTCGTCCATCCCGAAATCCCGGCAGCGGTGCGTCACCAGCTTGTCGAGTTCTTCGAACGAATGCTCATCCAGCAGCAGTTCGATGCGCTCGCGCGCCGAAAGTTTGCCCTCTTTGTGCTGGCGCTCGCGGCGCTCCGGTCCCCCGCCTTCCTCGGCGGCCGCGTGGCGGCGGCGCAGTTCCTCAAGCCGGTTCATGGCGTCTATTGTAACGGGTGTTCAACCGGCCTGAATGCGCGCTACCGCGGCGCAATCTCGAAGCGTCCGTCCGGCAGTAGCACGTACTTCCGATGCCGCCACAGGACGGTGTTTCCAAAAAACCCGGCCACCCAAACCGCGAAGTGAGCCACATCCTCCACCGGCACCAGATACAACCGGCGGCGCACCAGCGGGTCGGCGAGCGCGTACTCCGCCGTGGCCCACGCCGCTGCCATGCGCATCACCAACGCCGCCGCGAACCACGGCCACCAGGCCGGGTGTGCCGCTTCCATCAGGAATGCCAGCGTTCCGGTGTGCGTAAACAGTTCGCCCAGGTAACCCCACGGCCGCGAGCGCCGCGAGCTGCGGCACCAGCGCAGACGGTGCTCCAGGTTGGCGCGGAAGCCCTGGGCTCCCACGCGATGGTCAATCACGCTCGACGAAAGAACCACGCGGTAGCCTTTTTCGGCGGCCAGTTTGCCCATCACGAAATCCTCGGCAAGGTAGTCCTTCACCGCGTCAAAGCCGCCGATGTCGAGTAGCGTTTGCCGCCGCGCCGCAATCGTCGGCCCCAGCGCGAACGTCATTCCCACCAGCAGGCGCGCCACCAGGACGCCCGACATAAACTGCGTGTTGAGTCCCACGGCTTCCAGAGTCGACCAGAAATTGCCGCCCGGCACCACACGGTAGGGGCACGTCACCAGGCCCACCTTTTCATCCTGAAATTCGCCCGCCACCACACTGAGCAGGTCGCTGGAAGCGCGCACATCGCTATCGGCCATCACCAGGATTTCATTGCGCGCCAGCGCCACCATGCGGTGAAGGCTGTAAACTTTCGCGTTGGCATAGGGCGGTTCCCCGGTCACCAGAAGCCGCGAACGCACGCGTGGATATTGCTCCTGCAACCGCTCCACCACCGGGATGGCCGCATCCAATGGACTCCGCACGGCGAACAGGATTTCAAAAGAGGAATAATCCTGCTTGAAGAAACTGCGGAGATTTTCTTCCAGGCCATCCTCGGCGCCGGCCAGCGGTTTCAGCACACTGAGCGGCGGTGGATTCTCCAGTTTCGGGGAGCGCACCGCCCGATAACGCACCGCGGCCACTACCGTGAGGAGACAATATACAATCGAGCCGGCAACCAAAACCAGCAGAGGCAACGCGAGCACCTCTACACTGTAACAAGCAACATGAAGTTCATCATCATCGGAACCGCGGGCCACATTGACCACGGCAAGACCGCCCTGGTGAAGGCGCTGACGGGCATCGACGCCGATCGCCTGCGGGAAGAGAAGCGCCGCGGCATTACCATCGATCTGGGTTTCGCCCATCTGCAGCTCACGCCCACGCTGTCGCTCGGCTTCGTCGACGTCCCGGGCCATGAACGCTTCGTGAAGAACATGCTTGCCGGGGTTGCCGCCATAGACCTGGTGCTCTTCGTGATTGCCGCCGACGAATCCATCAAGCCGCAAACCCGGGAGCATTTCGACATCTGCCGCCTGCTCGCCATTCCGCGCGGCATCATCGTGCTCACCAAAGCGGATCTGGTGGATGCCGACGTGCTCGGTCTGGTCACGCTGGAAGCTGAAGAACTGGTGGCTGGTTCGTTCCTGGAAGATGCGCCCATCATCCCCGTCAGTTCTGTCACGGGCGCGGGTCTGGATAATCTGCGAAGCGCACTGGCCGGCGTGTCCGCCTTGGTGCCCGAGAAGAACGCGGCCGGATTTTTTCGCCTTCCTGTGGACCGCGCATTTTCCATCAAAGGCTTCGGTACGGTGGTGACTGGAACCCTGGTCTCCGGCGCCGTCCAGCCCGAACAAGCGGTGGAACTCTATCCCGGCGGCCGGCGGTTGCGCGTACGCGGAGTCCAGGTCCACGGCGCCGCGGCGCCGCGCGCCGTCGCCGGCCAGCGCACCGCCCTGAACCTGGCCGATATCGAACCGGCCGATCTGAAACGCGGTGACGTGCTCTCCGAGCCCGGCCGTTTCCACTCCGTGAATCAGGTGGCCTGCCGCTTAAACCTGCTGGCTTCTTCGAAACCGCTGAAGCATCGTGCGCCGGTCCACTTTCATTCCGGCGCCGCGGAAATTGAAGCCGAAGTGCGCTTCCCGCGCGGCATGGCCGCGCTTCCGCCGGGCGGCAGCGCGTACGCCCGGCTGGTGCTGCGGGAAGCGGCCCTGCTGCTTCCCGGCGACCGTTTCATCATCCGAAGATTCTCGCCTGTCATCACCATCGGCGGCGGCGTCATCATCGACGCCTGCGCTCCCGCGGCGCGTCAGTCCGCCGCCGCGATGGCCGCGCGGCTGGATGTTCTGTCGAGCGCGGACGATTCCGCCCGCATTGCCCTGCTGGTTCGCGAAGCGGAGTTCGGCATGGACTTGCCGGACCTGGTCGCCCGTACCGGCATGCGCGAAACGGACATCGCCGCGGGCGCCGCGAGCACATCGTTGGTGGCTCTGGCGAATTCCTGGTATGTGGATCTCCCGTGGTTTGAGGCGGCGTGTGACCGCATTGCCAAAGCCGTCGCGCAGTTCCATAAGGAGAATCCGCTCGTACCCGGCATCGCCCTACAGGTTTTGCGAAATCGGGAGATGCCGCTGGCGCCGCCGCGGGTGATGGACGCGCTGATCGCCGCGGCCGAAGGCTTGACTGTGGAAGGCGAGACCGTTCGCTCCCGCAACCACCGCATCGTTCTGAAAGATGACGAAGAGCAGGCGCGCATGGCCATCGAGCGGGCTTTCGAGCAGGCGGTACTGGCCGTTCCCGCGGTAGCCGAGGTGCTTGCCCAATCGGGCGTGGAAGCGCAGCGCGCGCGCACGCTGCTGGAAATTCTGCTGCGGGAAAAACGCCTGGTGCGCGTCAGTGCTGAGCTGGTCTTTCATCGCACCGCGCTCGAACGCCTGCGGGAGTTGCTGGCCGCGCGAAAATCCCAGCGATTTCAAGTGGCCCAATTCAAGGAATGGACCGGCATTTCCCGCAAATATGCCATCCCACTGCTCGAATACCTGGACCGCGCTCACGTCACCCGCCGCGAAGGCGACTGGCGTTTGATATTATAGCGGGCATCCCCCATGATGCGCTTTCTTAAATCGATAGCCGATGAGCAAATCCCGCCCGCCCAGCTGCCGCTGGGCCATTTGGAAACCACCATCATGGATTTGCTCTGGGCGCGCGGCGATAGCAATGTGCACGACGTGCTGCAACGGCTGGACCGGCCGCTGGCCTATACCACCGTGATGACCACCCTCGACCGGCTGTTTAAGAAGGGCCTGCTGGACCGGCGGAAATCTTCCCGCGCCTTTCTGTATTCACCGCGCTGGTCGCGACTGGAATGGGAACAGAAGCGCGCCGGTGAGTTTGTGGCCGGCTTCCTGGCGGGCCCACAACCGGCCGGTGAATTACTGATTTCCTGCCTGGTGGATGCCGTGGGCAAGCAGGATGAAGCGCTACTCGACGACCTGGAGAAGAAGATCCGTTTGAAGCGCAAGGAGCTCTACCAAAGGAGAAAAGCATGACGGGGTCTTACCTCATCCGGCTGCTGTGTCTCTGCATGGCTTCCTTTTTCCTGGTGCACCTGGCACTAGGAACAGCCATGTCTCTGCTGGCGCCCGCGGCCATCCGGCGTTGCCAGTGGTTGCGTCCGCAACTGGCCGCGCGCCTGTTTTTGTTGCTGCGCCTGGCGCCCACGGGCTTTTCGCTTTTCATTGTGGGCGGTTTACTCGCGCCGAGTTATTTTTTACTTGAGCCGCAGGCAACCAGCGAGCCGATCGGATGGGTCTGCCTGGCCGCGGCGATGCTGGGGCTGGCGGTGTGGAGTCTTTCGATTTTGCGCGCCGCACGCGCTGTGGGCCGGTCGCTCCGCCATATTCATCACTGTGAGCGCGCCGCCCGCCAGACTTATCTGCGCGGCGAGACCAAACCAGTCTGGCTGATCGAAGATCCCGCGCCGGTGGTGCTGCTGGCGGGTGTGCTGCGGTCCCGCCTGGTGATTTCGCGCAGCGTGATCTCCGCGTTGTCCTCCGATCAATTATCCGCCGTATTGCGCCACGAACGCGCGCACAGCAGTTCGCGCGATAATTTCAAACGCCTGCTGGTGTTGCTGACGCCGGGCATCCTTCCCTTCTTCCGCGGATTCAACCAGGTGGAGCACGCCTGGGCGAGAGTCACTGAATGGGCCGCCGACGACCTGGCCGTGGCCGGCGATTCGCACCGCTCCCTGACGCTGGCGACTGCTTTGGTACGGGTGGCGCGACTTGGCGCCGCTCCCGCTGCGCCCGTGCTAGTCACTTCCCTGATGCCCACCGGCATCGACCTCTCCGCGCGCGTAGACCGCCTGCTGGACTTCGTTCCCGGCAGCCCCCAATGGAGCCGCGGCGCCAAGCTGTTTTCGGGTGGCGCCGGTATCCTGCTGGCCGCGTCCGTCGCCGTGGCGATGGCGCAGCCGATCATGCTGCACGCGGCGCATGAACTGCTGGAAGCATTGATCCGGTAGCGCGCCATCCCGATCGGCGCTGAAACCGGCGTTCGCGGCAAGCTACGACCGATGGTAGTAATGGGCCGGGTCTTGTAGCCTAAGGGTTATCCAAGACCTAAGAGGTTCTTCATGTCCCGAACGCCCGTTCTGTCCTTAGCCCTACTCGTCGCCGCATCGCTGGTGTTGCCGGCGCAAACGCCGGATACGGCGACAATCCAAGGCCGTGTTTTCGACCAGAGCCACGCCGCGATAGCGGGCGTCTCCGTGACCGTTGCGCATTCGCAGAGCGACTTGAAGCGCACAGCGCTCACTGGAGCATCGGGAGATTTTGTCTTCGCCGGTCTGCCGGTTTCGGGCAGCTATACCATCAGCGCCGCCAAGCAGGGGTTCGCCACGGCGACGCAGGATAAAGTTGAAGTTTCCGGCGGCGGCGCCGCCGATGTGAGCCTGCAACTCAACGTGGCCAGCGGCCAGAGCCAGATCACGGTGACGGGCGCGGTGGGTGAAGTCCGCACGGACCAGCCGCAGTTGGGCCAACTGCTGGACACCACGCAGATGGACGCCACGCCGCTGCCCAACAACCGCATCACGTACCTGCCATTGCTGAACGCGGCCAACCATCCGGCCATCAACCAGGGCGACGTGTTTATGAACGAAGACCTCTTCACCACCAACGGCGCAGGCCGCCGGCAGCAGTGGTTCGAAGTGGACGGCAGCACGGGCAACGACAGCTGGGGACGCCAGACCATTTTCAGCAATCTGCCACGGGCGGCGGTGCAAGAGATGGCGGTGCTGACGAACGCGTTTTCCGCGGAGTACGGCGGTTCGACCGGGAGCGTGATCAACCTGATTACCAAGAGCGGCGGCAACCAGTTGCACGGGGAACTGATGGAAACCTGGCGGCCGGCCGACACCGCGGCTGCGCTTTCCGGTTTCACCACGGCGAACGCCGCCAGCGGCAACGACATCACCAACGATTCGCTGGGGCAGTCCGATGCGTCCCTGGGCGGCCCGTTGGGCAGCGGTCATTCCACGCACTTCTTCGCCGCCGGCGAATTCAGCCGCGAGACTAAAGACTCCCCGATCATTTCGCCGGTGGCTCCGGGTATGTTCACCGGCCATTACCGCGGCTGGCTGGCGTTTTTCCGGCTGGACCATCAACTGAACGACAGGAACAACCTCTTCTTTCGCGGCAATCTGGACGGCTACTATGACACTAACCCGAATGGCATTGTGGGCGGCAACAGTCTGCCATCCGTGGCCCGCACATTCCGCCGCCGCACTTACTCCACGGAAGTGGGTGAGACAGCGGTCATCAGCCCCACTCTTCTGAACAGCGTCCGCGTGCAATTCCAGCTGGCGTCGCCGATTACGGAGTTCGATCCGGTGATTTACGGCACGCAGTATTCCGTGCCCATTTCCACCGGCGGCACGTTCACATCGGGCACTTCGCAATCCGCGCTGCTGTTGAACCGGCAGTATGAAGGCAATGATGTTCTGGCGGCTTCTTGGGGCAAGCACCAGGTGAAGTTCGGCGCCGACGTGATTGTGGCCCACACGGGCGGCAACAGTAAAGAATTCGGCGGCCCCAGCTACCTGGGCGTCTTTGCCTATAACACGTGCACGCTGGCATTGCCGGTCTGCGAGAGCGGCACTTACCTGAACAACATCGCCAACGTGAAGACCTACGCGCAGAGCTACGGCAACGCCTCTTATACGGTCACTGACACACTCTGGTCCTTGTTCGCACAGGATGATTTTCACGCCGCGCGGAACCTGACTCTGAACTACGGCATTCGCTACGAACGCCAGACCTTCACCGATTCGACGAAGGATTTCGCGCCCCGCGCCGGTTTCTCTTATAACCTGAAAGGCGACGGCAAGACCGTGATCCGCGGCGGTTTCGGAATTTACTATTCGCAGATTGTGGACAACTCCCAAGCGAACTACGCGCTGACCGGACCGACAGGCGTGTTTAACTACACGGCGTCGCCGGGGCAGGTCGGGTTCCCCACCAGCGTGGCCGCCGTTCCGCTTCCGGTATTTCCTACAGGCGCGCAAGCACCGGTGCGCAGCCTCTACATTCGTCCGGGCGATGCTTCCTACTACAATCAGTTCTTCCCGGTCTCCACGCTGGTGGGATATCAAAATGGCTTGTGGAGCCCTTACTCCGGACAGTGGACCTTCGGTTTGGAACGCCGCCTGGCGAAATCGTGGATTCTGGCGGTAGATTACGTAGGCTCTCACACGACACGCATCAACCGGCCGCTGGACGTCGACGCGCCCACTTCCTTCGTACGCACGGTGGCGGGCCAGACGCGCACGCCGCAGGCGGCCAATTGTACGCGGCCCTATTGGATTCAGTGGTACGCGCAAAACGGAACGACGTGCAACACGGCGACGGCCACCAATCCTCAACCGCCCTATTCGGTAATTCAAAGCGACGTGAACGACGGATACGCGTCTTATAACGCGCTGGACGTCAATCTGAGTCATCATTTCAGCAGGCGGCTCTCGATGCTGGTGAGTTACACGTATTCGCACGCTACGGACAACGTGGACCCCGACATCCCGGGGCAGAATCCCAACGATGCCTTGCAGACCAGCCATATTGAGAACGCCAACGCCATCTTCGACCAGCGGCAGCGCTTCGTGTTGAGCGGCGTCTACATTCTGCCGTTCAAGGTTCACATTGGCGGCGTAGCCACGCTGGCTTCCGGACTGCCTTACAACTACACGACGGGCACTACCAACAGCGGCGACACTGGAGCGACCACCGATCGGCCGGTGATCAATGGAGTGGTGGTGGGGCGCAACGCGGGGCGCGGCAATTCCATCTACGACGTTTCGCCATCGCTGGAGCGCGCTTTTGGTGTGGAGGCCTTCCACGTTGTGCTGCGCGCGGAGGCGTTCAATGTGATGAACCACGCCAACTTCGTGGGATACAGCGGCACCTACGGCAACGGAACAACAGCCGGGGCTGGCTTCGGAGCGCCGCTGGTCGGCATCACGAACCAGCTGCCGGCGCGGTCGCTGCAGTTTTCGGTCAAACTGGCGTTTTAGTCCGGAGAACCCCGGGTGGGTGATATGACCGCCGAAGGATTGGCGGTTTTTGTGAGGCCCGGTGTTGAAACGCATGGGGTTACGCTCCGGCGACCGCCGAAGGATTGGCGGTGGGGAGCATAACCGGGTGACTGTTGGAATTGCGAGACGATTCTTGCATAGGATGCGCGGGCCCGAGTTTTCACGGCTCGTTCCCCGGTTTCAGAGTAGCAGACGACAGGAGCAAGAGATTCGCGCCAAGTAGATGATTTAGTGGGAAATAAAAGTTGAAATAGAGCGGCCGAGGCGAAAGACGGGGCCGCGTAATTCTTCCGCCCCGTTCCGGGGCTCAACGCGTTCTACGCTGTTCCCAAAGCTTGCGCCTTGGGCTATGTTCTGTCGCCCCTCACGGGGCTTTGCGTCGAAAGTCTTCGCGTGCCGCAAAGAAACTCGCGCAGTCATATCATACAGGTGGCAAGCGTGTACGGATGTTCGGGGTTTGGCCTGCGGTAAAATCGATGATCGGCCGCGAATCCGCCGGCGTGGAAATTGATGCCCTACTTTCGCTCATGGATCTTTGACCTTGGACTGATTCTCACCGTTGGCGGCGGAGTTTTGGTGGGTCGGGGACTTCATGGAGTCTACGCAGCATCTTCCGGGTTGGGCGCAGTAGCGGGCAGCGTATTGATTGGTGGGTTCGCCGGCGCTCTCGTGGTGATTGCGGGGACGGTACTTCTCATCATTGGCGCGATTCGAGTGCGAGGCGGCCGGTAGGCGGCAAGGGACCTTGAGCCGTGCTGGACCGATTCGGAGAAATTGACGGGCTTCAGCCCCCGGAAGCGGCGAGACCGGGAGGCGAGTCTCTCAAACTCCGAAAGCACGGGGGCTAAAGCCCTTCAACAAATTGCAGGTTTGCGGCACGGCTCAAGCCGTGCCCTGATACAAGACGCAACTTCGGATTTCAGGTTAAGCCGTCTTCGCCGAAGGTATAGTAAAAGGCTTCCACCTTGCCCTCAACGGCCTTCACCGCTGCTTGTGCATCGGCGCGGCGGCCGGACCGCGGGCCTCGTCAAGCTGTTTCGGGAAATCTCAGGCCGGGCGGTTCCACAATACCCATGTGGTCATGGAGCGTTGATTCTGCACGATGGTGGTCTTCAAAGGGTCGGCCAGTTCGGCGCCTAAACGTTCGGCTGCGGCGGCGAGCAGCGCTTCGTCTACCAGATACCGCTGCGATCCATCGGGCAATCGGTGGCGGCGTCCCTGAATGCGCTCTACCCGGCCCTCCATTCCAATGGTAGAGCCGAGGCGGCAGAAGAAGAGACCGCCGGGCTTCAGCACGCGCCAGCAACCGTGCAGCATGGCTTCGAAATGCGCGTCGTCACGGGCAAAATGGAGGACGGCGCTGCTGATGACCGTGTCGGCGCAGGCATCGTCAAAAGACATCTGTTCGACGGCTTCGATTCGAAAATTCGAGGAGGGCAATGCGGGAGCCAGCGACCGGGCCAGGGAGCGGATGCTCTCTAAGGAGTGCGGGTCTGCGTCCGCGGCGCAAACGTCATAACCTTCGCGCAGGAAGTAGATCAGGTTCCGGCCGCCACCGCAGCCGGCGTCCAGGATTCGCGTTCCTGGCGAGATGCGTCCTTTCAGAAGCTGGTCGAAGAGATAGATGTCGATCTGGCCGAACTGCTCCTGGAGGGATAGCATTCGTCAACCGTAGCCTGGCGTTGGGGTGACGTCAAGCTGTTTGGTGTGGAGATGCTGTCTGAACTGTTGTGCGGACTGCTCCCACCAGCCTGCGCTCCGGGCACGAGAGAAACTGTGCAATTGGTTACTGTCACCGGTTTAAAGATGGTGGACGCATCGGCGGTGTAGAATGGTGCCCAAGGATGACGTGTCTGGGAAGCAGCACCGCAAAGCGGTTGTACCGGTGCGTCCACACAGATGCGGCCGGGAATCGAGAATGGCAGGCTTGGGCTAACCGCGAGGGGCTAGCGCGATGATCGGCCAGACGCTGGGCCATTACCGGATTGATTCCAAACTTGGCGAGGGCGGGATGGGCGTGGTGTACCGTGCTTTCGATACCCATCTGGACCGCGCTGTCGCCATCAAGGTATTGCGGCCCGACGCCACCGCCAGTGCCGAGCGGAAACGCCGGTTTGTGCTGGAGGCGAAGTCGGCTTCGGCGCTGAATCACCCTGGCATCATCCACATTTACGACATCGACACCGCGGATTTGGCGGATGGCCCCACCGACTTTATCGCCATGGAGTTCGTGCCGGGCAAGACGCTCGACCAGTGCATTGGCAAGACGGGGCTGAGTCTCAAAGACACGTTGAAATATGGAATTCAGATCGCCGACGCACTGGCGCGCGCCCACGCCGCTGGAATCGTCCATCGCGATCTGAAGCCAGCGAACATCATCGTCGGTGACGATGGCCGTGTGAAAGTGCTCGATTTCGGTCTGGCCAAGCTGACTGAAAAAATCGACGATGATCCGGGCGCCCAAACGGCGACCATGACGGCGGATCAAACCCCTCAGACCGAAGAAGGCACTATTGTTGGCACGGTAGTGTACATGTCGCCGGAGCAGGCCGAGGGCAGGAAGGTGGACGGCCGTTCGGACATTTTCTCCTTCGGCTCGGTTCTTTACGAGATGGTGACGGGGCGGCGCGCTTTTGGGGGCTCCAACAAGATTTCAGCTCTTTCCGCCATCCTGCACAAAGAGCCGATACCCGCCAGCGAGATTTCACCGGCCGTGCCGGTGGAGCTGGAAAAGATTATCGCCCGCTGCTTGCGCAAAGATCCGGAACGGCGCGCCCAGGGCATCGCCGACATAAAGCTGGCTCTCGAAGAGCTGAAGGACGAGACCGAGCCGGGCAAAATTGCGGCGCCATCCGCTGCCATGCGCCGGCCGGTGAGGCCGTCCCGGCGCATGGCCGTTCTCACGGCCGGAATGTTGGCGCTGGTGGTTGCGGCGGCGGGCCTGGCGTGGTGGCTCCAGCGGCCTTCCGGGGCGCCGGCGCGTTCCGAATGGGTGCAAATCACGAACCTGCCGGACTCTGCCGTGCAGCCTGCGCTTTCGGCGGACGGCCGGATGCTCACCTTCATTCGCGGCCCTTCGAGCTTCATTTCGCCCGGGCAAATCTACGTAAAGATGATGCCGGGCGGAGACCCGGTCCAACTCACCCACGACTCCCTCCCTAAGATGAGTCCGATTTTTTCTCCGGACGGGTCGCGAATCGCTTACTCGGTTCCAGGGCCGGTTTGGGACACCTGGGCCGTGCCGGTGCTGGGGGGAGAACCACGGCTGTGGCTGCCCAACGCTTCGGGCCTGGGTTGGATGGGGAAATCGAAGCTGCTGTTTTCGGAGATCAAAGATCAGGCTTTGCATATGGCGATCGTGACCTCCGATGAGAGCCGGGCCGCCTCTCGTGATCTCTACGTGCCGCCCCATGAGCGCGGCATGGCCCATCGCTCCTATGCTTCACCCGACGGAAAACGGATGCTATTGGTGGAGATGAACGAGTGGGGCGCCCTGGTGCGGTGCCGCATGGTTCCCTTGGAGGGCAGCTCGCTGAGCCAGCTGGTGGGGCCGCCCAGCGGATCCTGTACGTTCGCGGCATGGTCGCCGGATGGGGCATGGATGTATTTCAGTTCCGATTCCGGCGGGGCCTTCCACATCTGGCGCCAACGGTATCCCGAGGGCCAGCCGGAACAGATTACTTCAGGGCCGACCGAAGAAGAAGGACTAGCCATGGCGCCTGATGGCCGTTCCTTCATTACGGCGGTGGGGTTGAAGCAGAGTTCCATCTGGCTGCACGAGGCCGGAGGCGACAGGCAGATTTCGCTCGAAGGCTTCGCTTTCGCCCCGCGGTTCACGCCGGATGGGAAGCGTCTGCTCTACCAGGTGCGTAAAGGGGCGGCAACCGAATTATGGGTGGCGGAACTCGATTCCGGGCGCAGTGAGCCGTTGTTGACGGGCTTTGCGGTCGGACTGGAGGGGTATGGCGCAGAGAGAAGCTACGACATTTCCCCGGACGGCGCTCAGGTGATTGTGGTGTCACCGGATAGCGCTGGTAAGTCGCGGTTGTGGCTGGCGCCGGTGGATCGCCGCTCGGCGCCCCGGCAAATTCCCAATGTAGAAGGGGAACAGCCCGTCTTCGGCGCCAGCGGCGAAGTCTTTTTCCGCAACGTCGAAGGGACTTCCGCGTTCCTATACCGTGTCCAGCAAGACGGAAGCGGCCTGCGGAAAGCCTCTAGCGTGCCGGTGGTTGGCATACAGGGCGTATCGCTGGACCGGAACTTCGTAGAGTTAGGGTCGCACGCGGTTGGAGGCCTGCTGTTTTTCCGTGTGGATGGCGGTGCTCCGCTTGAGACGCACATCCCACCCGGATCGGAGATCGGGTGGTCGGGGGACGGGAGACACTTGTTCGTGCATCCTAAGAGTGTGAATAGCGACAAGACTTACATTTTGGCTTCGTCACCGGGACATCTGCTGCCCGAAAGCATCATCCATGGGATTCCACCCGAGCCGGAGCTGCTCAAGCTAACGGGAGCGGGGGTGATTCATTCGAGCGATGTTGCGCCCGGCCCGACTGGTGAAATGTACGCCTTCACGCGCGAAATTGTGCAGCGCAATTTGTACCGGATTCCGGTGCCGTGAGCGGGGGGAGCACTCCGTGAGTTAGTTGGCTCCGTCCTGCTTCACCGTCTCGCTTCGCGGCTAACAGTCCAGACTAATGTGGGTCATCGGTATGGGCAGGTACCCGCCACACTCTTACAGCGCGGATTCGCCGCGGTCGTCGTTGCGGATGCGGATGGCTTCCTCCACGTCGAAGACGAAGATCTTGCCGTCGCCGATCTTGCCCGTGCGCGCGGCGGTGGTGAGCGCCTGCAGCACTTCTTCGGCGCGGGCGGACGGCACCACCATCTCCAGTTTCACCTTCGGCAGCAGGTCCACGTTGTATTCCTGCCCGCGGTAGATTTCCTTGTGGCCCTTTTGGCGCCCGTGGCCGCGTACTTCGCTGATGGTCATTCCGTCAACGCCGATTTCCTTCAGCGCTTCTTTCACTTCGTCGAGTTTGAACGGCTGAATAATCGCTTCGATTTTCTTCATGGAGTCACCCTGGCGCGGAAGGAACGTGCTCACACGCCTACGACTCGAATATATAACCTTCTTCACCGTGCATGGCAAGGTCCAGGCCTTCCATCTCCTGCGCCTTGCTCACGCGCAGCCCGATCGTCATATCGCAAATCTTGAGGATGATGAGCGTGCCGACAATCGCCAGGCCCCAGGCGATGGCGCAGCCTTCCAATTGGTTGAGCACTTGCGAGGCCTTGCCATCCACCAGGCCGAGTGGCAACACGTGGCCGGCCGCGTTCTTCAGCCCGTCGTTGACGGCACTGGTGGCGAAGACGCCGGTGAGGATGGCGCCGAGAGTTCCACCAGCGCCGTGGACGCCAAAGGCATCGAGCGCATCGTCGTAGCCAAACCAACGCTTCACGCGCGTGACCATGAAGTAACAGAAGACGCCGGCCATCAGCCCGATGGCGAGCGCCGGGAACGGCTTGACGAATCCGGATGCCGGAGTGATAGCCACCAACCCCGCCACGCATCCGGAGATGCCTCCCAGCACGCTCGGCTTGCCATTTTCCCTCCATTCCACCGCCAGCCAGCCGAGGGTTGCCGCGGCCGCAGCGAAATGCGTGGCCACAAAGGCGCTGGTCGCCAGGCTGGAAGCGGCCAGCGCGCTCCCGGCGTTGAAGCCGAACCATCCCACCCACAACAGGCATGCGCCAATGAAGCTGATCACGAGGTTGTGGGGCTTGACGTTGGGCTGCGAATAGCCCAGGCGCTTCCCCAGGTAAAGCGCGCACACCAGCGCGGAGACACCCGACGTGATGTGCACCACGGTGCCGCCGGCGAAATCGAAACAGGGAATCGCGCCGCCCAGAAACGCGTTGAGCAGTCCGCCTTTCCCCCACACCATATGGGCCATGGGGAAATACACCAGCAGGCTCCACAGCACGCTGAACAGCAGCATGGCGCTGAATTTCATACGCTCAGCAAAGGCTCCCGAGATGAGCGCCGGCGTGATGATGGCGAACATCAACTGGTACACCATGAAAGTCTGGTGCGGAATGGTGGCGGCGTAATCCGGGTTGGGAGCGCTTCCCACTCCGTTGAGAAACGCGAAACGGAAATCTCCGAGGAACCAAGACGAGCCGCCGAAGGCCAGGCTATAGCCCACCACGGCCCAGATGATGGTGACCACCGCCATCAGGATGAAGCTCTGCATCATGGTGCCGAGCACGTTCTTGCGACGTACCAGGCCGCCATAGAAAAGGGCCAGTCCGGGCCCGGTCATCATCAGCACCAAGGCCGCGCTGACCAGCATCCACGCGTTATCGCCGGCGCTTTGCGCCGCTCTGGTAGCGGTTTCAAGAGTGGCAACTCTAGCCTGGAGCTCCGCAACCGTCTGCGCTAACAGCGACGGTGCTGGTAAAAGCAGTGTGAACAGGCACACCAAACGCCAACAGGGCATTTTCTCATTTTCACACCTGGTAGCGTGGCGGCCGAAGATGGAAGTTTCTATGGCGGGGATTGGAAATCCTGATGGGAGGGGTGACCCGCAAGAAACAGGTCCGATTAGCCTCTTTATTGAAAATGAGTCTCCATCTTGTATGTAGTACGCAAATTGCGTATAGTAGGACTGCATGGCAGATACCCCGATGACGGTCGTCGAAACGGTGGCGTTCCTTAAGGACGCACACCTCCTGATGCCGGATTCGGAGCGCGCGGAATTAGTGCTGTTCGTTGCCGTAAACCCCAAGGCAGGCAAAGTGATTCCAGAGACCGGCGGTGTCAGGAAGATCCGCTGGGGCCTGTCCGGGCGAGGCAAACGAGGTGGTGCGCGGGTGGTGTATTACTTCCATAACAATCGACTACCGCTATTTCTATTAGCTGCCTATGGAAAAAACGAGAAGGCGAATCTGAGCAAGGCCGAGCGGAATGCCATGAAACGGCTCGTGCCAATCCTGGTGGCGGGGTATCCGGCAAAGGAATAGGAGGACACTGGTGAAGACGAAAGTTACTCAGCGAGCGGTGACGAAGGCGGGCGGTGTACGGAAGCGGCGGCCTTCCGTTGGGACGCGCATTATTGAAGGGCTCGAGCAAGCGATTGCCTGGACGCGCGGCGAGAACCAGAATGTCCGCGTGACGCTGGTCCATGTTCCGGACGTGGACGTGCGCAAGGTCCGGACTAAGATGGGCCTCAGCCAGGCACAGTTTGCCACCAAGTTCGGTTTCCCTCCAGCCACACTTCGAAACTGGGAGCAGGGCCGTTCGCGTCCGGACGCCCCGACCCGCGTGCTGCTGGCCGTGATTGCCAAGCATCCGGAGGCGGTCGAGGACGTCTTGCGGAAGGCGAGCTGATGAAACGATATTCGCAGGTCTCGGCGCTGGTCGGGTTGATGGAAGCCATCGTCGATCCGGTGGCCGCTGCTTTGCGCAACGCCCCAATCGATGACGAAGCGGAGACTGAAGAGGAGAAGCAATCGGTCGCCGGGACGCGTGAGTGGCTGGCACGCCGCGGCGGCAAAGGGATTCCTCACGATGAGGCTATGCGGAGGCTCGGCCTGGAGTGAGATCGGTCGAGTGGACCAGACAGCCGATGGCGAGTAAGACTTGCGTCCGCACGTCTTTAGCACATGCCAAGCCACGGCCGACCGAGATAGCGGCGACGCGCTGAACGGCATAATCCCTTCCGATACTCCCGATCCCGCACCTTCACACCCGTGCCCGAACATCACAGATGCGCGCGTCACAGCCTGCTTGTATGATGTTTCGGGAATCCTGGGCCACTGTCTGTTCCATCTCTGGAGGCGGAATATGAAACAAGTTGCTACCCGCGTCGGTCTGATTGTCCTTCTTTCGGGTTTGCTGTCCGGCCAATCCACCACGGCACCGCCGGTTTTTGAAGTGGCGGATGTCCACGTCAGCGCGGCCGGCACCAAACAGACCGGCGGATTTATGCCGGGCGGACGGCTGGAGCTGCGGGCAACCACCATGCTGGACCTGATCAGCATGGCCTTTGGCATGGAGCCGGAGATGGTGGCGGGAGGGCCAAGCTGGATCAGCGTCGACCACTTCGATGTCATTGCCAAGGCGCCGTCGGCCGCGGCGTCGGAAGAAATGCTGCAGGCGATGATGAAGGCTCTGCTGGCGGATCGCTTCAAACTGGTGGCCCACCAGGAAACGAAGGACATGCCGGCCTATGTACTAACGGTGGGAAAGAACGGGCCGAAGCTGCGGCCGGCGGCGAAAGCCGCGGAGAAGAAGACGTCGCGCGGGGAAGGTGACGCCAGCATCAACAACCACGTGAAGTTTGAGTCCTTCACTATGGCGGATCTGGCCGAGATTCTGCCGCAGGCCGCGCGGAATTGGGTGGAGCACCCGGTGGTCGATAAGACGGGGCTGCAGGGCGCTTTCGATTTCCAACTAGACTGGATGGGACCTGGGCCCTACAGGATCGCGCAGAACAACCCCGATGGGCCGCCGGCGGTCTCGCTGTTCGATGCACTGGGGAAGGCCGGTCTGAAACTGGAGGCGACGAAGCAGCCCATGCCGGCACTGGTGGTGGAAAGCGTGAATGAGAAGCCGACCGACAATCCGCCGGGAGTGGTCTCGAAGATTCCGACATTTCCTACCGAGTTTGAGGTGGCGGAAGTGCGAGTGGCGAAGCCCTCGGCGCCTCCCGTGATTACCACGGGTGTGATTTCTCAGGTGGGCCCAACGGGTGTGATGACCTTCCAAAACGGGCGCGTGGAGATTATGGGTGCGACGCTGAAAGGGCTGATTTCGTTAGCCTATGACACCACCATGGACAGAATCACGGGCGCGCCCAAATGGATGGAGGAAGACCACTTCGACGTGATCGCCAAGACCGCGGCCGGCGTGCCGTTTGAGGCCATGCAGGGAATGCTCAAAATCCTGCTGGCGCAGCGCTTCCAACTGGCGGCGCATACGGAAGATCAGGTGATGCCGGCGTATGTGCTGACGGTTGGGAAGAAGCCCAAGCTAAAGGACTCGGACGGCACGGCGCACTCCGACTGCAAGATTGTGAACAAAGAGAGACGGATGTATGTTTGCCAGAACACCATGATGGCGCAGTTCGCGGAGCGCCTGCCCGGCGTGGCGGCGGCTTACGTGCATCCTCCGCTGCTGGATGAAACGGGACTCAAAGGCGCTTACGATTTCGAGTTGTACTGGACGCCCAAGGCAGCGCTGTCGGCGGCCCGGAACGGCAATACCGATCAGGCGTCAATCCCGGTTGATGAGTTTACGGTCTTCGAAGCAGTGGATAAACAGCTAGGGCTGAAACTGGAAGAACAGAAGCGGCCGATTCCCGTGACGGTGATCGACAAGGCGAACCGGACCCCGAGTGACCACTGAGCGGATAGTGGGCAGTGTTATCTGACTACGATAAAGCGGCCCTCACAGTAGTCGATGATGTGCGCGGCATGGGCCAGCTCCTGCTCGGTGTGCGGGACGGCGGCTTGCTGCCAGATGGTAACGGACCGGTCGTGGAAGCACAACTCGGCGATGTGGGCCATATCGAAGGTGTGGAGGGGATCGTCCAGAAATGCGACCGTGGTGTGCGATTGCGGGTGGATGGCCAGCGCGTTGAGCTGTTGGATGACCGGCGCGATATCCGCGCCCATGTCGGCCAGAGCGTGGTCCGTGTAGCCATTGCGGTAGGGCAGGTTGTGACGCCACCAGAAGAACACGGCGGCGGCGATCAGTAATGCGGCGGCCATCCGGCTTGCCTGGCGGGGCTGCGGCAAGACGGCGCCGAGCAGTACGGCGATGGCGCGGGCCAGGGCGGCGACCACCACGGCTGCGAAAATGGCCCAGCCCGCCAGTGGAATATAGAAGCACGGTCCGGCGCGATTCTCCAGAAACTCTACCGGCAAGGGCCCAACCACCATCAGCACCCAACACAAGCGCAGCGCCCGCCCACGGCTGAACCATGCCAGAGCGGTGAGGGCCAGCCAGACGGCCGCCATGGCGGCAAGGGACAGGTTGGGAAGAAACAGCAGGTCGCCAAACGCGCTCTGTTGGGAGTGCACCAGACGGGCGGCGGAAAACTCCAGGCCGTAAGCCGGCTGCTTAACCAGCGCAGAGGAGGCAAACAGAATTCCATAGACGCTCGCGAGCGCCAGACCGCCGGCCCAGAGCGGCGCCCGCGCCGTCTCGTCCAGCCAAACCAGCAGGCCGCGCGGCGTGCGCCGCCCCGGCGGATGGTAGACGCACTCATAAGCCAGCAGAACCACCGGCAGCGTGACGGCCATTTCCTTGGAATTCAGAGCGCAGAGCGTGAGCAGCAGAAAGCCGGCCATTTGCATCGCCGTGAGCCTGCGGCCACCCGCGCGGATGCCGATATAAAAAGATGCCGCGGCCAGATAGAAGAAGCAGCACAGGATGTCGTAGATGTAGCCGGTGTCGTAATACAGCATGGCCAGTCCACCGTGGTAGAGCATCACCAGCGCGGCCAGGCCGGAGGGCAATTCGCCGCAACCCAGCAGCCGCGCCAGCCGATAAGTCCAATACGAGTTGGCTGCAAGAATGGCCAGGGCCAGGAAATGGAAAGGCGCCGAGTGAAGGCCGGCCACGCTGTAGATGGCCATGTAAAAGAGGCCGCCCATGGGACGATAGAAACCGGCCCAGGGCATCACCTGGGCGAGGACCAGTTTCAGCGGTGAAAGCTGGAAGTAGTAATCCAGATTCATCATGTCGTCGCCGGAAAAGCGAGCGCGGAAAATGTGCCGGACGAAGTAGAGATAATAGGCCAGCAGAAAGATGGCGCAGGCCGGCTTACGCCAGCGGTTCCAAAACGGGGAAGCTTCGCTCGATGGCACTTCAGGCGGGGAGCGCACTAACTCAATCTTAGACCGGTTCGGCGGAGCCGGCTGGCAATTGCCTTTTCCCGGTTGGAGGCCGTGCCGCCCATTCGCGAATCGGCTACAATTCATAGAACACGAGGACACTATGAAAAGCATTCAGAGGGATATCATGTTATTGGCGGCCGCCTTTGTAACGGCGTCCGTCGCCACCACACCCGCCCGCGCGCAGAGCCCGGCCCCGGCGCAGGCCCCGGCCGCCGATGTGAAGACCGCCGAGCAGGTTTTCAAGAACATCATCGCGTTGAAGGGAACGCCGGCAGACCAGCTGAACGCGGAGATGCAGTTCATTTCGGCTTCGCTGGGAGTGGAGTGCACGTCCTGCCACGTGCAGGGCAAGTTCGACGCCGACGATAAGCCTATGAAGAAGACCGCGCGCGACATGATCACCATGACGCTTGGGATCAACAAGGACAGCTTCCGTGGCCGGACCTCGGTGACTTGTTACTCATGCCACCGCGGCGCCGAAAGTCCGGTGAGTATGCCGCCGGTTCAGGAAACCGACACCGTGGCCGCACGCCCGGCCGGCGGCGGACCGCCCGCGCCCGGCGCTCCCACCGTCACTCCGGACCAGATCGCCGAGAAATATCTGGCGGCCGTCGGCGGCGCTGACGCCGTGAAGAAAATCACCACCCGCGCGATGAAGGGAACCATTTCGGTTGCCGGCAATGAATCTCCCATTGAGCTGTATACCAAGGCGCCGAATATGCGCCTCTCGGTCTCCCACATGGGCGGCAATGACAGCATCACGGCCTTCAACGGAACCATCGGCTGGACCGGCACTGCCGCAGCGGGCCGCCAGATGTCCGATGCCGACGCCGGCAGCGCCGCGATGGATGCCGAATTCGCCCTGGCGCTGCGCATGAAGGAACTGTTCCCGCAGTTGCGCCGCGGGCGTCCCGAGCAGGTCAATGGCGTGGATTGCGATGTGCTTCAGGGCACCAGGCCCGGCAACCTCGGCGTAAAATTGGATTTCGATAAGCAGTCCGGGTTGCTGCTTCGCATGGTCCGCACCACCGCCAACCCTATGGGACGGATGCCGGTGCAGATCGACTACGCCGATTACAAAGACTTCGACGGCGTGAAGATTCCGACGCGCTGGACGCTGTCGCGGCCCAACGGGCGCTTCACCATTCAAATCAAGGACGTTCAGGACAACGTTCCACTGGATGACGCGAAGTTCGCTAAGCCCGCCGACCCGGCGAAGTAGGCGCCGCTCGAGAGATACCAGAAGCCGGTGTGCCGCTGCCAAATCAATGCTTGCAGCGGCGCACTTTCTCTTAGAGGGGTTTCACTGGCCGGTCGTCGCTCCCTCACGGTGGCGGCTCTGATTCGGCGCATCCGAGCCGCGCGCGTAAGCAAGCGACTGCACCGCTCACACTTCTTACCCTTAAGTAAACGCCTCGCATTCTAACCTTCGTTAACACCAACTGTTCTAGACATTACTCCGCTGGTACCAGTGGAACTGGTACTTGCACCCCATCTGGCTGGACAATACAAGCACGCACATACGCGGCTCTGAATGCGCGGTTGTTGCTGGAGGTGCTCGTGCCCCGAATTCTCTTATGTAGCAGTGAACCGATTCTGGCCAGGGGTTTGGAATCGGTGCTTCGCCATGTCGATGGTTTCGACCTGCTTCCATCCTGCGCCACCGTCGCCGGGTTGGAAAAACAGCTGGCCATGGACAGGCCTGACGTACTTCTGTTGGACCTCAGTCCAGAAGTCACTTTCACGGTGCTGAGCGACCTGAAGCAGGCGGCTCCTGAAACACACATCGTGCTGTGGGTGACTGTGATCTCAACGGAACTGGCGTTTCAGGCCATGGGACTGGGGGTCCGCGGCGTTCTGCGCAAGCAACTGCCGGCTGAATTGCAAGTGAAGTGTCTGCAGAAAGTCCGCGGGGGCGAGTTGTGGTTTGAGAAGGCTCTGACGGACAGCTTTCTTTCCGCGCGCCGCGTGGTTCTCACCAACCGCGAAGGCCAGTTGGTCAGCCTGCTGGCGCAGGGTCTGAAGAACAAGGAAATCGCGGAACTCCTGATGGTTTCAGAAGGCACCATCAAGGTGTACCTGTCGCGGCTGTTTGAAAAGGCCGGAGTGAAGGACCGCTTCGAACTGGCGTTGTTCGGGCTGCGGAACCTGACCACCGGGCAACAGCCCGAAGCAGCCCCGGGGGAAAGCCGCACGCGGCGTTCCGTGCGGGGATTACGATCGTTGTTGATGGGGCGGCGGCCCGATCCGGAACCTGAAATGCGTCCGCGGCTGGACCCGCGGCGGATGCCGGTGATTTAGGAATTGAATGAGGCGGGAAATACCGCCGGGAGGATTTGAACTGTGACTCACTACTGTGCTCTTTGGTCGATTATCTTCATGATGAGTTTCGTAATTGTCTTCGATGGCTCTCACCATCGCAAGCGGCTGCAGCAGATTTTCCGCTCGTTGAACCTGCTTAGTAACGCCGAGGCGGACCAGGTCCGCGCCATCTGGGCGGCCTGCCAGGAAAGCTAGGGAAGAAGTCAGAAGCCGGGAGTCGGAATGGTGGAGGGCGCTTCGCGCCTGTCTTCTCACTTCTGTTTGCTGTCTTCTGCCTTCTGCTGCCGCCGATGGAATCTGCTACAAACTGTACATGAGAGTGCTTTTTCTAGGCGGCACGGGAGTCATCAGCACGGCTTGTACGCGCCTGGCCGCCGAGCGCGGCATCGAGCTCACCATCCTCACCCGAAGATCCCACGGCGCCGATCTGCCGGCGGGGGTCCACAACCTGAACGCCGACGTGGATGACCCCGGTGCCGTTGCGAGCGCGCTGGGCGGTGCACGCTTCGATGCCGTCGTCGATTGGATTGCCTTCAAACCGGCGCACATTGAGCGCGATCTGCAGTTGTTCCGCGGCCGCACCCGGCAGTATGTCTTCATCAGTTCGGCAAGCGTCTACCAGAAGCCGGCTACGCAGTATCTGATCACCGAATCGACGCCGCTGGCCAACCCCTTCTGGGATTATTCGCGCGACAAAATTGCGTGCGAAGAACGTTTGATGAAGGCCTACCGCGAAGAGGGCTTTCCCGTGACCATCGTCCGTCCGTCGCACACGTATGGGGATACGCGGTTTGCGTTCGCGATCAATAGTGGCAAGTCGTATACCGTGATCGATCGCATGCGGCGCGGGAAGAAAGTGATCGTGCCGGGGGACGGCGCGTCCCTCTGGGTGATCACGCACAACAGCGATTTCGCCAAAGGGCTGGTCGGCTTGCTGGGACTGGAACAGGCCATGGGTCACGCGTTCCACATCACTACCGATGAAGTGATGTGCTGGGATCAGTTCCACCGGATTGCCGGCCAGGCAGCGGGCGTGGAACCGCAATTGCTGCACATGCCGTCGGATTTCATCGCCGCCTGCCAGCCCGATAAACTGGGCGGATTGACCGGCGATAAGTCCGTCAGCGTGGTTTTCGACAATAGCAAAATCAAGCGCTTCGTTCCCGGCTATTGCGCCACCGTGCCGTACGGCCAGGGCATTCGCCGCACGGTGGCCTGGTTCGATGCGGACCCCGCGCGCCGCCAGGTGGACGAAGCCGACAATCGCACGTGGGACCGGCTCATCGAAGCCTGGGAGCACGGCGCCGCGGAGGCCATCGGCCGCTTTCGGGCATGATGCCGGGCCCCGGCCCGCTCAGCCTTTTCCCCGCTCCAACTGCTCCAGCAGCGCCGACAATCGCGGGGCCACCTCGGTTTGCCCGCCGAAGCGCAGCGCGTTGTAGGCCGAAGTGAATTCCATGACCGCTCCAGCCAACGGCGTGCCGGCCAGCGACCGGGCGAATTCCACCGGCGTAAACCACGCGGGCTTCTGGAATCCGTGGTGCTTCAGCACGCGCAGCATGCGCGCGTAGAGCAGCGTGGCATCGGCGCCTTGCGCTTCGCCGCGCCGCAGGCGCCGCACCCGGCGCCGCAGCCGCAGCATGCCCAACAGGCGCGGCCCCACCAGCCAGAGCCAGAGTCCCACAGCCACCGCCACGCCGGCCGGAGGACCATACCGCTTGAACCAGAATCTTCCGCGGCCGTCCCAATCCGACGCGGTTGTGGAAAGGCCTTCCAGCCAGCGGAGGTTTAACAGCCGGTCCGCCAGCGTGCCCTGCCGGCTCGGATCGTAGCCCACTACCCATTTTTGCCAGAAGGTTTCCGCCGCGTCCAGGTAGAGCTCCATCTTGGAGAAGAGTGTGGCGCCGTGCTGGCTGGGGTCGGGCGGTGTCGGGTCGAAGGTGGTCCAGCCGTAGCCCGGAATCCAGGCTTCCACCCAACTGTGGGCGTCTGAGGCGCGCACCAGCCACAGGTCGGTGATCGGGTTGTATTCGCCGCTTTGGAATCCCGTGGCCACGCGCGCCGGAATCTGGAGGCTGCGCAGCATCACGGCCATGGCTGAGGCAAAATACTCGCAGTAGCCTTTCTTGCGTGTGAACAGGAAATCGGCCAGCGGATCCGCCACGGTATGGCCGGGAAGTTGGAGGGTATATCCGTAACCCGTGCGCAGGTGGTCTTCAATGGCGCGCGCCCGCGCCAGATCGGTGGCGGCATCCGCCGTCAGGCTGTGGGCCAGCAGCGCGATGCGCCGGTCCAAGACGTCCGGCAATTGCAGATTCTGCTCGCGCGCTTCGAGCGCCAGAATCGGAGCCGGATCCGGCTGCGGCGCGGTCTCCGGGGGCTCTTCCACCAGGCTGTAGGCTTCATAGCGGAAATCCGGGGGCGGCGTATTGGGCAAGCGATAACAGGCGGCGCGCGTCCGGGCGATGAAGCGATCCGGCAATCCAGCCACGCGTTCCGG
>Ga0182030_10000832_pt1 | contig 60677 bp, 53 predicted proteins | sample 812S3MmetaG_FD_121299 | JGI IMG/M metagenome (GOLD analysis project Ga0182030, IMG submission 121299) | Permafrost microbial communities from Stordalen Mire, Sweden - 812S3M metaG (Illumina Assembly) | ecosystem: Environmental > Terrestrial > Soil > Wetlands > Permafrost | place: Sweden... | reverse complement strand
GGCGGGGGCGGTTAGCCTGAAAGATCGCGAGAACTATGCGGTGCTCATGCGAATCGCCTTTTTGAGCGCTCTCGAGGCCCGTTCGACAGCGCGCAGTCTAGGCTTTCGATGCGCCGCTGGCGGTGCCCCATGACAACGACCAAATTGGTATGCGTGCTATCGGTCACGGCGCTTTGGCTGTTCGGTGGAGTCGCGTCGCATGCGGATACGAACGCCGCGATGCCAGGCATGTACTTGCCTGCGGTTGAGCCGATTTCCGGGGATTCTTTGTACCAATTACCCGTAGAGCTCACGGCAGCGAATGGTGCAAGCCTCAAGCTCTCCTCGCTTCGTGGGAAGCCCCTGATCGTGACCATGTTCTATAGTCGCTGCACCAGTGTCTGTCCGATGCTCACCCATGAGTTGCAGCAGCTCATGAGCCGCCTATCGACTCTTGAGCGTGCACAGGTCCAAATCCTCATGGTATCGTTTGATTCAGCCGGGGATTCACCGGCGACTCTCACCGCCTTCAAATCAGAGCACCAAATTGCTGGTGATAATTGGCTGATTGCCAAGGCCTCCGCAAGGGACGTACGCTCCTTGGCGGCCGCTCTCGGTATTCAATATCGCGAACTCCCTGACCACAGCTTCAACCATTCTGCCGTGGTATCGGTGACTGACCGCGGGGGAACTGTACGAGCCCGCACGAGCGATCTCAATGACTCGGACGGCACCTTTATCGCGGCAGTTCGACTTCAGGTGCACGCAATGTCGAGGCCTTGAATCCGCCGCCTACTGACTTACCATAGAGTGCGCCATTGTAGAGCCAGAACGCTGATCGTCCGAGTTTCTCGCCAAATGCATATCGGTCTCCGGCGACATACCGAAGACAGAAATAAACAAGACCGAGCCCCAACAAACCAAATTATCGCGCGTCAGTCAACTTGGCAGGTGCGCGTCAATCAAGATGGCAAAGGATCACGCGGCCTCTGGATGATGCCGCGAAACGGCGCGACCAAAAAGCCGACGAACATCGGCGATGTAAAAAGCTTTCGGATCATCAGAGTCCTTTACCTCGCCACACCCGCATTGCGCTTTGGATGCGGCTGGCTAAGCTCGGTGCCCGCATTCGACAAGCGCCTGCGCGGGGTGGAGGTCCCTCGCGCGCGAGCGCGTTGTCGTATTGCCGCTCAAGCTCGCATGAGGGCGACTTCGGCCCGCGCCGAGTTTCATGGAGTTCAGAAACGCGGAACCAGTCGCTTCGATATGGCTCGCTCGGCGGATAGAGCGTCCGCCGGATCTCTGAATTGGTGCGATCGGCCTTCACGGCTCGCGTAGTCGTCCCGAGTCGCGCAGAATTGCCCGAACTCGCTCGATCGGCAACCCCTCGACGACGTGGCCGTTGATGCCCATCATCGTGCGGCCCGCGAACAGTGAATTCACGATCGCCTCCTCCGATGCAAGCACGGTCGCGGCGAAAAGCGGGTTGAGCGCAAGGTCATCGACGTAGCGAGTCTTCAACTCTGCTCCCTCAGACTTTTCCGGCAGCGCAGTCGTGAATGCAATGAAGAGATCGCCCGAGGTCGTGCCCGACATGCCGCCGTCGCGAGCCATCCCGTGCGTCGCGCGCAGCGCCAACCGCCTGAGCTGATGTGGCAGCAGCGGAGCATCGGTCGCGACCACGATGATGATCGAGCCTTCCTTTGCTGGCATGGGAGGAGGCGGCGAGGCCGCAAGACGCCGGCCGACCGGAACGCCGGCGATCATTAGCTGGTCCCGCCCGCCAAAGTTGGCTTGCACGAGAACCCCGACGGTGTACGTTTTTCCGGCGAGCACGATGCGCCGCGAGGCAGTGCCAATACCCGCCTTGAATCCAAATGCCACCATGCCGGTACCGCCCCCGACGCTGCCTTCCTCAACCGCGCCTCCGCGAGCGGCATCGAGTGCCTGGAAAACCTGCTCCGGCTTGAGGTGCTGTCCGAAGGTATCGTTGAGCTCGCCGTCGAAGGTTTCCGCAACTACCGGCAGCGTATACGTAAAAGTGCTTTCCGGATCGCCGCCGGTACGTTGGGCGTACCAGCTCTGCACCGCATCGTGCGCCACACCTACGCTTCCGGACCCGGTCAATACAATCGGACCTGTGAACTCGCCGAGTTCATCGACCACTGCGCGTCCGGTCATCTCGCCCGTCCCATTCGCGACAAATGTCCCCGCGGTGACGAAGCCGGGATACGCTTTGCCCCTGGGGAAAATCGCGGTGACTCCGGTACGCACAGGGCCCTTCCCGAGGATGAGCGGCCCCTCGCCGCTGATCAGCGTCAATTGCCCGACCTCGACTCCGGCAACGTCGGTGATGGCATTGAGCGGCCCGGGGACGCCCTCGAACGGGACGCCTGCTTCACGCGCCCGCGGCCCGGCCTGCGCACCCACCGCGAGCAAGAACGATAAATAGACAAAGAACGCTGTCGGGATATGGAACCGAAACATGACGTCTCCTGCCATTGACTGACCGTGGGATAATATTTTGACCGATGTATAATACGGAGTCTACACTGCACTTCAAAGTAACGGGAGGAGAGATGACGTTGAGCCGATGGGTTATCCCGCCATTACTCGCGTTTGCGATGATGGCAGGCGCGGCCGAACCCCTCGATGTCGTGCTGCATGGCGGACGCGTCATCGACGGCTCCGGCACGCCCTCCAGGAGTGCCGACGTTGGGCTCAAAGGGAGGCGGATTGCGGCCATCGGGGATCTCACGGGAGTTTCCGCGCGCCGTCGAATCGACGTATCCGGGCTCATCGTCGCCCCCGGATTCATCGACGTCCACAACCATGCGGATGAAGATGTGGTGCTGCCGGCTTACCGGACGGCACCGGCAATGATTCGCCAAGGCGTGACTACCGCCGTCTTCGGCGTCGATGGCAGCCTCGATCTGCCGATGTTCCGAGCGCTGAAGGCCCGGCTCGCCGCGGTGGGCGTCGGTGTGAACTTCGCCGCCTACATTGGCCACAACGGACTGCGGGAGAAGGAACTCGGCATGCAGAACCGCGCGCCGACGGCGGCGGAAATGGACCGCATGAAAGCCGCCGTTCGCATGGCAATGAACGAGGGCGCGCTGGGTCTATCCACTGGCCTCATGTATCTGCCGGGGATTTACGCGACGACCGACGAGGTCGTCGAACTAGCTCGCGTGACCGCACCGTACGGGAGTCTCTACGACTCGCACGATCGCGACCCAGCCCTCCACCTGCTCGACTCGGTCGCTGAATGCCTGACCATTGCACGGCGCGCCGGCGTTGAGGCTCACGTTGCTCACTTGAAGGCCGTAGGGCTGCACAACGCGGGGCGCAGTGCCGAACTTATCCGAATGATCGACGAGGCGCGGGCCCGGGGCGAGTCCGTGACGGCCGACGCGTATCCTTACGACGGCGCGACTACCCGGCTCGTCGCGGAACTCCTCGTCCCTCCGGCGGACTCCCCCATGGCGGGGTACCTTCGTGTACTCGACGACCCAGGCACCCGCGAGGAGAGCCGCGCGGCCGTCGTGGTTGCGCTCGCGGGTAGCTGGCGCAAGGCTCTTTCGGGCGCCGAGCGAAGCCGGATCCAGAGGCTCACCGAAGAGCCGCCCGATGGTGTATTCAGCTGGGTGAAGTCGGTGGGCTACGACTCATTTCGCATCATCCGCAGCGAGAATCCGGCGCTCGGTGGTCGCATGATCGTCGATCTCGCCACGGAGCGCCGCCAAACGCCATTCGATGTGCTCGCCGATTTGCTGATCGAGCAAGGACCCCGCATCAAGCTCACCGTCGGCGCAATGCGGGAGGATGATGTTCGCGCGCTGCTGCGCGCCCCTTGGACCATGATATCGAGCGACGGCCGCGAGGGCGGTCTCGCGGGCGGTCAGGGGCATCCCCGGTATCGAGGCAGCTTTGCGCGGGTGCTCGCCTACTACGTGCGTGATCAACATGTCCTGACGCTCGAGGAGGCGGTCCACAAGATGAGCGGGCTCGCCGCGAGCTATCTCAAGTTGCCTGATCGCGGTGTGCTCCGCGTCGGCGCATCGGCAGACCTCGCCGTGTTTGATCCGCAGGCCATTCAAGACCGCTCGACCTGGGACGACCCTTCGCCGTATGCAGTGGGCATGCGATATGTATTTGTGAACGGCGCGGCAGCCCTCGAAAACGGCACGCCGACCGGCGTGCTCGCCGGCCGCTTCCTGCCGTTCAAGAACCTCCCACATCGCCGCCTCAGGGCGTTGGAGACTCCATAACATGCAGGACTCGGCGCTGCGGGTACCGCTGACTCCCGAGGATTTGGCTGTGTACCGCTCGGACGGCGTAGTTTGCCTGCGATCCCGCTTCGATCCCGGCTGGATCGACCAGTTGCGCGAGGCCATCGAGCGCTGCATCGCTGCCCCGGGTCCGCACGCGGTCATCGGCAATCGAGCGGAACCCGGCTTCTTCTTCGGCGATCAGGACATGTGGTGGCGGGATGAGACCTTCCGTCGCTTTCTGTTCCAATCTCCGGCTGCTGAGATCGCTGCGCAGGTGATGCAGAGCCGCCGCGTCAACTTCTTCTTTGATCAAGTGATCATCAAGGAGCCCGGCACGGTACAGCGGACGCCATGGCACCAGGACTTGCCGTACTGGGCCGTCAAAGGTTCTCAGATCTGCGCCATCTGGCTCGCCCTTGATCCGGTTGCGGCGGCAGACAGCGTCGAGTACGTGCTGGGCTCGCACCGCTGGGGCACTGAATTCTCGCCTCGCCACTTCGCCGACGGGAGCCTATACGCCGATACCGGGCTGCCCCCGCTGCCGGACATCGATGCGCATCGATCGAAATTCCAAATCCGAAACTGGGATCTGGAGCCGGGCGACTGCCTGGTATTCCATGCGCTCCTCGTGCATGGCGCGCCCGGCAACAGCTCGCTCGCGCACCGCCGGCGCGCGGTGTCGACCCGATGGTGCGGCGATGACGCCCGCTATTTCAAACGTCGGGGTGAGGTGGCCGTGCCCTCGAAGGATCCCGGACTCGAAGACGGCGCTGCATTGACCTGTGCGCTGTTTCCTCAGGTGTGGCCGCGAGAGGATGCTGTCACGTTTGAGCACTTACGATAGTGAAATTGCGCAGGCGCAGGAAGCTCTATCTGGCCAGTGGCTGAATTGATGGCCGGAGGTTAAACTGGCACGCATGGCTTCCACCCGCAAAAAGACCTCGGCAGTCCCCGTCGCAGCGGCACGCCGGCCCCTATTCGGTACCGCGACCGACAGCAATCGCACTTTCATCGAGGAAGCGCGACGAGCGCAGATTTTGGACGCCGCCTTGCAGTTATTCGCCGAGCGCGGCTACAACGAGACGTCGCTATCGGACATCGCCGCGGCGGTTCGCGTCAGCAAGGGCGTCATCTCGTACCATTTCAAGGGCAAGGCGGAACTCGGCGCTGAGGCGCTGCGCCACCTGCTTCGCCGCTATGGTGAGTTTGTACGCGAGCGTCTCGATGCAAAACAGACGCTGCGCGAGAAGCTCCTTGAGTTGCCGGCGGCGTGCATCGAATTCGTGCGGAAGGGTTCATCCGACTACCTCGTCTATCTCGATACCCTGGGCAGCTTCGGTAACCCGCTCGAGCGTCGTAAGTTCATGGCCTGGGCGGATGCCGGCATGCGCGGCCTGATCTGTGAGCTGCTGCAGCAGGCGCAGGACCGTAAGGAGATTCCGAAGTTTCCGTTACAGCCGCTCGCCGACGTGCTCCAAGCAGCGGTCGATGGCCTGACGGAGCAGGCCGCGGTCGCGCCGCAGGATGTGGACCTGCAGGCAAGCGGACGAGTACTGCAGCAAATGCTGGCGGCTGTTCTTGACGGCCGCGTGGAACTAGCGCGGCGCTGAGACCGCGCGTCGCGCGAGTTCGCGCTTATCAATCTTGCCTACCGGCAGCATCGGCGGGGATTCAATGACGGTGATCCGTTTCGGTACTTTGTAGTTGGCGAGATGCTGTCGGCAGTGTTCGACTAGCTTTGCTTCGCTGAGCGTCGCCCCTTCCTCGGGGACAACGAACGCGTGGCCGATGGCGCCATATGTCTCCTCCGGAGTCGAGATCACGGCCGCTAGCCGCACGCCCGGGCACCTCTCGAGCACTTGTTCTATTTCGCGTGGGTAGATGTTGTAGCCGCCCGATTTGAACACGTCCTGGCGACGTCCTACGAGCACGACGTTTCCATCCGGGCGCTGGAACGCGATGTCCCCCGTCCCGAACCAGCCGTCGACGTCGAATGCCGCGGCGCTCGCCTGCGGCTGTTGCCAGTAGCCCGTCATCAGAAAATCTCCGCGCACTTGGATCTCACCCGTTTCGCCACTCTCAAGCACATCACCCGCCTCGTCGACGATGCGGAACGCGTAGTCCTCGGCGGGACGCCCGACCGACTCAATCAGCGTTTCGTTGGCCGCATCCGGTGCCGTAAACGTTATGGACCCCACGGTCTCAGTAAGACCGTAGGATGTCCCCAGCCACTTGCCCAGCTTACCGAGCGCGTTAACGAGGTCCGCAGAAGCCGCAGCGCCGCTCCATACGATCTTCTGCACCGAAGATAAGTCGGCGGCGGCAAATACCGGATGGCGCAGCGTGAGCAGAAACGTCGTCGGCACCCCGCCCCACAGCGTGATTCGCTCCGCGGCGATGAGCTTGAGGCAAGCGGCGGGATCGAATTGCTCCAGGAACACGGTACAGCCGCCGCCGACCAGCGTGAAGCAGGTAATGTCGCCGAGAGAAGCAATATGATTGATGGGAAAGAAGTTCAAGGTGCGCAATGGTTGCGTCGCCCAATAGCGATGCTGCACGCGACAGCAGACCACGAGTCCGCGGTGCGGCAGGAGCGCCCCCTTCGGCCGCCCGGTACTGCCGGAGGTGTAGATGATGACGGCCGGGTCGCCAGCTCGAACCGACTCACGCGCGCGCGCCAGCCGCTCCTCGGCGACAGCCCTACCCTGGCCGAGGAACTCGGCGAGCGCAGTGCAGCCCTCCAGCGGCCCATTCTCATCGAGCATAACCCAACGCGTGGCGGCGTGTTCGGAGCGCAACGACACGAGATCGGGGCCATAGTCACGCTCGCCGACGCGCGACCGGAGAAAGACTACCGTCGGGCGACTATCCGCGATCACGAACGCGAGTTCGTCGCGCTGATATCGGGGATTGAGGCCGACCCAGATCGCGCCAATCGAGGCCGTGGCGAGGAATTGGATGAAGAAATCCGGATGCGGGGGCAGGAGCGTCGCGACGCGGTCGCCGGCCCGAACGCCGGCGGCGAGCAGCGCGTGAGCCATCTTGTTGACCTCCTGTGCGAGTTCGCCGTAGCGGATGCGGCGTGAGCGGGACACCAAGGCCTCAGCATCCGGCGTGCGCATCGCGTACCAAGCGACGTAGTCGCTGATCCGCTCGAGGAGCGGCAAGTCCTCACCCGTCACGGTGCCGTCACCGCCGCCTCGGCGAGCGGGAGCGCGACGATCCTAAACCGCGTCAGGAGCAGAGCGCTTGCTACCAGCAACACCGCTGGAATCAGCGAGAACGCAAGCCGAATGCCGATGAGGGCTGCCTCGGGCTGGGCCTTTAAGCCTGCGAGCCCAGCCCGAAATCCACAGGCCTGTAGAATGACTCCGGCAAGCAACGGACCGAGCGCCAGGCCTAGCTTCTCGCCAGCCACCCAGAAGCCGGTGGTGATGCCCTCGCGGCCGGTCGCGGGATCGGCGTGGATGACATCGGTCAGCATCGCGAAGGGGAGAACCTGCTGCGCTCCGAAGCCAAGGCCGATCACCGCCATGAGGCCGTAGAGGAGCCCAGTTCCGTTCGGTGGCAGCCACCAAAGTCCGATCATTGCCGCGACCAGCAGTGCGATCGCGCAGTAGTAACTTGGCTTCTTCCCCCAGCGCAGCGCGAGCGAGTTCCATACGGGCACACACAGCGTCGCTACTCCCATCATGACGAGAAACATCGCGCCCACCAGGCCCTCTCCCGCGCCCTTGACGTGGCTTGCATAATACGGCGCTGCGGCGACCAAGGTACCGATACCCAGGATTTGCGTGAGGTACACGAACGCGAGAGCACGGAAGTGGGCGTTTCCCAGCGTGTCGATGAGCTGCCGGAGAAAACCTGCCTCGGTGACAATCGATTCATTCAGCCGCACGCGTCGGGTTGCGAAGAACGCGCACAGCATCGCTGCAGAGCAGATCCCGCCCACAACCAGGGACATCCGCGCGTAACCGTGTCGCCCGCCGCCGAAAGCCTGCACCAGCCAAGGCGCGCCGGCCGAGCCGACGATGGCGCCCGCCATCGCAAATGCCATCCGGTACGAAACGATGCGGCTGCGCTCGTTGCTGTCCTCGCTCATCTCTGCCGGCATCGAGACATACGGAATCGCAAAGACCGTGTAAGCCGTCGCGCTTAGGGTAAAGAGCACCATCACGTACCAGAAACTTGCAATGGGCGAGTCGAATACCGGCACCGTAAAGAGGAACACGTAGGTGACAAGCATGGCAAGCGCCCCGGCGAGCAGGTACGGTCTGCGCCGCCCGTGGCGGCTGCGCGTCCGGTCGGACAGAAATCCCATTATCGGATCGGCAACAACGTCCCACGCCTTCGGCAAAAATACGGCAAGGCCCGCCAACGCCGCCGGCACGGCCAGTGTATCGGTTAGAAAGTAAAGCAGAAGTACGCCGGGTGTCGTCGAGAAAATTCCGGTGCCGATGGAGCCCACCCCAAAGCCCAGTAGCCTACGACGCGATAATGGTGCGCGATGTGCCGAACGGGCCGCCGAAACCGGACTCATGCTTTACGTCTTATGACCATGTCATTCGAACGCGACGTGAAAGCCCACCCCGTACATCCGCGGCAGCCCAAGACTCTCGATAACTTGGCCGGGCACGATGGGACCATCTGTCCGCGACAGCGCATAGGTCCGATTGGCGAGATTGCGGATCCACGCGGTCACCATCCAGCGATGATCCAACCCGCCCACGCCGAGCCGGGCGCCCGCCACTGCGTACCCGCCCTGATAGAGCGACGGCGTGTTGTCAGGCTGGAAATAGGCGCCGCTGCGGTAAGTGAGGTCGGCACGCGCTGTCAGATCCAGTGAGGCGTTCAACGGATGAGCGTAGTCCAGGGCTCCAGCCACCGTGTTTTTCGCGGCATCCGGCAGCTGATAGCCCGTGTAATTGGCACCATTCATCGTCGCATTGGGAAACGACTTGAAATAGGCATCGCAGTAGCCGTAGGAAAGATTGGCACTAAGCTCCGCGGTGACCCGCGCTTCCATTTCGATCTCAGCGCCCTTGCTGATCGCGCTGGCCGCGTTTGATGTCGTAAATTGCGGCGTTCCGCTCACGAGGACCAGTTGGTTTACCTGCAAATCCTTGTAGTCTAGGTAGTAGACTGCAGTATTCAGGCGCACCCGGTCGTCGGCCAATAAGCTCTTGAGTCCCAACTCGTAGCTGGTCACCGTCTCGGGTTCATAGCGGGCTTGATCGGTCGGCGAAATTGAAAACACATTAAAACCACCGGCCTTGAAGCCAGTGCTGACGGACGCATACCCGTTCACGTTCTTGCTGAATCGATAGGCGAGACTTCCCGCGGGGGTGAATTTGCTGTCATCGCGGGATAGGACCTCGAGCGGCTGCGTCGCGAGCAGGACCTGAAACGGATCCCCAATCTGACTCTGGCCCACCTCCTTCCACTCGTGCGAGTAGCGAGCGGTCAGCGTCGCGTTCCAACGGTCGGTAAAGTCGTAGCCCAACTGCCCGTAGACCGCTTCGCTTTGCGTCGTCACATCCGCGTAGATGACCCCGGTCACGTCCTGCGGGTAGATCCCAAGGGCCGGCCCGACAATGGCCGTCGATGCGGTGTCGAGTGTCTGGTGCGAGAAATATGCGCCTGTAATGTAATTCAGAGATCCCGTGATCTTCGACACGAATCGCAGATCCTCGGCCCACTCGGTTTGATTTTCTTGGATACCCGAACTCAAGATGTCGAGCGACGTGCTGTCATCGTCTTCCAGGTTGTACCACGTATAATGCTGGTAGGAGGTCAGAGAGGTCAGAGTCCCTGCCCCGAAATGTGCATCGATCTGCACCGACGCACCGTCTATGTCGCGATTCTGCACCGTATCTCGATCGTTGGTGACGTTACGGGTCGACGGGTCAGGACCCGCATACGGTGTACCCGCGAACTCGCCATTGAGAAACACCTCGGCCGCGCCGTCATTGGTCCTATCGCGGCTCTTGTCCGCCCGTAGAATTACATCAAGGGAGTCGGTTGCCTTCCAGAGAAGCGCAAGGCGGCCGGACGCTTCGTTGACGTTGTCAAGCTTCGTGCCGGTGGTCAGGTTATCGATGTCACCCTCGCGCTTCTGCCAGGAGACCGACACCCGCCCGAGCAGGCTGGGACTACCGAGCGGTCCGCTCGCGCTGGCATAGGCATTTGTCGCGCTATAGTTTCCATATCCCACATCCACATCGCTTCGAAAATCCTCGGTCGGGAGACGCGTGATGAAATTGATTGCGCCGGCGATCGTATTTTTCCCGTACAACGCTCCTTGAGGCCCGCGGACGACCTCGATGCGCTCCAGATCGTACAGATTCGAGTTCAGAGTCGTCGGCCGCGATTGGTAGACGCCGTCCACGAACACCCCCACCGCAGGGTCCACGCCCGGATTATTCGGATTCGAGGAGATGCCGCGTACAGCCACATCTGTTGCACGCAACCCCGCACTGGTGTCAATGAATGTATTGGGAATCTGGGTCGCGAGATCCTCCAGCCGTGCGACACCGGCATTGGCAAGCTCTGCGCCGGTGAGCGCCGTCACTGCCACCGGCACGTCCTGCAGCGAGATCGCCCGCCGCGTCGCTGTCACGACAACTTCCTCGAGACGCTCCGAATCGACGGACTGAGCAGCCGCAGTCACGGCGAGCGAGGCGAACCAGAAGGCGGTCAGCAGGGAGCCTATCGTCGATATGACACTATCCGGGCGCATTCGAAATCCCTCTTTAGTTGTGAGGCGGTGCCGGAAGCGACCCGCCCATAGCGAATCTGACCACTAATAGTGTAATTTGTCTAGAGGTGTAAAAATTATCCGCTGGTCAGTTCGTGCTTGCGATTAAAGAGGCGAGCAGGAGCGAGCTAGGCTCTGCGCCCGCTCAGCGCGACCGCCTGCGGGAGGGCCGTACCGCGCAGCAGCGCGCCGAGGCATGTCGCGGCACCCATGGCGGTTTGAACTCCGTAGCCGCCGAGACCCGCGCACCAAAAGAACTGGGGCAGCAGGGCATCGGGCCCAATCGCAGGCGAGCGGTCTCGAAAGAATGGGCGCAGCCCGGCCCAGCGGTGCCCGACGCGCTCGACAGCGAGATCGCACGCGGCCTCGACGCGCTCGACAGCGAGATCGCACGCGGCCTCGAGGCGCTCGACCGCGAGGGCGACATCTAGGTCTTCAGGCCAAGCGTCGCCGGGCGGTACCGGAGTCTCATCCGCGGGCGACAGCAACAACCGGCCGGCCTCCTGCTTGAAGTAAAACTCCTCGTCCATGTCGACGACAAATGGCCAGCTTGCGTGAGCGGGCGCCGACGGAACGGGCACCGTGCAGACCGTCCGTCGCATCGGCACGAGACCAAGGGCGCCCCGCCGGCACGGGAGGCAATCTCATCTGCCCATGCACCTGCTGCATTGATGATGCGGGCAGCGCTCATCGCAATGCCCGCGCCGCGCAGCTGCCAGCGGCCGCCCCCGTATTCCAGCGTTTCGACTGGAGCGCCGAGCTCAACGCGACCACCGCTGGCTCGGAACTGACGGAGCAGGCCGGAGAGAAGCGAGGCGACATCGAACTCCATCGCTTCCGGCTTCCAGGCGCAAAAGTCGACATAGCCGTCCCTCAAGATTGGCACTTTCGAGCGCGCAAACGCACCGTCGTGATATTCGACGCGGTGACCCGGCATCCTCACACGCTCATGGAACTGAGAAAAGGCGCTTTCCTGATCGGCGCGAGCCACGTACATGACCCTGCGGGGCGTCAGGAAAGGAGCCCCGCCCACCTTATCTTGAAGCTCACGCAGTGGTGCGAGGCTCGCTACCGTGAGCGCCTGCACTGTGGCATTGCCGTAGGCAAGGTCCAGCATCGCCACCGAGCGGCCGGTTTGACGGCGGCCTCCAGGGGCTCAACGGGTACGGGTTGCCGGTACGTTGCCATTGAGCGCATCCATGATGAGCCGCTCAGCCGCACCGCTTGGGCCGCGGCCGCTGAACTGAAAGGCTGTCTCCGGATCATCTGCAAGCACGAAGCGATCGCGGCCGGCAGGGTACAGCGGCAGCATCTGACTCGGATCGGAAACCGATCCGAAGCCGAAGTACAGCTGACCGTTTCGAGCGGCGAATGACAAGGCCGGTGTCCCGATCCTCATCGAGCCGAGCGCATACTCGCCGCTGTAACGGGCGAGCGATGCGGCTGGGAGCACTCCCGTCTCTACCGCCGGCGCGGAAAGTGACAGGACGATCCGCGCCACTTCACGCTCAAGCGACACCGGCGTCAGGAGGGGTCCCATCCGGTTGCTGAGCACGACGATCGTGGTGTCGCGCTCGGGGTAGTAGGCGTGAGATCCCGAGAATCCCCAAATCTCGCCGGAATGGGCGTACTTGAGCAGACCTCCGAAGCGGCTCCTGACGAGACCGCCGAGCAGGTATCCGGTGCTTTCGCCGTTCGCGAGCGGCACTTCGGACGTGATCAGCTCGCGCACGCGCGAGGCCATCGCCGGAGACTTAAACACCGCCCGGCGGTATCGGGCAAGTTCTTCCGTCGTCGACACAAGCGACCCCGCGGCGAATGGCACGAGGTAGTACCAGGGTGTCGCGTTCTCCAGGCCGGCCGCACCCACGTCATATCCGCGCACGCGGTGCGCCAGAATCTCGCGGTCATCGCCGGACCACACCTGCGTGATGCCAAGTGGCTTCAGCACGTCGTCGCGTAGATAGTCGTAGTAGCTTTTACCGCTGATCCGCTCGATGATCAAACCGAGCAGGTAATAACCCGAGTTCGTGTAGCTCCAGATGCTGCCGGGCGTGAAACTCAGCGGCAGGGACGCGAACGTCGCAACGAGATCCGCCCGCTGCATCTCGCTGCGGCGCAACCGTTCTTTGAGCTCCGGTATTTCGTGAACATAGTTGGGAATACCGCTGGTATGGTTGAGCAGTTGCCCGACCGTGACCTCGCGGGCAGGACCCACGTAGTCAGTCAAGATTCCGCCCACCGTGTCACCGAGGTTGAGCCGCCCGGCTGCGACGAGAGTGAGCACCGCATGAGCCGTGAATGACTTCGTGATCGAGCCGATCGCATAGATCGAGTCGGAACCCACCGCGCGATTCTCGGCGATGTCCGCCCGGCCCACATCGGCCCGATATAAAAGGCTGCCGCCCTGGTCCACATACACGCTGATCGCGGGCACCCCTGCCCTTTCCTGATAAACCGCGATTGCAGACGCTAACTGTGCGCGCTGCGCGGGCGAAAGCGACCCCGCTGCGGCCAGCGCCGGGATCCAAGCTGCGCCGATCCCCGTGAGAACTGCGGACAGGAGGACGGACCCTACGCGAAGAGATAGGCGATTTGTCATGTAGCACTTCCAGTCGCTGGCACGATCGTAGGGGACCTCGAACTCGCCGCGGCGCTCATGGCGAGAAAAGTGTCGACCTCGAAGCTCAGAGCAGCCTCGATGGCCGCGGTCTGCCGCGCGCGCAAAAATCCAAGAGTCGCCGCGAGAGACTCGGCCGGCACACGACCGGCCTGTTCCGCAAACCGGCAGGTCTCAGGCAAAAGTTCGGATGCCTTGAGCACCCGGCTGACGAACCCGGCGGCGAGCGCCTCGTCCGCTGACCAGCGCTTGCCGCTCAAGAGAAGATCGCAGGCCTGCGCATTGCCGGCGAACGCCGGGAGCAGCTCCAGCGTCGCATTCGTGAAGTAAAGTCCCCGCGCGAGCTCGGGAAACATGAAATACGCATCGGCGCTTGCGAATCGGGCGTCGCAGGCGAGCGTCAACTCGACGCCAAAGCCGACTGCCGGCCCGTTGATGGCGGCGATGAGCAGCTTCGGTATCGAGCGCATACGGCGGGTGATTTGCTGCAGAAGCTCCAGACGGGCGCGCAGCTCATTCGCAGACAAGCTTTGCGCTTCTCTCGCCTCATCCAGGTCCTGCCCGGAACAGAATGCTCGACCTGCACCGGTAAAAATGAGCGCCTTCCACCGCCCCTCACCAGCGAATCGTTCGAGTTCGCATCCGAGGGCGGTGTAGGTGTCGATGGAGAATGCGTTGAGGCTTTCCTCTCCCGAAAATCGCAGCGTGGCGAAGTTGCCATGGTCTTCCCGCATGAGTTCAGTCATTGATCGAAATCCATTTGTTAAATATCTTGCATTCACATCTTGACCACTGGTCAGATTTTCGTCCACCATACCACACGAATCAATGGCATGCATGTTTCCCGATGGGAGAGTTCAAGATGGGGCTGAACACAAGAGGCTGGGCGGACAATTGGGCACGACAGCGGCGGAGCGGTCTCTGGTTCTCGGCAGTACTGTGCGCAGGATCCCTCTCGGTTACCACACCCTCCCCAGCGGCCCCGACCGACTGCGGTACCGGCTCACTGTCGGTCGCGCAGGCGCGCGCGGCGGTCGAATTCGTGCGCGTGCAAGTGCACGACGCCCATTGGCACGCACCGCTGAATGGCGCGGACCCTGCCGTGCAAGCGCTCACCCGGCTTCTTAAGAGCTTATCCGCGCCCCTGACCGCAGCCGAGCTCGCACGGCGCACGAACATGGCACTCGCCGAAGATCGCGATGGGCACCTTCGCCTCGAATTCGCTCCGGACGCGACCGCCGCCTGCTTTGTACTTCCGCTGACGCTCGAATGGACCGATGACGGGCTCCTTGTCTTGCCCGGCGGCCCAATCCCTGCCGGCGCCCGAGTCGTGTCCATCGGGAGTCACTCGCTCGAGGATCTGCAAGTGCTGGCCGCTCAATCGACTCCGCACGAGAATCTCTATTGGGCGCGCAGCACATTCGCGCGTCAGATCGCGCGCGTGGACATGCTCGCCGCACTCGGTCTCGCCGCACGCGATGGCAGCGTCGAGGTCGTTTATGAGCCGCCCCAGGGCAGTGAGGCGCGCGTGCGCCTGAAACCCGCAAGGCCGAAGCCCGAGACGCGGCCTTGGATCGGGTATCAGATATTCACCGAGTCTTCGACCGGAGTCCTGCGGCTGGATCGCTGCGATCCAACCGAGGAGTTCTTCAGCGTGCTCGCCGCGTTTATGCGGGAGGTGAAGCAAAAGGACTTACGTAAGGTGGCGGTTGATCTGCGCGGCAATCCGGGTGGCGATTCCTCTGTCGCGCTCGCGGTGCTCGGCTCGCTCGGACTGCATGTGGAGCAAGGTTTCTCGGTCGACGTGCGTGTCTCCGCGCAGTTGCTGCACGACATGCCCATGTTTGATCCGGCCTCGGTCGCGCCCGCCTTTCAAGCGGCAGGCCTGGCGGCACCCGCAGCGGATGCACGCGAATATCTGATTCCCGGGCCGATGGTGCTGGGTCTACTCGCCCAGCGGCTCGGCGATCGCACGCTCGAGGTGGTGCCGGGTCGAGACTTCTATGTGTTGACCAACGGGGGAACCTTTTCGAGCGCGGCCCTTTTCGCCGCTCTCGTGCGGGACAATCATCTCGGCTCGCTGGTGGGTGAGCCGACCGGCAATTCCGTTACGTTCAATGGCAGCGAAATCGAGCGGCCCATCCCCGGCCTCCCCTACACGCTGCACCTCTCGACCGCCCGCCTCCTGCGACCCGATCGCCTGGCGGGTCCGTCGCCGACGCTGCTTCCGGACCTGCGCGCTCCTCAGACCCCCGCCGCGCTCAGCGCCGGCCGCGATGCGGCCGTTGAGCGCATCCGGAACCTGTAGCGCCCACCATGAACGTACTGGATCTTCCCGAATTCGACGGCCACGAAGCGGTGCACGTGTTCCATGAGCCGGCGGCCGGTCTCGACATGATCGTCGCGGTGCATAACACCGCCCGCGGGCCGGCCGTGGGTGGCTGTCGCATGTGGCCGTACGCGAGCGGCGAAGCGGCCCTGGCGGATGCTTTGCGTCTCGCGAAGGGCATGACTTACAAGGCGGCGCTTGCGCAGCTGCCCTGCGGCGGCGGCAAATCCGTCGTGGTCGGCAACCCGCAGACCACCAAGACGCGCGAGCTGCTCGCGGCCGTGGGCCGTGCCGTAGACTCGCTCGGCGGCCGATACACGATCTCGGACGACGTCGGCATTACAGCGACCGACGTGGCGGTGATCGGCGAGCAGACGAAATTCGCGTGTGCCCCTCTGATGGCCGACGGGAACGCGTCGCCTGCCACCGCGTTCGGAACGTATCAAGGGATATTAGCGACCGCCGCTTACGTTTTTGGCACCGACCAGCTCGAAGGTCGAACGATTGCCGTGCAAGGGCTCGGCGCCGTGGGCGCCAAGCTCTGCGAGTATCTCGCCGAGGCCGGTGCACAGCTCTGGGTGAGCGACCTCGATGTCGCGCGCACCGAGGTGATCGCGCGACGCCTTAGCGCCACGCCCGTTGCCGTCGAGGAGTTGCTGCATTCGACCGTCGATATCGTGGCGCCGTGTGCGATGGGTGGAGTGTTCAATGACTCCTCCATTTTACAGCTGCAGTGCCGCGCCATCGCCGGCGCCGCGAACAATCAATTGGCCAACGCGCAAGCGGGCGCGGCCCTTGCGGCGCGAGGTATCGTCTATGCGCCGGACTACGCGATCAATGTCGGTGGCCTGATCGATCTCGTCCACGCCCAGCGCGGCGACTATCGCGTCGCCGCGGTGCTGAGAGAGTGCCGGCGCATATTTGCGACTACGCTTGACATTCTCGAGCGGGCCGCCGCAAGCGGAGAGCCAACGAGCGACGTCGCGGATCGCCTCGCAGAACAACGTTTCCGCGAGGCATCGGCTTTGAACCGCGTGCGCAAGGAAGGGGCCTGGTGACCACCCGCGCTCAAAGCTTCCGACTTCGCCCTAGGGTTCGGTCTGAGTTTCCGCACCGGAAATGAGGATTTCTTCTTCCGGCTGGCCGGCGGTGCGCACTACAGCTTCTACACTGAAGATCAGCCGCCGGAGTATGAGGACGGCATGGGTGGATCTCTACCGGCGCTGATTGGCGCTCGAATCGGACGGCCAGACGCTCCATGTCTCGGGATCTGCGGCGACGGCGGGCTGCTGATGGCGCTCGGCGAGTATTGCACCCTGCTCGAAGTCGGCGGCCCCTGCGTGCTCGTCGTCATAAATGATGGTGGGTTTGGGATCATCGAACGCTTCCAGATCGACCAATATGGTACCGGGTTTGCAACCCGCCTCGGGCCGACCGACTTCGCGGCGATCGCTCGGGGATTCAGCGGCCGCGCCCAGGTCGTAAGCGACCCGCAGGAACTGGACGCAGCGCTCCCGGAGGCGTTCTCGATTTCTCTCCGGACAGCTGCAACATATCTTAAGAGTTACTGAAAACAGTGCGGATCGCGTCCGATACGGCTTGGCTTCGTTTCGATGGTTCCATACGCCTTCGTTTCTCTTCGACGATTCGGACGAAGAGTCTGACGCAAGTAAGGCTGACGATGACCTTGGGAAATAGGGGGTGGCGGCTCAGTTTCGAATTACTTTGGTCCGGATTCGATGTCGAGCTTCGGCAGAGATGAGGAGATCATACGTACGGCATCATCGAACTTTTCCCGACTTCCCGCGCGCCGACCGCTTGCCGACACGGTTTGCGGACTTCGCCTTACGAGGAGCCACCGATTTCCCTTTCTTGGCGGTCGGTTCATGAGATGGCTTCGGGTCTACGCCGCCGAAGTCGATGCCAAACACGTCGGCCAGTTTCGACGAGTCCAGAATCCGACCGGCGCCTGGCCGCTTTTGAGCTGGTGCTCCGCTCTGTCCTGCGCGCGCGATCAATTCTTTGGCGTCGACCTTTCGCAAGCCGAACAGCAGTTCCGGCTCCGAGTCGAGCCGGACGCCGACTCCGTAGAGTGTCGCGGCGACATGCTTGCACATCGCGGCCGAATCCGGACAGCTGCAACTGAAGGAAATCTCCGTCGGTGAGGGGAAGAGGCCGGTTCCAGGCCGGGTGATGCGCTCCATTACCGAAGTCGACAGATGCCCCTGGAGCAACTCGACCAACGTGTCGATGGAGCGGGCACAGTCGCGTGCAATCGCCTGCCAACGTGTGCCGGCCACTTCCCCGATGGTAACGGTGATACGGTACAGGCTGGATCCGATCACCTGGGCGGTCACTTCGCCCGGACCGATCTTGAGATCGATCACCGAGCCGTTTCGCAGATAGGTGCGTCCGCGCGGCAGACGGTTCGAGTAGTCGCTATAGCGTTCGAGGTTCCGGCACCACTCCTTGCCCCAGAACGATTTCGCAATCGCGCCGCGGCTTGCGGCGACGGGCGAAAGTGTCTGACCCTTTTTTTGCATTTTCGCGACTGTCCGGTCCGCCGTCTGTCGCCGCGCCGCCGCGGGAACATACGGCTTCCGGCGAAAATACATCAGCCTCGCTCCAATGATTGATACACGTCAGACATTCGCCTGCGCCGAATGAATATCAAGCGCCACCAGATTCAGCAACTCCTTGTCGCTGAGCTCGGTCAACTGCAGCTCCGCACATCCTTCAAGCACATCCTTGACGAGCGTCTGCTTCGACTCGATCAGCTGATCGATCTTATCCTCTACAGTGCCCTGACAGACAAACTTGTGCACCAGAACATTGCGCGACTGCCCGATCCGGAACGCCCGATCGGTTGCCTGATTCTCGACGGCAGGATTCCACCAGCGGTCGAAATGCACCACATGCGAGGCGGCCGTGAGATTGAGGCCGGCGCCCCCCGCTTTCAGGGATAAAACGAAGAACGGAACCAGCTCGTCGTCCTGGAAGCGCCGAACCAGCTCCTTGCGCTTCGATACCGGCGTGCCGCCATGCAGAATCAAACCCTCCCGCCCGAATACGTGCCCGAGAAACGCGGCAATGGGTTGGGTCGCCTCACGGAACTGCGTGAACACCAGCATCTTCTCCTGCTTGGCGGCGATCACCTCCGCCAGCTCGCGCAGGCGAGCGAATTTCCCGCTCTCAGTTTCGGCCCATGCACCGTCGCCGAGCCACTGCGACGGATGATTGCAGATCTGCTTGAAGCGTATCAGGAACGACAGTACGACTCCTTTGCGGCCTACGCCCTCCGATCGATCGAGCGCCTCCGCGAGTTCCTCGACCGCCCGCTGGTACAGGGCCGCCTGCGTGGCGCTCAAGTAACAAAACGCCTTCATCTCCGTCTTGTCGGGCAGATCGGCGATCACCGACTTGTCGGTCTTGAGGCGCCGCAAGATGTACGGGCGCACGAGTTCGCGCAGCGGGCTGTAGGTCTTCGTTTCAGCGAGGCGCCGGACGTAGCGCCCGAACGCCTGACCCGAGCCCAACAGACCGGGATGAGTGAAGTCGAAAATCGACCAGAGATCGCCCAGACGATTCTCAACCGGTGTCCCGGTGAGCGCGATCCGAGTGTGGGCGATGAGTTTCTTGACGGCGCGCGTCTGCTTGGCGCCCGGATTCTTGATGGCCTGCGCCTCGTCGATGACCACAACCCGCCACTGGGTGCTGGAAAGCCAGTCGTAGCGCAGCAGCGCGCCGTAGCTCGTGATAACGAGATCCACCGCCGCCAGCGTCTCTGGCGTCATCGCCTTGAGATCCGCTGCACTCAATGCCGAGGGATGAGCAATGAGGAATCTCAGCGTCGGCGCGAACCGTTCGATCTCGGCGGCCCAGTTCGCCAGCAGCGAGGCGGGTGCCACCAGCAGGCTCGGGGCTCGCGTCGGCGTAGCCGTCCGCTGCACCGTCGATTCATGCTTCAGAATCAAGAGCAGCGACAACACCTGGATGGTTTTGCCCAATCCCATGTCGTCCGCAAGACAGGCGCCAAGCCCGAGGCGGTGCAGCAGGTAGAGCCAACGGACACCGGCCTGTTGATAGGGGCGCAGTGTCGCCTGAAGCGCCGGACCCGGCTCGATGCGGGCGAGTCCGTCGGGGCTGCGCAGGCCCTTGAGAGTCTCTGCGAGCCACGGCCCCGCGCTCACCGTCGACCAGTCGGGATCCGAGGGGTCGCCCGACTCCTCCTCTACCGAGACGCCGGCCGCCAGCCGCATGGCATCGGCGAACGGCAGTCCGCCGTCGGACGCTGCCGTTTCAATCTGACGGAATCTGTCGAGGAGTTGCTTGAGCTTGTCCCGATCCACCTCGACCCAACGTCCGCGCAGGAATTGCAGTCCGTCGGATCCCTTGAGCAGGGCGCGGATTTCGGCCGCCGTGAGTCGCTCCTCTCCGAGCGTCAGCTCCACCTGAAAATCCAGCAGCGCATCCTTGCCGAGTACCGACGGCACCCGGCCGCCGATGGTCGCCCGGACCTTGGGGCGAGGCGGTCGGCCCGAGCCCCACGCACTTGGCGCGCGCACCACAATCCCGGCGGCCTCGAGCTTGGGCACATCGGTCAGGAATTGGAATGCCTCGGCTGCAGACCATCTCAAAGGATGGTAGATCTCCCCGGACTCCACCATAGCATCGAGCCATGCGCACCCTCTCGTAGCCTCCTGCACTGGCTTTAGCAGCGAGAGCAGGCGCGCCTTGTTCTTTGCGCCGGCGTACTCGCGTAGCGCTTCGGCAAGCGGCATGTGCTGGGCGCGAGATTGAGCCGAGAGACGCGTCGTGTAGGTCGCGATGAACGCGAAGGGTGCTTCTTCATCGGACCGGTTCTCGGCAAGATTGAAATGCACGCGGCCGACGAGGTGCCATGCGGGATTTCGCCCTTTCAGGAACTCCTGCAGCGTTTGCTTGGCCGCGGCGAATTCGGCGCGGCACGCCGTATCAATTTTCTCCCACAGCGCGGCGAGCACTGCGGCGTTCAGGTATTCCCCGCCCGGCATCGGCGGTGCGACGTTCACCAGTTCAGCCAGAAGTTCCGCGGGCGGCACTTCGATGCTGCTTATCGCAGCGGGGTCCGTGACCCCGGCGGGTTGCGCCGATGTGCATAGCGTGGTGACATAGCGGCCGGCAAAATCTCGCCAATAGGCGAAATCTGCGGGCAGAGCCGTACCGATCTCGCGAATGCCAAGCTCCAGCAACCCGTGTCCCGCGCCGCGCTCGAACGCGGACTCCAGACGGCTTCGCAGATTTTCCGGCAAGGTACGCGCCTCATCCGTCGGAGCGAGCATGAGGTGCCCGTGCGGCGTGAGCACGGGAATTCGATTCGAGGTCGTCATTTCAGTAATCGGTCTTCGCCGGTATCACTCTATGCAGCTGCCTGATCGGCAACGCCACGACGCAGCCAATCGATATCCATTGTCGGCCGCGCGCGTGGCACGCCCCATACCCGAAGCACTGAGGCCACAACATTCTTTGGCGCTTTGGTCACGTAACGCTTTCCAGGTATGGCGCCATGACGCGATCCTGTCGCAATATCCGCGCGAAATGGACGATTTCCCGATTGCTGATTCGATTGCGAGCGCGAGCAAAGCGCAGTGCCTCGATGGCAACGTCCAGCCCGAGTTTGTTTCGATACTTGAAACAGTCAACTAGCGTGCGCGCGACACTGTAGATGCGAACGGGAACGCCATCGATAGGGCGCAGTTCGATTCCCTGATCGAAGGTCGGAACATCCAAACGATAGATCTTCACCGGAGGCGTGCGGAGGCGCAGCCCTGCGTATCGGCCGCGTGGAACAGCCAGATGTACTACTCTCGGAACCTGAGTCGTGATGCCATGGAAGGCCAGCGCCGAAATCAGGCATACGACCGCCTCCGGGGCTTTGGCCGCCACTACTGCGAGGTCCGGATTGTTGAACTCTTGGCTGGAGGTGAGTCGATAAAGTCCGCGTGCGAGTCGCATAAGCTGACCGTCCTCGACGAGCCGGGATAGCGCCGCGGGATGAATACCCCTCATCATGGCCTGACTCGTTCTCATCACGCCGCCGTGCTGACGGAAGGTTTCGAGAGCGCTCTGGATATCGCGAGTCTGAGTCATGATGGATACTATTAGCACCATTTATAAACATTTGGTACTTTTTCTATCCACGTTCCTCCTGTTCGGGACGTAGGAGTCGCAGGTTCAAATCCTGCGTTGAGGCTACTCCATCCATCACAGAACTTGGATTACAAACTCGTCTGCGGAGTAGTACGCTGACGATGTCAGCGGTAAACGCCGACGCGCGTTAACGAAACATTGTCGCGTATGCATGGAGCGGACATCATGGTCAACATGGCGCTGGTTGAGGCTGAACGGAAGCAGGTGGCCTGGGGTAATTACGAGACTAACCTTCACTTCCTCGAATTGGTGGGCCTTCCGCCTCCGCCGTTGCGCATTCTTGAGATTGGATGCGGCAAGGGCGCAATTTTGAGTCATCTTCACTCCACCGGTTTTCAGTGCACCGGGATCGATATCGATCCCGACGCGCTGAAGGATTGCCGCATCGAGCACCCGGAACTCTCGGTCGAACTTAGCTCCGGTGACGCAATTCCGTTTCCGGCGGCTTCGTTCGATGTGGTGTTGAGTTTCGATGTCTTGGAACATATCCGAGACACCGATCGGCACTTGGCTGAAGTAAAACGAGTGCTCGCGCCGAAGGGTCAGTATCTGCTGCAGACCCCCAACAAGTGGACCAATATTCCGTTCGAGATTCTGCGACACGTGAAGAAGATGCATCTCAGCCCGGTCGCAGCCTATAAAGAGGCGACGCGTGAGCATTGCGCGCTCCATAATTATTGGCAGCTACGTCTGCGCCTTCAACGCAACGCGTTCGAACCATCGTTCATCGACGTGCCGGTCGTAAACGAATACTTCGAGACCAAAATGCGAAATTACCTCGGAGCGCTCGGCCCCGCCTTGTTGACGGTACTTAATCCCGACAAGTTCCCGATGTTTCTGCGAACAAATTTCTACACACGAGCTGTATTGCGGCATTGATTCGCAAAAGACCGTGTTCGAGTTGCCGGTGGAAGTCGAACACCTCCATGTGAACGCCGGCGTAAAGCTCCAGAGAGTCGATATCGGAAAAGAGCGCGTCGAGAAAATAATCGCCGAAGTCCTTTCCTTGCCGACCATAGAATCGCCGCCCGCGGTCCAGATCCTCGAGCGCCGCCGGCAGGATTTTAACTTTCACTCAGCGCGCTTGCGCAGTTCGCGTTTCGCGGCGTCCCAGTCGGGCTGAAGCCCCGACCATCCCACTACGCCGCGAAGGCGCCCTCGGGCCGATTGCCGGCAGACGCCTGCAGTTTGCGGTGTTCCAGCTTCGCTCGGTACATATCTTCATCGGCGATATTCAGCAGCGCGTCGGTATTATCACCATCAGCGGGATATACGCTGATTCCAAAGCTGGCTCCGATCCGCAGCTCACGGCCGCCGTAGGCAAGCGGCTGCGTGATGGCGGTTGCGACCATATCCGCGATTCTGCGCGCCTCGGCAGGCTCGCCTACGTTGGGTAGAACGATGACGAACTCATCCCCCCCTAACCGAGCAACTACATCCGTTTTGCGCACGCTTGCTAGAATGAGCGCTGAAACATGCTGCAGGACTTTGTCTCCAGCTCCGTGCCCATGGCTATCGTTGATCTGCTTGAATCCGTCCAAATCAAGATACACGACTGCCATCGGGCTGCGCACGACGGTACTACCTCGAATCCAGGAATCGACGCGATCATAGAGCGCCGCGCGATTCAGCAATGCGGTCAGCGAGTCGTATTGCGCTCGGAACGACAGCTGCTCGTACAAGCCGCGCCGCTCGACTGCCAGGCTGGCAAAGCGTCCCCACGATTCCAGCAAGGTCTGTTCGGTACGCCCATCCGGACGATTCTCGGTATACAAGGAGACGATCATGCCCGTCAATCGGGTACTGCGCATGACTGGAATTGCGCGGTAGTGTCTGTACGGTAACTGACCGCAGGACTGGATGAATCGGTGCCAGCGGGGGTCATCCGAGAGCTTGTCGACCGGGGATGAGGCCGGCGCCAGATTGATGGACGCGATACCGATCTGCTCGAGCGCGGCCGCGAGATCCTTCGGGAAGCCAGGATAGATCGAGATGTGCGAATCGTCCGACGCTTCGATCCTTATCGAGCATAACGATCCGGGAAGGTAGCTCGCAACTGCGTCGGCCATGGCTGCGATTATCCCATCGAGGGGCTGGTCGTTGGCGACGAGCTCCAAGATCTCGTTCCGATCCTGCTCGAGCTTTTCTGCTTTGTGGGCAACGCGTATGGCCGCCTCTGCCCTCGCCAGCTCCTGCTCCGCCTGCGCCGCTTCCTCTCGTTCTTTCGTGATATCGATCATGGCGCCGCTCGCCCGTGTTGGCGGGGACTCATCCGGCTCAAAACACCACCGGCTGCGCATCCAATGGACGGCGCCGCTCGGCAGCACCAGCCTGAACTCGTCCTGAATGGTGCCGGAGCGCGCATTGGCTGGATCTATTGTATCCAGCAAACCCCTGAGATCCTCGGGATGGACCATCGCGTGAAATTCCGCTCGAGTGAGCTGAAACTGGGACACCGGGCGCTCCATCATCTGAGCGAGTCCCGCCGACAGAGTCATGATGCCTTTTTGAAAATTGGATTCCCAAATTCCAAATCGCGCCACCGTCTCGGCCAGATTCAGCCGCTCGATCGTCTCTCGAAGGCGCGTCTCCGCCCGGATGCGTTCGATCGCATTGCCCGCGAGTTGCGCTGCGACGCGCGTCATTCGCAGCTCTGCCGGCCGCGGACTCGCCACCTTCCGGCGATAGGTCGCAAACGTTCCCAGAACCGTATTTCTGGAATCGCGAATCGGCTGGCTCCAGCAGGAACGCAGGCCGTGACTCAAGATGAAATCGCGCGCGGACGCGAATCGGGAGTCGGTCGCGATATTATCGATGACGATCGGTTCATTACGAAACGCTGCCGAACCGCAGGCGCCAACCTCGGGGCCTATCTCGAGATGATTGAGAGCCTCAAGATAGGCCGGTGGAAGACTCGGACCAGACGCGATCGATAGGTAGCGCCGATGCTCCTCGTCGAGCAGCATAATGGTGCAATGGGATTCCGGCGACAGCTGTTCGATTGCGCGGGTTAGGGTGTCGAGCACCTCGTGCAACGATGCGCCTTTGGCGACCAGTTCCAGCATCTGCCGCTCGACTTCAATGACCAGGGTGGATTTGACCAAGTCTTCGCGTTCACGGGTCGTGGTGTGGAGTATCCGTGAGGTCTTGAACCAGCCGACACCGGCAACGCCGGTCACGACCAGCAACGCCGGCGCGATGAATTCATTCCACATAAGCATGTGTCCGTTCGTTGGCCAGGCATCGTATTGCAATGCCGCATCCGACACGTCATGCCCAGCAAGCACATGTATATCAGACTGGGCTGCACGGTGACGGTGCTGGAACGCACATCGGTGACCCGATTGTGAGAGTTCGGTCCGGCTCAGGATATCCGTTTGGCCGCGACGTTCGGGACGTAGGAGTTGCAGGCTAGAATCCCGCCATCCCGAGCATCCGGTACAGGCATCGTGCGGTATCGGACCTACAAATACGTACGTATTGCCTGGACATCCTTGGCTGCAATCGCATTCTCTATTGCCCTTGCAAGCCGAAGTGCGCCGTCATATTGAGTGCCGAGCTGCCGCTCGAAATATTGAGTGGACGGCTGCCCGTCGGCGCATTGGACATCCCAATCGCAAAGCCCCTTCATCAGATCGGAAGTCGGGCTGCAGTCGTATCCCTTCTGACAGGCGAGGATTTGCCAGGCGCTAATTATCGTCGCGTTCTCCTCTTCGGTGCGATTGCCGGAGCGTACCCAATCACGCATCATGAAAATCGCATCTGGATCTTCCGACCACACCGCCCGCAGCGCGAGGTCCATCGCTTCATCCTCGGTCCCGGAAGCCGTTTGGCTGGAGGGCAGTTGACCGCCCGATGCCCGTAAAACATCGGACTCTACGTTTCGTCGTCAGGGATTGTGAGCGTCACGGTAGATGCTTGCGAACAGCTGCTGCACCGCATTGACCGCTCACTCCGGAAGGAACCACAATCGTCCATGAAAATGAAGAAACCAATCGCGCCGAGTCTGCTGTCTTCCCATATCAACACAGTTTGGGACCAATCGATTGTGCCGACACTGTGCGAGTTCGTGCGCATTCCCAACAAGTCGCCTCTTTTCGATGCGCAATGGGAAGCGCATGGGCATATGGAAAAGGCCGCGAATTTACTGGCGGATTGGTGCCGGCGTCAGCCCATCAGGGGGATGACGGTGGAGATCTCACGGCTGCCGGGCCGCACCCCGCTCCTGCTGATCGAGATTCCGGGACAAACCGATGACACGGTGCTGATGTATGGGCATCTCGACAAACAACCGGAATTCACCGGCTGGGAGGCGGGACTGGGGCCGTGGGAGCCGGTGATTCGCGACGGGCGACTGTACGGACGCGGCGGGGCAGACGATGGCTATGCCGTGTTTTCATCGCTCACAGCGATCGCCGCATTGCAGGCGCAGGGCGTGGAGCACGCGCGCTGCGTGGTACTGATCGAGGCCTGCGAGGAGAGCGGCAGTGTCGATCTGCCGTTTCATGTGGAGACGCTGGCGGATCGCATCGGTAAACCGACCCTGGTCGTGTGTCTGGATGCGGAGTGCGCGGACTACGATCGTTTGTGGATGACCACGTCATTGCGTGGGAATATCACCGGCACATTGAGCGTTCGCGTGCTGACCGAAGGAGTGCACTCGGGAAGCGGCAGCGGCATCGCCGCTTCTTGCATCGATGTGCTGCGTCAATTGTTGGATCGGGTGTCGAATGCCGCATCGGGTCAGCTGATCAAGGACTTGTATGTCGAAATTCCGGGGGATCGGCTGCGCGAAGTGGCGGCGACCGCGGGAGTGCTCGGCGACTCGGTGCGTGCTCGCCTGCCCTTTGCTCCGCGGGTTCGAGCGCTGTCGGACTCGCCGGCGGAATTGATTCTCAATTCGACCTGGCGTCCGACATTGGTGGTGACCGGCGTGGACGGACTACCTGCGGTACGCGATGCCGGTAATGTCTTGGTACCGGGCATTACCGTCAAACTCTCGTTTCGACTGCCGCCGACGGCAGATCCCCATAAAGCCCAGGGAGTAATTCGACGGGCGGTGCTGACCGATGTGCCTTTCAATGCTCAGGTGGAACTGGCGCTCGACGCGGGCAGCAGCGGGTGGAATGCGCCGGTGCGGGCGGCTTGGCTGGAAGCCGCCTCTCAGGAAGCATCGCGTCAGTACTTCGGGCGGGATGCCATGTCGATGGGGACCGGGGGAACGATCCCGTTCATGGGCATGCTGGGCGCCATGTTCCCAGCGACGCAATTCATGGTAACCGGAGTGCTGGGTCCGCAGTCGAACGCGCACGGGCCGAACGAGTTCTTGCACATCGACTATGCGAAGAGGGTCACCGCTACGGTGGCGCATGTGTTGGCGGCGCATGCGGCTCGCATTCGTCCATCCCTTGCGCCTTTCACGTCTCGATCGTTTTTTTTGGCGCCTTTGGCCACCTTCGTTTCCCCCCATTGTCGGGGTGGGAGGGGCCATTGAATGGTGAAATCCTTCGTTTGCGCTAGCGCACGTGAATCTCTGCGTCCGCCGGCCCGCGACAGAGCGTGATACTACCGTCGTCCTCCGTTACGTCTTAGGAAGAACACCGCAGACGAGATTTCAATGTCGTCCATCGAAATGGCGAACGCTGGCCATCCCAAATCAACACGTGACTTCTCCGAGGAGAGATAATGGGTATGTTCGACGAAGTCTACTGTCACGTGGCGCTGCCCGACGGTCACGACCCTCGCGGCACTTGTTTTCAGACGAAATCCCTACCGGATCCCTGCATGTCTCGCTATCGAATCACCGGCACCGGGCGGCTGATCGATTCTGCCGGCAATGACCTCGAGCCGGACGGCTACATCACATTCTATACAGCCGATGGCGAAGACGCCGAAAGCGAAGCGCGGAGAGACATTCCAGGATTGCGCACGTATCGCGCCCGTTTTTCGTCCGGACAACTTCAAAATATCGTGCGAGTTGCCAAAGATGCCGCAGATCGTGTCCGCTACGGCCTGGCGTCGTTTCGATGGTTCCACACGCACTCGTTTTTACCCGACCACTCGAAGGAACAGTCCGACCCGAGCCGGACCGACGTTGGGTTCGGCGAGTAGATGCTCAGCAAAGACTACTCTCGAGCCAAAGGCCCTTCCGATCGAGTAATTGATAGACGCGCGCACCGTTTCGCCGTCGCCCTCGCCCTCTCTCCGGGCCAATCACTTCGCCATCGATCTCCGGCATCCGCCGTTTCGATTTTCGATGCCTGCGAACCACCGGGTTGTTCCCGCCGCGCCGAACAGGCGCCGGTCGCAGTCGCGCCGGTCGGCATTCTTGCGAAACTTGCACGTGCAGTTCTTCGGCATCGTGCAGTCCTTCAAAGGCAGGCGCGGCGCTTCACTCAGCAATACGCGCTTTCCCATGGCGTGCGCCGCTGCCTTGCAGCACATCAGATTCGGCGCGAGCGAGACTGCCCGGTAATTGCCCGTGGCACTGGCACCTTCGGGTGCCGCGATGGGCGCGCGTTTCTTGGCGGGTGGTTCGCGCGAAGTCTTGCCAAACAGCTCTTTGAGTACTTTGATCATGATGTCGTTTCGGTAATCACCTTTGCCGCTTTGTTCGTCGATAGTGCCACGCACGGCCAGCCAGCACAGGGACGCATCGCGAGCATGCGAGCGATGCCTCAAACCATAGCGCGCTAAGTTAAATGGCGGATCCCAGCGGGCCGCCACCGCCCCGCGCCCGCGCGCCGGCGCAGCGCAGCCGGGAATTGGCCGAACTGGGCGGCAAATTGATCCGTGGCAACCGGCAAGTTCTGATCAGGCGGGTCACAAGCTCGCGTGTATCGTCAGCTTGGCGGTACGATATGAGCGATGAGCCCGGCCGGCAACGCGGGTTCACGTCCCGGCTGCCAGGTATTGGAGAGTGTTGATGGCCAAGCAAACCAATAGACCCTTGAGCGTACTGCTCGTGGACGATCACGCGGTCGTGCGTGAAGGGTACAGGCGATCGGTCAAGGAAATCGCCGAATCCATGGGACTCAATCCGAAGACGATCGCCAACCACCAGACCGCGATCAAGCAGAAGCTGGGCGCCGAAACCGCGATTCAAATGCTCAGGAAGGCCAACGAACTGGGATTCGAGACACTTCCGTAGACAGGAGATCAGGTATGCGCGGAGGCTCTGCTGAGAGAAGGCTGGTGGTCCTGCTGGCGGGCTTGACCGTGCTGGCTTCATCATTCGCATTGCTCGCGTCTTGCAGCGGCGGCGGAGCTGCGCCTCCACCGCCAACCGTCTGCAATCCGCGGAGCTTCGGGGCAGTCGGGGACGGAATTGCCGACGATACCGCCGCTATTCAAGATGCCGTCAATGCCTGTGCGGCGCAGGGCGGCGGAATCGTCGAACTCAGCGCGGCCGGCAATGGCACCGTGTACGTCACCGGGCCGATCACGCTGAAGAGTCATATTGACCTGCATATCGATCAGGGAGTTACCCTGCAGGCCATCAACACCCACAGCCGTTACGTTGCTGCGTATCTCAATTGGGTCTATCAGCCGAATGAGGCGTTGATCTCGGCCAAGGGTGCCAGCGACGTGTCAATCAGCGGAGGCGGCACTATCGACGGCGCCGGGGACGTGCCGGACCCGAATGACGGCGGCCGAACGTGGCATGAAGTGGCTGCCTCGGAATCCGCCGCGAATCCGTCGACGCGCCCGTGGGTGCTCGAGTTCTATCAATGCGACCACGTCAGAATCAGCGGTGTGACGCTGCAGCACCAGCCTTACTGGATGCAGGCGCTGCGGTTCAGCAGCGATATCATCGAATCCGGCGTGACGATCAACGGAGTGGGAAGGAACAGCGACGGCGTCGATCTCGTCGGCGCCACGAACGTGACGCTCTCCGATCTTGATATCAGCGACAGCGACGACAACATCGCGATCAAGTCCGGGCTGCCGATCAGCAAGAGCGACCCCTACTATGCGAAAGAGATCGGATTGCCGCAGATGCCGACATCGCACGTTCTCATAAAAAACATCATCGCGACGGTGGGCCAAGGCTTGTCGATCGGCAGCGAGGCGGTGAACGGAGTGAACGACGTCACCATCGAGAACGTGAACTTCACCAATATCTTATTTGGATTCAGGATCAAGACCGGGCGCGATCGGGGTGGGGATATTTACGGCATTCACGTCAATCACTTCATGATGACCGGCGGGAACTATCCGCTCGCCATCGATTCGTATTATTCGACGACCGGCCCCGATTCCAGCGGCCCCGCTCAACCGATCACGCCGACCACTCCGCATGTTCACGATATTACCCTTCAAGACTTCGTCGCAACCGGCGTCACCGGGCAAAGCTACATTTTCGGGCTGCCGGAATCCTGCGTCGAGAACGTCACGCTGAATGACGTAACCATTCAGACGACCAATCAGGGCGTCGACCTGGTTCACATGACAGGCACCTTTACCAACGTGACGAGCTCGCCCGGCCCATCCGATCCGCCCTTCGTCGTCGAAGAGAATGTGACCGTTGCCACAGCCGGCTCCACTCCGCCGATCCCTCGCACTCCGCCGCTGGCCGGCCAGGTGCCATGCAGCTAGCGGGCGGTGCGCCTATAGGCCGTTGACCATGGCTTGGTAGATTCCCGCGGCGGATTCGATGTCGCGGTGCGCGATGCGCACGTCCGGTTCATTGCATTTCTGTATGGACAGCGACACCGTCCGCAGTCTCGCGGCCACTTCCGCGGGCTTCCAAAGGCCTTCGCCGGCCACGACTCGCTGCACGATGTCGAGGCCGTCACAGGCTTCCTGAACGGTGGTCGCATCGGTGTGATTCATCCGCTTGGCCTGCGCAGCTTCCAGGACACGAATCGCGGCACGCACATAGTCCAATGCGTGGAGACCTCGCGTGTCGGTCAGATGGCCCGTCCCATTCAACGGTGATGTTGTATGCATGGGATGAGGATGCACTACGGCAGTGGCGCCATAAGTCTGAGCCTTCGAATCCGCGCATGGAGTCACAGGCTCGGCTAAATAAGTAACATCCCGTCACCAAGCGGCTTCGCCGGCGGCCGTCGCGGCGGAACGCGCTCCGGGCACTGCGGGTGCTGCGGTGGTACGAACGTTAGGACGATTTATCGCACCGTGAACAAGATCCGATCCACCGCCCGCCCCTCGCCGTCCTCCAGCGTCAGCCGCTGAGCCCCGGCCGCAGGCGCCCAGAGAATTTTCTCAACGGCCGATCCGAGCACCGTGCCGTTCAACCGTATCCGCATGCCCGGGCGCGCGCCCTGCGCCGTGAGCGGAATCCGCTGCGAGCGCGCGGGAATGTCGGGATCGAGCGCAATGATCATGCCGTTCGCGGGACTCACGATGCGCGCCATTTTCCGGCAGCGACGCGCTCCGGTCAGTTGCGCGCCGTCGAGCGCGTGCAATGAGCGTTTGGCCGAGAACGTGCAGCGCAGGCCGGCCGGCAGATCGGCGTCAAAATCATATGCCCAGTTGCGCGGGTCCGCCCATCGCCCCTTGCCTGCGGCGGGACAGCCGATCGAAAAAGGATCAGAGAGCCTTGGATCTCCCAGCGCCACCGCCGCGGCGCTGAACCGGGCACTGACGTGCCGAACACCCGTCGCATGCCCCTGCGGCGAAAACTGCTCGATCCGAAAGGCATGGGCTGTGCCGGAGTCGGCTGCCCGCAAAGGGGCCGCCGGCGCCGACCCGGAGTTCGTCGCCGCCAGGACGGCCCACACCAAGGCCGCCGTCCACTTGAGGATCACAGGTTGCTCCCGATTCCGATGTTCCCTCGAAGTGTGCCCGACAATCCTGGCAGCGGTGTGGCGGGATTCCGGACGCTAGCGGGAGCGCTCGGGCATCATCGGGCGGCGACCACCCTGCGTCTTCCGCGGATGACGGCAATTGCACCGAGCAACAAGGTAAGGCCGCCGGCGGCCGATGCAGGGTCCATCTCGGGAGCAGCCTGTACGGGCGTCAGCGATGTAATTGAATAATCGAGTTGCGGGCCGTAATCGAATTTGACTCCGTTCGCGTCACTGACATTGACGGCGAAAAAAATGGAGCCGGTGCCCAGCGAATTCGCGCCGAGCAGGGGCAGGCCGCCGCTCGTAAAGGGCGCAGTGGTAGAATCATTGATGCTGAAAGTGGACTCCGCGAACGATGTCCGACTGCTGTATTCCTCGTCGTAGGCGCTGTAGAAGAACGAACCGCCGGTGACTTGCGACGCACTGCCGAGTGCGGATGGCGCGGAGTTCGCGAAGTTGAACGCCCCCGCAGTTGCCGTCGAAGAGAACACCGTACCGCCCGGCACCGGTTGCGAATAAGCGGCGCCACCGACCACCGCCCTCACCCACGGGAAAATCGGGTTGATGGGGCCGTCGGAACTGTTGGGATCTGCGTTGGATAAATTGATCGTGTACGTGCCGTTGATCGTCGTTCCGGCGGCGACGGAAGCGACATCGCTGGCCGTAACGGTGCCGGTGAAATCGAACGTCGCCGGATTTGCATTTGCCGTAGCGGAGACGATCACCGCCAGGACGCCCAACCCCTTCAACAACCCGACGGGATCTCCCTTCATTGCCAATCTCCTATTTCACTTTGCACCACAGAGTATGCGCGCATGCGCCACGGTGCGAGATTTATGTCAAATTATACACGCCACAATGGGATTTATACCCGGGATCGTAGCCCGCAAAGAATCCGCCTCCGGGACCAAATGCCATTCAAAACCGCCCGATCCCCTGTAGGAAAAACAGACGCTGTCCGGCGGGTGATCGTCGGGACTGGATTTCACCTTCATTGGACGATTGAATCGATGGGGCGCGTTTGACGCCGCCGCAAGCGCGTCGCTGCCGGTTTCACCAATTGGTTTAAACTCTGCTTCTTTCCCGGAAAATGGTACTGCCATGAAAATGCGCGCGTCCGAGCTCGTCAATGCCTCAATCCTGTCCGACGGTGCGTTGAGCGTCGGCTTTCGCAGCTCCACGGACGGCCATACGCTGGAATTGTCCCGCAAAGCCCAGGAGCAGCTCTTGCCCGCCCTCTTGGCCAGTGAACCGGCGAATCTTCAGAAGTTCTTTACCGCGGCCGACGTCCATGGGAATCTGCTCTCCGAAGGCGTCCTGCTCACCTTTCCCATTCGCGAAGGCATTGCCGTGCGCGTGCTCGTCTCCGAACCGAATCGACAAAAACTTCTGGCGATACTGAATGCGCTGGAACCCAAGCCGGCGCAGCCATCCTGACAGGACGATCAGTCCGCTTTTTGCCGCAGCCTGGCCGTCAAATAGTAGGTGGCCGTCAGCGCGGCGACCGCGGGCGACAATAGCGGAACCACGAGTTGCGAAACCACCCAGAATTTGGAATTGTCGGGAAGGAAGACCCACAGGGGAAGGATGGCGGCGGAACACAGGACGGCCACTCGGGTGATCTGAAACCACAGCCTGCGGAAGTAGATCGAGGTGATCGAGCGGCTCGGTAGATCCGCGTCCTTGACGGCAAACCACCGTCCCACCAACGCCGCGGCCGGCACCATCGCGAGCGGGAAGCCGATCGAAAGACTGACGACCAGGTCGAGGACCAGTTCCAGGTAAAAGGCCGCCATCGGGGTATTCGCCATATTCTTTTCGCCGCCGCTCGCCGCCAGCAAAAGGTTGATCCCAATGATGGTGACGCCGGCCATGATCAACAGAATGAACGCCACCGCCAGAGCCAGCCAGACGGTGTATTCGGCCTCCGACCCCTTCGAGGCGATGCTGCGCAGTGTGTCCTTTTCTTCATCGCTGTAGCGGAACCCGGGCCAGTTGCTGCCGCGGCCGTGGACCAGGGTCATGTTGAACGCCCAATAGCGGACGGCCAAGGCCAGCCAGCGCTCGAGATGGGAGGGGGTTGCGTCGCTCACGCGAGAGCAATCCGCGCCTGCGGGCATCTTTCGGTGAGTTCCTTTTGAAGCCGCAGCAAATCAGCCTCGCCGCCGATGATCGAGGCGAAGGCCCAACCCAATTTCTTGAAGTCGTGCGTCAATGTGAACGTCAGGGGCATCTCCTTGAGGCGCTCGACCTGAATCCAAGTCCACTGCTGCCATTGGGCCGCCATGCCACCCAGGCACCGGCCACGCTCATCAAAGCAAATACGACGTACATCGCGCTACCTATGGTTCGCCACACCGCTGCCGCCGCTCGAGGCAGGCGCAATGTCCTTGGTCTCCACTGTTCGCGTCGCTTGCGGAGAGAATGCCTCAGGAATCTGCGGCGGCGCCTATCTAGCGGTAGCCAGGCGTAGGGCGCTCGGGGGGCCCTGGCGTTAATTCGCGAACTCACGCATCGTACGGCGCATGAAGCTTGCCTCTCTGTGGTCTCTCGATCGGTCGATCACTTATTTGAACCATGGGTCATTCGGCGCCTGCCCTACCATGGTGCTCGAGGTGCAGGCGGCATTGCGCCTGGAGATGGAACGCGAACCGGTCGACTTCCTGGTAGCCCGTCTGCCCGCTCGAATCAACGCGGCACGCGAAGCCTTGTCGGTGTTTTTGGGAGCCGACCCTCCGGACTTGGTGTTCGTCACCAACGCCACCACCGGCGTCAATACCGTGCTTCGCTCGTTGTCATTCGAGCCGGGCGATGAGTTGCTGATCACCGATCATACGTATGCCGCATGCCGGAAAACCATCGACTTCGTGGCCGAACGCACCGGGGCGCGAGTGGTGGTGGCTACGCTCCCGTTCCCAGGAACTGACGAGGAGCAAATCCTCGCCGCTGTGCTGGAACGTGCCTCGCCTCGCACGCGCCTGGCGCTGCTCGATCACGTCACCAGCCCAACGGCCCTCGTGCTCCCCATCGCCCGCTTGGTCGCCGGGCTTCGGGACCGCGGCATCGATACCTTGGTGGACGGCGCGCATGCGCCGGGCATGGTGCCCCTGGCCTTGTCGGAACTCGGGGCCGCCTACTACACCGGCAACGCCCACAAATGGCTGTGCGCGCCCAAGGGAGCAGCCTTCCTGCATGTGCGCCGGGATCGGCAGGCGCAACTGCACCCCGGCGTGATCAGTCACGGATACATGACCGGGTTCCACGGCGAATTCGACTGGACCGGCACCTGCGACCCGACCCCGTGGCTCTGCATTCCCGACTCGTTGCGATTCATCGGCGGGCTCCTGCCCGGAGGATGGCCGCAAGTGATGCAGGCCAACCGGGCTTTGGCACTCGACGCCCGCAGGCTGCTGCTCGAGACCGCGCAGGTCGATTCACCCTGCCCCGATGGGATGATCGGATCGATGGCCTCGATCCCTCTGCCTGCGGCCGTACCGGGATCCCCGGCGCATCGACTCGATTGCAAGGGACTGCATGATTGGTTTCGCGAACGGAGCGTCGAGACTTGGATCTATCATCATCCGGTACCGCTGCTGCGCATCTCGGCGCAGCTGTACAACAGCCTCGGTCAATTCAAGCTGCTTGCGGCCCTGCTCGAGGAAGCATTGAGTGGGGGTTGAACAAGGCGCAGGCCATATCCGGGCCAGGCTGTCCACATTCGACACCGCCATGGTGGTGTTCAGCCTGGTCGTGGGTATCGGAATCTTTCGAACGCCGGCCATCGTAGCGGGCGCGGCCGGTGGAACCTCGCTCTTCTTCACCGCGTGGATCGCGGGCGGCGTCATCAGCTTGATCGGCGCCTTGACGTTCGCCGAGATCGGATCGCGCTATCCGCGTGCGGGAGGCTACTACCGGGTGGTTGCGGACTGCTACGATCCCACGCTGGCATTCATGCTCAATTGGTCGCAGACGTTGATGCAGGGCGCCGGCGCGGCCGGCGTGGCCTTCATCGGGGCGGAATACCTGATGCCCGTCATGCTGCCGCCGTCGTGGCGTACGCCGCACGCCTCGCTCGCACTCGCCTGCGGAATGATGCTGGTCTTGCTGCTCTTGAATTATCGGGGCGTGAAACCCGGCGCGCGCACCCAGAACCTGCTCTCCGTCCTCAAGATCGCCATGATCATCGGCCTGGCCGTCCTGGCGCTCCTGATCGCCCCGCGGGTGCATGGTACGGAACCCGCCGCCGCCGCGCCCTCGGGCCTGCGTCTCGCATCCGCTTTGATACCGTGCTTCTACGCCTATGGCGGCTATCATCTCACCATGAATTTGGGGGCCGATTTGAAGGACGCCAAGCGGCGCTTTCCGCTCGCCATCACTGCGGGCATGATCACCGTCGTGACCCTGTATCTGCTGCTGAATTTCGCCTATCAGCGGGTGCTGGGCGTCGCGGGCATCGCGGATTCGAAGCTGGTGGCGGCTGCCCTGTCCCGCGCCACCTTCGGGCCGTCGGGCGAAGTGCTGGTTTCCGTTGCGGTGTTTCTGTCCGCGGCCGGCTTCGTCAACGCCACCATCATTCAGATGCCGCGCAGTTTCTATGCCATGGCACAGGATGGCGTCCTGCCGCGGGCCTTTCTGCGAGTCAATCCGCAAACGCAGGTGCAGGAGACGGGGCTGCTGTTCTTCGGATTCACCATGCTGCTTCCGGCCTTCGTGCTGGGATCATTCGAGAAATTGCTGAACTACGTGATCTTCACCGACACCCTCACGCTGGTGGTCGTGGCATCGACGCTGTTCGTGCTGCGGCGGCGCCGCATCGGCGACGGAGGCTTTGCCATGTGGGGTTATCCCCTTCTTCCGGCGTTTTATATGGCGTGTCTGCTCGGGGTCGCGGCCCGCGTGTTTTCATTGGAGCCGCGGCTGGCCTTGACGGGCATCGTCATTCTGCTCACCGGCTGGCCGCTGTTCCGGCTGGGTCACAAGCTGTTCGGGGGGCGCAAGACCCCCTGAACTTCCCGATCGCGATCAGCCGGCCGCGCGCGAACGCATGCGGCGGACCGTGGCATCGAACACGAGTCGCGCCACCCGGATGCCGATGCCCAGATCGGTAGCCGCATCGCGGCAGCGCCGCTGAACGGCCTCGGTCAACTCCACGTCCTCGCCGCCGAGCGCGGCCGCCTGGCACTGTATTTCAGCGGCGCGCTGCACGGTCCACAGCAACATGAACGTGGTTGGAATGTCGCGTTCGCACACGGCCACTCCATGATTGCGAAGCACCAGCACGTGCTTGTCGCCGAGGCTCGCCAGCATGCGCGTGCGCTCGTCTGCGTACAGGGTGATTCCCTCAAAGTCGTGATAGCCGACGCGGCCGTAGAATTGAGCGCCATAGAAATTATTGTGGTCGAAACCACGTCGTTTCATGGCGACTGCCGATACCGCGGTCGTGTGGGTGTGCGCCACGCACGCGACATCCGCGCGCATCTCGTGAATGACCCCGTGCAATGCAAAACCGGCCGGATTGGCGGCGTATTCGGACGGTTCGGCCAAGCGGCCGTCGATCCCGACCTTGAGCAGATTGGCCGGGGTGATCTCGGCGTAGTTGAGTCCGAATGGATTGACCAGATAGTGATGCTCGGCGCCGGGCAGGCGCACCGAAATATGATTGAAGATCATCTCGGTCCAGCCGAGAAAATCCACGAGATGATAAAAGTCCGCGAGTTCGCAGCGCAGCCGCCACTCTTCGGGATCCATCGCCGCCGGGGACACGCGGGTCGCTAGCATGGGTCGGCTCCTGTCATTTGGAATCCAATATCGGGTAATGGCGGAATATCCCGTCCTCGTTGAACGGAATGCGCCGCGGCGACGCCAGGTACGCCGCGATGCGCGGCCGCTCCTGGATCCTGGCGTGGTGCGCAAAAATCCGCCGGTACTTGCGCGACGCCTTGGCCATCGCGTTCGGGAATGCGTAGCTCAAGCCAGCGACGATCTGAAACGCCGACAGGTCCGCGTAGGTCAGCTTCGGTCCCACCAGGAATCGGTCTCCCCGCGAGTTTCGCTGCAGTACCTGTTCGAAATAACCGAGAAACTTCGGCAGCCGATTCGCCAGAAAGTCCGCGGCGCGGCGCCGCGCTTCCTTCTTCTGATCCTCATAGTAAAGTCCGGAGGCAATCGGATGATGGGTATCGTGGACTTCGGCCACGAGATCCGCGATGGTCAGCTGCAGTTCATGCGTCCACACTCGTCCGCCCTCGGCCTTGGGCGCGAGGCCGTGCCGAGGTCCCAGAAACTGCAATATGTTGGCGGTCTGGCCGATGAGCAGCCGCCCGGCCTTCAGAAACGGCGGCGCGAACGGCGCCCGCTCGATCCTGGGCGAATCCAGGAAGCGCATGAGCGCCGGTACTCCCGCGCCCCGGCCGGATTCGCGCGCCACATCGACATAGGGCGCGCCGGCCTCCTCGAGCGTCAGGCGCACGAACTCGCCGCGGCCCTGAATGCCCGGCCAGTAAAACAGTTCATAAACCATGCCACGACTCCTTTGAACCCGGCGAGACTATAACAGCGCCGCCGTGCCGCGGTCCTAAGGCCGCACGGCCCCGCGCTCAGGTCGAATCGATCCACTCGGGAAAGGCGCACAAGGCATCCACATAGTTGTGAATGACGTCGGTATGGGCGTCTTCCTGCCAGCCGCCGGCCGCCGCGCTCTGCGCCAGGTCGCGGGGGCGTCCCTGCTCGTCGATCGAATACAGCGTGAAGTCGAGCGCCTGGCGGGCTTCCCTGGCCAAGCTCGCCGAACCGATGGCCTTTGCGTAGACGGCAAGCACGGCGCCGTAAGTCGAATTGATGCCGCCCCACGCTTGCTTGTCCTCATCCTGCTCGTGACACACGGTGACACCAAATTCCCGATGAGTGAAATTCGTGCGGACGAATTCGATCAACGTCCCGCAGTGGCTGCGCCATTTCGGATCGAGCGATTCCCTCCCCTCGAGCAAGTAGCGGGCAAGATTCAACGGCGACCACGCAGTGCGGTTGGTGGGCGTGTCGTGATCTTCGAAGAACTGCGCGAACAGGCCGCCGTCCGCGGCCGCGCTCGGAATCTGGTGCCGGATGATCCACTGCCACAAGGCTTCGCGCGGGAGCGAGAACTCCTGGTAGCCGTGCGCGAGCAGCGCGTCGTACAGGCGCAGGATATAAGACATGTTTCCGGATATGGGCCCCCGCCCCTCGCCGCTGCGAAAATCGGCGCGGAACGGCCACGGCGATTCGCGTGCACCGCCCTCCCGCTGATTGTCGGCGAGAACGCGGGCATTGTGCAGGGCCTGCTCCAGATACCTGCGTTCTCCGCACACATCGAACAGCAGCGCCAGCGCATAGCCGGCGATTCCGCCTTTGTCGGGCTCGATTTCATACGGCTGATCCGCCTGAGAGCCGCAGTCCGCCGGCTGCGGAAAGCGCTCCCGCGTGCCGGTCGAGCGGGTGAATGCCGGATAGGCGCCGGAGGCCGGAGTAAGCGCTTCCCTGACCAGATAGCTGCCCATGGAGCGCGCCGTGTTGAGGTATCCGACTTCGTGCCGATCCGAGAACTCGTAGAATTTCAGGTAAGAAACGATGCCCATGCCGGCTTGAGTGGAAGGGATCGTGTCGGTGCGATCGGCGCTCGGAGTCCAATCGCCGTCCAGAAAGGTCACATACGCAAATCGGGGGTATCCATGGTCGGATGGGCATCGCTGATAGAAGATCATCTCGCGCTCCAAGGCCACGCCCCACGACGTCCAGGGCTTGAGATTGCCCGCGGCATCGAAGCGCGCCGTATGGCCTGCGATCATGACCGGAGGAGACTGACTGGCTGACACTCGCTTTGATCCCAACCCGCAGTGGACTGCCCGCGGCTTAAGATACCTTCTTGCGCTTGGAACGCAAACCGGAGGTGTAAACTTCGGCGACGGAAGGAAAGGGAGAAAGGCATGGGAATTCGCTTGCGATCGACGATTCATGTTTCCGCCCTCGCGGGCGTCTGCGCTCTGTCGAGCCTGGCGCAAGCCCGGGCGCTGCCGGGCGGCGACGAAGCCGCTTTTCGCAGTCTGTATAAGGAGCTGGTCGAAATCAACACCACCCGCTCCGTGGGAAGCTGCACCCGAGCAGCCGAGGCAATGCGCGCGCATCTGCTCGCCGCGGGAATTCCCGCCTCCGACACCCAGATCCTCGCGCCCTCCGACCGGCCCGGGGACGGCGCGCTCGTGGCCGTTCTGCACGGCCGCGACAGGTCGCTCAAGCCCATTCTGCTTCTCGCGCACATCGACGTGGTCGAGGCCAAACGCGAGGATTGGCAGCGCGATCCGTTCACGCTGGTCGAGGAGAACGGCTGGTTCTACGGGCGCGGCGCCAGCGACGACAAGGCGATGGCGGCGGTGTTCACCGATAGCATGACCAACTACGCGAAGGAGGGCTTCAAGCCCCGCCGCGACATCAAGCTCGCGCTCACCTGCGGCGAGGAAACATCGGAAACGTTCAACAGCGTCAGATGGCTGACCGAAACCCAGCCCAAGGTCCTCGACGCCGCATTCGCCCTCAACGAAGGTGCGGGAGGCGAACTCGACAAAGCCGGACGGCCCGTGGCCCTGCAAATCCAGGCGGGCGAGAAGGTCTATCAAGACTTCGCACTCGACGCCTCGGATGTCGGCGGGCACAGTTCGAGGCCGAACAAAAACAATCCCATCGTGCGGCTGAGCACGGGTTTGGCGAGACTCGGCGCGCACAATTTCTCCATCGCCCTGAACCCTGCAACCCGCGGCTACTTCGAGGCGCAAGCCAAGCTCGTGCCGCCGGAGGTCGCCGCGGACATGCGCGCGGTGATGGCTGATTCGCACGACGAAGCGGCGGCCGAACGGTTATGGGCGGTCAACGCAGGCTGGAACGGCACCTTGCGCACCACCTGCGTGGTCACCGAAATCGCCGGCGGCCATGCGCCCAACGCACTGCCCCAACATGTCCGCGCGAATGTGAATTGCCGCATTCTTCCCGGGGTTCCGATCGCGGACGTGCAGAAGGAGATCGAGGCCGTGCTCGGCGACGAAAAGATCAGCGTCGCGCCGACGGGCGAGGCCGGCATGCAGTCTCCGCCTCCGCCGCTGAGCAGCCGCATCATGGGGCCGGTGCGCAAAGTCGCAGACGCCCTGTGGCCGGGCGTCGCCATCGTGCCGACCATGTCCACGGGCGCCACCGACGGCCGGTTTCTCAATGCAACGGGAGTGCCTACCTATGGGCTGTCGGGCATGTTTCACGATGCCGAGGGCAGCCACGCGCACGGGCTGAACGAGCGCATCCGGGTGAAGTCTCTGATGGACGGACGCCGCTTCTTGTATGAAGTCGTGAAGCTCTATGCAAATGGCGCGGACTGACGCGTCGATTGCCGCGCGGCTCGACCGTCTGCCGTCGTCCCGCACGGTTTGGACCATCGTGCTGCTCATCTCGCTCGGCTGCGTGTTCGAGTTCTACGATTTGTTTTTCACCGCGTATGTCGCTCCGGGCATGGTCGACGGCGGGTTGTTCACCGCGCAGTCGCTCGGAATTTTCGCATCCCTCAAGATCATCCGCGTGGCGGGCTTCGGCACGTTCGTGTTCTCGACCTTCGCGGGCTTGTGGTTCGGCGTCGTGATGCTGGGACAGGCGGCGGATCGCTTCGGCCGCAAAGCGGTGTTCACCTGGTCGCTCGTCTGGTACTGCGCCTGCACCGCGATCATGGCGTTTCAGCGCTCGGGGCAATGGCTCAACATCTGGCGCTTCGTTGCCGGATTGGGCTTCGGCGTACAGCTCGTGACGGTGGATACTTACATTGCCGAACTCATGCCGCGATCTCTGCGCGGCAGGGCCTTTTCCGTCAATCAGTTCATTTCGTTCTGCGTCGTGCCCGTCGTCGCCCTGCTGGCCTGGCTCATCGTTCCGGCCAAACCTCTAGGCTTCGACGGCTGGCGCTGGGTGGTGCTCTTGGGATCGGTCGGGGCGCTGGTGGTATGGGGGCTTCGGTCGGGAATTCCGGAGAGTCCGCGCTGGTTGGCGGGCAAAAACCGCCATGCGGAGGCTGACGCCATCGTCACCGACATCGAGAACAAGGTGGCCGCGGAAAACGGCGGCGTGCTGCCACCGGTTGCGGCGGCCCCGGCGGAACAGGGCGGCGCGGCGACGCTTGCCGATATCTTTGCGCCCAAATACCGCGGACGGACTCTCATGCTTTCGGTCTTCAACGCCGCGCAGGTCATCGGCTTCTACGGATTCAACTCCTGGATTCCGACCTTGCTCATCGCCCGCGGCATCAACATCACTCACGGACTGCAATACGCCTTCATCATCGCCATCGCCCAGCCGGTAGGTCCGCTGCTTGGCGGATTTTTCGCCGACAAAATCGAGCGGAAAATTCAGATCATCGCCGGGCTCTCCGGCATGGCGGTCCTGATGACGGCTTTTGCATTCGCAAGCGCAGCGCCGGCGCTCATTCTCATCGGCATCGGCTTTACGCTGTGCGCCAACATCATGTCATATGCCTATCACGGCTATCAGGCCGAACTCTTCCCCACGCGGATACGCTCGCGCGCCGTCGGGTTCGTGTATTCGTGGAGCCGGCTCGGCGCTGCGTTCTCGGGGCTCATCATCGGTTCTCTCCTGGTCACCGGGGGCGTCCCCGCGGTGGCGGCATTCATCGGCGGCGCCATGCTGGTGGGTATCGCCGTCATCGGCTTGTTCGGGCCACGGGCCAATGGGTTGGCCTTGGAACAGCTGAACGATTGACCATTGACGGCGCCTATCGCCGCCATAGAGAGCAGCGATTTGACTTGTCGCCGTCATGAGGTCTAACGTCGGGTAGAGCACCGCCCCTGGAGGGCTTGAGAATTTATCGATCGGAAGGAGTGAGCCGTGAATTTAAAAGGTAGCAAGACGGAAAAGAACCTGAAGGACGCGTTTGCCGGCGAATCGCAGGCCAATCGGCGCTATTTGTACTTCGCAGCCAAAGCGGACGTCGAAGGATTCAATGACGTGTCCGCGGTGTTCCGTTCCACCGCCGAAGGTGAAACGGGCCACGCACATGGCCATTTGGAGTACCTGGAAGCGGTGGGCGACCCGGCCACCGGATTGCCCATCGGCGCAACATCCCTGAATCTGAAGGCTGCCATTGCCGGCGAGACCCATGAGTACACGGACATGTATCCGGGCATGGCGAAGAGCGCCCGAGATGAAGGGTTCGGCGAAATCGCCGACTGGTTCGAAACGCTGGCCAAAGCCGAACGATCCCACGCCAATCGCTTTCAGAAGGCGCTGGATAACCTGTAATACTGCAAATCGCCTCTTCTGAGGCTGGGTATCGCACGCGGGCTCCATCTTGGGAGCCCGCTGCCATTTCGGTCGGGAGATAGCCCTTGTCCGATGCTCCGACGAAGTCAGGCCGTGAAGGCAACCTGGAGGCGCCCACGCGCCACGCGCTGGCCTGGCAGGAACCGCAGTTCTACGACCCGGGCGCGCTCGACAAGGAACTCGAACGAGTCTTTGATATCTGCCACGGCTGCCGGCGCTGCTTCAGTTTATGCAACGCCTTTCCCACCCTGTTCGATTTGATCGACGAGTCGAAGACCGGGGAAATCGACGCCGTCGACAAGAAGGATTACGGGAAAGTCGTCGATCAATGCTACTTGTGCGACATGTGCTACATGACGAAGTGCCCGTACGTGCCGCCCCATCCCTGGAACGTCGATTTCCCGCACTTGATGCTGCGCGCCAAAGCCGTCAAGAATCGCGCCGGCGCCACGCGCTGGCGCGACAAGGTCCTGAGCGCGACGGATGCCGTCGGCAGCATCGCGGGCATTCCCGTCATCGCCGAAGCGGTCAATGCGGTCAACCGCAGTTCGCTGGGCCGTAAGCTCCTCGATGCCGCCCTCGGCGTGCATCCGCAGGCGCCCGTGCCGCCGTATCGATCCGACACCCTGCGCAAGCAGCTTCGAAAGCAATTCAGCAAGCGGGAGCAGCCCGCCGCCGCTGCGCAGGCCGCAGCAAACACCCGCGGAAAAGTGGCGCTGTTTGCGACGTGCTACGGCAATCGAAACGAGCCGCAGATCGGGCTCGATCTGGTGCGCGTGTTCGAACATAACGGCATCGAAGTCGTCTTGGTCGGGCAGGAGAACTGCTGCGGGATGCCCAAGCTCGAACTGGGCGATTTGCAGGCGGTCGCGGATTTGAAGGCGAAGAACATACCCCAGCTCGTCGCCATGATAGAGCGGGGGTACGACATCGTCGCACCCATTCCATCCTGCGTGCTCATGTTCAAGCAGGAGCTGCCTCTGATGTTTCCCGACGACGCCGATGTTGCGAACGTCAAGCGGCGGATCTTCGACCCATTCGAATATCTGGCCCTGCGCCACAAGTCCGGTTTGATGCGAACCGACTTTTCCCGCCCTCTCGGCAAAGTCGCCTACCACGTGGCCTGTCATTTGCGGGTGCAGAACATCGGACTCAAGACCCGCGATGTGCTGCAGCTGATTCCAGGCACCACCGTCGAACCGATCGAACGTTGTTCCGGTCACAACGGTACCTACGGGGTGAAGCGCGAGTTTCGGGATATCTCGATGAGGATCGGCAAGCCCGTCGTGCAGCGCGTGCAATCCAGCGGCGCCGATTTTTATGCCAGCGATTGCCCGATGGCGGGCCATCAGATCGAGAGCGGACTTGAGTCCGGTTCCCCGCCGACGCATCCCCTGACGCTGCTCCGAATGGCCTATGGCTTGTGAGGCGACAACCTGTGATGAGGCGGTAGCGTGAAAAAATTGGCTCGTCGCGATTTACTGAGTCTGGAGCAATACGCCGCCGGCCGATCGGCTTTGCGCAACGAAGTGATCGCCCACAAGCGGCTTCGCAATGTGCAGGTCGGACCCAACATGACCTGGTGTTTCGAGGATTACACCACCATACGCTATCAGGTTCTCGAGATGCTGCGCGCCGAGCGGATCTTCGAGAGCGCCGGCATCCAGGGAGAGATTGACGCTTACAATCCCCTGATTCCCGACGGATCGAATTGGAAGGTCACCCTGCTGCTCGAATTCCCCGATCCGGACGAGCGGCGCATCGCCCTCGAGAAATTGATCGGCGTCGAGGACCGCTGCTGGGTGAGGGTCAGCGAAATGGACCGTGTGTTCGCCGTGGCCGACGAAGACATGGAGCGCGAAAACGACGAAAAGACCTCGGCGGTGCACTTTTTGCGCTTTGAGCTGTCCGCGTCCATGGTCGAAGCGATGAAAAGCGGCGCCTCCTTGAGTTTGGGCGTCGATCACGACCATTATCGGCACCTGCACGGTCCCCTGCCGGCGGCCGTCCGCGATGCCTTGCGCCGGGATCTTGACTAGCGCTTAAATCTTCGGCCTGATGGTGGGCTCCCAGTTTTGATCGCTGGCCCGATTCGAGGATTTCGCTATGAGCGCCGGACCTCCGCCGATCTTAAAATCGCGTCCAAAAATAGGCAGCGAAGGCGCGACCCTGGTCTGGCTGGATGCCCTGTCGAGCGGACTTTGTCCCCCCAAGGCCTTCCTGCGTGCAATGCAAGACCAGTTCCAAGGGGATCGCGAGGGGCATTGGGAGGTTTTATCGCTTCTGGACCAGTACTACCGCCTGGGCAAGATCAACGCCGAGGTGTTCCAGACGGTCAAAACCCAGCTCCAGGACTCGGCGCTCGGCGCAATGGACGCGAACGGGGCCAACGCCTCGGGCGCCGCCGCGCCTGCGGCAGTGCCGCACACACCGTCCGCACCGCCGCCCGGTTCCACCCCCCACATCGCATCGCCGCCGCCTCACGCTGCGGCGGAACCCATTCGCGCAACCATTTCGAGAAGGCGCCCGCCGGCGTCGGCGCTCGTGACGGCGCCAGTCGACGACACGCCCGAGGCAACGCCTCCCGATTCAACCATGTCCCTGAGGAACGTCGCAGTCGGCGATGTCCTGCGCGAGCGCTACACGCTTCGCCGCGTGCTCGGCGAAGGCGGCATGGGCACCGTCTTCGAGGCCACCGACGATTTCCGGCTCGACCGTCCCGCGAACGGACAACGCATCGCGATAAAAATACTGCATGCCTCCGTCGCCAAGCGGGAGGAACTGCTGACCGAGCTGCAGCTCGAGTTCCAGCACCTGCAATCGTTGTCCCATCCGAACATCGTCCGCGTTTACGAGGTGGACCGCGACGGCGATATCGCTTTCTTTACGATGGAATTGCTGACCGGGGCGCCGCTGAACCACGTGCTCACCGCCCGCGCCACCGCCTTGCCCCGCCCCTACGCACTCGCCATCATCCGCGATGTGGGCGCGGCACTCGCCTATGCCCACGCGCACGGGGTCGTGCACGGGGACATCAATCCGCAAAACATATTCATCACCAATGAGGGCGAACTGCGGGTGCTGGATTTCGGCGCATCGTCGAAGCGCATTCCGGTAGCCACCGCGGGCTATGCCAGTTGCCAGGTGCTCGAAGGTCAACTTCCCGACAGCCGCGACGATTTGTTCGCGTTCGCCTGCGTGGTCTATGTGCTGCTGTCGGGGCAGCATCCATTTCCGACCCTCACCTCGATTCAAGCGCGGGCGCAGCGATTGCATCCTGCCCGGCCCGCGGGACTGACGGGTCGGCAATGGCGGGTGTTGCAGGAAGGCCTGCGATGGGACCGCGAGCAGCGGCCGGCGGACGTTCAGCAATGGTTGAATCGATTCGGGCTCGAGGGCGCGGCGAGCCGCGCGCCGCCGCTTCCCGCACTCCTGAAGGCCCCGTCCCAATCCAAGCCAAAGTCCCTGCTCGTAGCCGCTGCCATCGTGCTGATCGCATTGCTCGCGGGAATCGGTTATTGGGCGGCGACGGACCCCGCCTCCCTCACCCGGACTCTGAATGCATGGCGCACGCAGATCGGATCGGTGCTGCCGAGCGCCGGCGCTCCGGCACCGCGCACCCCGAAAGATGCAGGTCAACCCGAGGTCGCGGGCAACGGACGCAATGCCAACGAAGCGTCGCCGGCCGCTGACTCATCCTCCTCGGCAACTCAAAATCCTGCGGCGCTCGTCGCGCGCGATGCCGCACCGGTAGATCGCGACGCCGCACCGGCCGCCCGCGACGCCGCACTTGCACCAAGCTCCGTTGCGCCACCCTCCCCGCCCGCTTCGCCAACCGCGGCCCCCTCAACCGCATCTGCGCCTGCGCGCGCTTCGGTCCCGGCGCATCTCGCTGCTGCCCCCGCCCCGTCGGGGACGGTCGCAAAACCGGCTACGGCGCCGGCATGGGGCCCGCCCCGCATCGAGTTGGCGGCGGATAGCGTCGATGTCCCGGTCGGCGCCAATTCCGCGAACATCGTCGTCCGCCGCAGGGGAAGCCTGCGTGGTGAAGCGCTGTTCAAGTGGTGGACCGAGTCCGGCACGGCGAAGCCGGCGAAGGATTTCAATCCGGTGACTCCGCACGAGGAACGCTTCCCGGAGGGCAGTGGCACCCTGACTCTGAGCATCCTGGTATCGGATGCCCCTCGGACCCAGCCGAAGAGTTTCTACGTGGTGATCGACGAGGCTGATTCAGGCCCCGCACTCGGCGCGCGCACGCTCACCATGGTGACCTTGCAGCCTGCGGATTGAGCCGCGGCACGGCGATCGAAGCCGGGCTCAGCCCGGCAGCTCGGTGCCGCGCGTCTCGAGGCAGAACGGCAGCAGTACCAGACCCACGACGAATGCCGATGCCGTGGCGGCCACCGGCACGCCGATGCTGCCATAGCGGTGAACTCCGGCCGCGATCAGAAAATTCACGCCGGCCCCGATATATCGCCCGAAGGAAGTGACGAAGGCGAATGCCGTCGCGCGGCTCGCAGTCGGATACTGTTCGGGAAGCCACAAGTTGTACATCGCGAAATTTCCGCCGAACAGTCCGAGAAAGAACAAGCTGCCGATGAAGAGGTTCAATCCTTCCGGGACGTAGAAGGCCCAGCCGAAACTCACACTGATGCACACTGCCATGCCGGCGAAGTAGATGCCCTGAGTCCAGCGCCGGCCCAATCGCTCGGCGAGGAGCGGCACGGCGAGACATCCAAGACAGGTGCCGATGGACAGCAATCCCGTGCCGAAGGAAGCCAACCTCGCGGCTTGCACGGGAGTGTGTCCTGCCTTCTTGGCGAGTGCGACGACGGCGGAGGGCTCGTACACGACCGCCGCCCATAGCCCGATGATGGACACCGTCACCAAGGCGGCGTTCAGAATCGTCCGGCGGCGGTACTCAGCCGAAAAGATTCGCCGCAGCGGGCGCTTCGGTGCCGCGACTCCGGCCGCTTCGACCCATCGGCCCGGCTCCTTGATGTTCCACAGCATGTAGAACGCCAGCAGCACCGGCGCACCGCCGCACAAGAACATCGCCCGCCAGCCGTAGCTGGCGCCAACCGTATAATTCAACGCCGCGGCCAGGAAGAAACCGACGTAGTAGCCGGTTCCCAAATAACCTGCTCCCATTTTGCGGCGCGACTCCGGCCACATTTCGGCAATGTAGGTTCCCGCAAGCGCCCATTCGCCGCCGATTCCCACTCCCGCCAGAAAGCGGAACACGCCCAATTGCCAGACGTTTTGCGCAAGCGCCGCCGCGCCCGTGAACACGGCATAGCAGGCCACCGACGCCGCCAGTGTGCGCGTGCGGCCATACCTGTCGGCAATCGGTCCCCATATCATCGACGAGCCCCAGCCGGCGAGAAACACGGCAAACAGCACCGATCCCGCGAACACGACGTGCGCCGGCGAGCCGTCCATGCCGGATTTGGGCAGCAATTCCGTCAGCGCCGGGGCCAGCACCAGCGCAAAAATGAACGAATCCATTCCGTCGAGGACCCAGCCGGACCAGGCGGCCCAAAATCCTCGAATCTGCATGGCGCTGAGCGCGGCGGGGTGCATTACGGCGAACCCGCTGCGAGCGGCTCGGCGTAAAGCGACGCATACGCAGCGCGCAATGCGTTTTTCTGCACCTTCCCCATGGCATTCCTCGGCAACTCATCGATGAGAAACACGCGCTTCGGCACTTTATATCGCGCCAATCGCGCCTGCAGCGAATCGACGATATCGGCCTCGGAGAGCTGCGCGCCCGGCGAGGGCACGATCACCGCGGTGACGCCCTCTCCGAAGTCCGGGTGGGGAACGCCGAACACGGCGCTTTCCAGCACCCCGGACAGCGCATCCAGTTCGGTTTCGACCTCTTTGGGATACACGTTGTAGCCTCCGCTGATCACCAGGTCCTTGGCCCGGCCCACGATGTGCACATAGCCGTCGCGATCGATTCGGCCGAGATCGCCCGTCTTGAACCAGCCGTCGGCGGTGAATTCGGCGCGCGTTTTTTCCGCATCCCGCCAATAGCCGGCGAACACGCTCGGACCCGCGACCTCCAGGCCGCCGACATCTTGAACCCCAACGGTACTCTGACCTGCGCCTGCGGCCACGCGAATGCAAACCCCCGGCAACGGCGGGCCCACCGATCCCGGCCTGCGCATGCCCTCGTAAGGATTCGACGTGTTGATCAAAGTCTCGGTCATGCCGTAGCGTTCCAAAATCGCGTGCCCCGTCCGGCGCTCGAATTCGCGGTGTGTCTCCGCCGTCAGGGGCGCCGAGCCCGAGACGAACAGGCGCATGCCGGCGGTGCTCTCCCGGGTCAGCGCGGTTTCCTGAAGCAGCCGTGTGAAGTGCGTGGGCACGCCCATGAACACCGTCGTCCGGGACATGGACTGCAGCGTCGCTGCAGCGTCGAACCGCGGGAACAACAGCAGGCTGGCTGCGGAGGCGAGCACCGTATTGATCGCCACGAACAAACCATGGATATGGAACAGCGGCAGAACGTGCGACAAGACATCGTCCTTGGTGAAGCGCCAAGACTCCGCCAGCACCGCGGCATTCGATGCGAGATTGGCACGCGACAACACGGCCCCCTTCGCTCGTCCGGTAGTGCCCGATGTGTAGACGATTGCGGCGGGCGAATCGCCTTTACCCGCACGCAAGGGTGCTGGAGCTTCATCGGCCTGACGCGCAAGGCCGCAAAGCGATCCATCCCCTTCTGCACCGAGGGTCTCCACGTGCATGACCGACGCCGCCGCTGCCCGTGGTTCGAGGAGTGCCCGATCGGCGGGCCGGACGACGGCGACTCGCGGCCGCGAGTCCGCCCAGAAGTAGTCCACTTCGTTCGGCGTATTCGCCACATTGATGGGCACGAATACCGCGCCCAAGCGCAGGCAGGCAACATAGAGCAGCACCGCCTCAGGCGATTTATCCACCTGGACTGCGACGCGATCACCCTCGATCACTCCGCGCCGGCTCAAGGCCGCGGCAAAACGCGCTGATTGTTCCAGTAGAGAAACGTAATTGATTTCCCGGCCCGACGGGGTCGTGAGAAACGGCCGCGCCGGATGCCGGTGAGCGGCGGCATCCAACCAATCGGCAGGATCTACGGCGGAGGGTGCAGGATCTACGGCCGAAGGCATGGATGTTGGGCTGTCGCCGCGCTCCGATGAGATCTGACCACGCAATCCTGGGTGATTCCGCGCCCGGCGGCAAGGCCTTTGAGCATCGATAGGCTAGAATCGGCCATGGCTCCATCGAATGCATTTCGCAATGACGTCCCCTTCATCAAGGATCTCGGCATCGAATTCGTCAGTGCGGAAAGCGGCCGGGCCGTGGTTGCGCTCGATCTGGCGCCGCGCCACCTCAACAGCTGGTCGGTCGCCCACGGCGGAGTTCTCATGACGTTGCTGGACATAGCCATGGCGGTCGCCGGACGCTCTCTCGACCCCGCTGCCGGCGGCGGCGTGACGGTGGAGATGAAAACCACTTTCGTGCAGCCGGCGAATGCGGGAGCCCGACTGATGGCCTCGGCGCATGCCTATCATCGCTCCAGCACCATGGCCTTTTGCGAAGGAGAAGTCCGCGACGCGAGCGAGCGCCTGATCGCGAAGGCCATGGGCATCTTCAAGTATCTGAAGCACTGAACGGGCCGCTCGCCGCGATCGGGTGGCCGCAGCGCGGGTGCTTCTGTCGGAGAACGCTGACATCTGGCCACGCGAGGCTCCGGTTACCGCCGGCGAGGCACCCAGGTTAAATTGCCTCTTCAGCGTATGCCATCGCATGGCTTGGGAGTCAACCATGATTGTTTCTCGCGCCTTGATCGCCGCCGGTGCGATGATAGGTATTCTGTCGGTGAATTTCGCGGCTGCGCGTGAGACGCCCGCCGCCGAACCGCCCGCCACCGAATATGGACCGTCCCCGGTAATCGGTGCACCGGAGAAATCACTGCTCCCGACGCTGCATGTGGCGAAGGCCATCGGCTGGCCCTCCGGCGCGAAGCCCGTGGCCGCGAGCGGCACCACCGTCAACGCGCTCGCGCGAGGCCTGGATCATCCGCGTTGGCTCTATGTTCTGCCCAACGGCGATGTTCTGGTCGCCGAGTCCGACGCGCCGCAGAAACCCGACGACACGAAGGGAATCAGCGGCGAGGTGCACAAACTGGTGATGAAACACGCCGGGTCCGGCGCGCATCCGAGCGCGAACCGCATCACGCTGCTGCGCGGCGTTCGCGGCGACGGGACCGCGGCGGAGCAGCATGTGTTCCTCCAAGGCCTGAACTCCCCCATCGGCATGGCTCTCGTCGGAGATAATTTCTATGTCGCCGACAGCGATGCCCTGCTTCGCTTTACCTACCATACGGGAGACACGGAGATCCGCGCTCAAGCCGCCGTGGTCACTCAATTGCCGGGCGGCACCATCAATCATCACTGGACGAAAAGTCTTCTCGCCAGCCGCGACGGCAGCAAACTCTACGTCGGCGTCGGCTCGAACAGCAACGCGGGCGAAAATGGACTCGGCGTGGAAGCGGAGCGTTCTTCCGTTTGGGAAATCAACCCGAAAACCGGCAGCCACCGGATTTACGCCTCCGGATTGCGCAATCCCGTCGGCCTCGCCTTCGAACCCGATAGCGGTGTGCTCTGGGTGTCCGTCAACGAACGCGATGAATTGGGCGACCATCTTCCCCCCGATTACATGACGGGCCTGCGTGACGGAGCCTTCTATGGATGGCCATTCAGCTACTACGGCCAGCACGTCGACGATCGGGTCAAGCCTCAGAATCCCGACATGGTCGCGAAGGCGCTGCCTCCGGACTATGCGCTCGGAGCCCATACGGCATCGCTGGGGTTGTGTTGGAGCGGTGGTACGAAATTGCCGGCCACCTTTCAACACGGCATGTTCGTAGGTCAGCACGGCTCGTGGAATCGCAAAACGCGCAGCGGCTACAAGGTGATTTTCGTGCGCTTCGCCAACGGCAAGCCCGACGGCCTGCCTGTCGACGTCCTTACCGGTTTTCTCGATTCCAGAGGCCGGGCGATGGGTCGCCCCGTCGGTCTCGCCATCGACAAGCGCGGTGGCTTGCTGGTTGCCGATGACGTCGGCAACACGGTGTGGCGAGTCTCGCCCGCCACCGGCGGGCAGTGACCGCCCCTAAAGCCCTAAAGCCCTAAAGCCCTAAAGCCCTAAAGCGGGCAAGTTTTCGACAAAAGCGTCTGGAACCCGAAACTGCCCGGTGGGCCCGTCTTGGACACTACAATTGCACGGTAGCAACGACGGAGTGATTCATGGGCGCAATAGCGGCATTCAAGAGACTGAGCGGACAGCAGAGAATCGGCGGCCGGCTGGTGCGCTCGAGCGGCGCCGCAGCGATCGACGTATGCGATCCGGCGACCGAGGAACGCGTCGGCCAGATCGCCGATGCGACCGAAGCCGATATCGAGGAAGCGGTCGCCGCAGCCAATGGCGCACAGCGCCTCTGGCGGTCGGTCAATCATCATCGGCGGGCTGAACTGCTGCACGAAGTATCCCGGCGCGTGATGGCGGATCGGCCGCTGGTCGCGGAGATGCTAACCCGCGAAATGGGCAAACCATACAAGGAATCCTTCGACGAGGTGGCCTGGTCTGCGAGCGCGATCGACTACTACGCTGAAGTCGCCCGCCATGAAAACGGCAAGGTGCTGGGTTCCTCCGTCGACGGCCAGTTTCACTTCACGACCAAGGATCCGCTCGGCGTCGTGGTCATCATCCTGCCCTTCAACTACCCGCTTTGCCTGCTGTGCTGGCAGGCAGCCGCCGCCCTTGCCAGCGGCAATGCGGTCATCGTCAAGCCTTCCGACCTGACCACGCTCACGACCTTGCAGTTCATCGCCGCCTTCGACGCCCTTCCCGCAGGGCTGGTGCAAGTGGTCACCGGCACCGGTGCCGTCGGAAAGCGCCTGGTCGAGCATCGCGACACCCACATGGTGGCCTTCACGGGCGGAATAGAGACCGGGCGAATCGTGGCGGAAACCTGCGGCCGGCTCTATAAGCGAACTCTGATCGAAACCTCGGGAAACGACCCTTTCATCGTCATGCCCTCGGCACCGGTCGATATCGCCGCCCGCGGCGCCGCTTTCGGCGCGTTTCTCAACTGCGGCCAGGTATGCGCCGCGGCCGAGCGGTTCTATGTGCACGACCAGGTGTATGCCGAGTTCATGGAAAAGCTCGTGCAATACACCACGAAAATCCGCGTCGGCAACGGTCTCGAAAAAGTCGACATGGGGCCTCTGGCATCGAAGCGCGAACTGACTCGCTACCTCCGCATCCTCGCCGATGCCACCTCGCACGGCGCAGCGGTTCTCACGGGCGGCGGGCGGCCCGCGCATCTCACCAAGGGATGGTTCGTCGATCCGACCGTGCTCGGCGACGTCTCCGCGGATGCCCCCATCATGAACGACGAAACGTTTGGACCCGTCGCCCCCGTCAGCAGAATCGGGAGTTTCGACGAGGCGTTGGCGCTGGCCAACCGCTCGCGCTATGCCCTGGGTGCAACGATTTACACCACCAACCTCGACGAGTCGATGCGCGCGGTCAATGAACTCGAAGCCGGCATGGTATGGGTCAATGCGCCGCTTCTCGACAACGACGCAGGTCCCTTCGGCGGCAGGAAACAATCCGGAATGGGCCGGCAACTGGGCTCCGAAGGGCTCGATACCTTCAGGCACACCAAGCTGTCGATGATCGATCACGCGGCGAAAGCACATGATTTCTGGTGGTTTCCCTACGCGGATGCGGAAGCGTTCCCCGGCGACCGCAATGGCTGAGCCTCCGGCCGCGCGATTTCGCGGCCGATGAAAGCGCCTGGCCTCTGCTCCCGGCGGAACGCACTTCGGGCGCCGCACGGCTGACCCTGATGTTGGCCACGACCGCGGGGGCACCTGCGGCATACAAACCGTCCTTTCTGCTGCGCCGTCGCCGAATCGACATCCGCGCAATTTATGTCGATGAGCCGGGCCAGCCCTACTGCTTCTGGCGCGGGTAAATTGCCGGTTGGCGTGGTGCCCGTCCCCCCTTCGACGATATAGTGTCGCATGAACGATGCGGCCATCGGGGGTGGGGAGTTGCACGGCAGACGACCGGCGGAACCCTGCGCGGATGCCGCGCTTCGATGGCTCCGGGTACTTCGCGCGGCGCCCGCCTATTCGAGCGCCCCCTTGGGCTGGCGCCACATCGAGGCTCACCGCTACGACGGCCTTCGTTGCTGGGACCTGAGCCTACCCGCCTCGCCCCGCCACTTTATCGCGGCTCATCTGCTGGGTCCATGCCTCATCGACACGCGATGGGGCGGCCGCAGCCACCGCGCGCGTTCGCAGCCCGGGTCCACGATGCTCATGGCCGCCGGCCAGGACAGCGTGTGGCACTGTTCGGACCGCATCGATGAGCTGCACATTTTCCTGGATCCCGCGATCGTCGATGAGGTGGCGCAGGAAGCCGGCGGCCGGTACTTCGAACTTCTCGACGGAGTCGGCATCGTCGAGCCGGCCATCCGCGAAATCTCCCTGCAGCTGCTCGCGGAGATCGAGTGCCCCGGAATGGCCACTCGGCTGTTCGCGGATACGATGGCGCGCGCATTGGCATTGCAGCTGATACGCAGGCGCTCCACCGCCCGTCTCACCGAGGCGCCGCGCCGCCTGTTCATGACCGCCCGCCAGCTTCAGGCCGCCACCGATTACGTGGAAGCGCACCTCGCAGAGGACTTGTCGCTCGAGAATCTTGCGGCGGCGCCGGGCATGAGCCCGTTCCGGTTCGCGCGCGCCTTCAAGAAAGCACCGGCCGATCGCCGCGGCAGTACGTCATCGGCCGCCGCATCGAACGCGCCAAGCAGATGCTGCGCTCGGGCCGCGGTGCCATCGCCGGCATCGCCAACCAAGTCGGATTCTCCACCCAAAGCCACTTCACTTCCGTCTTCCACCGGCATTGCGGAGTCACTCCAAAGCGCTTCCGCGACTCTTGCGGTTCGTGACATGCATTGGCGATCGAAACTGATTCACCCCGGCGCCCGCGCACCCGCAGATTTTCGTTCCTTGGCGATCCCGGTCTATCGCGGCTCGACGGTGCTGTTCGACCGCCAGGCCGACGTCACCGACGATTGGCGCCAGACGGAGGTCGGCTACACCTACGGTCTTTACGGCACGCCGACGGTACTCGAACTCGCCGCGCGGATCGCGGAGATCGAGGGCGCGCGCCACACCTTCATCGTCCCCGGCGGACAGGCGGCGATTGCGCTGATCTACCTGGCGTTCTGCAAGGCTGGATCGCATGCACTCGTTCCGGCCACGGCCTATGGTCCGAACCGCGAGATGGGCGCCGGATTGCTCGAGCGTTTGGGGATTTCGGTCGAAGCCTATGACCCGTTGATCGGGGCGCGGATCTCGCAACTCATTCGGGACGAGACGGCGCTGATCTGGATGGAGAGTCCCGGATCCGTGACCATGGAAATCCAGGACGTGCCGGAAATCGTGGCGGCCGCCCATGCACGCGGCGTAACGGTGGCGCTCGACAACACCTACGCCGCCGGCGTTTTTTTCGACGCATTCGCGCATGGCGCCGATGTCAGCATGCAAGCGCTCACCAAGTATGTCGGCGGGCATAGCGACTTGGTTCTAGGATCGGTGTCGGTGGCGCACGCAAGCGCTTATGAAGCGGTCGGCCTCGCCTACAAACAGCTCGGGATGGCGGTGTCGCCCGACGATTGCAGTTTGGCGCTCCGCGGCCTGCAGACTTTGGGTGTGCGGCTCGAGCGGTTGGAGAAATCCACCCTCGAGGTGGCCCGCTGGCTCACGAACCAACCCGGCATCGCCTCCGTGCTGCATCCGGCGCTGCCTTCCTGCCCGGGCCATGAGCATTGGCGGCGCGACTTCACCGGTTCGTCCAGTGTTTTCTCGATCGTGTTCGACCGGAGATATCGCGCTGCGCAGGTAGCGGCCTTCGCCGACCGGCTCGATCTGTTCAAGATAGGCTTCAGTTGGGGCGGCGTGACCAGCCTGGTCGTCGTCTATCCGAATCTCGAGCGCCCCGGCAAGAACTATGGAGGGCGGCTGGTGCGGTTCAACATCGGTTTGGAGGAGCCCTCCGACTTGATTGCGGATATCGCGCAGTCGTTGAATGCAATGGGCACGGACACGTAGGCATGTCGCCCGGTGCCGCAACCCTGCTTCGATTCGCGGCCGCTTTTCTAGCCACGCTCGTCGTCGGATTCTCCTCGATCTGGGGCGTATTCGCGCTCTGGTATCAGGTACCGGGCGGCCAGGCAATGAAAGTGCTGGCGGTGCTGCTCTGGTCGGCATTCGGCCTCGCCGTGCTGATCGCCCTATGGCAGGGCCGGACGGTTCTCGGCGTCGTCGTCTTCGCCGCAGCATTCGGCGGCCTTCTGATTTGGTGGGGCCGCATAGCGCCCTCGAATCACCTGGTTTGGGCGGACGACGTGGCGCAAATGACCACCGGGACGGTCCAAGGCAGCCGCGTCACCCTGCATAACGTGCGCAATTTCGATTGGCGCAGCAACGAGGACTATACCCAGCGCTGGGAGACCAGGGTTTACGATCTCGATCGGCTGAATTCGGTGGACATAATCATGTCCTACTGGACCGGGCCCGCGATCGCCCACATGTTGGTTTCATTCGGCTTCGACGACGGCAAGCACGTCGTCTTCTCGGTGGAGATTCGCCGCGAGAAGCGGGAGGCATTCTCTGAGATAGGCGGCTTCTTCAAGGAATTCGAACTCAGCATCATCGCCGCGGACGAACGGGACGTGATTCGGGTCAGGACCAATGTGCGGGGCGAGGACGACTATCTCTACCGCATTCGCATACCGGTGCCGGACATGCGCTTGTTGTTTCTGAGCTATCTCGGCGAAGCCAACACTCTGGTGCAAAGACCCCGGTTCTACAACACCATCACCGTCAATTGCACCACGCTCGTGTATCACATGATGGAGCGGATCGTCGGCTACCTGCCCTTGGACTACCGCCTCATTTTGTCCGGGTATCTCCCGGAATACATATACCGCGTCGGGGGACTCGATTCGCGCCACTCACTCGAGGAATTGCGCTCGCTCGGCCGCATCACCGAACGCGCCAAGGAGGCCGACCGCAGCGCCACCTTTTCCGCGGACATTCGCCGCGGCATCCCCGCACCCTGAGGATCCCGCGGCCGCCTCGGCTAGTGCAGGGACTTGAAACCGTAGGCTTTGAACGCGGCATCTCCGGCGGGCCCCCGGACATAGGCCACGAATTTTGCCGCATCGCTCCTGTTCTCCTCGGCTTTGCCGGCTCCCGTCAACGCAACGGGATAAACAATGGGCAAATGGCTGTCGGCGGGGAATACGTCCACGACGCGCACATTCTTGTCGATCAAGGCGTCGGTCTCGTAGACGATCCCTAAGGGGGCTTCGCCGCGATCCACGAAGGCGAGGGCGGAACGCACGCTGTCGGCGCGGACGATTTTATCCTGCACCTCGTTCCACACTCCGAGAGCGGTCAGAGCTTGCCGCGCGTAGCGGCCGGCGGGCACGGAGTCCGGATCGCCGGTGGCCAAGCGGCCTTTTCCGAGCGCGGTGGCCAGCGCAAAATGCGGTTGAATGGTCAGTTTGACGGTGCTGGCCACAGGAGCGATCAGCACCAGGCGATTGGCCAGGACGTCGTGCCGGCTGTCCGCCTGGATCAGATGCCGCGTTTGCAGGTAATCCATCCACTCCAGATCCGCGGAAAAGAAGACATCGGCAGGTGCGCCATTTTCGATCTGCCGGGCGAGAGCCGAGCTCGCCGCGAAGGAGAATCGCACCGGAATCGATGTTTCCTTGGTGAAACCGTCGCCCAGATCCTGCAGCACATTGGTCAAGGAAGCCGCGGCAAATACCGTGACCGGCGCCTTTTCCGCAGCCGCGGCCCAGCTCGAAGCACCCGCCAGGCACAGCCATATCAACAGCCAGCGTGCGGACATTCTCTTCATGAATCAACCTCAGTTGTGCGTGAGCACCGCGTGCCCGCTATACAGGTCCGGAAAGGTGCGTTTGAAATTCTCGATCTTGGGCATATCGACGAAAGCAATGTACGGAACATCGGGATTGTGGACCAGATAATCCTGATGGTAATCCTCCGCCGCATAAAATCCCCGCAAAGGATCCACCCGCGTGACGATGGGCCGGGAAAACGCATGGGAGTCATCCAATTGGCGGATGTACGACTCCGCGATGTGTTTTTGCGCTTCGTCGGCATAGAAGACGGCGGATCGATACTGGCTACCCACGTCGGGCCCCTGGCGGTTGAGCTGGGTGGGATCGTGCACCACCGAAAAGGCGATCTGCAATATCTGGCCGTAGGAAATCGCGGCGGGATCGAAGGTGATCTTGACCGATTCCGCATGCCCGGTGCTGCCGGAACTCACCGTCTCATAACGGGCGGTCGATTTTTCGCCGCCGGCGTAACCCGCGACCACCTTCGTGACGCCTCGAACGTGCTCGAATACTCCCTGCACTCCCCAGAAGCAACCGCCGGCGAGCACCGCCGTTTGCGGCGGCCCCGCTGTCTTGGGATTATCGACCGTGGCCGGCGCGATCAGCACCGGGGCCTCGGCGCCGAACAGCGGCGATCGCCACAACCCCAAGGCCGCAGCGGCACCCAGCAATAATGCGGCGGCAAACCACGGGTGAAATCGCGATGTTGAAAATGACATGGTATTCCCTCTTCAGCTGCGGGCGACGAAATGCAAAGACACCGAATTCATGCAGTAGCGCAGTCCGGTCGGCCTGGGCCCGTCGTCGAACACGTGGCCCAGATGCGCGTCGCAGCGGCGGCAGGAAACCGCATCGCGCTGCATTCCGAAGCTGCTGTCCGAACTGCTGAGCACATTGAAGCGTGAAATCGGCTGCCAGAAGCTCGGCCATCCGGTGCCGGACTCAAACTTCGTTGTCGAATCGAACAGCGCGGTATCGCAGCACACGCAGCGATAGATGCCGTCCGCGTGATTGCCGTCATAGGCGCCGCTGTAAGCCAACTCGGTGCCTGCCTCGCGCGCGACCCTGTAGGCCAGGGGCGATAGCTGCGATCGCCACTCGGCCTCGGACTTGACGATCTTGGCGACGCGTACCACGCCTTCGCTCTTGCCGGCCGCCGAGAAACCCTCGATCGGCACGGTCGCACCCTGCGGGGGCGGGGCCGCCCAGGATGGAAGAACCAGGACCCCGGCCAGCGCCCCGAGGCTGGCGATGAATGCACGGCGGCTCACCCCCTCCGCGCTCATCCTCCCCATCGTCAACGCAGTTTTCAAAGACATGACGTCCTCACCCGAAAGTAAACGAATAGGCTTGAACTCCCGCATCCGGAAATTCGATCGAAAATACGTGTTCGCCCACGTCGCCCGACTGGCGGATCAACTGGTAAAGGCGCTGTTCGTGCACGGCGCCCTCGCCGTTTTCATCGATGTCGGCGCCATGATTGGACGCGGGCGCCTTCCCGTCCAAGGACACGCGGAACCGCAGCGGCCTGCCATCGCTGCCCGGCCCCATCACCAGGTGTAAATCGCGCGCGCGAAATCTGAATTCGAGCTTTCCATTTGCGCCGTCTGATACCGCTTTCTCCCGGTCGACCGACCACTTGCCCGCGAGCGCCCATTGGTTCAGGGAGAGCGCACCGGGGAACGCATAGATCTTCGCGCGATCCTCGGCAAAGCCTCCCGGGGATCTGAAATTCTCGGCCCGTGCGTAACCCACGTAGGTTTCCGGCGACGACACGTGCGGATCGTCCGCAGCCGCCTGCACGCCCGCCATCCGCGGCGGTTGCATTCGCGCGGCAGGCAAATCGGTGTGTCCCGCTTCGGTCAATAGCTGACGGATCATTGCCTCGGACTCATCGTAGCTCCCTTCGCCGAAGTGGTGGGCGCGGATGCGTCCCTGCGAATCGATGAAGTAGTGAGCGGGCCAATACTGATTGTTGAAGCCCTGCCAGATCGCGTAGTGATTGTCGAGCGCGACCGGATAGGCCACGCCCAAGTCGGCGACGGCGCGGCGCACATTGCCCGCGTCTTTTTCGAAGGCGAACTCCGGCGCGTGCACGCCGAGCACCGTGAATCCGTAGTTCTTGTACTTCTCGTACCAACCTTTTACATACGGCAACGCGCGCAGGCAATTGATGCACGAGTAGGTCCAGAAATCGACCAGCACCACTTTACCCCGCAGGCTCTCCGGCGACAAAGGCGGAGAATTGAGCCAACTGGTCGCTCCGCCGAGCGCGGGTAACTGCCCCTCGACGGGTAAAGCCTCCGAGTGATTGGCTGGTGCGGCCGAACGATCCCCCGCCGCACGGCCGTCCGCCGCGCGACGGTCCGCCGC